>Ga0302229_10002441_pt1 | contig 13454 bp, 10 predicted proteins | sample II_Palsa_N1_3_FD_193518 | JGI IMG/M metagenome (GOLD analysis project Ga0302229, IMG submission 193518) | Peat permafrost microbial communities from Stordalen Mire near Abisko, Sweden - II_Palsa_N1_3 | ecosystem: Environmental > Terrestrial > Soil > Palsa > Peat permafrost | place: Sweden...
CGTACAAATTAGCACAAACCCCAAAAGACCGGACCGCGGATCTGGCGCACACTAGTGCCACAGTGGGGAAGAACAGCCGTGCCGGCTGTGCGCCCCGCGCCTGAATCTTATGGAGTGGCTGCAATGAGTTTCGCCTCGGTGCTGGTCCTGAACGGACCCAATCTCAACCTGCTCGGCACGCGCGAGCCGGCCATTTACGGCTCGGAAACGCTCGACGACGTCGCGCGCCTGTGCCGCGATGCAGCAGAACGGCTCGATCTCGCGGTCGATTTCTGTCAGTCGAACGCCGAGCATCAGTTGATCGACGGGCTGCACGCGGCCCGTACCAAGGTGGACGGTGTGGTCATCAATCCCGCTGCCTACACGCACACGTCCGTGGCCATTGCGGATGCGTTGAGCGCGATCGACAAGCCGGTGATCGAAGTGCACATTTCGAACGTGCATCGCCGCGAAGCGTTCCGGCACCACTCGTATGTGTCGGCGATTGCCGAAGCGGTGATCATCGGCTGCGGCACGCAGGGCTATGTACTGGCGTTGGAGCGCATGGCGACCCTGCTGAAATCGAGGATTTCGCAATGAGCCGGCCTGCTGATCGACAATCGTATCTGGTCGGGCTGATCGGCTCCGGCATCGGCGGCTCGCTTACGCCGGCCATGCACGAGCAGGAGGGCAGTCAACTCGGGCTCAATTACGTGTATCGCCGCATCGATCTGGAAGCGCTCAAGCTCGATGCCGCCGCGTTGCCGGACATCCTGGTCGCCGCCGAACGGATGGGCTACAACGGCCTGAACGTCACGTATCCGTGCAAGCAGCAGATCATTCCTTTGCTCGACGAACTGTCCGACGACGCACGCGCCCTGGGCGCCGTCAACACGGTGCTGCTGAAAGACGGCAAGCGCATTGGCCACAACACCGACTGGTCGGGTTTCGCGCGAGCCTTCCAGCGCGGCTTGCCGGACGTGGCGCTCGAACGCGTGGTGCAGTTGGGTGCCGGCGGCGCGGGCGCGGCGGTGGCTCACGCGGCGCTGATGATGGGCGCGCAAACGCTGACGCTGTTCGATGTCGACGCGTCCCGCGCGCGCCTTCTTGCCGACGAACTGCAGCAGCGTTTTCCCGCGTCCACGGTAAGGGCAGGCGAGTCGCTCGCCGACGCACTCGCAGAGGCTAACGGCCTGATTCACGCGACTCCCACCGGCATGGCCAAGCTGCCCGGTATGCCGTTGCCCGCGGCGTTGTTGCACAGCGGCCTGTGGGTGGCCGACATCGTCTACTTCCCGATCCGCACGGCCTTGCTGCAAGCCGCCGAGGCGGCCGGTTGCCGCACGCTGAGCGGCGGCGGTATGGCGGTGTTCCAGGCGGTCGACGCCTTCCGTATTTTCACCGGACTGGAGCCCGATGCGGAGCGGATGTCCGCGCACTTCCAGTCGCTGTTGCCGCGTGAGTAGACCTGCTGTGCAGCACATCCAATAACAGATGGAGGAGACAGACATGCCGCATCCGATTCATCCCGCTCATTCCGATTTGCCGGACGAGAGCGCGCTGCCCGCCGGCGCCGCCGCGACCGGCGTGCGCCGCTCGAAGGTGCGTTACCGCATCCTCGCGCTGCTCGCGGTCGGCACGATGATCAATTATCTCGACCGTACGGTGCTTGGCATCGCGGCGCCGCAGTTGACCAGGGAACTGGGCATCAATGCCGCGCTGATGGGGCTGATGTTCTCCGTGTTTTCCTGGAGCTACGTGGCCTCGCAGATTCCGGGCGGGTTGTTCCTCGACCGCTTCGGCAGCAAGCTCACCTATTTTCTGTCGATGACGTTCTGGTCGCTATGCACGCTCGCGCAAGGACTGGTGCACGGCATTGCGCCGCTGTTCGCGTTCCGGCTTGGGCTGGGTGTGGCGGAGTCGCCGTGCTTTCCGACCAATAGCCGCGTCGTGGCCACCTGGTTCCCGCAAAACGAGCGGGCCATGGCGACGGGCACGTACACGGTCGGCGAATACATCGGCCTCGCGTTCTTCAGCCCGTTTCTGTTTGCGCTGATGGGCGCTTTCGGCTGGCGCTCGCTGTTCTACGTCGTAGGTGGGGTGGGTCTGGTATTCGGTCTCGTCTGGTGGTTCAGCTACCGTGAGCCGCGCGATCATCCCGCCGCCAACGCCGCGGAACTCGACTACATCGAGGCCGGCGGTGGCCTGACGCATCGCAAGAAGACGCCCGGCGAAGCGAAGGCCAGGTCGAGCGGCTTCGAATGGCGCACCATCGGCCAGTTGCTCAAGCATCGCCAGCTCGCCGGCATCTGTCTCGGCCAGTTCGCGGGTAACTCGACGCTGGTGTTTTTCCTCACATGGTTCCCCACCTATCTGGCCACCGAGCGTCACATGGCCTGGCTGAAGATCGGCTTCTTCGCGATCATGCCGTTTATCGCGGCGTCGATCGGCGTGATGTTCGGCGGTACGTTTTCGGACTGGCTGCTGCGGCGCGGCGTCTCGCCGAACGTAGCGCGCAAGCTGCCGATCATCGCCGGCCTGCTGCTTGCATCCACGATCATTCTCGCCAACTATGTCGAGAGCAACGTGACCGTGATCGTGATTCTGTCGGTGGCGTTTTTCGCGCAGGGGATGGCGGCGCTCGGCTGGACGCTCGTGTCGGATATCGCACCGGACGGCTTGCTCGGCGTGACGGGCGGCATCTTCAACTTCGCGGCGAATCTCGCCGGCATCATTACGCCGCTGGCAGTGGGACTGATCGTGGCGTGGACCGGCTCGTTCGTCGGCGCACTGGTGTTCATCGGCGTGATCGCGTTGATCGGCGCGCTGTCGTACATCTTTATCGTCGGCGATATCAAGCGGATCGTGCTGGCCGACTAACGCTGCCGCCGCGCTGAGGCGGGGCTAAACGACAAACAAAGCGAAACAAAGCAAAGCAAAACGCCTGCGGTCCTTATGGGGCCGCAGGCGTTTCTTGTCAGCAGTCTATGTTTCAGGCTTCGTTGCGCAGGAAGCGCAGCACGGCATCGACGATCATCGCCCGGTGCCGCGTGCGCAGCCGCGGATGCGACGGGTCGCGGCCGAAGGCGGTGCCGAACGTATGGCGATTGCCGATGCGGTGAAAGCACATGGAACTGATCAGCAGGTGCAGGTCGATCGCATCCACGTCGCTGCGGAACTGGCCGCTCGCAATGCCGCGCGCCAGCAGATCTTCGATGGTATGAATCGCACTCGCGTTGCTGTTCTTGAACGTCTTCAACTGCTCGACGTACTTCGCGCCGTGAATGTTCTCGATGGTGATGAGACGTACGAAGTCGCGATGCCGGTCGTGATAGTCGAAGGTGAATTCCACCAGCTTGCGCATGCCTTCGACCGGGTCCAGCTCGCTGACGTGCAGGTCCTGTTCGAGCGCGCGAATGTCGCCGTACACTTTCTCCAGCACCGCCTGGTACAACCCTTCCTTGCTTTCGAAGTAGTAGTACAGCATGCGCTTGGTGGTGTTCGTGCGCTCGGCGATGGCGTCCACGCGGGCGCCGGTCAGCCCCATGGCGGAGAACTCCTGGGTGGCGACTTCGAGGATATTGCGCTTCGTCTCTTCCGGGTCGTACTTGCGACGGGCGTCGCCGCGTCGAGGTTCAGACGGGATGCCGCTGTGATCGGGCGCGGCGGCCTTGCTTCCCTTGTTCATTGTGTTTTTCAGCGGCGATGACGGCGCATTCTAGCATGTCGAAATTCGCCGTTCCCGTTGCATGGGCAGCCTGTCCGGCGGCTTATCCGGCAGCGTCTCCGGACGCCCGCCGCCGCGCCGCCAGCGCGTCGCGCGCCTGCATCGCGGTGTAGGTCAACTGCGCGGCGGCCAGTCCGAGCGTGCCGAAGGTGTGCGTCAGGCCGAACGCGGCGAACGCCTCGGGAACCGGCCGCTCGCCGGCAATCGCCGCGGCCAGCAGTTCGCCGGAAACGGTGGTGGGGGCCATGCCGTGACCGCCGAAGCCGACGGCATACCAGACACCGTCGGCGCTCTGGCCGATCTGCGGCATCTTGTGCCGGGCGTAGCTCATCAGGCCGCCCCACGCGTGCTCGATCCGCACGTCGTGAAGTTGCGGATAGACCTTCAGCAGATCGCGCCGCAGCAGCCGGGCAATGGCTTGCGGCTCGCGATTCAGGACGGAGATGCGGCCGCCCCACAGGATGCGCGTGTCGGGCAGCGGGCGGTAGTAGTCGAAGGCGAAGCGGGTATCGTAGATCGCTGCCGAGGTGTCGATCGCGTCTTTCAGGCGCGCGCCGAGCGGCTCAGTAGCCATGACGTAGGTGGCGATCGGCAGCACCGCGCGTTCGACGCGCGGATAGACGTTGCGCACGTAGCCGCCACCGGCCATGACGACCTGGCGCGCTTCGACGGCGCCCTCGGCCGTTTCGACCAGGAAGCCGCTGCCTTGCTGCTGCAGCCGCACCACCGGCGAATGCTCGTAGATCTGCGCCCCCGCGTCGGCGACGGCCGCGGCGACCCCGAGGACATACTTGAGCGGATGGAAGTGGAACGCGTTGTGCTCGAGCAGGCCGCCGTGATAGCGGTTCGATTTCAACTGCGTGGCGAGCGTGGCCGGATCAACCGGTTCCCAGTCGACACCGAACGATTCCTTCATCAGACGGCGTTGCGCTTCGAGCCGCGCGGGTTCGTCGAACCAGTTGGCGAGGATCACGCCGGCGTGGGTCGCATCGCACTCGATGCCGTAGCGCGTGATGCGCCGCCGCATCAGATCGACCGCGTCGGTCGTGAGCGCGTAGAGCTCGCGGGCGCGCGCCGCGCCCAGAATCCTGAGCAGATCGGCGCAGTCGAGACTGTAGCCGCCGAACACAAAACCGCCGTTGCGCCCGGATGCGCCGAAGCCCACTTGCTGCGCTTCGAGAACGACCACATCGCGCACGCCGCGCTCGACGAGGCCAAGCGCCGTCGACAGGCCCGCGAGGCCGCCGCCGATAATGCACACGTCAGCGGCACGTTTGCCGGACAGGCGGGCCCGTTCGGGGCGAGTCACAGTTGCTTCGTAAAAGCTTTGCATAAAAGGTGGCCGGCGCCCGCTGGTTCGTCAGCAGGCGCCGGCATGGAGCGTTGAGTTCAGGATACCGGCAACAGCTTGCCGCTGAATACCACCGGACCGCTCGGGCCGTTGGGATTCGGCGAGCCGCCCGGCGGTTCGATCGAGATCGCCAGCGCCGCGTAGTTTTCCGGCTTTTGTTGCGCCGCGGGGACCTTGCCGTTGCCGCTGTTGGGCAGCACGCCAAGCGAGACTGGATGGCCGCTGGCGGGGATGCCCCACAACTGCATCGCCCGGTCGGGCGGGAGCTGGACGTCGCCGAGCCGGTGCAGCGTCATCGTGGAATGGGCTTCGTCCCACGCCACCAGCATGATCGGCTGGGCGTTCTTGTCGTTGAGCACCGCAACGTGCGACACCTCGGCCTCGGGTTGCTGCGCGGCCGTCTGTGTCGATTCGGTCGTCGTGGCGCCGAACGGCAACAGCGAACGCACGGCAAACACCAGCGCAATCGCTGCGAGCGCGGTCACGCCGATGGCCCAGCCACGCCAGAACGCGAGGTTGTCGAACAGGCTGCGCGCCGGGCGAGCCGGGCGGTCCGGCTGGGCCGACGGCGGGACGGCTGCCCCGCTTCGGGCGGCGGCGATGCCCAGCCGCTGCTCGATGATCTCCCAGACCGCGGCCGAGGGCATGCGCGGCGGCACGAGTTCGGCCAGCGGCTCGAGCCGTTGTTGCCACTCTTCCAGCGAGCGGCGGATCACCACGTCGTGTTCCGCGTATGTTTGCAGCCGTCGCCGCGCGCCGCCGCGCAAGGTGCCGAGCGCATATTCGGCCGCCAGCAGGTCCACCAGTTGAGGATACCGATGCAGATTCATCAGACACCCCCGCCCAGGCAGCTTTTCAATTTGCTGAGGCCGCGCCGGATCCACGACTTGACCGTACCGAGCGGCACAGTCAGCGTTTCGGCAATCTCGCTATGGCTTTGGTCGCGCAGATACGCCAGCGCCACCGCTTGCCGCTGCGCCGGCTCGAGCTGCTGCATGCACCCGTCCAGCAGCCGCGCTTGCAGGCTGACGCCTGAGAGCGTCTCCGGATCGGGGTCTCCCGAAGCGACAAGATCGTCCAACGCATCACTCCATTCTGTTTCCTGCGTGTTCACCCGCCGCAGGTGGTCGAGCGCACGATTGCGGACGATCGCCGACATCCACGTCATGGGGGCCGACAAACCGCGCCGGTAGTCGCCCGCGAAACGCCAGATATTGACGAAACTGTCCTGCAGGACCTCTTCGGCCCACTCGTGTCTGGTCAATATACGGAGCGCAAGGCCAAACAGTTTCGGGGCAGCCGCGTCATATAGCTCCCGCAGTGCGGCAGCGTCCTCTTTGGCAATGCGTTCGAGGAGCGCGGCGAGCGTTTCCGGCGTGAGTTCTCGAGTGTTTGCGGTCATGGACAAATGAGTGATGGCATGCGGGGCTATGTTACTCAATTTCCGGCTGCGGTTATATCCGCATTTTTTTTACGTCGATCTGCATCCTGTCGGGCGGCTGCTGCGTATAGGAGGGGGTAGGCAGGTCTGCGTCAAGAGTCGGAGTCCGTTCCGACGGCTGGACGCAGGGTAGGGAGGACGGGGTAGTCGTAGGCGACCGGCGCCGTGGTGCGGCCCGAGCAGGTGCCGGGCACGGCTTCGCGCCAGGCGGGACAGCAAGCGCCCGGCGTAAAGCCGTCATGATGCATAGGGAGGCGGTGCTTACTTGCCCCAGCGCAGGACCACCGGGTCGAGGCGCCGCGCAATCGTCAGGAGACCTGCACGGGTTGCGGGATGCATCGGCAGCAGCGGATGACGGACCGCGTCGGACTTGATCACACCGCCTGCTTTCATCAACGCCTTCGGAGTCGCGAGACCGCCCTGGCGATTCTCGTAGTTGATAAGCGGCAGCCAACGCTGATAGTGAGCGGCTGCGAGTTCCGCGTCGCCGGCGGCGTAAGCGTCGACGATCAGGCGGATGCCGTCGGGATAACCGCCGCCCGTCATCGCACCGGTTGCGCCCGCATCCAGATCGGCCATCAGCGTGATCGCTTCTTCGCCGTCCCACGGACCGATAATCGCGTCGCCGCCCAGTTCGATCAACTCGCGCAGCTTCGCGGCCGCTTGCGGCACTTCGACCTTGAAGTACGAGACATTCGCGAGCTCGCGCGCCATTCTCGCGAGAAATGGCGCCGACAATGCCGTGCCGGCCACCGGCGCATCCTGGATCATGATCGGAATGTCGATCGCATCCGATACCTTGCTATAGAACTCGTAGATGCCGCGCTCGCCGACGCGGATCGTCGCGCCGTGATACGGCGGCATGATCATCACCATCGCGGCGCCCGCATCCTGGGCGGCGCGGCTGCGCAGCGCACACTGGTGCGAGCTGAAATGCGTGGTTGTGACGATCACCGGGACGCGTCCGGCGACGTGCTCGAGCACCAGATGCATCAAGGTGTTGCGTTCGTCGTCGGAGAGCGCGAACTGCTCGGAAAAATTCGCGAGAATGCACAGGCCGTTGGAGCCCGCGTCGATCATGAAGTCGATGCAACGCTTCTGGCCTTCGAGGTCGAGACGCCCTTCGTCGTCGAAGATGGTCGGCGCGACCGGAAACACGCCGCGGTAGGAGGTCTGGGTGCTTGCTTGGTTCATGATGGTTCGATCTGCCTGGCGATGGTTTGACGGGTTTGCTTGACGGTGGATTGACGACGCGACGGGACGCGCCGCGCCGGAGAGAAATCAGGTAATGGCGCCGATCTGCCACGGCACGAATTCGTTCTGGCCGTAGCCGTGAATCTCGCTGCGCGAGAGCGTGCCGGAGGCGGTATCGAGCATCAGCTGGAACAGTTCGGCGCCCATCTCTTCAATCGATTTCTGGCCGCTGAGAATCGAGCCGCAATTCAGATCCATGTCTTCCTGCTGACGATTCCAGAGCGCGTCGTTGGTGGCGATCTTCAGCGACGGCGTCGGCGCGCAGCCGTAAGCGGAGCCGCGTCCGGTGGTGAAGCAGATCAGGTTGGCGCCGCCCGCCACCTGGCCGGTTGCGGAGATCGGATCGTAGCCGGGCGTGTCCATGAAGACGAGGCCTTTCGCGTCCACATGCTGCGCGTATTCGTAGACCTCGACGAGATTCGTATGACCCGCTTTGGCGATCCCGCCGAGCGATTTTTCGAGCACAGTCGTGAGGCCCCCAGCCTTGTTGCCGGCCGACGGATTGTTGTTCATCGCCGCGTGGTGGCGCGCGCAATAGTCTTCCCACCAGCGGATGCGCGCCACGAGTTTTTCGCCGACTTCACGCGTCACCGCGCGACGCGTCAGCAGATGCTCCGCGCCGTAGATTTCCGGCGTTTCGGAGAGGATGGCGGTGCCGCCGTGCGCGACCAGCCGATCCACCGCGGCGCCAAGCGCGGGATTGGCCGAAATGCCGGAGTAGCCGTCGGACCCGCCGCACTGCAGGCCAACCACCAGATGCGCGGCGGGCACCGGCTGGCGTTTGACCTGGTTGGCTTCGGCCAGCATGCCTCCCACCAGTTCGATACCGCGTGCGACCGTTTTGGCGGTGCCGCCGGTGTCCTGAATGTTGAAGGTCTTCAGGAACTCGGCTTCCTTGAGTCCTTGCGTCTCCATGAGGCGCGAGATCTGATTGGTTTCGCAGCCTAGCCCGATCACCAGCACGCCGGCGAAGTTCGGATGCGCGGCATAGCCGCCGAGCGTGCGTTGCAGAAGCGCGAGTCCTTCGCCCTCGGGATCCACCGCGCAACCGGCGCCATGCGTGAGCGCCACGACGCCGTCCACATTGGGAAACGGCGCCAGCACCTCAGGGTGAATGTCGCGCCGGAAGTGGTCGGCAATCGCGCGTGCGACGGTGGCCGAGCAGTTCACCGAAGTCAGCACGCCAATGTAGTTGCGCGTGGCGATGCGCCCGTCGGCCCGCACGATGCCGTTGAACGTAGCGGGCGTGGCCGCCATGGCCGTGGTTTTGGTATCGGCGCAGAACGCGTAGTCGCGGGCGAACTCGCCCATCGCGACGTTGTGCGTGTGCACGTGCTCGCCCGCGGCGATTGGCCGGCTGGCAAAGCCGATGATCTGGCCATAGCGGCGCACCGCCTCGCCCTCGGCAATGGCACGCACGGCGACCTTGTGACCGGGCGGAATCAGGCCCGAGACCGTGACGCCTTCGCCCGGCAAGATTGTGCCGCCGACCAGTTGGCCGCGCGCGATGACGACATCGTCGCGGCTGTGCAGGCGGATCGCGGGGGGCGGTGTGACGGGGGAGGGTGTGACGACGCTGGGGTCTTCGCTGATGGATGGCATGTCGAATCCTTCTCTGTGGCGCAGCGCAAACCGGGTGAGCCGCGTGGCGTGCACGTCCCGGCAGGGTGTCTTGATTGTCTCCGGGACTGACTATACGACGCCCCATTCCGGCCTGTATAGTGAATTGTTTCCATGCTGTGATCACTTTTACGACTCACATGAACGATACGCTGAATGTGCTGCTCTCGCGCTTGCGCATGAAGCAGTTGCAACTGCTGATTGCGCTCGACGATCACAAGTCGCTGCACAAGGCGGCGGGCGCGATGGCCATGACGCAGTCGGCGGCGAGCAAGGCCCTGCAGGAACTGGAATCGATGCTGGAAGCGCCGCTCTTCGAGCGTTCGAAGAGCGGCATGATCGCCAACCAGTTCGGGCATTGCGTGATCCGTTATGCACGGCTGATGGCGACGGACCTGACCTCGCTCTGCCAGGACATTGCGGAAATCCGCTCGGGGCGTGGCGGGCGTCTGGCGATCGGCGCGATCATGGGCGCGATTCCGGATGCCGTGGTGCCGGCGCTCAACACGCTGCATGCGAGCCAGCCGAATCTCTCGATCGAGATTGTCGAAGACACCAGCGCGCGGATGCTGCAGCAACTGGACGAGGGGCGTCTGGACCTGGTGATCGGGCGTGCTGCGGTCAGTGCCGATCCTTCGCGATATCAGTATCAGCCGTTGGGGGACGAACCGCTGTCGGTGGTGGTGGGCAACAGCCATCCGCCGATGTCGCGCAAGGCCGTGAATTTGCGCGATCTGGCCGGACACCGCTGGGTGACGTACCCCAGCCATATGCCGCTGCACGCGCTGCTGGAGCGCGAAATGGACCTGGCCGGCATGAGCATGCCCGTGAGTCCGATTTCCACTGCGTCGACCTTCGTGACCGTCGCGCTGCTTCAGCAGGCTGCGGATCTGGTATCGGTATTGCCGACCGGCATTGCCGAACTGTTCGCGAAGCACAAGATGCTGCGGATTCTGCCGGTCAAGCTGAAGTCGCAATCGCAGACGTTCGGGATTGTGTCGCGCAAGGGAGGCGTGATGTCCCCGCCTGCCGAGCAGTTCATCCGGCTATTGCGCGAGCAGAAAGCGGCGGGGTGAAGGGAGGTGGGGTCTTGCGGGCGCTCCGGCGCGTTTTGACGCATTTTGATTTTGCGCGCGCGGAAACGCTCAATATCTCACTTCGCTTGCCGCTGCGCCATGCCTTGCTGAAACGGTGTTGCTGGCGCGAGACTGTGGGGGCATTCCGTACCCTTTCGGTTGTCCCGATCCGCGCTAAACTGAGCGGGATGCGGGCCGGTTTTTCGGATGCGTGCCTGCGAGGGAGATGCCGCCATGAATCGGCCACTCGTTCGTTTTCCGCTTCGCACTGCCGGCGGTACGTCGGCGTGGAAGTGGTTCAAATGGTCGCTGGTCGCCGCTCTGCTGGTGGCGCTGGCAATCCTGGCCAAGCTTTGCCAGATCGAGATCGAAACTTCCCGCCTGCAGGCGCGCTACCTCTCAGAACTGACGCGCGACGTGGATTTCACGCTCGCGGACGGCGCGAGCCCCAATATCCGCTTTCCCACCAACGGCCCGTACGACGAGCGGCTTGGCTACGCCTTGCTGCCGTCGTTTCAGCAACGCCTGAGCGCACGCGGTTTCGTCGTCGCCTCGCAGGCGCGCGATTCCGAGCGCATGCTCGCGCTCGCCGACGACGGCTTGTTCCTGCCATATCAGGAGAAAGATCAGGCGGGCCTGCGACTGTTCGACGGCACCGGCGCGCCGCTGTTCGACGCTACCTATCCGCGCCGGATCTACGGCGGTTTTGACGCGATTCCGCCGGTCATCGTGAATTCGCTGCTGTTCGTCGAGGACCGCGAGTTGCTCGATCCCAACCAGCCGAACCGCAATCCGGCGATCGACTGGGGGCGCTTCGGCCACGCGGTGCTCGACCAGGGCGCGAGGATTTTCAACCGGCATCAGTTGCAGCCTGGCGGCAGCACGCTCGCCACGCAGATCGAGAAGTTCCGTCACTCGCCGGATGGGCGTACCGCTACGCCGCCGGAGAAGCTGCGGCAAATTGCGTCCGCTTCGGTGCGCGCCTATCTGGATGGACCGCAGACCATGCCGGCGCGGCGCGAAATCGTCGTGCAGTACCTGAATTCGGTGCCGTTGTCGGCGCAGCCGGGTGTCGGCGAGATCAACGGCATGGGCGACGGCCTGGCGGCATGGTATGGGCGCGACTTCGGCGAGGTCAACGCGATTCTCAACGCGCCGGCCTCGGCCGACAACCTGACCGAGCAGGCGCTGGCGTTCCGGCAGGTGCTCTCGCTGATGATTGCGCAGCGCGCGCCGTCGTACTTTCTGCATCACGGCTACGGCGAGCTCCAACGCATGACGGACAGCTATCTGCGGCTCCTCGCCACGGGCGGCGTCATTTCCACGTCGCTGCGCGACGCGGCGCTCAACGCGCAGATTGCACTGAATCCCACGCCGTTGCGCACGGCGGACGATTCGTTCGTCAGCCGCAAGGCCGTGACCTCGATGCGGGCGCATTTGCTGGACGCGCTCGGTTTGCGAAGCTTCTATGAACTCGACCGGCTCGATCTGCAGGCTACCGGCACGCTCAATAACGCGGTTCAGCAGGCGGTGAGCGACCGGCTCGCGGCCGCGGGCACCAAGGACGGTGCGCAGGCGGCGGGTCTGTATGGCTTCGAAATGCTGCGTCCCGGCGACGACCCGTCGAAGATCACCTACAGCCTGACGCTCTATGAACGTCACAACGGCGCGAACCTGGTGCGGGTGCAGACGGACAGCGTCAACGAACCGTTCGATATCAATTCGGGCGCGCGCCTGAATCTCGGCTCCACGGCGAAGCTGCGCACGGTGATCACGTACCTGCAGATCGTCACGGATCTGCACGACCGCTATGCCTCGCTGAGCGTGGCGGACCTCAAGCGCGTCCAGCCCGATCCGCAGGACGCGCTGACGCGTTGGGCGCTCGACTATCTGATCAAAACGCCCGACCATTCGCTGCAAGCCATGCTTGATGCCGCGGTGGAGAGAAAGTATTCGGCTAGCGCAGGGGAAACGTTTTACACCGGTGGCGGTGCGCAGACCTTCACCAATTTCGAATCGAGCGACAACAGCCAGATTCTGACCGTGCACCGGGCCTTTCAGCACTCGGTGAATCTGGTGTTCGTGCGCCTGATGCGCGATATCGTGCGCTATGAAATGATCCAGACCTCCGGGCCGTCGACGCAATGGCTCGACGATCCCGCCGCGCGCCAGCTATACCTGAGCCGCTTTGCCGATCAGGAAAGCCGCGTCTATATGAAGCGCTTCTACACGAAGTATCACGGCAAGACGCCTGATGAAGCGCTGGCGGCGATGCTGCACAGCGTGCATAAGTCGCCGCCGAAGATTGCGACGGTATTGCGCAGTGTGGCGCCTAATGGCGCGCAGGGCTGGTTCGACGCGCAGATGCGCGAGCAGCTCAAGGGCACGCCGGCGCAGTGGCTCACGGACGACGATCTCGCGAAGCTCTATACGAAGTACAGCATGGATCGCTTCAATCTGAACGATCGCGGCTATATTTCGCGCGTGCATCCGTTGGAGCTGTGGCTGGTGAATTATCTGCGCGAACATCCGGATGCCACGCTCGACCAGGTTCAGGACGCGAGCCGCGATGTGCGGGTGTCGACGTATTCGTGGCTCTTCAAGACTCGCTATCACGCTACGCAGGATCGGCGCATCAAGCACATGATCGAACTGCGTGCTTATGCTGCGATCGGCAAGTCGTGGCAGGCGCTTGGTTATCCGTTCGCCAATTTGACGCCGTCGTATGCGGCGGCGATTGGGGCGTCAGGCGACCGGCCGGCGGCGCTCGCGCAACTGATTGGTGTGATCGCCAACGGTGGCGACAAGGTGCCGACGGAAAGCATTGCGCAACTCGATTTCGCCAAAGATACGCCGTATGAAACGCATTTCGTGCGTGCAGCGGTCGCGCCGCAGACGCAGTTGTCGCCGCAGATCGTCAATGTCGTGCGTGGGATGTTGAGCGATGTCGTGCAGGGCGGGACGGCCAAGCGGCTTGCGGACGGGATGATTTTTCCCGATGGCAAG
>Ga0302229_10002442_pt1 | contig 13452 bp, 23 predicted proteins | sample II_Palsa_N1_3_FD_193518 | JGI IMG/M metagenome (GOLD analysis project Ga0302229, IMG submission 193518) | Peat permafrost microbial communities from Stordalen Mire near Abisko, Sweden - II_Palsa_N1_3 | ecosystem: Environmental > Terrestrial > Soil > Palsa > Peat permafrost | place: Sweden...
CCGCGGTGGCGATGGTGCACCCCGACTGGTCCCCGGAGAAGGTCGGCCTCGAAGTGCAGCGGATCTACGAGGAAGTGTCCCTGGACATGCTCAGCCGGGCGCGGATCTCCCTGTCCACGACGCCGGGGGAGGATCTCGGCCAGGAACTGGGGGAGATCCCCGGTGCTGTCGGGGCAACGGACATCGGGTCGCAGGTGGAGCAGGACGCGGCCACGTCGGACACCGATCAGGACTCAGGCGGGCAGTAAGGGAGCGGTTGTGGCACCGAAGCAGGCAAGCGGACGGGTCTCGCGGGCTAAGCCCGCAGTCCAGCGCCCGGCACGCAGGGCAGCCCCGCCGAAGTCCCCGAAGACGGAGACCATCCCGGCCAAGGGCGGCGCCAAGCCCATCACGTTCGCCAAGGGCGGCCTGCACAAGTCGCTCGGCGTCCCTCCTGACCAGCCGATCCCCGCAGCGAAGATGGCCGCCGCGCTCGCGGGCAAAGCCGGGCCGAAGGCGGCAGCGCAGGCCAGGTTCGCTCGCAACGTCCTCAAGGGCGGCAGCAAGAAGAAGGGCAAGTAGATGGCAGTCCTCCTGGCGCTCGCCGATGACCCGGACGAGCGCCCCGCCGCGCTCGCGGCCCTGGCGACCGCCATGCGGGCCGCACTCATGCTCAGCACACGCCTCAGAAGGGCAGGCAAGTAGATGGCTAAGGCACCCCGGCCTATCCCCGGCAACTGCGCCGGCAACGGCCTGACCTCCACGTCGCCGCAGCGCGTCCAGGCAGCGGCGGCGAACACCACGCATCCAGCGGTCCCCCCGCATAACCCGCCGATGCCGAACATCACCCACCCCAAGCTGGTGCCGCACACCCGCCCTGCCGTGGTGACAGGCCCGACATCGTGGGAGAACGGCCGTGACCCGGTAGTCACCAAGGGCGCGGCGAAGCTGCGGGGAGCAACCCGCGCCGACGCGGACCCCACCAAGTAGATGATCGCGCCGCGCAAGACCGCCGGGCTGCCGCCGCACCCCAACAAGGCGTCCGTGCCGGTGCAGTCCTGCGTCCACTCCGCGCAGATCAGCCCAGCGCAGTTCAAGCCGGACATGGAGAAGGGCGTCACGTCCACCGAGAGCGCGACCGTGGGAGTGAACCCGAACCCGCCAGCGAACCGGCAGCAGTCAGCCGCTCCCGCTGACCCGGTGATCCCTTACGGAGGGTCCGGGTACGGCTACTCTCCGTTCGGACTTGGCGGTACGGTCTACTGATGAAGCCAAGCATCGGGCGCATCGTCCACTACGTCAGCTACGGGACGCCTCCCGGCCGGGACGGTGAACAGGCATTCCCGAGCAAGTGCCGGGCGGCGATCATCGCTGACGTGCACGATCTCGGCGGCCCCTACGTCAACACCGAGGACTTGCCGATGGATCCGGTTGACCTGTGCGTGCTCAACCCGACCGGCCTGTTCTTCAACGAGGCCGAGCATGACGAACACGACAGGCGCGGCGGAACGTGGCACTGGCCCGAGCGGGTAGAGCACGAGCCCGGCGACCGTCCTGCGGGGCACTGATGAGCCCCATTGACCTGTCGGTGGAAGTCCGCACCCATGTAGCCGAGGCAATCGAGTCCCTTGCACTGGACCCGGAAAGCTACGGCTACTCGATCTCGTGGTCCCCGGTCCAGCATCAGGGGCAGACCGGGCTCGGGTGGCTGATCCTCATCACCTGCCGCTCGCCGCTGCTCGGCCAGCCGCCGCTCGGGGAACTGTCCACGCTCCTTTCCCAGTCGGTGCCGAGCAAGTCCGACATCCGCGGCGCGGTGAACACGGCGCTGACGAACCTGCGCAACCACGCCGCGAAGATCACGAGGGTAGGCAACGGTCACGCGCCGCTGCCGGGAAAGGTTGGCTGACATGGCTGCCACTGCGGTACTGCCGCGCAGCGAGCTATGGCGGCGCTACGGGAAGCCGCCGCAGGTCAATGGTGGCGTTGCGCTGCGAGCCCTCGGCCTGCGCGGGACGATCCACCCGGATGACGTGTGCGCGTTCCTGTACCCGTCCCAGGAGGCATGTGACGCCTACGCCACCGGGAACCGAGAGCATCACGGTCACCCGGATCTGGGCTCATACGCCGCAGGCGACAAGGTGGTTGGCGTGGTTGACCTGCGTCGCGCCCTGCCGCGCCCCGGTGATCCCGCGCTCCCTGATGGTGTACAGGAGCGCTACCGGCCGAGTGTGACCAGGGAGGACTGACATGGCACAAAAGCCGTTCCCGAAGGCCGGCCGTCCCCACCGCACCCCTGGAGCGAAGCAGCCTCCCGTCACTCCCGGCGTGAGCGAGAGTTCCGGCACCATGCGCCAGCGCGCCGGGCTCGACACCCTCGCCACCGCCTATGGGCAGGCGTGGAGCGGCAGCGACAACAAAGAACCGACCTTCCCTTCTGACCCGCAGCCCAGCCCCAAGGGCGGCTCGGGTTCCTAGCAGTACCTCACCGCCCGCCCGCGCGTCAGCGGGATCAGATTGAAATTCATCCGCAGCAGGTATCCCGATTTCACCAAGTACAGCTCACCGTGCTGGACCATCAAGGGCCGCTGGATCTACTTCGATGCCGACTGGAACACCCGGTTCCCGTTCGGGGCCTGCCTGTCGCTGCGTGTCGGGCCGTACGGCTTCATAGATGCCGAGCGCAAGGTGTCACTGCCGCGCAACGGCATCTGCCTGGACCTGAACGCGCCGCTAGGCGAGCCGAACAGGCTGTCCGTTTCCATCGGGCACTGGCATGTCGTGCTGGGACTGCTTTCCGTTCGCAGCACGAGGCCATCGGGTCGGGAGATCGACGGCGTGGCCGTCTGGGAACCTTGCTGGTCCTGGCCGCACCTGGAAGGCATCAGCCGCTACCGCTACCACAAGGACGAGCACGGCAACTGGTGCCGCAATGACAAGCCGGAACCACTGCACTGGGGATGGCTGACCATTGATCGCAAGGAGGCGTCATGAAGCGATGGGGCCGCGAACTGGATCACGTCGTGTCCGTCCGGTTCGGCGGGGATCTGCTCGCTTCGGTGCGCCAGTTCGCGAAGGCCGCTGGCGTGAGCGTGAGTGACTGGATTCGCGAGGCGGCGGCGCGCGAGGTAGACGGGCTGGCGGAAGTGGAGATGCTGGCACCGGATCCTGACGGGCGCATTCACCGTGTCAGTGTCCCGGGGAAGCTGCTGCGGGATCTCGCAGAGGCCGGGATCCGCGAGGAAATCGACCGGAAGGTCGCGCCGCGCATCTGCGGCTGGACTTGCGCGCACCTGACGATGACAAGCGCGCCGGGCATCCTCGGAAAGATCACCACCGGCTGCGGCTGCGACATGCAGCCCGTCTATGCCGCCCCCGCTGCCTGACCCCGGGGGCACCAGGGAGATACGCTCAGCCGCGATCGGAGCCGCCGTGGCGGCAGTATGGCTGGCAGCGGAGATCGCCCTCCTCGCCGCGCTCGCCTCAGCGGTCCGCAAGGCCGTCACCGCATCCTCGATCGCCACGGCGCCCCCTCCGCGCGGGATGAACCCCCGCCAGCAGCAGGCATGGCGCAAACGCCGGCAGCAGGCAGCCGCCACGGCAGCGGCGCAGGCAGCCCGCAGGCTCGCATCCCTCGCAGCCGCGATCATCGCCACCGCGATAGCCCGCACCATCGCCATCCTCATCGCTGCCGGGATCAACCCCCGCGCTCACGTCCCCGTACCCGGAGACCTCGCCAGGACGGGAAGCTTCGCGACCCTTCAGGAGATGCTCGGCTCCGCCGGCCGGTCCGCGTACAAGAGCACGCTGGCGATCTTCCGCGAGGTCACCGCCGCAGTCCCCGCGTCCGGGAGCCTCGCTGACCGTCTCGCAGCCGCCCAGGCAGCCATCACCAGGGCAGCAGGACATGGCATCACCGGGTTCACGGACGCTACGGGCCGCGCATGGGACGTGACCGCCTACGTCGAGATGGCGACCCGTACCACGATCTCGAACCTCATCCGCGAGGACGAATGGCGGCAGATCCGCGCTGACGGCGGGGACCTGGCAGTCGTCTACTCCCGGTGGGCCGAGCACATCTGCGGGAAATGCCTGCCCTGGCTGGGAAAGACAGTCTCGCTGACTGGCTCTACGCCTCCGGGCGCGCGGGTTTCGGTCACTGACGCGGCAGGGAAGCAGTTCACGGCGACGGTAGCCGGGACCCTCCAGGAAATGATCATGGGCGGCTGGGGCCACCCGAATTGCCGATGCAGCACGATGCCCGTCGCTGACGGCGCAGACCTGTCCGACCTCGCGGCACCCGTGGAAACAACCGCGCAGGCCGCCGTGCGCCACGCTGAGGACCGCAGGCAGCAGGCCCAGGCACTAAGGCAGCGGCACGCCGCGAGGCTCGCCGTGGCAGCCCTGACGCCGCACGAGAAGGCACGGGCGCGGCACAGGCTGGCGGAGACCCGGCGCTAAACCCGGCCCCTCCAGGAACGCATCGGACCCCTGAGACCGGCCGGTGCCGACCGGATCATGCCGTCGATCACGTCATCCCATGTCTCAGCCGGGCGCGGCATCTCGCCGCCGCCCATCTCCGGGTGCCACTTCCGGGCGGCGGCGACTTCCACCTCAGCCAGCCTGCCGCCCGCGCGGCAGGTACTGCGGCATGCATTGCACTGGCACCTGCACTCTGGCCCGCTCCGGTCGCTCATGCCAGCGGCCGGGCGTCATCGGGAAACGGCACCCCGTACGTGTCCTTCACCCAGCGCAGGAACCGCTGCCAGGCGTCCGGCACGCCTTTCTCGACTGCCAGCACATGGCCTTCATGGCCAGCACGCGAGACGTCGGCTACCGACTCCACCGCGAGGAAGCCAACATTCCGGTCGGGCCGGCCGCCGCCGCGCTCCCAGAGGTTCCAGCAGAACCGGCTCGGGTCGTACTCCCACGTGCAGGTAGCTGTGCTTGCCATGACCACACCGTAACGGCGCACCTCCCCTTGGTGCGTCTTTTTCATGCCGCCTGGCGCGGCCCATCCGAGGCCCTGGAGGCCACCCGCAATGACGATCACCCTGCCGACCGCGCCCGGTGCGTTCCTCGGCTACCGCAAGAACGGACTACCTATCCACGTCGCCGCCGGCGGAGCCCCCGGTGACACGGAAACCCCTCCCGAAGGCACCCCGGCGCCCCCTGAGACGCCGCCGGCAACTCCCCAGGCGGGAGAAACACCGGCAGCATCACCCGAGCCAGCCAGCGGACAGGAGCCGCAGCAGGCCGCAGGAGACGACCCGGAGAAGACCGCACGCACGGTCGCCGCCATCCGGGAGGAGTACAAGCAAGAGCGCGCCAAGCGGCAGGCCATCGAGAAAACCCTCGACGGCATGAAGGCCGCAGCAGCCAAGGCCGAAGCTGACCAGGCGGCCCGCAACAAGGCACTCGCCGTCGCCCTCGGCATCGCCCAGGAAGATGTCACCCCCGAGCAGCTCGCCGAGCGGGCACAGCTCGAGCGTGACGCCGCACGGGCCGAAGCCACCACCCACGCCGCGCAGAAACGCGCCGCCGATGTTGAGCTCGCCGTCCTGCGCAGCGCCTACGCGAGCGGCGTCAACGGCAATGCCCTGCTGGATTCCCGCGCGTTCGTCGCCACTGTCACCGGGCTGGACCCGGCAGCGGAGGACTTCGGGGCGCGGGTCACTGAGGCGATCGAGGCCGCGGTGACCGCCAACCCGGGCTACAAGGCCGCGATCACTCCCGTGCCGGCCGCCAATCCGCTGGCACCCCCGGCTGCACCCGCCCCTCCCGCTCCGACGATTCCCCGTTCTGGCGGGGAGTTCAACGGGGCACCGGGAGGACAGCGGCAGCTGACCGAGGCCGACGCACTGAGCATGACCCCGCAGGCCGTCTGGGACGCCGTGAACGCAGGGCTGTTCCGTGACGAGGGCTTCGCGCCCGCAAAGCAGAAGCGTTACTGAACACCAGATACGCCGTAACACCGAACCCGCTGACAGCCGCAAACGCTCGCGCGGGCACACAGGCGTCGTAATTCCCCCGGGGCCATCCCGTCGCTGCTGGCAGCGGCGCATGGCCCTTTAGCGGCTTCAAAGCGAAATCAGGTTCGACACACGGCAACACCTCCTGGCGGGGTGGCCGGAGTAATTCCATCCGTTCACTCAGCGCGCATTCAAATGCGCTTAAACAGGCAGGTGATTCCCATTTCGGTACTAAACTTCAAGCCTTCAATCTGGTCCCGTGTCATCCTCGCGGCCCTCCAGAAGAAGCTCGTCTACGGCAGCCCGATGGTCGTCAACAACGACTACGACGGGGAGATCAGCGGCCCCGGCAACAACGTCCACATCACCCAGTTCGGTGACCCGACGATCTCCGCCTACACGATCGGCGGCACCCTGGCCTACCAGGCGCTGATCGACGCCGGCATGCAGCTCCAGATCAACCAGGCGTACAGCTTCAGCTTCGCCATCGATGACGTGGACAGGCGCCAGGCCGCAGGCGACATGCAGGCGTACCTCGAAGGCCGTGCTGCGTACCAGCTGGCCAACACCGCCGACACCTACATCGCGGGGCTGTACACCGCGATCGGGTCCGCCAACACCATCGGGACCACCGGCGCCCCGCTGACTCCGCTGCCCTACGGCGGCAGCACCTCCGACCCGGCCGACGCCTACATCAAGGTGCTGGAGCCGCTCAAGGTGATCCTGGATCAGAACAACGTGCCTGATGAGGACCGCTACGTCACCTGCCCGCCGTGGTTCGTCTCGCTGATCTCGCAGACGCAGGCGTTCGTGTCGGTGACCGACATGCAGGGCGACGCCTCGCAGACCTTCCAGCGCGGGTTCATGGGCCAGGCATCCGGCTTTAACATACTGAAAACGAACAATGCGCCACAACCCGTAGCAGGTGGGGCGGGAACGGGCGTATGGGCCATTCAGGCCGGGCACCCCATGAGTACGACATATGGGGAGCAGATCACAGAAACGGAAGCTTTGCGACTTCAGACCTCATTTGCGGACGCAGTGCGCGGACTTCACATCTACGGTGCTTTGATGACAAGGCCGGACACATGCGCCCTAGCCTACGTACAACGCCCAACAGGGATCTAAACGGACATCCCGGGAAGGCAGCGGGAGCCAGCTTCTGTCGGCTCCCGCTGCTACGATGAGTGACGTAAAAGGCCCAGCGAGTGACGGTCGAAGGACACTCGCCAGGCCATCAAAAATCAACCTGTTTGGGCAGGCCGACAATGAGCAATCGTACGTGCATCATCATCGAACGCGGAGCGACCTGCGGTAAGCCCGTCGTCGGGCGCGACATGTGCCGCAAGCACTACTCCCGGTTCGAACGCCACGGTGACCCTCTCTGGGGCGAGGACGCGCTGCCGGTCTCGACGCCGGGCGTCTACTCGATCACCTGCCTGATTAACGGCTGGGTCTACATCGGGTCATCGCAGAGTGTCAGGGTGCGGTGGAACGGGCACAGGTCCCACCTGCGTAATCACTGGCACAACGCGCCGCAGGTACAGGCCGACTGGGACAAGTACGGCCCGGACGCCTTTCGGTGCGACGTCTCGCCGAGCGTCGCAGGTCACTACACCCTCAATGCCGAGCAGCGTCAGCGTCTCAGCGCGGCCATGACCGGCAAGCCCAAGTCGGCCGAGCACCGGGCGAACCTCTGGCAGGACCGTGAGGTCACCCCGGAGTACCTGGACCTGATGGCCGCCAACGGCGCGATGCAGCGCGGCAAGCCGAAGTCGGCCGAGACTCGCGCCAAGATGAGCGCGGCCCAAGTCGGCGGCAGGACCGTCCTCACCGAGGCCAAGGTCCGCGAGATCAAGCGGATGCTCGCGGACGAAGCACCTCCCGCCGTCATCGCCGCGCGCTTCAGCATCACGCGCGGCGCGGTGTCGTCCATCAAGCACGGCCGTAACTGGTCTCACGTCACCCTCGATGACCCTGAGCCGCTGCCTGCGGGCCAGCTAGCTTTCCCCACGTAGGAGTCCCGAGCGGGTCTCCGGAACCCCGGAGGCCCGCCATGTCAGGTACCACCACGCTCCTCAGCGCCGTGTCCACGAACGGCGCGGGCACGGCCTACAACACCACGGCCTTGCAGGATGAGCTGTCCCTGGCAGTGTCGGTCTCCGGGACCGTAACGGCGTTCAGCGTTCAGCTGCAGGGTTCCATCGACGGGACGAACTACGAGAACGTCGGCGAGGCGGTGCTGGCTCCCACAGCCGGCGTGAATGTCTCGTCGGGCGTCCAGTACCAGTATTTCCAGGCCGTCCTCGCCGGGTACGCCGGCACCGGGACCGTCACCTGCACGCTGGCATACAACTTAAGAGCAGGCTCGGGAGGAGGGGGGTCAGGGCCTCCGACTGGTGCTGCCGGGGGCGTCCTTTCGGGGACGTACCCGAATCCGGGCCTCGCCGCCTCTCCCGCGCTGACGGGGACGCCCACCGCGCCCACGGCTACGGCGCTGACCAGCACTACGCAGCTCGCCACCACCGCCTACGCGGACGCCGCGACCGGAGTGGAGAAAACCCGCGCGCTCGCCGCTGAGGCGCTGGCGCTGCCGCTCGCCGGCGGTGAGGTGACCGGCAACCTCACCGTGGATCAGACGTTCGTAGTCGGCGGCACGTCGAACCTGGCCTCGACCAACGTCTTCGGCGCTCTCAACATGGAGAGCAACAAGATCACGTCCCTCGCGGACGGCAGCAGCGCGCAGGACGCGGCGGCGTTCCACCAGATCACGGCAGCTAACGCCGGAGCCCTGCCTTTGGCCGGCGGCACCATGTCCGGCGTGATCGCGATGGGCGCGCATAAGATCACGGGCGGCGCGGCTGCGACTGCGGGCACGGATATCCCGATCTACAGCCAGACCACGGCAGGCGGCACGATCGTCTCCGGGCAATACCTGTGCGCCCCCACGTCTTACGCCCCGGGGACTTTCACCCAGTTCACGATGAACTCCACGACCCTGACGGCAGTGTCCAGCACCAACATCAGCACCGGCAGCTTCACCGCGCCCGTGTCAGGCAACGTCATCGTCACCGTGAGCTTCCTGGGAGCGAACGGCGCGACGGCGCAGAACTACGCGATCGGGCTGCTCAACCACGGGCTGTCCACCGTCGCCGGGAACGCCGTCGTCAACCGCTACGCCGCCAACGCGGCGGGCGCGCTGGCAACGGTCCCGTTCCTCGTCACCGGCCTGTCCGGCACCTGCAACTTCGACCTGGCCATCGCGACCGCCGGGGTGGGTGCGCTGACCGTCAACTGCCAGGCCATCAGCGCCACGACGCCGAGCCTCGCGAACCAGGCCGCCCCCGTGCTCATGACCGTCCAGGCCGTCTAGTGCCTGCCTGCCGCCGCGCCTCTGCCTGCAAGTTCGCGTACACCACCGACGACACCCGCGTGCCGCCGTTCTCCGCATCGTCCGTCAGAACCGCGAGAGCACGCCGGTAGCGTCGCCATGCCCGTAACCGTGTCAGCATCCCGTCACCTTAACGACCTGATCGCCCTCAAGCCCGGCTAACGCAAGGAGATCCCGCCATGGCGGCACGCACTGCACTGACCCCTGTTTCCCTCTCCGACGACGCCGCTGTCAGCCAGGGAGCGGGAGCAACCCCCGACGCGGTGAACGGCAACACGATCGCGCTGGGGCCGTTCGGGCTGATCCTGATCGTCACCAACGGCGGCGGCACGGCCCGGACCATGACCATCCGCGCGGGCGGGTCGGGGAACACCGCGTCCGGCGCCGCCGCCGCCTCGGTGCCGTTCGAGCAGGCGTCCTCGGGTGACAACGTGATCACCTGCACCGCCAACGCCACCGTGGTCGTGCCGATCGGGAACACTGACCGGATCACCCAGGCAGACGGGTCGGTGTCGCTGGACTGGTCGGCGTCCACGTCGCTGACGGTGTACGCGCTGATCAAGCAGAAGTCCGGCCTCGGCTGAGACTAGGATCACGTCCATGCCACAGATGATCTACCTGCAGGAGATCGCGCCGAGGGGCGAGATCCGCGGTCACGTCGTCGGCTGCACGCTCCCTTTGCAGCCGGTGATGCGGAAGCGGTGGGATGAGGGGGATCTGCGCCGGGTCACGGAGTCAGGTGATCCGTGGCCCGGCGGGGATGTCCTGCCAGACGCCGAGCCTGACGCGGCGGAGAAGGACGCCGTGCCCGCTGCTGCCGTGGAGTTGCCCCCGGTGGACATCGACGGCACGGACGAGCCCGAGCGGCCGAGAGGCAATGCCTCGCAAGAGGTCTGGCGGTCCTACGCGGTTGCTCTCGGGGCACTCAGCGAGGAAGAAGTCGCCGGGATGACGCGGGATGAGCTGTTAGCGGCGGTCCCGGCTGCGGGCTAGCGCCGTCGCCTGCGGGCTCGCTGCCTGCGGCGGTACTCGTGACCGTCGATGCAGAGCGGTCCCTGATTGGCGTCCGGGGTGCAGTAGCGGCAGCGGGCGCGGTGCTTGCGGTCATAGGGGCCGGCGAAGGCGTGCGCTAGCGGCGACATGACGGCGCTTATCTTCCGGAAGCCCTCGGCCCACTGCCGTATCACGGGATTCATCGCCGCGGCGAACGCCTGCATGGAGCGGCCGAAATCTGCCACCTCGTCGTAGATCACCAGCGTGGGGTGCATCCCCTGCATCCCGGTCCAGGGTGGTGCGTCTTCTAGCTCATCCGGGCCGCCATCGGCGTACCATGCGGCGGCATCCTCGCCGGACTCCCAGTCCTCCAGGACGTCATCAATCGCGGCGAGTACGCGGTCCGTGCCAGGCATCCGCCCATCGTCCCATGTCAGGCGGTGAGCCGGTGGGCGTCCCCTTCAGCAACGACATCTGGCTGTACGCCGTCCCCGGCGGCCAGATCGTCCTTCAGGCCGGTTTCGAGACCTACCTCGGTTCAGGGTTCGAGCAGGCAGTCTCAAGCCCCTCGATCACGATCACGCCCGCAGCAGGCGGATCGGCGCTGATCGGGCCGACCGGCACGGGCATCACCGAGGTAGACCCGGCCACCTACACCTACGTGTGGAACGTCGCGACCACGGTCTCTCCCGGTGACTACGCGGTCCTCTGGTCAGCCACCGGACCGTCTAGCACGCTCCAGATCTCCCAGACGGTCACGATCTCCGCCCTGGTCACCCAGACGCCAGGCCCCGGGGTTTACGCCACGGCAGCGCAGTACAGCGCCTGGAGCGGGGATACGTCCACGCCCGCGTCCGTTCTCACCCCGGCGCTAAGACGTGCCACCGAGACGATTGACCTGTACGCCATCGGCGCGGTGTACGCGGTGAACGCGGACGGGCTGCCGACCGACCCCAGCGTGATCGACGCCTTCATGCGGGCAACCTGCGCGCAGTGCGCGTTCGAGCTGGCTAACAACGATCCGACGCTGACCAAGAGCCAGTTCTCATCGACGGCCATCAGCGGCAGCATCTCGCAGACCCGCGCCGGCGGCGCGACCATGCAGATCCAGCCGCCCCTAGCGCCAAGGGCGGCGACCATCTTGCGCACGGTGGGCGTGCTGCCATCAGCTCCGCTTCTGGGGTGGTGAAGCGGCGGGGCGCTGACGTGCCAAGTCAGTAATCCGCGGCCTTCACCGCCGGCAACTCGCCCCGCCGCGCCATCCACCGTACTTCTCTCAGCCCCGCAACGTGCGGGCGCTCCCATCCGCACGCACGGAAAGGCCCCGTCATGGCACTCACTGTCGCCCAGATGAACGCTTCCATCCCTTCTACACCCATTACGCGCGAATACGCCGCTGACTTCCTGGCCACCCAATCGCAGATCCTCCCCTCTGACGGCCTGACAGCCGCGGGCACGGCGATCTCCAACGCCACCACCAACCAGGCCCTCGTCACCGTCCCCGCCTCCGCGACCGCCCTGGCCGTCGCCGGGTCCGTGTTCCGCCTCCACGCCTGGGGTCTCTACACGATGCCGGCCAGCGCGATGCCGACGCTGTGCTGGCACACCTACTCAGGCGGCTCGGCCGGGACCGTGCTCGACAACATGATCGCCGTCGCCGCTCCGCTGGCATCCGCAGCCGCGAACCTGTGGAACGTCGAGGCCACCGTCAGCTTCTATTCCACCGTCGCCGTCCAGGTCATCCAGAAGGCCGAGATGCAGACCTCGGTCTCCACGACCTCGGCGGGGAACATCTGGCTGGCGGGCAACGCCTCGGCGACCGCCGTCACCGTCACCGCCAGCGCGACCCTGACCCTGAACGCGGTCATGGGGTCCGCGGTGTCCGCGTCGTCGTTCCAGGTCGCCGCCGGGTACTGGGAGCAGATCAACTAGCAGCAGGAGCGCAGCGAGGGGAGGTGCCCGTGCAGCCCAATTGCATCGTGACGGTCTGCAGGGGCACCACGACGGACGCCTACGGCGACACCGTGGACAGCTTCCTGCCCTACGAGACCGGCATCCCCGCCGAACTCGCGGAGCAAACGAAGAACGTCTTCGATCCCGCCACGCAGATGCCGCGCACGATCCGCACCGTCATCGCCATCGTCCCGTCATGGCTGGACGTGCTCGACACCGATTCGCTGCAGGTCACCTGGAACCCGGCGGCGGCGGGAACCTCGCTGGCGGGCACGATGCCTTTCTACGAGATCCGGGATGTCTCGCTGCAGCCGTCTCTCGGCTCCCCTCCGGACATCGTGCTCACGCTCAAGGAGCGCACGGCGGCGGGACTCGTCAGCGACTAGGGGGCGATTCCCCTGCGAGTTGTCGTGGACGCTGACGCCGGAGTGAAAGCCGCCGAAGCCTGCATCCCGTTCCTGGACGGCAAGCTCGGCCCGGAGATCGCGGAACGGGCGAGGCGGTACGCGCCGAAGGAGACGGGCGCGCTGGCGATATCTGTTTCGCATCACATGGACGGCACCGACCTCATCGTGTCCGCAGTCGGCGGCGACGCCGGCCGTGTGTACGCCGCATATCTCGAATTGGGCCACAGAACATTTCACCGCACAACGGGCGTAGTCGGACCTGAGTGGGTTCCTGCCCGTCCGTTCCTTAGGCCCGCTTTGTACGGGGCAGCATGGGGCGGCCCGATCGGCGCCCTCATGCCGCACGGGCGCTCGGTTCCGTGGCAGCCATCTTTCGGCTTCGGCGGAGATCAGCGGCACGGTGCCCTCAGCGCGTCACCGAAGCAGCGCGAGGCCGCGTGGTTCGCCGAGCACGGCGGCCGGCGCCCGGATGACAGCGTGCAGCCCTAGGGCTGCTGCCCGAAGGTCAGGTTGCGCTGGAGCGCCTGCTGGATCACCGGCCCGTAGATGTTCATCCACATCTGCGCTTGCTCCTGCTCCTCGGGTGTCCGCTCGCGCGGCACCCAGCCCCGGAACTCGATCTCGAACGCGTGGCAGAAATGCGGGCCGGCGTCGTCGGAGTCGAACAGGTAACAGTCCTTGCAGGTCAGGACGTGCTCTAGCTCGGGGCGCGTCACGTCCAGCGCGCGCTGCATGGCCCTGATGAGATCCCGGTTCC
>Ga0302229_10002447_pt1 | contig 13446 bp, 11 predicted proteins | sample II_Palsa_N1_3_FD_193518 | JGI IMG/M metagenome (GOLD analysis project Ga0302229, IMG submission 193518) | Peat permafrost microbial communities from Stordalen Mire near Abisko, Sweden - II_Palsa_N1_3 | ecosystem: Environmental > Terrestrial > Soil > Palsa > Peat permafrost | place: Sweden...
GGTGGCCGGCCGCCCGGCGTGGCCAGGCGATCCAGAGCGCGCCCGCGGGATAGATCCGCCGCGCGAGCTCGTCGAGCTGCCCGGCGATGTCGTCCGCGCGGGTGAAGAAGGCGATGATCACGTCGGCCTGGCCGTCGCCATCGGCGTCGTTCAGCCCGGCCGGCGGGTCAGTCAGGGCCCACCCGGGTGGAGGATGGTGCAGCTGGACCCGCTGTTCCGGCTTGAGCCCGAGCTTGGCCGCCTGCGGCCGGCCCGAGTATCCCGTCGTCACCGGGCCGCCAGCGATGACTTCACGGTCCCGCCTGCGTCTATCCCGCGGGTGCGAATCGGTCCCATAGACAGGAGCATGACATGTTCGAGAACACCACGGCGTTCAGCGGGTTCGCCGTCGACGACATCGAGGCGGCGAAGAAGTTCTACGGCGATACGCTCGGGCTGAAGACATCCGAGCAGTACGGCCTGCTGACCCTGCATCTGGCCGGCGGCCGGGACACCTTGGTCTACCCGAAGCCGGATCACACGCCCGCCACCTACACGATCCTCAACTTCCGGGTGGATGACATCGACGCGGCCGTCGACGAACTGACCGGCCGGGGCGTCGAGCTCGAGAAGTACGACGGGCTCGGCCAGGACCAGAAGGGCATCAACCGGGCCGGCGGACCCTACATCGCCTGGTTCAAGGACCCGGCCGGCAACATCCTCGCCGTCCTGCAGGAACGCTGACGCTCACGCAGACAGCCCGGCAGCTCAGGGCCTGGCGGCCGAGGCCTTCCGGGCTTTGCCCCGTGATGCCCATGGGCCAGCCAGCGCGGTCCGCTAGTGGTCGACGCCGCGCCAAACCCAGCAATTCGGACAGCGAGGGCTGAGACGAATCATTGTGGATCGTTACCGCCCCGATAGCGGTAGTAGCGATCCACAATGATGGACGCCGGCAGCCGAGAAGCTTGAGCCTGTGAAAGCTGCTTCCCATGACGCTGGTGAAGCGAGGGTAGGCCTCGGGATCCGCGGCGTACGGGCACTAGCCGGTGGGCGGAACGGGGGGCTAGCCGGTGCCTGAAAAAGGGGGGGTAACCCGAGTGCGAGACGCCCCCGCGCGCGCTACTATACTCAGTATGCTACTCGATAGAGTCACGCTATGAGCGTCCGGCATGCCCTGCTCGCGCTGCTGAGTGAGGGTCCCAAATACGGGCTTCAGCTCCGCGAGGAGTTCGAGGCGCGGACCGGAGAAGTCTGGCCGCTGAACGTGGGCCAGGTGTATACGACCCTGCAGCGGCTGGAGCGGGACGGGCTGGTCGAGTCCGACGCCACCGAACAGGACGGCCCGCAGAAGGGCTTCCGGATTACCGTGGCCGGCGCCGACGAACTCGCCCGGTGGCTGCGCATGCCGCCGGACCTGGCCTCCCCGCCCCGGGATGAGCTGGTGATCAAGGTGCTGGTGGCCCTGCGGCTGCCCGGCACCGATGTACGGGACGTGGTCCAGGTGCATCGCAGGTACCTGGTGGAGCTGATGCAGCAGTGGACGCGGATCAAGGAAACCGAGGCCGAGTCCGACATGAACCTGGCCCTGGTGGTGGACGCGGAGCTGTTCCGGCTCGACGCCGTGGTCCGCTGGCTGGATAGCGCGGACGGCCGCATCAAGCGAGCGGCCGCCGAAACGCCAGACGCGCCAGACGCGCCAGAAGCAAAACAAGCAGCAGAAGCAAAACAAGCCACCCAGGCAGCAGGCACCGCAGGACCGGTTCCCCCGTCCATGCCCAGGCGCCGCCGCCGGGCCGGAGCCGGACGATGAGCGCCTATCACGGCCCGAAAGGCAACCCAGGGATCACCCCGAAGCCAAACCAGAAGACAAACCTAAACACGAAACCCGAAGACCAACCCGAAGACCAGTTCAGAACGGGGGCAGTGCTATGAGCCTGCTTGAGATGCGCCACGTATCACGGGTCTACGGCCGAGGGGCCAACGAGGTGCAGGCGCTGCACGACATCAACCTCGAGGTCGACGCGGGGATGATGGTTGCGGTGATGGGACCCAGCGGATCGGGGAAGTCCACGCTGCTCACCATCGCCGGCAGCCTGGAGGACCCCAGCAGCGGCGAGGTCCGGGTCTGCGGCGAAGACCTGGTGAACCTGCCACACAACGCCAAAGCGCGGCTGCGGCGCCGAACGATCGGGTACGTGTTCCAGGATTTCAACCTGCTGCCCGGCCTGACCGCGGCGGAGAACGTCGCACTGCCGCTTGAGCTCGACGGCGTGCCCGCCAGAAAGGCCCGCGCCGCCGGGATGAAAAGCCTGGCCGAGCTGGGCCTGGCCGACCGGGCCTCGCACTTCCCCGACCAGCTGTCCGGCGGTGAGCGGCAGCGGGTGGCGATCGCCCGCGCCGTGGTCGGCGACCGTCAGCTGCTGCTGGCCGACGAGCCCTCGGGCGCGCTGGATTCGGTCAACGGCGAGGGCGTCATGCGGCTGATCCACGCCGCCTGCAAGCGCGGCCTGGCCGCGGTGGTGGTCACCCACGACGCCCAGCTGGCCTCCTGGGCCGACCGGGTGGTGTTCCTGCGCGACGGACGGGTTACCGACCAGACCCTGCCCCCCGCGGGGCCCGAGTCGCTCCTCACGCAGGGACAGAGTCAATGAGCACCGCGCTGCACGGACGCCCGGCGTCGGCGGGAACCCGTAACGGGGGCGTTCCCGCCCGCCGCGCCGTGATCCGCTGGTCCTGGCGGATGTTCCGCCGCGAGTGGCGCCAGCAGCTGCTGGTCCTGGCGCTGATCGTGATCGCGCTGGCCGCCACCGTCCTCGGCGCGGCGATAGCCACGAACACGCCACCGCCGGCCAACGCGGGCTTCGGCACCGCGCAGGACATGGCCACGTTCTCCGGGGGCTCGAAGCTGGCCAGCCAGATCGCCGCGCTGCAGCAGCGCTTCGGCCGCGTCGACGTCATCGAGAACCAGGCCGTCGCCATCCCCGGCTCGATCAATACCTACGACCTGCGCGCGCAGAACCCGAACGGCCCGTTCGGCCAGCCCATGCTCTCCCTGCTCTCCGGCCACTACCCGGCCGGACCAGGACAGGCGGCCATCACCGGCGGCCTGGCCGCCACCTTCAACCTCAAGGTCGGTGACCTCTGGCGCCAGGGCACGACGTCCCGCCAGGTCACCGGCATCGTGCAGAACCCGCAGAGCCTGCTGGACGAGTTCGCCCTCGTCGTCCCCGGTCAGGTAACAACCCCGACCGTGGTGACCGTGCTGTTCGACGCGAAGGGACTGGCCCCCGCCAAGATCGGCCCGAACGTACAGACGCCGAAGTCCGCCGCGGCGAGCAACCCGCTCAATCCCGAGACCATCGTGCTCGCGCTGGCCACGGTGGGCATGCTGCTGATCGCCCTGGTCGCGATCGGGGGCTTCACGGTGCTGGCACAGCGCCGGCTGCGCTCGCTCGGCATGCTCGGCGCCCTGGGCGCCACCGACAGGAACATCCGCCTGGTGGTCCGGGCCAACGGCGTCCTGGTGGGCGTCGTGGGCGCGCTGGCCGGAACCGTCCTGGGCCTGGTCGCCTGGCTGGCCTACCGGCCGAGCGTCGAATCCAGCGCCCACCACGTGATCGGCGCGTTCGCGCTGCCGTGGATCGTGATCGGCCCGGCGATCGCGCTGGCCGTCGTGGCCACCTACTTCGCCGCCTCCCGCCCGGCCCGCGCGATCACCAGGATCCCCCTGGTCGCGGCGCTGTCCGGCCGGCCCGCCCCGCCGAAGCAGGTGCATCGCTCGGCGGTCCCCGGCGTCGTCCTGCTCGTGGTCGCCGCGGCCTTGTTCACCTACACCGGCAAGACCAACGGCAACGGCGGTGGCGGACCGATCGCGCTCGTCGGCGGCTTCGTCGCGCTGATCGTGGCCGTGATCCTGCTGGCGCCCATCTGCCTGACCCTGCTGGCCACCCTCGGCGGGCGCGCCCCGATCGCGGTGCGCCTGGCCCTGCGCGACCTGGTCCGCTACCGAGCCAGGTCGGGCTCGGCCCTCGCGGCCATCAGCCTCGGCATGCTGATCGCCGTCCTGGTCTGCGTCCTGACCGCGCAGCGGTACGGGAACGTCCTGGACTATGCCGGGCCGAACGTGGCCTCTAACCAGGTCATCGTGTACACCCCCAACGGCCCAGGCAGCGGCGGCGGCAACCGACCCAACGGGCCAAGTACGCCCGCGATCACCAGCACGCCGCAGTCCCAGGCCGCGACCGCCCAAAGCATCGCCGCCGCCCTGGGCTCGCACGCCGTCACCGAACTCGACCAGACCAGCGCCACCCTCCAGCACGCCGCCGCCGGGCGGTCCTGGTCGGGACCGGTGTACGTGGCCACCCCGCAGCTCCTAGCGGCCTTCGGGATCAAGGCCTCCGACGTCAACCCCGACGCCGACGTCCTGACCATGCGCCCCGGCCTGTCCGGCCTCTCCCTCATGCAGCTCGTCTACGGCGCCTACTTCGGCGGCAAAGGCCAGGGCGGACCTGCCAACGGTCCAGGCGGCGGCAACGCCCCAGGTAACGGCGCCGCCAGCTACCCGTGCCCGAAGGGCGAGTGCGTGGCCAATCCGGTCATCCAGGAGGTCGGTGCGCTTCCGTCCGGCACCTCGGCGCCCAACACCGTGGTTACCGAGCACGCCATTCACACACTCGGCCTGAGCACCAGCATCACTGGCTGGCTCATCCAGGCCCCGCATCCGCCCACCGCCGCGCAGATCACCCAGGCCAGGCTCACCGCAGCCGCGGCGGGCATGACCATCGAGACCAAGAACAGCGCGCCCTCGTCGGCGGAGATCCTCAACTGGGCCACGGTGTTCGGCATCGCCCTGGCGCTGGGCATCCTGGCCATGAGCGTCGGCCTGATCCGCAGCGAGACCGCCAGTGACCTGCGTACCCTGTCCGCCACCGGGGCCAGCAGCTCGACCCGCCGGATCCTGACCGCCACGACCGCCTTCGCCCTGGGCCTGGGTGGCGCGCTGCTCGGCACGGTGGCGGCATACGTCGCCGCCGTCGGCTACGCCTTCGACAACCCCCTCGACGGCCTGTCCGAACTGTCCAACGTGCCCATCACGAACCTGCTGATCATCATCGTGGGCATGCCGACGATCGCCGGGGCGGCGGGATTGCTGCTGGCCGGACGCGAGCCGCCCGCCATCGCGCACCAGCCGCTGGAGTAGGGGTATGTGCTGTGTTGGCCCGGGGGGCGACCCCCCGGAACCCCCGCGACTGGGGGGACCCATCCCCCCAGACCCCCCTTGCCCAGACCCCCCTTGCCCGGGCTACGCGCGTAGCCCGGGTCCGGCGCGCTTGTCCTGGTCCTTGCCCTTGCCCGGCGCCTTGCGCTCGAGCATCTCCGCCGCGCCGCGGACCACGCACCGCAGCGGGTCCTCGACCAGGACCGTGCCGATGCCGGCCGCGGTCTCGATCCGGCTGGCCAGGCCGGGCAGCAGCGAGCCGCCGCCGGCCAGCCGGACTTTGCCGCGGACCACGTCTTCGGCGAGCCCGGCCGGGATTTCGGACAGCATCTCGTGCACCGAGGCGGCGATCGCCGAGACGATCGGCTCGAGCGCGGCTGCCACCAGGGCGCCGGGCACGGACTCAGAGCGCGGCGTCCGGTGCGCGACGTCGAGGCCGACGACCTCGGCGAAGCCCTGGGCGCCGCCGGTGACGCCGAGCGTCATCTTCAGGTGCCGGGCGGCCCGCTGGCTGATGATCAGGCCAAGCTCGTTCCGCGCGGCCTGCACGATCGCCTCGTCCATCGCGTTGCCGGCCCTGCGCAGCGACCGGGACCGGACCACCCGCCAGCCCGCCACCGCGGCGACCTCCGTCGTCCCGCCGCCGATGTCGACCACGAAGCCGCCCGCCCCGCCGGTGAGGTCGAATCCCGCCCCGGCCGCGGCGGCCACCGGCTCGTCGATCAGCCGCACGTGGTACCGGGGGCGGCGGACGCTGAGCGCGGCGATGATCGACCGGCGCTCGACGGGAGTGGCGCCGCTGGGCACGCACACCAGGGCGTTCGGCCGCAGCGGGCTGCCGCGCCTGCGGGAGCGGCGGAGAAAGTCGTGCAGCATGGCGGCGGTAGCGTCCAGGTCCGCGATGACTCCGTCCCGCAGCGGGTGGATGACCTGGATTTCCTGCGGCTCCTTGTCGGCCAGGGCCTCCGCCGCTTCGCCCACCGCGGCCACCGTGCCGACGGCCGTGTCGATGGCGATCGCGGTTGGCTCCTCGAGCACGATTCCGCGCCCGGCCACCCACACCAGCGTGTTCACGGTGCCGAGGTCGATCGCCACGCTACTTCGGAAGCGCATTTTGCTCCCCTCTGTCGCAGCGGTGGTGTGCTGCACGATGTGTGACTGTTGATATCTGAAGTGTTATGGTCGTCGGACCGGTGGAGGGAGTCGTCGATGCGGGTACCGAGGCTGATCGTGCTGGCGGTCGGTGCGTGCGGACTTACCGCCGCTGCGGTGGCGGCCGTCGGCCCCGCGCCGGGGTCTTCCGGGTCGGTGTCGGCTGGATCGGTGTCTGCTGGGTCGGTGTCGCCGGGGCTTTCGGCCCTGGCCACTGTGACCGCATCGCCGGGCGTGATCCGTATCGGCCACGCGCAATCCGGTCCTCCTACCACCGCTGACTGCGAGAAAGCCTACAAGGTCGCCTGCTACGAACCGGGACAAATCCAGCAGGCTTATCACTTGCCCGCGGTGTATGCCCGCGGCGTGACCGGCAAGGGCGCCACGATTGTCATCGTGGACTCCTACGGCTCGCCGACGATCAAGGGTGACCTGAACGTGTTCGACCACACGTTCGGCCTGCCCGCCCCGCCCTCGTTCCGGATCATCCAGCCCGCGGGCAAGGTGCCCCCGTACAGCCCGGACAACTCCGACATGGTCGGCTGGGCGGGCGAGACCACGCTGGACGTGGAGTATGCGCACACGGTCGCGCCGGGCGCGAACCTCCTGCTGGTCGAGACGCCGGTCTCGGAAACCGAGGGAGTGCACGGCTTCCCGCAGATCGTCGAGGCCGAGCAGTACGTGCTCGACCACCATCTCGGCGACGTGATCAGCCAGAGCTTCAGCGCCACCGAGCAGACCTTCCCGAACAAATCCGCCGTGCAGGCCCTGCGCGGCGCCTACCAGCTGGCCGACAAGGACAAGGTCACGGTGCTCACCGCCGCGGGCGACTCGGGCGCCGCCGACGTCGGGCTGGACGAGAGCACCTATTACCTGTTTCCGGTGACGTCGTGGCCGGACAGCGATCCGCTGGTAACCGGCGTCGGCGGGACGCAGCTGCACTTCAACTCCGCGGGCCAGCTCACCGCGCCCACGGTGTGGAACGACACCTACAGCAAGGCGACCAACGAGTTCGCCGACGGCAACGCGGGCCCGAACCTGCTCGCGGGCGGCGGCGGCGAGTCCATCTTCTTCACCCGTCCCTCGTATCAGAACGGCGTGCAGAACATCGTCGGCGACCGCCGCGGCGTGCCCGACATCTCGATGAGCGCGGCCTGCAACGGGTCGGTGGACATCTACAGCACCTTTGGCGGCGCGCCGGCCGGCTGGTCCCCTTCGTGCGGCACCAGCGAGGCCACGCCGCTGTTCGCGGGCATCGTGGCCCTGGCGGACCAGGTGGCCGGGCATTCGCTCGGGCTGATCAACCCGGCCCTGTACCAGCTGTCGGCGCAGCACGCCCCCGGCATCACCGATGTCACCTCGGGCAACAACACGGTGTCGTTCAAGCAGGGCGGCCGTGAGCACACGGTGCGCGGCTCCACCGCCCGGCCCGGCTACGACCTGGCTTCCGGGGTCGGCACGGTGAACGCCGAGTACTTTGTCCCCGAACTTGCTTTCCTCGCCGGTCACTAAGACCCCTTTTGTCGCAGCGAGCCGTGGTGTGTCGCGTCCGTATACTTCCGACCCGCTAATACGGTCGAACTAACCCCTGTTACCTCGCCGGGAAACGCTTCGGTCCTGTCGGTGGAAAGCGGGGCTCGCCGCCGTTCCGGCGAGATACATTGGCTGCGTGCAGTAGTGCCGTTAACGCCCTTTGCCGTGCGCATACGCACGCTGTGACCTCGCATTTCTCGGTGGCATCACCCTTACCACGGCCTGTCTGCGGCGAATATCCATCGTCAGCAGGGGAAGTAGCCACCTACCCCACGGGGCGGCATGCACAGGAGAGGAAGGCCGAGATGGAGGACGTGTTCGAAGTCCTTGCCACCGATCACGAGGAGATCAGGCAGGTACTGGCGGAACTCGAGAAGGGTCCGACCGCGGCGACCGGTGCCTGCGAGGATCAGCTGATGCTGCGCAAGATGATGACCGAAGAGCTGATCGTCGAGCAAGCCAAGCACGATGAGATCGAGCGGACCTACCTGTGGCCGCCCGTACGTGAGCATGTCCCCGGCGGCGGCCAGCTCGCCGACCGGGCCATCTGCCAGCAGCTCGAGATCGGCGAACTCCTCGCCGAGCTGGACAGGCTGGACGCGAGCGACCCAGAGTTCGAGGAGTTCCTCGACGCGTTCACCCGGGCCGGCCGGGCCCACTTCGACTTCGAGGAGAGGCACGTGTGGCCGAGGCTGCGCGCCGTGCTGACCATGAAAGCGGCGAGCGAACTGGGCCGCAAGATACTGCAGGGAAGGCAGGCCGCGGCCGGGCTGTCTCACCCGCGCGCGTCGGCCTCGCCCGGCGGCACGCACTACGGCTCGTTCGGCTGAGAAAAAAGGACCGCTGCTGACGGGAATCTGCAGCGGATCTTCAGCTATCTATCAGCTTCGTGGTGCTCACTAGAGGTAAGCAGGACAGGCCAGGGTCCCGCCCGGCCGGTGCTGCTGCGCGCGCGACACAGACGTCCGACCTAAGGCTGATGACACATGCAGGATTACAGCGGCTACGGCCAGCCGCCCGCGGGAGACGACGGTTTCGGCGGACCTACCTCGCCCTTTCCCCAAGGCCCTCCGCCGCCCCGGCCGCCCCGGCACCGGGTCGGCTTCCTGAGCTACCTGGCCGTGGCCCTGGCGGCCGGCGCCCTGGGGGCCGGCACGGTGGTGGCGCTGTACCACCCGACGTCCAGCCCCTCGGCGGCGCCGGCGCCCAGCATCAGTGCCGCGCCCGCCGCGCCCGCCGCGCCGACCCCGAGCAGCAGCCCGGTGCCGCTGCCAAGCACCGCGCCCGGGACGAGCGCCGGCGAGGCCGCGGTCCTGAAGAAGGTCGAACCGAGCCTGGTCATCATCAACACCACGCTGCGGTACACCAGCGAGCAGGCCGCGGGCACCGGCATGGTGCTCAACTCCAGCGGCCTGGTGCTGACCAACAACCACGTCATCGAGAACGCCACCAAGATCACCGCCACCTCGGTGGCGACGGGCAAGACCTACCCGGCCCAGGTGGTCGGCTACGACGTCACCGGCGACGTCGCCGAGATCCAGCTGCAGGGTGCGTCCGGCCTGGACCCGATCACAGCCGCCAATCCCGCCACGGTCAAGTCCGGGATCTCGGTGGTGGCCATGGGCAACGCCGAGGGGCAGAGCCAGATCGTCCCCGCCACCGGCCAGGTCACCGGGCTTAACCAGACCATCACCGCCAGCGATCAGGGCGGCACGGTCACCTCAGAGACGCTGCACGGGATGATCGAGACCAACGCGAACATCGTGGCCGGCGACTCCGGCGGGCCGCTGGCGAACACCGCGGGCCAGGTCGTCGGGATGGACACCGCGGGCAACGACGTGAGCACCCCCGGGCAGCAGTCGGCGGCGGGGTTCGCCATCCCGATCAAGACGGCCATGGCGGTCGGCAGCCAGATCTCCGCGGGCGACGCCAGCTCCACGATCGTGATCGGCTACCCGCCCTTCATCGGGATCTACATCGGCCAGGGGACGAACCCCAGCCCGACGGCCCAGGCTAACCAGGAGCAGAACGGCTCAGGCGGCAACGGCTTCGGCGGTGGCGGTTTCGGCGGCAACGGCTTCGGCGGCTCAGGGAACGGGAACAACGCGAGCTGCTACACCAGCAACGCCAACCTCAGCGTGCCGCAGACGATCGCCTCGGTGAACTCCGGCACGCTGGTCCTCGGCACCATCTGCGGCAGCCCGGCCGCCTCCGCGGGCCTGACCGCGGGCTCGGTCATCACCGGGGTGAACGGCCAGATGATCGGCTCCCCGGAGAACCTCACCGCCGTGCTATCGAAGTACCGCCCCGGCGCTCACATCTCGCTCACCTGGGTCACCCCGTCCGGCCAGACCAAGACCGGCACCGTGACCCTCACCGCAGGCCCGCCCCTGTAACCAGTACGTGATCGTGTGACGCTGCTGCCCCCAACGGGGCAGCAGCGTCACACGATGATGCCCGCCGACCTCAGGCCGCCTCAGGCAACGTGGTCTGCTTATGCTCGAAGAGGCCGATGATCTCCTCGACCGGCAGGTTCTTGGTCTCGGGCAGGAACTTCCATATGAACACGATGGCGAGCGCGGCCAGCCCGGCGAAGACCACCAGGACACCGCTCAGGCTGATGGCGTTCTGCGAAACCGGGAACACCTCGATGAGCGCGAAGTTGGCCAGCCAGTCGATCATCGCGGCGAAGGCAGCCGCCTGGCCGCGGACCGCGGTCGGGAACACCTCGCCCTGCAACGTCCAGCCGGTCCCGCCGACGCCGATCGCGAACGAGGCGATGAAGAAGTCCAGGCCGATCATGATGACGACGAGCCGGAACGTGCCGTGCGTGAGCGTCAGCCCGGCCGCCGCGACCAGGGCGAAGACGATCATCCCGGCGTAACCGCTCATGGACAGCTTGCGCCGGCCGAACTTGTCGATCCAGCGGAAGCCCAGGTAGGTGGAGGCCACGTTGACGGCGGTCATGATGGAGGTGACCTCGACCCCAGCCACGGTGGTCTGTACCAGCGTGGCGTGCGCCGGGGAGAAGATCGGCCCGAGCAGGTGCGGCCCGTAGTAGAGCGGCACGTTGATGCCGGTGATCTGCTGGAAAATGAAGAACACGGACACCACGATCAGCGCCCGGCGCACCCCTGGGGTCCAGGCCTGGCGGCGCTGCTCGCGGCTTCCGCCTTCGACCTGCTCGATGACCGTCGCGGCGCGGCGGACGTCCTCCATGCTGGCCTCGGTGCCGAGCGTGGCCATCGCCTTCTGCACGTCCTCATAGCGCCCGTGCCGCAGCAGCCATCGCGGCGATTCCGGCATCTGGGTGCGCAGCGCCAGCCCGATCAGCGCCGGGACGGCGCCGAGGCCGAGGACCAGCCGCCAGCCGACCGTGGCCGCGCTGCCCGGGAAGGCGCTGAAGATGACGAGCGCGACGATGTAGGAGATGAGGATGCCGACGGTGATCATCCACTGCTGCAGCATGGACAGCGACCCGCGCCGGTTCTTCGGCGCGTACTCGGCGACGTAGGCAGTCGCGATGGCGGAGTCCGCGCCGATGGCTATCCCGATCAGCGTCCGCGCGATGAGCAGCACGGCGGCGTCCGGCGTCACCGCGGACAAGATCGCGCCGACGGCGTAGATGCCCGCGTCCACGACCAACAGTTTCTTGCGGCCGAAATGGTCCGAGATCGGGCCGGCCAGGATCGCTCCCGCGGCCGCGCCCAGCGATGCCCCGGATACCAGGTAGCCAAGCGCCAGGCCGTGCAGGTGATAGGGCACGAAGTTCAGCGCGGAGCCGATGTTGGAGGTGTCGTAGCCGAAAAGGAACCCGCCCAGGGTCGCCAGCAAGGTGAGCTGCCAGTAGAAAGCCGTCGGAACCTTGTCGTCAAGAGTGGTCAGGACGTTGCTGTCGCTTGTCGCGGGCTGGGCCATTGGGCGCTCCTTTGCTGCCGGTTCGCCCCCGTTTCTTCCCTGGCGAAACCAAAATGAACCTGACGATAAAGGATCTCTGTGGTCTCGCTCGCTTGGTCCCCCTCAGCGCTCTTCTCGGCGCCGCGGGTGCCCCTGTACCGCCGGCTACCTGACCCGCTGCACGGCACCAGGGGGAGCCGCGGGCACGGCCTGCGGGTACAGGATCGCGGCGAGAGCCTCGACCCCGTTCACCAGCCGGGGACCGGGCCGGACCACGATGCCGTCGGCGTCGATCGCCCACACCGGCACGTCCGCCAGCCCCTCAGCCGCCAGCGCCCCGGTGACCAACCGGGCCTGCTCGACCGCCCCCTCTAGGTGGAACCCGCATGGCGCCACCACCACCAGGTCGGGCCCGGCCGCGGCGATATCAGCCCAGCTCGTCTGCACCGAAGGCGCGCCGGGCCGGGCGGCCACCGCCTCCCCGCCCGCCGCGGTGACAAGATCGGGCACCCAGTGGCCCGCGCTGAACGGCGGGTCCACCCACTCGACCACCGCCACCTTCGGCCGACCCCGCCCAGCCCCGCTCGTCCCAGCCCCGCTCGTCCCAGCCCCGCTCGTCCCAGCCCCGCTCGCCCCGGCGACGCTGGCCGCGACCCGGGCCAGCCGAGCGCGGAGCTCGCCGACCAGCCGTTCGGCCCGGTCCGCCACGCCGGCTCGCTGCCCGACAACCAGGATCGAGTCCAGCACCTCGTCCAGCGAGTGCGGATCCAGGGTCAGCACGTCCGCCTGGCAGCCCAGGTAGGTCAGCGCGTCGTTGACGTGCCCGGACGGTAGCGCGCAGACCCGGCACAGGTCCTGGGTCAAGATCAGGTCGGGGGCCAGCCCGGCCAGCGCCCGCGCGTGCAGCGTGTACAGGTCCTGGCCGGAGGCTAGCTGCGCGCGGACGTAGCGGTCGATGTCACCCGGGGTCATCCCGCTGGTGTCCCGCCCGCCTACCACGATGGCCTTGTCCGTGCGGGCGGCGGGCGGCTCGTCGCACTCGAAGGTGACGCCGGCCAGGTCGTCGCCGAGGCCGAGGGCATAGACGATCTCGGTAGCCGAGGGCAGTAGCGAGACCAGGCGCACCACCCCAGCATAGGAACCCGGTCCGCATGGTTTCCAACGGTGCCCGGACGCCACCGTTCGCCGCCCTGGACGCGACAACAATGTGCGCCAGGTCGCTCGCTGATCGTGTGTAGTTACCACCCGTCCGGCGGGGGGTAACTACACACGATGACAATCTCGGCCCGTTTCAAGTCCGGCATTAGGTGCATTTCGCCCTAGGACATATCAGCTGCGGATGCGATCGCACATCGCTGCTGCTGCTGCTGCTGCTGCTGCTGCTGCTGCTGCTGCTGCTGCTGCTGCTGCTGCTGCTGCTGCTGCTGCCCGAAACTGCAGACCAAGCCGACTCAGCCGCCCACCCGAGCCAACCCGGCCCGGACTCCGGGACCCTGCAGGAAACAAACGGAAACATTCCTGTGATGCGCGGTAAACATCTTGTGACTACGCTTCGGTTGTGGCGGACATTTTCGATGGTTACCGGCTTGCCCAGGCCTGGGACGAGATGTTCGCGGCTCCTGGCAAACCCCGCACGCCCTACGACGCCCTGGTGTCCGTGCTGCAGC
>Ga0302229_10002449_pt1 | contig 13437 bp, 12 predicted proteins | sample II_Palsa_N1_3_FD_193518 | JGI IMG/M metagenome (GOLD analysis project Ga0302229, IMG submission 193518) | Peat permafrost microbial communities from Stordalen Mire near Abisko, Sweden - II_Palsa_N1_3 | ecosystem: Environmental > Terrestrial > Soil > Palsa > Peat permafrost | place: Sweden...
CCGCGCCAGCACCAGCCCGGCAAGCAACGCCAGCCACAGGACGAGCGCTTCGGGGCGGCGCAGAAAGCCACCTCTGACGATCAGTTCGCTCCCGAGCCACGCGGTCAGCGCGCAAAGCGTCGCCAGATGGAACAGCTTCGGCACCTCGTCGAGCGTCGTCTTGCGCAGCAGCGTCTCGTCACGGTCGTAAAGCCCGAAGAGCTTCGCGCCGATCAGCAGCAACGGCAGGCCGACGATGCTCAACCACGTCAGCTGCAACGGTCGCGAGGAGAGCTGCGTCACAACCAGGAACGTGCCCGCGATCGCGATCACATCCGCCACCAGCAGCATCCGGCGGAACAGCGCGTCTCGCCGCAGGCTCGCCGCCGGCCCACGCGCCTCGGTGATCTGCTGCGGGGTCTGCCGGCGTCGGATCCCGAACCCCACCAAGCCGCGAGCGCCAATTGACGCCGGCGCACGGCCAAGACGGGTATCCATCCCAGCCTTCCCTTGCGTCTCACTGTTCATAGTGCCTCCCCAGCTTCCTTGCCTTTCCACCACATGTACTCGCATGGTGGACACACCGTCTCAAACAGATGTTGAGATCCCGCTATCAAGTTCAAGTGGGGAATCTTGCACAATTGAGGCCACTTGGCAAGCCCACTTGTCTAAGAAATAGCTCGGGCACTTGGCTCAGTTGCTAGCGATTCTTACTCTTGGAAACCATTTGGGACGTTCTGGGAGGTTCGCTTAGGTATGACCAGCTTTGAGCAGGGAAGTGGAGGGTGCTCGGCAGAAAGCTGGGGCGTCGCCGGTAAATCAGATGAGCCCGCCTGGCCCACCGCCCGCCCCGCCCCGCCGGGCCCTAGTGTTTCGGCTCAATGATCGACCTGCACTCTCACGTGCTGCCCGGCATCGACGACGGTCCTGAGACGATCGAGGACTCGGTCGCGCTCGCTCGCGCCGCCGTGGCCGCGGGCACGCGCACGCTCGTGGCCACGCCCCACGTCAGCTGGAGCTACCCCAACGACGCCGACACGATCGCCGAGCTCGTGGATCGGCTGAACGCGCGCCTGAACGCGGAGGAGGTCGAGCTCGAGGTCCTGGCCGGCGCCGAGCTCGCGATGACCCGGCTCGTCGACATCCGATCCGAGGAGCTCTCGCGCCTGAGCCTCGGCGGAGGGCCCTGGCTGCTGGTGGAGCCGCCGTTTGCCGCGGCGGTCACCGGTCTCGACGCGCTCGTATTCGACCTGCAGCGCCATGGTCACAGGGTGCTGATCGCCCACCCCGAGCGCTGCCCGGCCTTCCACCGCGATCCCGGGATGCTGCGAGAATTCGTCAACGAGGGAATTCTCATGTCGATCACGGCCGGCTCGCTGGTCGGGCGCTTCGGCGGGGAGGTGCGTCGCTTCGCGCTGACGCTCGCGCGCGAAGGCCTGATACACAACGTCACCTCCGATACCCACGACACCGTCAATCGTCCGCCGGGGGTCGCCGCCGAGCTGCGAGCGGCCGGCCTGGAGCCGCTGGCGGACTGGCTGATCGAGCAGGTGCCCGCGGCGATCCTCAGCGGCGCCGAGATCCCGCCCAGCCCCACGGTCGAGCTCCCCGACCTCGAACCGGCGCGAGCACCGTGGTGGCGCCGGCGGCCCTGACTCGATGCTCCGTCCTGACTCGATCGACCGGCACGGTCCGATTTGCGTGATCGTCGGCTAAGCCGGTGGTCGGCCAGTCTTCTCCACTCGGCGGGAACCGCTATTCCGGGATCGAGGTGCCGAGCCCGGAGAGCTCAAACGCAGTGTGCAGCGCGCGCACAACAACATCGACGCGGTCGCGCGCGATCACGCAGGAGATCTTGATCGGCGAGGTGGAGATCATCTCGATGTTCACGCCCTCCTCGGCAAGCACGCTGAATACCTTCGCCGCGACACCCGGGTGCGAGCGCATACCGGCGCCGATGATCGAAACCTTGCCCATGTCCTCATGCGCGTCCAGATCGACGAACGCCTCACCGGACAAAGGTTCCAGAGCGGCGTGCGCGACACGCAGATCCTCGTACGGGAGGGTGAACGAGATCTCGGCCAGCCCGCCGGCCGAGTTGGGCTCGTTCTGGACGATCATGTCCACGTTCACATTCACTTTGGCCAGCGCCTGAAAGATGCGCGCCGCGGCGCCCGGCTCGTCGGGCACGCCGACGAGCGTCACCCGCGCCTCGGAGGTCGAATGCGTGACGGCTGTGATCAAGGGCTGCTCCATGGTTTCTGCCTCGGCGAGCACAACGGTACCGGGCTCGTCGTCGAAGGACGAGCGGCAGTGGATGCGCACGCCGTGGTTGCGCGCGTACTCAACCGAGCGCAGCTGCAACACGCCCGCACCGGAGGCCGCCATCTCGAGCATCTCCTCGAAGGAGATGGTGGACAGCTTGCGCGCGTCGGGGACGATCCGGGGGTCGGCGGTGTAGACGCCGGAGACGTCGGTGTAGATCTCGCACTCCTCTGCGCCGAGCGCCGCGGCGACCGCGACGGCCGTCGTATCCGAGCCGCCGCGACCGAGCGTGGTGACATCGCTGGAGTCAGTCGAGACGCCCTGAAACCCGGCGACGAGCACGATCCGATCCTCCTCCAGGGCGGAGGAGATGCGATCGGCACGCACGTCGATGATGCGCGCTCGGGTGTGCGAGGCGTCGGTGACGATGCCGGCCTGCGAGCCCGTCAGCGAGATCACCTCATGACCGAAATCGTGGATCGCCATCGCGCACAGCGCACACGAGATGCGCTCGCCGGTGGACAGCAGCATGTCCATCTCGCGCGGGTCCGGCGCGGTGGAGACCTCCTCAGCCATCGCGATCAGCTGGTCGGTGGTCTTGCCCCTGGCCGAGAGCACCGCGACCACGCTGAAGCCCGCCTCGCGCTTGTCGACGATGCGGCGCGCGGCGCGCTTGATGCGCTCGGCGTCGGCGACAGAGGTGCCGCCGAACTTCATCACGACGATGTTGTCCATGGCGCCAGGATATAGGCGGTCTCAGAGGCTCCCTGATCGAGGTGTGCGGCTCAGGAGCCGAGTCCTCGCTCAGACCCACTCAGCCGAGCACCGGCCGTACGTCGCCGGTCTCTCCTCACGCCAGCTGAGATCATTTCCGCCGTGACTTCGCCAGTCGAGCTCAGCGCCAAGCAGTACGAGAAGGAGTTGCTGCTCCTGCAGACGGAGCTTGTCTACATGCAGGAGTGGATCGTCGCCACCGGAGGACGACTGGTTGTGCTCTTCGAGGGACGCGACACCGCCGGCAAGGGCGGCGTGATCAAACGGATCACCGCCGACCTGAATCCGCGCACGTGCCGCATCGCGGCGCTGCCGACTCCCAGCGAGCGCGAGCGCACGCAGTGGTACTTCCAGCGCTACGCGGCACACCTGCCGGCCGCCGGGGAGATCGTGTTGTTCGACCGCAGCTGGTACAACCGCGCCGGGGTGGAGCACGTGCTGGGCTTCTGCACTGACGCTCAGTACGAAGAGTTCCTGCGTTTCTGCCCGCTCTTCGAGCAGACACTCAAAAACGACGAGATCATCCTCTTGAAGTACTGGCTGTCGGTCAGCGACGAGGAGCAGGAGCGTCGTTTCAAGAAGCGGCTGTCAGATCCGCGCAAGCGCTGGAAGTTCAGCCCCGCCGACCTGCAGGCTCGGGCCCGCTGGGTGGATTACGCCGAGGCCAAGGACCGGATGTTCGCCCACACCGACACCGAAGAGAGCCCCTGGTATGTGGTGGAGGGCGATGACAAGCGCACGGCACGCCTGAACCTGATCAGCCACCTGCTCTCGCTCGTCCCCTACGAGCATCTCCACGAGGGCAAGCCTCCAAAGCTGCCGCCTCGCCAGAAGCGCAAGTATGTACGACCGCCCAGAGAGACCGAACGCCTCGTGCCGACTCGCTACGTCGTACGCTCCGGCTAAGCACCCGCCGAGTTGGGTGCCTTGAGCCTCTCCACAATTGCCGCGCTTGTCGTGGTGCTTGGCTTCGCCTTTGTGCTCGGCATCTCCGATGCGCCCAACGCGAGCGCGATGTTGATCTCCTCGCGGGCAGCGTCCTATCGCCGCGCGATGACGTTCTCATTCCTCGCGCACGTGGCAGGCGGGCTCCTCGCCGGCCAAGCCGTGGCACTGACCATGGCCGGCCTTGTGCACGTCTTGCCGGCCCAGCTGCCCGGCACCTACCTGGCGGGAGGCGTGGCGTGTCTACTGTTCACACTGCTGCTGACCAGGCGAGGTATACCCGTCAGCGCGAGTATCGCTCTGGTCGGGGGGCTCGTCGGCGCCGCCGCCGTGCAGGCGGGCTGGGAGGCTGTCAATTGGGGTGGCCTTCACGGCCTGCGCCCCTACGGTGTGCTGGGCACCCTGCTCGCGATTGTGCTCTCCCCGGTGCTCGGAGGCTTGGCCGCGGCCGGGCTGCGGCGCATGCTCGGCCGGATGCTGCATCGAGCGACGCGCGAGACGCTGCGATGGGTGAGAGGAGCAATCTGGCTGACGGCCGGCCTCGTCGGGGTGGCGGACGGCTCCAACGATGGGCAGAAGGCAATGGGCCTCGCGACGGCGCTGCTCGTTGCCGCGGGCACCATCCACAGCTTCGCGGTGCCCTTCTGGGTCACCGCACTCGTCGCATTGGTGCTCGCGACGGGTACCGCCGCCGGCGGGCGGCGGGTTGTGCGCACGGTCTCCTCACACCTCTACCGCGGAGGTCCACTCGACGGGTTGGCGGCACAGGGCGCCTCGGCGGTGGCGATCCTCGGCGCGGCGTCACTCGGCGCACCGGTGAGCAGCTCGACGGTCGTCGCGTCGGGCATGATCGGAGTAGGCACCGTTCGCAGGCGCCGCCATGTCCACTGGCCTACCGTACGTACCGTGGTATCCGCATGGATTTTCACCGTGCCCGCCTGCGCACTGCTGGGTGCTTGCCTGGCTGAGCTCGGGCGGGTCTCGGGAGCACTGCTATGACCGGACGTCCCGGCAGCTCTCTTCAGACGCCGGCGCCGAGGAGCGCGAGACGCTGGTGGCGGCGCATGTTCTTGCCGGCCGTGCCCGACGTGCTCGCGTTGCTCCTCGCGCAGGGCGAGTCGAGTGTCACCGGCATGGTCGCGTTCGCCGCGTGGTCTCATGGCGGTGGCCCGGAGGCCGCGGCGGCTCTGCGCTCCGCCCGAAACGAGGCTTACAGTGCGCGCCGCGAGCTGCTGGCGGCTCTACAGGTGGCGCTGTCGACACCCATCGACCAGGAGAACCTCTACACGCTCTCCGAGCGGATCGACCGGATCCTCGAGGTGGCGAGGCACGCCGTGCGGGAGGCTGAGGTCCTCGGCTGGACGCCCGATACCCACGCCGGGAGCATGGGTGACCGGCTTGCCGAGGGGACCCGGGCACTGCTCGCGGGCTTCGATCTGCTCGTCAAGGACCCCGAAGAGGCCGGCCGACAGGCAGACGCGGCGAGCCACGCCGTGCACCACGTGGAGCGCGATTACCGCGAGGCGATGGCAGAGCTGCTTGCAGTGGACGACCTCAGGACTGTCTTCGCGGGACAGGACCTCTATCGCCGCTATCTCGTGGTGGCCGAGGCGATCGTCCAGGTAGCCGACCGTCTGTGGTACGTCGTCCTACGTGGTGCGTGAGGGATCATGCCGAGTAATCCCAACCTCCCTACACGGCTCGGCGCCCGGCAAAGGCCTTGCCCAGGGTGACCTCGTCGGCGTACTCGAGATCCGAGCCGACCGGCAGGCCGCTGGCCAGGCGCGTGACCGTGAGCTCGGGGGCGCGGACGCGGAGCTCCTCGGCGATGTGCAGCGCGGTCGTTTCGCCGGTCGTCGTTGGGTTGGTGGCGAGGATCACCTCGCGTACCGGCGGCTGATCCCCATCGTGTACACCCCCATTCGGCTGCTGCAGATTTGAGCCTCCTCCGCCGGCCCCGTTCGCTCCGGGCGCTCCGGGCGCGGCGCGTGCGAGGAGCTCGGCGATGTGCAGGTCCTCGGGGTCGATGCCGTCGATCGGCGAAAGCGCCCCGCCGAGCACGTGGTAGACACCCGAGTACTCGTGCGTGCGCTCCATCGGGATCACGTCGGAGGGCTCCTCGACCACGCAGATCAAGCCGTGATCGCGGCGCGAGTCCTGGCAGATGCGACAGCGCTGCTCGTCGGTCAGGTTGAAGCACACCTCACAGAAGGAAATCTTCTCCTTCACCTCGCGAATCGCCTCCGATAATCCAACGGCATCCTCGGAGGAGGAGCGCAGGATGTGGAAGGCGAGTCGCTGGGCTGTGCGGGAACCGATCCCGGGGAGCTTCGAGAGCTCGGTCACGAGCCTCTGGACAGGCGGAGCGTAGCTGCTCACGATCGACTACAGGCCCGGTAGGCCGAGCCCGGAGCCGAGGCCGCCGAGGTCGAGTCCGCCGGTGGTCGCGCCGAGCTTGCTCGCGGCGAGCTCCTGGGCGGAGCGCAGCGCCTCGTTGACGGCGGCGAGGACCATGTCGGAGAGCATCTCCACGTCCTCGGGGTCCACCGCCGCAGGGTCGATCTTCACCGCCTGGATCTGCAGGTCGCCAGAAATCCGAACGGTGACCATGCCGCCACCGGCAGAAGCCTCGACCGTCTCGTGCTTGAGCTCCTCCTGGGCACTCTCCATGTCCTGCTGCATCTTCTGCACCTGCTGCATCATCTGCTGCATGTTCGGCATCCGCTGCTGCTTTGCCATCACGCCTCTTTCTGTTCGCTGATTACCGGCGTCTGGTCGCCGAAGAGCTCCTCAGCGTCGAACTCCTCCATGAAGCGCGCCACCCACTCCTCCTCCGTCGGCGCCGGGAGCTCAGACGCGGCCTCAGTATCGGCCTCGAGCAGCTCATAGGACAGTCGCCAGCGCCCGCCCGAGAGCTGACGCAGTGCGTTGGAGACGGTCGCGCGGTTGTCGGGATGTTCGGCCTTCTTCTTCAGAAACGCCGCCGAGGAGGCGAACGCCACGGTCAGGTCCTCCCCCACCATCGCCACCGGCCGTGCGTCTACGAGCACCGCGCTCAACATCTTGTTCTCCATCCCCACCAGCTCCACCACCGCCGGCCACAGCGCCTGCAATGACTCGAGATCGTCCGCCGAGACCACAGGCGGCGACGACTCGCCGGCCTCGGGCTCCTCCAGCGCAGGGGCGGGCTCAGACCCGAGATCCTCCACCTGCGCCGGTTCGTGCGCCACCTCGGCAACGGGGGTTGGTTCGGGCGCTTGATCCGTTGCCGGCGCGGCGCTCGTCTCGGCTATGTCAGCGGTAGTCGCGGCCCTCATCTCGACCACCTCCGGCGCCGGCTTTGCGGCCGGCACCTGCACCACCCGATCCGCGGCGACGGCAGAGACGCCACCGCGCTCGCGCTCCAAGCGCTCGATCCGAGTGAGCAGCGCCGATGTCGAGGCGTCGACTTCGGGGCGCGCCGCCTTGAGGAGGGCCAGCTCCAGCCGCGTGCGCGGGTCGGCGCCCGCGCGCACGCCCTCCAGCGCAGCGCCGAGCAGCTCCAACAGGCGTACGACGACCGTGCGGTCCACGCGCTCGGCCTGGGCGCGCAGACGCGCGTCGGCCTCCTCGGTGAGCGACAGTTCGGCGGGCAGCTCGCCGAGGGTCTGGACCACCAGCAGCTCGCGCGCGTGCACCTCGAGGTCAGAGGCGAATGAGCCCGCGTCGCGGCCGCCCTGAACGCAACGCTCCAGCGCGAGCAGCGCCCTGCGTGCGTCGCCCGCGTCGACGGCGTCGACGAGCTCTTCCAAGAGGCCGGCGTCCGCCACGCCGAGCACCGCCAGCACGTCCTGGAGCGCGATCTCGTTGCCGCTGTAGGTAAGCAGCTGCTCGAGCGTGCCGAGCGCGTCGCGGAAGGAGCCCGTCGCAGATCGGGCGACGGCGGCGAGGGCCTCTGGGGGGATCTCGATCGACTCCGCCTGCGCGGCACGGCGTACGACCGAGGCGATCTGCTCGACCGTCGGCCGGTGGAAGTCGAATCGGTGGCAGCGATCGACGACCGTCGCCGGAACCTTCTGCGCCTCGGTCGTCGCGAGCACGAACACCGTGTTCGGCGGCGGCTCCTCCAGCGTCTTCAGGAACGCGTTCCAGGCGGCCGTCGAGAGCATGTGCGCCTCGTCGAGAATATACACCTTGCTACGGCCCGACACCGGCGAGTAGGCGACGCTCTCGCGCAGCTCGCGGATGTCATCGACCGAGTTGTTCGACGCCGCGTCCATCTCGATCACATCGAGCGAGCTCGCCTGCGCGATCGAAACGCAGGATTCGCACTCCCCACACGGCTCGATCGTCGGGCCACGCTCGCAGTTCAGACACGCCGCGAGGATCTTCGCCATCGAGGTCTTGCCCGTCCCCCGCGAGCCGACGAACAGGTAGGCGTGGTGCACTTTCCCGCGCTGCACGGCGTTGCGCAGCGTGCGCACCACCGGCTCCTGACCGACGACGTCGGCGAATGTGCGCGGCCGGTGCCTGCGATACAGGGACTGGGCTTGCTCGGCTTGCGCCTGTGGCTGGTCGATCGACACCTCGGCTTTGAGTCTACCCACGCCCGCGCGGTGGGCGGGGGGGCGAGCGGGACCGCTTCAACCGGATAGCGTGCCCGCTCGTGAGAGCCCGGATCGAGCGCTTTACGGCCCCGCTTGCGATCGTCGCCGGGGCGATCGTGCTGTGGCTGGTTGCGGGTGTCGGCTTCGCCAACTACGACACGCTCTACGCACTCGCCTGGGGCGGCCAGCTCGCGCGCGCGGAAACGCCCCAGTACGGGATCCCGATCGCGCCGACGCCTCACCCATTGGTCGAGGTGCTCGGGGTGGTGCTCTCGCCACTCTCCCCTGGAGCGATCGAAGACGTGACGGTCGCGCTCGGCTTCCTCGCGCTGTCGGCCTGCGGCTGGGTCGTGTATCGACTGGGCTCTGCGTGGTTCGGCCGCGCGGCGGGGGCCTTAGCGGCGCTGATCCTGCTCACGCGCGTGCCCGTCCTTTCCTATGGCGTGCGCGCGTACGTGGACATCCCCTACCTGCTGCTCGTGCTCTGCGCTGTGCTCGTGGAGTCGCGCCGGCACCGATCGGGGATTGACGGAATCCCCGATCGACCAGCGGGGGCGCCGGTGCTCGTGCTGCTGGCGCTCGCCGGGCTGCTGCGTCCCGAGGCGTGGGTGTTCTCAGGGCTCTACTGGCTGTACCTGGCGATCGGCGCGCGCCAGGACACGGCACACGAGCCAGCCGGCACTTCCATGGCAGGCGAAAGATCCAGGGACGGATGGGCTGAGCAGAGATCGCGACTGGTGCGTCTGGCGCTGCTCGCGGTGGCCGCGCCGCTGGTGTGGATCCTCAGCGACCTGGCGATCACCGGTCACCCGCTGTGGTCGCTCACGAACACGCGCCACACCGCCACGACGCTGGACCGCGTCACTGGGATCGCGAACGTGCCGGAGTACATCCCGCGGCGAATCGGCGAGATCCTGAGTCCAGCGGTGCTGGTCGGCGCCGCGCTCGGGGGAGTGCTGTCGCTGTGGCTGCTGCCTAGCCGGGCTCGTCTCGGTGCCGTTGTCGGGGTCGTGGCGGTGGTGGTGTTCGCCGCTTTCGCCACGGCCGGCCTGCCGATCAACACGCGCTACGCGTTCCTCGCCTCGGCGATCCTCTGCATCTTCTGCGGCGCGGGCGTGTTCGGCTGGACGCGCCTTCCGCAGGATGATCCGAGGCGGCGCTGGTGGATGGCCGGCGGCGCGCTCGTATTCTTGGCGCTGCTCGCGTCGATCCCGTCGCAGTACCACACGGCGCACCGCGAACTGAGAAAACTGGCCCGGCAGGAATCGATCCAGAACGAACTACTGGCACTCGTGAAAGACGGATCGATCACACGCGCGTGCGAGCCGGTGGGCGTGCCCAACCACGCGCCGATCCCGCTGCTCGCGCTGTACCTGGAAACGAGCCCGCGGCAGATCGTCAGCGCCGAAGTCAACCCGATCACCCATGGCACATACGTCGATCCGGCGAGTAAAGAAGTCGAAGACGACTACGTGCTCGACCCCCACGACCCGCACCTGCCAGTGACCGTCCCGTCCGGCTTCACTGAGGCCCGTGCGAACAAGTCGTGGTTCATCTTTGCGCGCTGCCCCTAATCGGCCAACAGATGCGCTCCGGGCCCGGGACGCACCTCGCGTGCGCCGGGCGGAATCGGAACGCCCGGAGCTAACAGGCCGAGCACGCTGCCGCCGAAGCCGCCGCCCATCAACCGCGCACCCGCGGCGCCGTCCTTGCGCAACCGCGCGACGGTGTGCTCGACCGTAGGGGTAGAGACCTCGTAGAGGTCACGCAGGCTCGCATGGGAAGCGTCGAGGAGCGCGCCGACAGCATGCAGGTCCTCCGCGCGCAGCGCGGCGACGGTCTTCCCGACCCGTTCGTTTTCGCCGAGCACGTGCTCGGCGCGAGCGCGTAATGGCTGGGGCAGTTCCGCCACGGCGTCCGTGCTCGCGTCGCGCAGTGAGTCGATGCTCATCAGCTGACACGCCCGCAGACATTCGGCCCGGCGTTCGTTGTAGCCGGAGCTTGCGTTCGTGTGCCGCTCGCCGGAGTCGACGACGACGAACCGCCAGCCCCCGAGCCGCAACGGCACGGGCTCGACCTCGAGCGTGCGGAAGTCGATCCGCAGCGCCGTATCGGGCGCTCCGTAGAGGGATGCCAGCTGGTCCAGCATCCCGGTCTGCGCGCCAACCCAGTCGTTCTCCACGCTCGCGCACAGGCGCGCGAGCGCGATCCGGTCGAGCGGCTTCTGCTCACCGTCCGACCCGCGCGAGCCTTCGACCGGCGTTGGCGGCCCCTCGACCGGCGGCTCCAACCCGACGGCGGACGCGTGCGAGGAGAGATCTGCCAGGACGAGACACAGGGCGACCTCGAGCGCCGCCGAAGAGGACAGGCCCGCGCCCTGCTCCAGGTCGCCGCCGATCTCCAGCCGCGCGCCGAGGACCCGATACCCGGCCTTCGAGAGCTCGGCTGTGGTGCCGTGCACGAACGCGCGCCATCCTTCCGCACTGGGGATATCGGAGAGCTCGAACTCATCAGACTCACCGAGATCGCGCGCGTGGGCTTGGATGCGCTGGGCGCCGGGCGAGTCGGGGTCGGCCGTCTCCGCGCGCACGATGACGCCCTCGGCGATCGCGAACGGGAGCGCCAGACCCTGGTTGTAGTCGGTGTGCTCGCCGATCAGGTTCACGCGCCCGGGGGCGAACGCGGCCGCGCGCTCACGTCGCACGCAGGATCGCCTCCCCGAGGCCGGCGGCGGACTCCTCGGGGAGCACGTCGGAGATGAACGTCCCCGCACCCTGCTCGGACCCAGCGAGGTACTTGAGCTTCTCCGCAGTGCGCAACGGGGGATAGAACTCGACGTGCAGGTGCCCCTTCCCCGTCGCCGCGCCGCCGGTCGGGGCCTGGTGGACGACCATCACGTAGGGAAACGGCCGTTCGAACAGCATGTCGTACCCGCGCGCGAGCGCCTGCAGCCCCGCGGCGAGCAGGCGCAGCTCCTCGGCCTCGCAATCGAGCAGGCTTGGGCGGTGCTCGCGCAACACCACGTGCGCTTCATAGGGCCAGCGCGCCGCATACGGGACATAGGCGACGACCGCCTCGTTCTCGTAGACGATCCTTCGTCCGTCCTCGAGCTCCCTCCGCAGCAGCTCACAGGGCGCGCAGCCTCCTAGATGCCCGTCGGCGGCGAGCTCGAGCTTTGGGACGGGAGGCAGAAACGGGTAGCCGTAGATCTGCCCGTGGGGATGGTGCAGCGTCACGCCGACCTCGACCCCGCGGTTCTCGAAGATCATCACGTACTCCACGTCCGCCCTCGCGCCGAGCTCCTCGTAGCGCTGGCGCCAGACCCACATCAGCGCCTCGGCGCGCTCCGGCGGCAGCGTCCCGAAGGAGTCGTCGTGGCGGTCCGTATACACGACCACCTCCGCCGCTCCGCGCGGCGCCTCGAAGGCGGGGAAGCGGTTCTCGAAGACCGCGATCTCGAACTCCGGGAACGGGATCTCCGTCTCCTCCCCGCCCGGGCGGGTCGGACACAGCGGACAGTGCTCGCGCGCGGGCAGGAAGGTGCGGTCCTGGCGGTGGATCGCGTAGACGACCGACTCGTCGCGCAGCTCGTTCTGGCGCTCCTCGCTCATTCCCGCGGCGGTCCCTCGTGCACGGGTCCCCCGTCTGTGAGCCCCCCGTGCGTATAGAGGATCAGCGTGCGGCCATCCCCTTTGACGTAGCGCCTGAACCTGATCAGACCGTAGGCCTCCTCGCGCTCCCGCGGATCATTCCCGGAAGCTGCGGAAAAGGAAGAATCCTCGGGCAGGGGAACCATTGATCGAGGGTATACCCTTGTGTGAGAAGACACGAACTAGGAGATTGCGACAAAAGGGATTGCCCAGATAGTTGACTGGGTAACAAACAGAGACACGGGAGATCACCACAGGTGGCGCCGCGTGGTCACGGCGTCCTCAAACGCACCGAGGAGGAGGATGTGATGTCAGAGATCAATCAGGCACACCGGGCACCGGAGAGCCTCGATCACCTCGACCCGCCGGAGACCGCCAAGCGCGGCTTCGACCGCCGCGCATTCCTGCAACGCACCGCCCTCACCGGCGTGGCCGCCGGCTCGGTGGGCACTCTGCTGAGCGCTTGCGGGTCGAGTTCCTCCTCGAGTGCCAGCAGCGGCTCCAGCGGCGTGTTCGGGTCGACCCCGAACTACAAATTCGTGATCGTCAATCACGTCACGACCAACCCGTTCTTTACTCCTACGCAATACGGCGCGGCGGACGCCTGCAAGCTGCTCGGCTGCTCCTACCAGTGGACGGGCTCGGAATCGAGCAATGTCAGCCAGATGGTCTCGGCGCTAAACACCGCCGTCACCGGCGGCGCCGATGGGATCGCGGTCTCGCTGATCGACCTGCACGCGTTCAACGCGCCGGTCGAAGCGGCGCTCAAGGCGGGCATTCCGGTCGTCGCCTACAACGCCGACGCCCCCACCAACAAGCGCCTCTCCTACATCGGCCAGGATCTGGAAAAGGCCGGCGAAAAACTGGGCGAACGGATCGTCGCCAGCGTGCCGTCCGGCGACGTCGCGCTGTTCATCGCCACGCCGGGCTCGGCCAACCTGCAGCCGCGCTTGGAAGGCGCGCTGAAGGCGATCAAAGCCTCGGGCAAGCCGATCACGCCGCACACGGTCGCCACCGGGGCGGCGGTGCCGGGCGAGCTCTCGACGATCGACGCCTACTGGGTCGGTCATCCGAGCACGAAGGGGATGTACGCGTTCGACGGCGGCTCGACCGAATCGCTGGCGAAAGTGATGCAGAAGTACGGGCTCCCCGCCAAGGGCATCAAGGCCGGCGGCTTCGACCTCACCGAAGAGACCCAGAAGCTGCTCCAGGAAGGGAACATCGAATTCACGATCGAC
>Ga0302229_10002450_pt1 | contig 13435 bp, 13 predicted proteins | sample II_Palsa_N1_3_FD_193518 | JGI IMG/M metagenome (GOLD analysis project Ga0302229, IMG submission 193518) | Peat permafrost microbial communities from Stordalen Mire near Abisko, Sweden - II_Palsa_N1_3 | ecosystem: Environmental > Terrestrial > Soil > Palsa > Peat permafrost | place: Sweden...
TGATTCGAGTAGGAACACGACCCCCCAGACCAATGTGATCACCCGGAACATGCGACGGAAGCTTGGGTAGCGCCACATCGATTCGAATGCGCGGCCTTTGGGCGAATCATGGCCCATGGTCTCAAGGGCGATGCGAAACATCACGGGTCTTTCCCAGTGGACTGAGAGCAGGCAGACGCCGCCCAAGACGACGGTCGGGACCAGGCCGTCGAGGAGGTAGAGCCGGGCGTTGTCGCTGAACAGCCCCACGGCGGTAGCAAGCACGATCCCGGACAGGACCAAGGCGCCGATCACGTCCACGCAGCGTCGGCGCATGATCGTGGCGATGACGCGACTCGCGGGAAGCACGCCACTGACGACGAGCGAGCCAACCGTCGACACGCCAGCCCGGCGGGCGCCGTAGTAGATGGCCAAGGGACCGGCCACATCGAAGACAAAGATCGGGGCGAGCGCTGCCAGGCGATCGTGGCGCGCGGTCGCTCCGCCGGCTGGCGCGATGTCAGCCAGCTCGCCGCCTGTGGGATCTGTGTCTCGTCGCGCTTCGGGGCGCGAGAGCGCGTGCGTCTCAGGGTCGCTGCTCACCACAGCTCCGGTGGCGACTGCAGCGCGCGGTCGTTCTCGGTCCGCCGGAGTGGCTTGCCCTGCTCGCACTGCAGCACGGCGTCCACGTATCGCGCGCCAGCATCCGCTGGACCAGTGAAGTCCGGCGTCCCCAGCTTCGCCCGGTTACGCAAGTGACCGACCAAAGTAAACATCCACGTGCGATATGAGGCCGTCGGTGAATTCGAAGTGCTCAACGTTGGCGAACCCTGGCCCGCTGACCTCGCCGGCTCGGTATCGGATCAGGGCATCACTCGCGTCGGCGCACGCGTCCTCCAGCATGAACGACACGATCCGCTCGTGGTTGGGCCAGCACCGATCGAGGTAAGCGGCCCGGTCGATCCGGTCGTCGTCCGGGCTGCTGAACGTGAACTCTGGGTGCAACAGCGCTTCGATCCCGGAGCGGTCGTCATTCTCGTAGGCCTGGTAGTAGCGCCCGATGACAGCTAGACGGTCTTCTGGTCCTGATTGCATGCTGGTTCCTGACGTCGTGATGAACGGGACGGCTCGAGCGCTTGCAACCCTCGTCCGCTTGGGGCATGAGGCTCAACCTAGGTGCTTGCCAACCACAAGCACTCGCGGAAGGGTACATCTACTGCTAGTAGACTGCAAGCACTATGCGGCAGGTCGGTTCATGACCACACAGCAGCGTTCCGGCTGCCCGATCAACGCCACGGTCGAGGCATTCGGCGACCGCTGGACTCTCCTGGTGCTCCGCGATGTCATGTTCGGCAACCGGCGCCACTTCCGAGAGCTACAGGCCAGCTCGGAGGAGCGCATCGCCTCCAACATCCTCGCCGACCGCCTCCAGCGACTGGTCCGCGACGGCCTCCTCACCCGCGATGACGCCGGACGTGGCCAGAAGGCAACCTACAGCCTCACCGAAGCCTCGATCCAGCTCGTCCCCGTTTTCGCCCACCTCGGAGCGTGGGGCCTACGTCACCGACCGACCAACCCAGAGCTTCGGCGACGAGCAGAACAGCTCGATGCAGGCGGACCCGACATGTGGAGCGCCTACATGGACGAGCTCCGAGCCATCCACCTCACCCCATCCGTCCCCCGCAGGCGAGCTTCGTGACGTGCGAACGTCTCATACGGAAAAATGCAGGTCACAGCGTGTCCCCGTGTCGGCCGACGCAGTGCACTTAAGGCCGCCGTACGACTTGCGTGCCGCGTCGGCGAGCGCCACCTCGCGCGCCACTGCGCAACTGGTGTCGGTCGCCTCGAGGTTGCTGAACTCAGCGCCTAGACTGCCTCAGCCGTGCTGCGTGGCACGCTTCGGCCCGATCGCCTTGAACGTGCCGTACTGCAGGTCCGTGGTTGATCCGTTCGCAGCGTATTCTTGAAACCTGCCAGTGGCCGTGTAGTGGGCACCCTTGAAGTCGAGGTGCCAAGGCTCTAGCCAATGGCCGCTCGTCGAGGGGCAAGCTCCCTCGTCTTTCTGGCTGTACGTCGCACCGCCGGCGCTCGCGCCACACGACCACAACGTGAACGAGGACCCTGTAATCACGACGTTACTCGTGGCGCCGCCTGAAGCCACAGCGACCGTGTAGGTGTTTGGTGCCGTTCGTTTGAACGTAACGATGTCGGACCCGTGGCGGTACGGCGAAGATGATGGTACGTTGTCAAACACGGAGGAGATCGTCCACGAGCCCGAAAGGTTGGGAACCGTGTGGCCTCCAGATGCTGCGCCGCTGGACGACGCGGCGCCGAATGCGATGGCAACGGCGCCCACGATACCGACTAGGCGCCACCGCGAGCACGCCCACGACGATCGTTTCCCGCTCACGACTCCGTCGATCGGTCGCGCAATCACGCGACGACACACTCCCCAACCCCCACGTCCGGCCAACCATGTAACGCGCATCCGTCCTCCCCTCGATGACCGCTGCACCACCAAGCACGGCCTCTCCATCGTCGTCGAGCCCGTCAAGTCCCAGCCGAATTGTCGCATAGGCATGAACTCAACACTCCGGAGCCGCGCGGGTCGCTTCCCCATCGATCGATCGAGTTGCGCCCACTCTCGAGTTGGCGCTGGATGATCGGCAGCTGCTCGCGATCGTGACCCGTGCCGCAAACTCTGGCGCCCAGTTCGTGATCGCTACCCACTCGCCGGTCCTACTTGCCGCACCAGGCGCCCAGATCTATGAGTTAGACGAGGAAGGCATCAACATTGCCATCTACGACGATCTACACGCCGTTCGACAGATGCGCGGCTTCCTCGACGCGCCGGACCGGTATCTACGGCAGATCACGATCGACCCAGAAACCGACGAGGACTGAGCGACGCGACACCGCGTGATCGGCTCCGGCCCCAGAAGCAGGCGCCGCTAACCCGTCGAATCGCGCGGCCCCTTCGCCACTGCGGGAGGCGCCTCGCGAGGTGACTGCTTCGGCCGCCGCCGGCATCAAGCGGCTACCGACGATCTTGGCCGCGGCAGCGGCACGGGCCTACCGAATGCTCCAGAAACCGGCGCCTCATGAGGCCTGATCTACAATTGGCGCGTGTTTGCGGACAATCAGGAGAAAGGTGCGCCGCACAAACTCGAGCGCCACGGCTCGCACGTTCCGCATCCGCTCCGCGCGTATTCGCCGCTGATCATCAACGCCGCGATCACCGGGATGGTTCCTCGGCGGGCCCGCGTTCCAGACCTTCCCGTGACGACGGAGCAGATCATCGAGGATGCGAAGCGATGCTTCGCATCCGGCGCGACGATCGTGCACCTCCATGCCAGGGCCGCAGATGAGTCACCGGAGTGGCGACGAGAGGCGTACGAGGCGTTCATCCCACAGATCCGCGCCAGCTGTCCAGGAATCGTCGTGTGCGTCACAACGAGCGGGCGCACGTTCGGCGAGCTCGATCAGCGCAGCGACGTGCTGAAGCTCGAAGGCGATGCGCGTCCGGATATGGCGAGCCTCACCCTGGGTTCGCTGAACTTCCGCGACGTGGCGAGCGTCAACTCACCGGAGATCATCCGAAATCTGGCGACGCGCATGGCCGAGGCCGGCATCCGACCCGAGCTGGAGATCTTCGACACGGGGATGGCCTACCTCGCTCATGCTCTGCGCGACGAAGGACTCCTCGCGACGCCGATGTACGCCAATCTTCTGCTTGGGTCCATCAACACGGCTCCGGCCCGCATGCGCGATCTCGCCCATCTGATCGACGCCCTTCCCGCCGAAACCGTGTGGGCAGCGGCCGGCATCGGTGCGTTTCAGCTAGCGATGAACGCGCTGGCGGTGTTCGCCGGCGGGCACGTGCGCACGGGTCTGGAGGACAACCCGTACTTCGATTACGCCACCCGCTCGCGCGCCGATAATGCCCAGCTCGTGCTGCGGATCGCCGCCCTCGCCGCGACCGCGGGCCGGACGATCAGCACCCCCGAGGAAACACGCTCAGCGCTGGGGCTGCCCGTCCACAGTCTCGCGTGAACATCACCGGAACCACGTTCGCCTGCGCGCCGATGCAGGCGGGACTCCTGTACGAGACTCTCAGCGGACGGGCCGGCGCCTATGTCCAACAGGTGTTGATCACCTGTCAAGAGCGCCTCGATGATGACGCTCTCCGCGTAGCGTGGGTCCGCCTCGTGGAGCGCCACGATGTGCTGCGAACTAGCTTTGTGATCGGCGAGACGGCGACGCCCCAGCAGCGCGTCCATCCCGAGGCGCCGCCCGGCATCGTCACGGTCGACTGGCGCGAGTTGAGCGACGAGGACCGCGTAGGCCGGTGGGATGAACTCGTGGAGGCCGAGCGGCAGACCGGGTTCGAGCCGGCGCATCCGCCGCTCATGCGCGTGGCGATATGCCGGCTCGAGGATGAGGTCACCCGCATGTTGTGGACCTATCACCATGCGATTCTCGACGGCCGGTCCCGCCTCACGCTTCTCCGCGAGCTGTTCGACATTTACGGCGATGTGCAGACCGGGCGGCGCAGCTCATGGACGCCGCCGCCATCGTTTAGGCGTTTCGCAGAGTGGACCGCGGGTCGCGGCGCTGACTCGGCGACCCGGGCGTTCTGGCGAGAGACTCTGCGCGGCATCGAGGAGCCGACGCCGGCGCCGGGCACCCGCCGCCCGGATGGTGCCGGGAGCGGAAGCGCAGTGATCGCTCATCGCTTTGACCGCGCGATGTCCCAGCGGCTCCGCGGCGTGGCGGATGCGAGCAACCTGACCGTTGCGACGATGCTCCAGGGCGCCTACGGGCTGCTCCTTGCGCAGGAGGCCGACTGCGACGACCTCTTGTTCGTGTCCACGCGGGCAGGCCGGCATTCGGCGCCGTTCGACGCTCGCGAGATGGTCGGAATGCTGATGACGACGTCGCCGGTACGCCTGCGGGTCGACCCCGATGCGGCAGTGGGGCAGTGGTTGGCGCAGGTTCGAGCCTTCGGCCAGGCTGTCCGTGATTTCGAGCACGTGCCGCTCTCCCAGGTGCTCGGGTGGAGCGACATCGTCCGCCCGCACCCGATCGCCGAAACGATGTTCTCCTACGAGAACGCAACGATGAACACCCTGCTGCGCGAGTCCGATCCCGCATGGAGGCACCGCGACGTTCAGCTGATCGAGCAGCTCGAGCTCCCGCTCACGCTCGAGGCATTCGGCGACGAGGAGATTCTGATCAAGGTCCTGTATGACCGCGCACGCGTACCCGACAGCGAAGCGCACCGAATCGTCGGCCGCTACGAATCGCTCGTGCAGGGATGCGTCGATCGTCAGACCGAGAGCGCAGCGTCGGTCGGTTCCCCCAGTCCATCTCGCCGGCGCGCGCTCGCCGGCGAGATGGTGGAATCCCCGCCCTCGAAGCTCGCTCCCGAACGTATCCGCGAGCAGATCGCCCGCCACCCGGGCCGCGTGGCGGTTGAGCTGCGGGAGCGAGAGGTCACCTATGCCGAACTCGGCGCTCGCGTCGAGGATCTCGCGGCGCGGCTAGCGGCTCTCGGGGCCGATTCCGGGACGCTGATCGCGATCGCCATGGGGCGCGCCCCCGAAATGGTGGCTGCTCTGCTGGCCGCCCACCGCGTCGGCGCGGCGTATCTGCCAGTGGACCCTCGCTATCCCGCCGATCGAATCCAATTCATGCTGACTGACAGTGGAGCGGCGGTCGTCGTCTCTGACTCGTCGTCGCTTGATGCTCTCCCCGATCTCGGGGGGGCCAGTTTGCTGGTGGCCGATGTCACGCCAGACGGCAAGGTCGACGCCGCGCCGATGCATGTGACCGCGCCGGAGGACCTCTCGCATGTCATCTATACGTCGGGGTCGACAGGCACGCCGAAAGGCGTGCTCGTCGAGCACCGCTCGGTCGCTCAGCTGACTGCCTGGGCGGAGCGGACCTTCACCGATGCCGATCGCGACGGGATGCTCGCATCGACATCGCTGAGCTTTGACCTGTCGGTCTTCGAGATCCTTGTGACGCTCGCGTTGGGAGGGCGGATCGTGCTGGTGGAGGACGTCCTCGCGCTCGCCGAACCGGACTTCCACGCCAGGGTCGCGTTCGTCAACAGTGTGCCCTCGGCGTTGAGTGCACTCACACTGACGCGCGACCTGCCTGACACCGTCCGGGCCGTGGCCCTTGCTGGCGAGGCGCTCCCCGCGACACTAGTGGAGCGGCTCTATGCGCATCCCTCGATCGATGCGGTCTGGAACCTCTACGGCCCGAGCGAGGACACGACTTACTCGACGGCGTGTCGATGCGAGCCCGGGCAGCGCCCGCTCATCGGTCGTCCGCTCCCGGGAACCTGGGCCTGGGTCGTCGACCGCCATCTCAACGCGCTCCCGGAAGGCGTCAGTGGGGAGTTGCTTCTCGGTGGCGCGGGGCTTGCGCGTGGATATCTCGGTCGAGAGGAGTTGACCGCAGAACGGTTTGTGGACGTTCAGTTTGACGATTCGCCGACTGTGCGTGCCTACCGGACCGGGGACCGCGTGGTGTGGACCAAGGACGGGGAGCTCGACTACCTTGGCCGGCTCGACGATCAGGTGAAGATCCGCGGCGTTCGCGTCGAGCCGGGGGAGTTGGAGCACGCCCTCCGGGCGCTCGATGGGGTGCGTGACGCCGCGGTTATGGTCCGCGGCGAGGTGGGTGATCATAGCCTGGTGGCGTATGTCGTCGGTCCCGGACTTGAGCCCGCGCCGCTGCGTGACGCACTAACGCGGCAACTGCCCTCGCCCCTTGTGCCCAACGTCATCGTCATGCTCGAGTCCCTCCCGGTGACATCGAACGGGAAGCTCGATCGTCGCGCGCTCGCGGAGCCTGGTCGGGAGCGGCCATCGATCGCTCGCGGGACCGTCGTGGGACCCACCCAGCAAGCCCTGGCCGCCGTTTGGGCCGAGGTGCTCGACCTCCGGTTCTCGCCCGGGCCCGACGATGACTTCTTCGCGCTCGGCGGGGACTCGCTCGACACACTCTGCTTGCTCACGTCTATTGAGGAGCGGTTCGGGCGCAGGCTCTCTGTGCGCACCCTGCTGGCCTCTCCCCGGCTTGCTGAGCAGGCCGAGGCGATCGACGCGACGGGCCAAGAGCGTGCGGCCGGCACCCTGGTCCCGCTGCGGGCGACCGGAGCCGAGACCCCGTTCATCTGCGTTCTCACCGACCACCGCGGGGTCATGGGCCTCCGTAACGTGCTGCCGGCCACGTTGACCGACCAGCCCGTGTTCGCCGTCCAGGCCATCGACCCAGCGGTCCCGTCCTGGCGCAGTTCAACGATCGAACAGATCGCGGCTGCTTGCCTCCACGCCGTCCGGGCTGAGCACCCCCGGGGGCCGTACCGTCTCGGTGGCCATTCGCTGGGAGGAGTCGTCGCATTTGAAATGGCGTGCATGTTGAGACGCGCCGCTGAGCATGTCGAGCTTCTCGTCCTGCTCGACACCGTCCCGCCGCACGGATTTCGCTGGCCAGGGCGTATCGTCGCCCGGCATCGACATCTCCGAGGAACGTCGGTTCGCCGGCACGTGCGCGGCTACGCGAGCCTCGTGCGGACCGCCGCGCAGCAGACGGTGGCGATGGCCCGCGGCGAGGTCGTCGTGCGCAGTTGGCCACGCGGATTCGACGATCCGTGGGACCGCGCCGGAGCCGCGCGGGTCGTCCGCCGCTATCACCCTCCTAGGTTGGCAGCGCCGGTGATGGTGATGAGCACGCACGACAGCGAAGTCCAACTGGGCGGTCGCGATCTCGGTTGGGGCCGGCATGTCAAGGGGCCGCTGCTCACACGCCGGCTCCCCGGAGACCACGAGACAATCTTCACCGAACCCGATGTGCTTGCCCTTGCTGCCGCGTTGAGCGATGCATTCGCCGCGCTCAAGCGCTCGCAGCCCGGCTCCTGAACGCTCATCCGGGCTGGCGGGTCCGCTCCTCGGACGGGAAGCGGGGAGCCCACGCCGGCCGTCGATGAGGTAACCACAGCGCCCGCTGAGCAACTCCCAGCCTTCTCGGCTGACCGGCGAGACCGCTGCATTGCCCGCCCGAGCGGTTGCCTCGCACGGCTGGCCGCTCTCGCCGGCCCGGATCCGGAAGCATCGGCTCGGAGAACCGGTGCAGCGGCGGAGCCGGGTGCCGGAGGCCGCTGGGCCTGCATAGCGCCTTCGGCGGCACCAGCTCAAGCGCGGTACGCGAGCGGCCGGTGGCGGGCCCGGTGTACGTCCTCGGCGCGAGTGCCCTTGCCCCGTTGCGCTCGAGTCCTCGTGGGCTTCAGCCGCTATTGCTGGACAAGGTCCACAATCGGCATGATCGTGGGCGGCTGCGCCAGCTCGATGCCGAGCTCCTCCATGACCGGCCCGAGGTACGTCAGGAACTCATCGAACGCCTCCTGGCTCTCCCAGACATCGAAGACCTGGAGCTGGCCGTCTTCGCCGAAGCATGAGTGGAGCTTCATAGCGCTTTCAGGTGCCCCGGCCTCACGGAGACGGTCGGCCCTTCGGTGTGCTGCTCAACCGTCATGTTCTTGGTCACGATGTAGATCGCAATCACTCGGTGATGAGGTGCCGGTTCGGCGGCTAACCCACCGGAGTGGGCGGTGGCTCGGCCTGGGCATCGTGGAGATCGTTTAGGAAGTAGTCGAGCAGTACCGGGTCAAAGTGCGTGCTCCTGCCGTTTCGCATGATGACCACGGCTTGATCGATAGTCATCGCCGGGCGGTAGACGCGATCCGAGGTCAGAGCGTCGAAGACATCGGCGATCGCCACGATGCGCCCCTCGATCGGAATGCTCTCGCCGGCCAGCCCGCGCGGATAACCCCCGCCGTCATAGTGCTCGTGATGGGTGAGCGCGATGGTCGCGGCGAGTTCGAGGACGGCGGAGTCTGAAGAGCCGTCCAGCAGGCGATGCCCGATCTCGGCGTGGGTCTCGACAATCGAGCGCTCTGCCGCGGTTAGCGGACCCGGCTTGAGCAGCACACTGTCGGGGATCGCGACCTTGCCTACGTCGTGCAGGGGACTGGCGCGTTCGATCAGGCCGCAGCGTTCGGCGTCCAGGCCGGCGCTCCGCGCGGTGCGACCGGCCAAGGCACTGATGCGCGCTATATGTGCCCCGGTGTCGTGGTCGCGGAACTCGACTGCTCGGGAGAGTCGGCGGACGGTCTCGGTCTGCGACGCGTCCAGGCGTGCCACCGCTCTTTGGAGTTCGGTGGTCCGCTCGCTAACGCGGATCTCGAGGACGTGGTTGGCGTTACTCAAGGCGTCCTGAGCACGATGACGCCCCAGCGTGTCGGATAGTCGCCCCACCAGCGCCAAGCCGAGCGCGAGCATCTCGGGATCCTCGGCCGTTTCATGGCGGCTGAAGAATTCCACCACGCCGACGACCTGGCCACCCGCGCGGAGCGGATGACCGACCGCGGTCCGTAATCCGGCCGCTACCGCAGCGGCCTCGCGCGGAGAGTCGGTAAGGCGGCCGAGGTGCGCGACCCAGACCGACTTCCCGGAGGCCCATATGCGTCCCGCTAGTTCCTCACCACGATCAAACCGGTCCTCGCGCAGTTTCTGAGCAAACGGGGTGTCAGTCGATCGCCCGCTGACCCATATCGCGTTGCAGCGCAGCTTCTGTCGGTTCTCGTCGGGTTCCCACAGCGCCGCGATCTCGCAATGGAGCCCGTGTCCCACGCCTCGCAGCGTTCCCAGAGCGGCCTCTGCGGCGTTGGATGCATTTTCCAATGAGCTCACTACTTCTTGCTCGATCGCGCGATAGTGGGCCTGAAACACGGCGGCGGAACTATCGCGGGAGACGGCCGAGATGAAGCTCACCGTGCCGCGCTCATCGCGAATCGGTGAGAGGGTCATCGCGTCGACGATGATCGACCCGTCGGCGCGCCGGTGACGAACTTCGCGGTTCACGACTTCTCCGGCGGCGGCCTTAGCGAGCGCCCGGCGCAGCCCGTCCTCCTTGCCAGGCGGAGCGATCAGCTCGACGATGCTGCGACCGATCGCCTCGCTGGCGGGGTAACCGAAGATTCTTTCGCTCGCGTCGTTCCAGCTCTTAACCAGCCCAGCGAGAGTCAGGCCCATGATCGCGTCATCGGCTGCGTTGACCAGCGACGCTAGCTCACTGATCTCCAAGCTCGCCTCGTCTCGCTCAAGCCGATCGGCGACCAGCCGAGCGAACACGTTCAACAAATGCAAATCCTGGTACGCAAACGACTTCGCGTCATGGCTCGCCGCGCACAACGTCCCATACACCCGCCCATCGGCGAACGTCAGCGGCACCGTCGCGAACGCACGCACGTTCCCGCCCTTGGTGATCGGCAACGACGCCGTCCGTTCATCGCCCAGAACATCGGGGATCAGGTTGGGAATGCGTCCGTCCAGCATCCGCTGAGAGTAGGTCTGTGCTCGCGGCCACGACCCTTCCGTCGCAAGACGAAACGAAGTCCCGTCCCCATCGATCTCGCGAACGACAAAATCGTCGCCCACGATCTCCGACATGTACGCCACGTCCATGCCGAGCACGTCACGGATCGCCCGCAAAGCGACCTGCAACATTGGCTTTCCTGCCAGATCGACCATGTCGGCGAGCGGGTCCGCACAGCCGGCGAGCACCAGTTCAGCCGTGCAACGGCGATCCCCGACCGTGGACGATGGGGCGAGACTGCGGACAGACATACCCACTAGGTCGGCATCGCGAGCCCGCGACATAACTGCGCGGGCGAACGCCACCGCCCCGCCGAAACCTGGTCCGACGCTCGCGAGGCGCCGAAATTCGCCGGTCGAGCGTGCCAGTGCCGCACCACTCGCAAAGGCAGCAGCCGGCCAGAGGTCGCCTGCGTATCCATCTGACTTTGCGCAATCGCCCGCGAGGGGTCCTCGGGCTGCGCAGCGCCGCGCGCCTCGACTGCAGCCACGTCGCGGTCGTCGACGACATGGCCGCTTGCGGTCTCGACGCGCCCACAGTGTCGACATCGACGCTGCGGTCGCACGCCACCGCTGTCGGACATCGGGAGCAGCGCGAAGGCCGCGGGCGACGAATTCCTGGCCAGCACGACCGCATCACTCGCAGTGGGCGATCCGAGCGGACCGCGTATTCGCCAAGCGCATGACGCGCGATCGCTGCCCGGGACACACTCGCGAACACTTCCCTGGTCACGAACCAGCGGCCGCGTCGAGGCTCGTGAGGACGGCGACCAGGGCTTCCGCTTCGGCCTGGCGGACAGCGAGAGAGGCAGCGACGCGACCAGACCCGTTTCGGCGACGGAGGAGCAGCTGGTCGGCACGCGCGCGAACCCTGGGTGGTTCGCGTCAATAGATTGGCCGGTGTCCGCCGCGGCGCGACGTTAAGACTCGTAAGACGACGGGAGCGACTGACGGGAGCGCTTGTCCCATCCGTGAAATGGCGAGTAGTCGCCCGCATCCCACTTTTCGCGCAGACCGGGCTTGCTTAGGTCCCAGTTGGGGCGGATCTCGCGGGTCACGGTCCGTAGGTCGTGCCAGAGATCGACGAAGGAGGGGCGTCCCCAGAACCAGTAGCCGTTGTAGATGGTGTGGATGACGAGCCCGGGCTTGAGCACGAGGGTGTAGGGGATCATCGGGTCGTGGTCGGGGTCGGTGTACTCCTGGATGTCGAGGTCCTTCTGGACGGTCCGCTCCGGGTCGGAGAGGAAGGGCCATTGGGCGCCGGTCGAGGCGCGGAATTCCTGGCTCGAGTGATGGGTGTCGGTCGAGATGGTGGCGATCTTCGTGTAGGCCACCGCGATCTTGGGGTAGTTGGCGGCGAGCTCGAGGTGCTGTTGGTGGTCATTGGGCAATAGTTCCCGCGCGCGAGCGTGAGGATCAGGGGATCGTCGCCCTGGTTGGCTAGTCCCGGTTGGCGGTATTGGGGCACTCGAATTAAGCCTCGCGCTCGGTGGATGTGGGAGGCTCATGATTCCTCATACCTTTGTTCTAAGGACCCCAACCAGTGGAGGTGCCAGATGGCTGAGCTCCCACCGCCCCCCGAGGGAATTGTGCTGGCCCACTTCATTGTCTCGGACGATGTCGAGCGCTCTCGGCGCTTCTACACCGAGGTACTCGGCGGCAGGGTGGTTTTTTCCGGGCCCGGAGGGCTGACCTATGTCGCGCTGTCCAACAGCTGGATCATCATCAATGTCGGCGGGGGCCCGACGGACGATAAGCCCGCGGTCTCCCTGGAGGCGCCACGCGACCCCGACCGGGTCAGTAGCTTCCTCAATATCCGGGTCAAAGACATCGAGGCCGTGTACGCCGAATGGAGCGCCCGGGGTGCGAACTTCCTAACCCCGCCGAAACAGCACCAGTACGAAATCCGTTGCTACATCCGCGACCCCGACGGTCATCTGATCGAAGTGGGGCAAACCACCGACCCAGACGGCGACTGGACGCCCGCTCACTGGCCATCGAGTACGCCTGCCGAGGAGTCCGAGTGAGTGCCGAGATCATCCGCGAAATCGCTCAAATCGAAGGTGGCCAGCTCCCGGACACTGAGATCCCTACCAGTCATTTCTGACTAGGCCACCGAGGAGACGGTCATCCCATGCGTCATCCCGTGCGTTTTGACATTCGGCCAGGGCCACCGATTCGGGTCACTCCAGCGACTATCCGGACCTCGCCGCCCTGGGCCCGCTGACCACTGACTACACCGCCGTCGACGTCTGAACCTGCGTCAGGGAGCACCAGCCGGGTCCGAAACCCAACCCCTTACGGACTGGATCGGGAGACCCGCAAAGGACTCGATCAGTCGCGCCTTCGGGATCGTTCCGTGGCTCTGCGGGAACGACAACGCGTGACATCCAGGTCGACCGGCCCGCCGCCGCTCAAGGGCGGGCCTGTCGGTGCAGCCGTCCCATGACACGGATGGTGGCATCCGTGTGACGTCGAAGCCGGCGCGCCGCGGGGTGGCGATGTGAGTGAAACAGCCGCCAGCGCGACGGGAGCACGACGAGATCGAACCTGCCCTGCGGGATCCATCGCTCAAGCGGCGGGTCGGTGCCTTCCACCAGGAGCCTGCTCTTGATCCTCGGCGTGATGGCGGTCAGGCTCGCGACGGCCTTTTGCAGTTCGTCGGCGACGTCGTCCCGCACAGCGCAGTTGTAGGCACGCGCTGACACCCCGCCGCAACTGCGACAGACGGTGCCGACCATGGGTGCGAGCGCTACCACGGTCAGCTCAGAGCCCGTAGTGGCGCCGAGCGCCGCCGCATAGGCGATCGTTGCGGCACCGCGCCGGCCGGGCTCGAGGACGACTGCCATGCGGAGGCCCCGCGGCGCCTCGATGCTCTCGACGGTGGGCGTACCGGTGACAGACATCTCGCCTGCGATCTTCTCACACCGACGGCCTGATGAACCCCGAAGTCGCTTGCCGCATGATCGTGTCGATCTCCGAGGCTCGCGCGGCCAGGTTTGACCATC
>Ga0302229_10002456_pt1 | contig 13397 bp, 9 predicted proteins | sample II_Palsa_N1_3_FD_193518 | JGI IMG/M metagenome (GOLD analysis project Ga0302229, IMG submission 193518) | Peat permafrost microbial communities from Stordalen Mire near Abisko, Sweden - II_Palsa_N1_3 | ecosystem: Environmental > Terrestrial > Soil > Palsa > Peat permafrost | place: Sweden...
ATAGATCTTGTCGCCTTTCTTATTGCAGGAGCCGACATAAGGAACGTCGTAAAGGCGTACTACCTTTACCGATTTCATCATGGTCGCTGCCGCCTCGTCGAGGATGTGGCTATTGACGAGCCACTCTCCAGGCTGTGGTCGGTGTCCCCAGCTCATGCCGTTCTCCTGTCAACAGGTGCAAAACTCGCGCGCAATGTGGGAGGGTCTGGAATGGGCAGCGACCCTGAGAAACACACGATATCGGATTTACACCGTCTGCCACCGATCCGCAAGAAACATCCGCTGGCTCAACCCGTCGTCCCGTCGAGTTTTGCCACCGACGCTGCAATGGCGTGGAGCAGATCGAGCTTGCCGAAAGGCTTCTGCAGAAAGACCGCTCGTTTTGGCCACAATTCGCCGTCGTCCGGGGACTCGGCAGATATCAATACGATCGCGATGGCCGGGTTGAGCGCGATAGCGGCCTCGCATAGCTCCAGGCCCGATCGTGCTTTCCAAAGCCTGTAATCACTGACAAGAACATCCACGGAACCACGATCAGCCAGATGCGCCATGGCGGCGTCAAACGAACTGGCACCCATCGCGGCGTATGCTTTCACGTTCTCCAATAATGAAACGACGGTCTCCATGACCAAGTGCTCGTCATCCACTACGAGTACGACTCGTCCTTCGCTCACTGAATCCCCCGATTCACCACGTTGAGGTAGCTGATCGGCCGACCATACCTGAGTTGACGAGCTGATCCTAACCGCAACCTGCTTCGCGGCCCGTTTTCAGACGGCCCAATGGGCATCGACCCAGTGGGAAGCCCATTCCTTGGCGTGCTCGATAGCCGCCCGCTTTGACAGGAAGAACACGTTGCTGGGCGCGGATGCAGCCATGGTGCTACCGATAAAATCATGTTTGACGACCACCGCATGCGCCCGGTACCCGCCACAGAGCAGCCGTGTCGGGTCGCACATCAGCAGATAGCCACGATAGTGAAAGCAACGATCTTCGTCGTCCACGTCCACACCCCCTGCTTCACTTGGTGGACGAACTTTATTCCCCATGGGGCTCAAGAGAATGTCAACGCAAGCCAGCCGCTGACCCCACGGACAGACCGAAGCTTCAGGCAGTCAAAAGCGCGAGCGCGGCCAGCAAGGCATCCGCTCCGTAAGGCTTGGTCAGCGTGCTTGTTCGTACTGACGCCGGGATCTCGTCGTCCGTCACGCGGCCCGTCGCGAACAGAACCGGCAGCTCGGGAACACGCTCACGCAAGGTCCTGACGAGTTCGACACCCGAGCCATCGGGGAGCGCGACATCGGTGACCAGGACGTCGAATGGTTGCGCTTCGAACAATTGGACGGCGTGATCCGCCCTATGGGTACCGGCGACCTGATGTCCCTTCGCAACGAGCATTTCGGTCACCGTCATTCGTATCTGCTCGTCGTCTTCGCAAAGCAGGATCCGCAACGACCGAGGTTCCGCCGCATCGGGTCTGGGTGATATCACCGGCACCCCAGGCCCGGATGACGACGGCGCTGTACGTGTCGCGGCGTTTTTTGCCTGTTGCGCTGAAAGAACGCTGCGCACTTTACGCGCCAACGCTTCGGTCGTGTACGGCTTGCTCAACAGTTCAACCCCTTCGTCCAGTTGTCCACCATGGACTATGCCGTTTTGTGTATATCCGGATGTAAACAGCACGGCGATATCCGGAAGGGCCTGCACCGCCCTCTTTGCCAGCTCGGTACTGCGGATATTCCCGGGCATGACCACGTCGGTGAAAAGAAGATCTATGCCGATACCACTCTCAATAATGGAAACTGCACGTTGACCATCACGCGCCTGAAGCACGCGATATCCGAGATTACTCAACAGTGCGACGACGGTTTCCCTTACGAAGTCCTCGTCCTCAGCCACGAGGATCGTTTCGTTGCCACCAAGAACGGGACCGGTATCGCTAACGGGCGCCGTTTCTTCGGACTTGGTCGACCGCGGCAGATAGAGCTTGACCGTTGTGCCGACGCCAACCTCGCTGTAAATTTTGACGTGGCCTCCAGACTGTTTGACGAAGCCGTAGACCATCGACAGACCCAGCCCGGTTCCGCGGCCTTCGCTTTTCGTGGTGTAGAACGGTTCAAATGCTTTCTCCAACAGTTCGGCTGGCATGCCGCAGCCGTTGTCGCTTACAGCAACAAGCACGTACTGCCCGACCTTTGCATCGGGATGACCTTGTACGTAAGACTCGTCCAGCCATGCGTTACCCGCCTCGATCGTCAGCTTCCCACGGCCGTTCATCGCATCGCGCGCATTGATCGCCAGGTTCAGCAAGGCATTCTCGAGATTGCCGGCGTCGATCAACGTGTTCCAGAGACCTCCGGAGATAATCGTTTCGAGCTCAACCTCCTCGCCCAGTGATCGGCGCAAAAGATCATCCATGTTTCGAATCAGTCGTGCGGCGTTGAGAACACGTGGTGCCAGCGGCTGGCGTCGGCCAAACGACAGCAGCTGAGACGCGAGCTTCGAGCCACGAGTCACACCGGCCATCGCGTTGTCCACACGACGTTGAGCACGAGGATTGTCTGCGATGTCATCGGCCATCAGCTGGAGGTTGCCGCTGATGACCTGGAGCAGATTGTTGAAGTCGTGCGCAACGCCACCGGTCAAATTTCCGATGGACTCCATTTTCTGGCTCTGGCGTAGCGCATCCTGTGTCTTGAGCAGTTCTGCCGTGCGTTGCTCGACACGCCGCTCAAGAGAAACCGCAAGCTCAGCCATCGCTGTTTCGACGGCTTTCTGATCTTCAATGTCAGCGTTGTTTCCCACCCAACGGTCGATGCTGCCATCTTTGTTTCGAATGGGCAGCGCCCGCACGATATACCAGCGATAGGCGCCGTCGTGGCGACGCAGGCGGAACTCGGTGTGATAGGGCCGACCGTCCGATCGGGCGGCATCCCATTCACTGACCACGCCCTGCAGATCGTCGGGGTGCACCATCGCCGCCCAACCGTCTCCATCGAGCGATCCCGGCTTAGCGCCAAAGTATTCATACACACGGTCATTGAACCAGTCGAGCTTACCGTCGCGGCCTGCTGTCCAGATCTGGTTGGGCATCGATTGCGCCAGTTGGCGGAATCTCTCTTCGCTCTGGCGCAACGCTTCAACAGCGTTCTTCCGCACCGAAATATCCACAAAAAGTACCGCGAATCGCTCGGCGCCGACGCGTCGCGCGCGTGCTTCAAACCAACGGTCAGCCAGCGCGGGAACATGAATTTCAAACTCCATCGGCGTGCCCGTTGCGATCACTTCAGCGTACGTCGCGATGGTTTCGTCAGCGATCGTCGGAACCAATTGGCGAATGGATTGGCCCACAGCGTTCGACGTATCGAGGCCGGTCTGCAATCCAAACGCCGGGTTGATTTCCAGCAACAGGAAATCGATCATTTTTCCTTCTTCATCACGGATCGCTTCGCCGACAAAGAAGCCCTCCTGCATCCGCTCAAACAGTTCGCGCCACCGAATCTCGCTGCGCACAGTCGCCTCTTCGGCGGCCTTGCGCTCGGTGATGTCCATCGCGACTCCGATAAATCGTTGCCGCTGTGATCGGCCGATCGTCACGGGCTCACCACGACGCGCGATCCACCGAACCTCGTTCGTGAAAGAATTCCTGACCCGATATTCCGAATAGCTGATGGGGTTGGACTTGTCGGCCCTGAGCGGACCAAGCAACCCTCGATCATCCGGATGCACCATCTCGATCAGCATCTTGTCTGTGATCTCGACATCCGGCGGCAAACCCCAGATCCGGCGATACTGATCCGAGACCTCCATGCGCCCCGTATCCGGATACCATTCAAACGTTCCTACACCGCCGACTTCTTGTGCAAATTTCAACTTCTGTTCCGCGAGAACCCGTGAAGTGGTCTCCTTGACCACTGCCAACACGCCTGCGGGAATGCCTGAATCGTCGACGATCGGGCTGTAGTCGAGAGTGAGCCATACGTCCTCCGGTTCTCCTCTTCGGATCAGCACCAAAGGCTGATCACGATAAGACAACGTATGGCCGCCCAAACACTGTTTGAGTACGTTGGCGTTGAAGTCGGCAACCTCCGGCCAACCTTCAAGGACGTTCGAGCCGAGCAGTGCCGGATGGCGTCCACCCGCGAAGTCCTGATAGGCGTCGTTGTAGATCATCACGCCCGTCGATCCCCACAACAACGTCATCGGCACATCGGATCGCAGAATGACCGAGGTCATGCATTTGAGTTGGCTAGGCCAGGCTTCCAATGGCCCAATCGGAGTCGAGGCCCAATCGAACGCACGGATCAGGGCGCTCATGCCCGTCGCCGGTCCGAGAAATTCCAGCGGGTCGACGATGCCGTTTTCACGCATGGTGCTCAAATCCAGACTCTCTTCAAGGGTCCGAGTCATGTTACGACAATTGAACGGCCTAACGCGCCACCGTCGGGCCGCCATAATGTGTCGTGAGCAGCGACAGGCCGACAGAGCAGCTGGGCCTTAAGCGAGCGTGACAACCTTGTTGCAGCTCGCCTGTCCAAGCCATGCGTTAGCGCACCTCGATCACCACCAGGCCCTGCGGCGGAATACGGACGTCCAGCCTCCCGTTGCGCACTACCAGCGATTCTGGGGCGTCGAGTTTCCCCGCCTCACGTAGCTGGGCGAGCTGCTCACGACTGGGAAAGTCCGGCCGGCCCATGTGGTCGAATGCGGCAACCACGTTGCCATGGGTCGAGTCCAGGCGCCACACGGTCGCGTGTGCCGTCGCTTGAAGCGCCGCCATGTCGATGCTGACGCTTCGATCCGCTCCAGTCGGCTCGCCAACTTTGTACTCGGCGCCATTGCCCACAGGCGGTGCGTAGTTCCACAGCGCCATGACCACGGCGCCATCGGCGCGGCGGGTGACGATGGCCGAATCAGAGGCCACCTTCAATTGTTCGTCGCCCAGGCGATGCAGCATCGCGAATGCGTTATAGGCCGGTTTCGGAATGCGTCCGGCGGCGATCAGCCCAAAGCCACCGTAGAACGGATTTCGCACGACGCCCTGCTCCTCGAACACGTCGGAGAAGGCCCAGTAGCTCATCAGGTCGACCTTACCGGCGCACTCGCGGATGGTGTTGGCTATCCATGGGCCCATGTACACGGTGTCGGTGACGTTGGGCAGGTTCGCGTACGAGGCGTTGAACTCGCTCATGATGAAAGGGATCTTCGGGGTCGCCGAAGCCTGGATTTCGTCGTGTACCTTGCCTACGGTGCGGCACACCATATCCGACCGCGGAATGTTCTCTTCGGTGTGAAATACGTTCTGCGCGGTGTCGTCGCCGTAGACATGCGTGGTGACGAAATCCACCGGCACCTGATGCTCGTGCGTGTGCGCAAGGAACGCGGTAATCATGGCGCCTTGCGCGGTCGCGGGACCGCCGACGCGCAGACGTGGACTGACCGCCTTCAGCGCACGCGCCGTGTGATCGTAGAGCGTGAAATAAGTTTCCTGCACCGGTGTCCCTGCCCAGAAACCGTTCGGCTCATTCCACACTTCGAAATACCAATGGGATACTTCCTCGATGCCGTAACGCTCGATCAGATGATGGGCGAACGCGCTGATCATCCCGTCCCATTGTGCGTAGTTTTTCGGCGGCGCGATATTCGGGTGATACCAGAACGCCTGCAGGGCCTTCGGATCGGAGGTCATCTCCGCGGGCATGAAACTGAGCTCGACAAACGGCCTGACGCCGCGATCGATCAAGCCGTCGTAAATCTGGTCCACGTAGGAAAAGTTGTAGACCGGCTTGCCCTGGCTATCCAGATGAAACAAGCCCACGTCGTCGTCGAAGATGCCGTGAAAGCGCAAGTAGCTGAAACCGGTCGCTTGTCGCACAGCAACCAGATCGCTGCGGTAGTCGTCGCGCAACGCCAGCACAGCGCGACCGGAACCGAACATCTGCTCCCAGAAATGGGGAAACGGCGTGCCTTGAGCCTTGACGTCGACATGGATCTGCTCGGTCACGCTGACGGGCGCAGCAACGGACCAACAGGGGCCGAACGCACTGACGGCCAGCAGCACGATCCAGCATCCAGCCGACCGGAACGATTTCGTCTTCATATGACCTCCCCGCGTACGCCCGAACGATGAAACCCTATTCACCCAATGCCAGGCCATTGCTCTCGATTACCCGCGCATAGAGTTTCGCGGTGGCCTTGGGTGTACGTTGCTGGGTGGCGAAATCGACGTGATACAGGCCGAAGCGCTTGGAGAAACCCAACGACCATTCCAGATTGTCCATCAGTGACCACGCGTAGTAGCCCTTCACGTTCACCCCAGCCTCGATCGCATGATGCAGCGCCTGCAGATGCTTGCGCAGATAGCCAGTGCGCAGCGGGTCATCCAGCACACCGTCTTCAGCCACTGGCGGATCGTAGAACGCCGAACCGTTCTCGGTGATGTACAGCGGGATGTCGCCGTAGCGCCCCTTGAACCAAGTCAGCGTATCGACCAGGCCCTGCTCGAATACTTCCCAGCCGGTCTCGGTATAGGTCTTGTTCGGCTGACGGACCGGCCTAGCCTTCAGCGGGAACTGGTCCGGGTCGTGCTTCACGACGGAGCGGGTGTAGTAATTGATTCCGACAAAATCGACCTTCTGCTTGGTCAGCTTGAAGTCGTCGTCGGAAATCTCCGGCCACGCGTCACCGAAGATCTCCTTCAGCTCGGGCGGATAACTACCCAGCAGCGCAGGGTCGGCGAACTGCTGGTTCATATAGGCATGGGCGCGGCGTGTGGCCGCCTGATCTTCTGCACTGTTCGAGTGCGGGTACTTTGGCTCGATGTTGAAAACCACGCCGATCTGATGCTTGCCATGCGCCCGATACGCCTGGATGCCGGCGCCGCTGGCCCGCATCAGGTTGTGCGCAGCGATTGGTGCTTCGTATTTGTTGCGATGGCCAGGAGCCAGCGCGCCATGCAGATAGCCGCCATCGGTGACCACCCACGGCTCGTTGAGCGTGGCCCATTGCTGCACACGGCCATCCAGCGCCTTGAACATCACTTCGGCATATTCGGCGAACCAATGCGCGCTGTCGCGATTCAGCCAGCCGCCACGGTCATCCAGTGCCGCGGGTAGATCCCAATGGAACAGCGTGGCATTCGGGGCAATGCCCTGCTCCAGCAGTTCATCGACCAGTCGCGAGTAGAAGTCCAGACCCTTTGGGTTGATCCGGCCGGTGCCCTCCGGCAATACGCGCGCCCAGTTGATGCTGAAACGATAGCCCTGCAGGCCCAGCGCCTTCATCAGCTGCACGTCGCCCTTGTAGCGCCGGTAATGATCACAGGCAATGTCGCCCGTATCGTTATTCACCATCATGCCTGGCGTATGTGCGAAGCGCTGCCAGATGCTGGGACCGGCACCATCGGCCAGCGGTGAGCCCTCGATCTGGTAGGCCGACGTCGAGGCCCCCCAGAGGAAGTTCTCGGGAAAGCGGAAACTGCGAGTCATGGGCAGTAGCTCTTGATGCCGCAGTGCGGCTTGAAGTAAACGATTACATGGCGAGAATAGCGTAACGTTGAGTCGATGTGCAGATGCCCTGCACACGCCAGCGCCGCGGGCTGACGCAGCTCGGCTACATGCAAGGGCCCGCATCCATGGCAACCGTACAACTGGACAGAGTGCGCAAGGTTTACCCGAACGGCCATGTCGGCGTTGCGGGCGCCAGTTTCGACATTGCCGATGGCGAACTGCTGGTCCTTGTCGGCCCTTCCGGCTGCGGCAAAACCACCTTGCTGAGGATGATCGCCGGGCTGGAATCGATCAGTGACGGAACGCTCAGCATCGACAACCGCGTGGTCAACGACATCGCACCGAAAGAGCGTGATATCGCGATGGTGTTCCAGAACTATGCGTTGTATCCGCACATGACGGTGGCAGAAAACCTCGGCTTTGGCCTGCGTCTGCGCGGCCACAAACCGGCCGAGATCGAGCAACGCGTGCGTCAGGTCGCGCAGACCCTGGAACTGGAAGCGCGGCTGGATTCAAGGCCCGCCGCGCTTTCTGGGGGTCAGCGCCAGCGCGTCGCACTGGGCCGCGCGCTGGTTCGCGATCCAAAAGTGTTCTTGCTCGACGAGCCTTTGTCCAACCTCGACGCCAAGCTGCGCCTGAGCATGCGCGTGGAGATTGCCCGGCTGCATCGCCAGCTGCGTGCCACCATGATCTACGTCACCCACGACCAGGTTGAGGCGATGACGCTGGGCCAGCGCATCGTGGTGCTGGACGGTGGCGTGATCCAGCAGATCGATACGCCGATGAACCTGTATGACCGGCCCGCGAACCTGTTCGTCGCAAGTTTCCTCGGCAGCCCTGCGATGAACCTGTTGCGCGGCACCTTGCGGGCTGACAACGGGCTAAAGCTGGTCACCACGCAGGGGGAAATCGCGCTTGGTTCAGTGCCGCAGGCAAGCGCACTGGACAGCTGGTTGGATCGCGAACTGGTGCTCGGCGTGCGGCCTGAAGATTTGCGGCTGCTCGACTCCCCCACCGACGCCGCACTCGACGCCCAGTTGGAGGTGATCGAACCCGTTGGCAACGAAGTCTTTCTCAACCTGCGTTATGGCAGCCAGGCCTTGGTATCGCGCACGCCACCGCGCACGCTTCCCGAACTCGGCACCACCCTGCGGTTCGGCTTCGCCTCGGAACGGCTACATTTTTTCGATCCACAGCAAGGTTTGCGGATTGCCTTACCGAACTAACCTAAGGTGACGTATCAGTTCCAGGCCGAAGCACGCTGAGCGTAGCCGGCAGGCCATGAATCACGATGTCGTTGTCGTGCCAATGTACCGGTTTGCCATTGAGCGTCGCCGCGCCCACCGGCTCACCCGGGTAAGGCCATGGCAGAACCAGGCCGCCCGGCGGCATCGCCTGGCCAGCGGGGATACGCAACACCAGTTGCCCACCCTGCTCGTGCAAGCTGTAGCTCAATAACCCCCACGGCGTACGCAGTCGCTCGATGGCCACGCCCCGGCCGGCGAACCACGCGGGCTCGAGTCCCGCGGCAAGCACCAGCGACTGGTCCGCGATACGTTCGTAGGCAAACATGTCGTACACCGAACGCAGGAAATCCGAGGCGATCCAGGCGTGCGGCATGTCGCCCACAAAGCGCGGCTGGCGTGGATCGCGCCCCACCACTTCCGCCCATTGGTTCCAAGCGGCCGGACGGCGGTCGGCAAGAAAGAAAGTCAGCAGTTGCTGGGCACGATCACGCCAGCCCAGACGAATAAAGCTGGCCACCGTACGCAATTCGTAAGGCGTGTAATCGTCCCAATGCTGGCTGCCGTCGCGACGCGTCACGAAACCCTGCCAATAGCGTTGGAAAGTCTGCGCCAGTAGTGCGGAAGGCAGCCAGTCCATCGCGTGCCCCGGCGACAGCGCGATCGTCGTCGAGGTGGCGTCGAAATCGCCCAGTTCCGCCGCACCGGGGATGTAGTCGATGTGGTGTTGCTGCATTGAAGTGAGGATCGCCGCCTTCAGGTCGGCACGAAACTGATCACGCGCTGCGGCGTAACGGGTGGCTTCGTCGAGTTTGCCCAGCCCGGTCGCCAGTACCGCCGCATCGTCATAGCCGATCAGCGACCAGAAGTCGTCCCAATACGAATGCATCGGCTTGGCCGAATAGCCTTCGTGACTGATGGAAGCTGGCATCAATCCGTACAGCGCGCGCCGGTCGCCCTTCTGATTGACCGCGCTACGTTCGCTGGCACGCAGATGGTCCATGTAGGCGATCGAACGTTCTACGTGCGGCCACAAAAGATTTAGTCCGACGCTGTCGTGGCTATAGCGCCACCATTCGGCGATGGTGAAGATCAGCTCGCCCTGGCTATCGTTTTCCGGCACCGGGTCGGACCCACGCGCGTCCACGCAGCAAGGCACCTTGCCCGTATTGAACTGATGCGGCGCGTACCAGCGCAAAAATTCACCGACGGCATCGGCGTGGCCGCTGCGCAACAAAGCCTCGCTCATCATCGCGCCATCGCGGATCCAGCTGCGGCCGTAGGAACGGGTGCCCGGCTGCAGCGCCGGCCCATCACGTGACATCAGGATCTGCGCCTGCGCACTGCGCGCCGTATCGACGATCGCCTGCTGGGCTGGTGGTAATTGCAACGCCACACGATTGAGTTTTTCCCGCCACTCAACAGCTACCCTGTCGTGCTGGCTTTGCAGCCACGCGGCAGGATTCGTAGACGGAATAAACCGCATACCCTCGCTCGGAACGACCAGAGCCAGCGTCACGTCCGCATGAGCCGGTACGGTCAGCCGATACAGCAGCGCACCCTGCGCATGGCCTTCAGCATCGTGCAGATTGCTTACCTGCGGCGCCTTGCCGCTGGTCAGTTGTTCGACAAACGCGCTACTCACCTGGCTACTGGCGATGAACGCGTTGGGTGCTTGCAGCGGCGTCACTTGCAATGCGTGATTGACCTGCACTGCGTGACCGTCCCACGCAAGATCATGGATCGGGCTAATACCGCCAGGCGTGTTGAGAAACTGAGTGGGTGGATTCACCTGGAACGGGCGTAGCAGCAGCGCCAGCGTGAGCGAACGCGACTGCGCACCGTCATTGTGCACGGTGTATTGCAGCAGCAACCTTGAGTGATCCGATGAGCCGTCGGCAATCAGCGTGGTGGCCAATCCGAGTTGGCCAGCCTGCCAGCGCACGGTAGGTATCGGCAGGTACCCATCCTGCAGGCTCTGTGTGGTTTTTACGTTCGCCCAGTCGATCAGCTTGCGGCCGTCGATCAGCATCGGCTCGATCGACCAGCCGCCCTTACCTACTTCGGCCGTGCCGTCTTCGGAGATCAGCGCCGAATGCGCCGCGCCGCCGTCCGCACCGACCAGCGTCCAGTAACTCTGCTCGCCGGAAAATCCGCGTGGATACGTGCCGCGCGTTGCATGCTGCGCCTGCTGCAGGAACAAGCTGTTCGCTGAGTCGCTTGCGGATACGGCCGGTTCGTTCGTGGATGACGCCGGTAGTGACATGAGCCGCAAATTACTGACGCACCAATCTCCCTTGCCACCGTGTCCGGCGTAGATCGTGAATTCCAGCGTGCGGGTCTGACGCAGCGTGCGATCCTTGGCGGGACCCCAGGCAGATTCGATGTGTCGCTTGTCCGCCGTGATCGTCTGCCATGTGGAGTCTGGCTGAAAGCCTTCGCGCCGAAACCACCATACGTTGTCGCCACTGGCGTCGATCAGTTTCACTTGAAGGTCGTTCGCCGGCATCGCTCCACGCAGATCGAACGACAGCGCATAGTTGTCCGGAAACGAGATGGGCAGCGTGCGCCGCAGCGTGGCACCACCGGACACACCATTGAAATTGAAATCCAGACACAACCCACGACCGTGGTCATCGGCGACAGGACGCAACGCGGCGCTGATATCGTCAGTGCCTTCGGCATGCCACAACTCTGGGTGGCTGAAATCATCCAGTGTCTTTGATGGCAAAGCATCAGCGGCTAGCGCGCGCAGGCCAGTGACAAGTAACAGACCGGATAGCACGAGGTGCAAGAGGTATTTGGTGCGATGGTTGCAGATAGGCCAAGGCATCGCGTCAACCCTTCACACTGCCCAGCAGCAGCCCTTCCAGGTAATAGCGTTGCATTGCCAGGAACAACAGCAACACCGGCAGCACGGTGATCACCGAGCCGGCCATCATCAATTCACTGTCCTGCGCGTGCTCGCGCGCCAGCGAGGCCAGCCCGATCGGCAAGGTGTAATGCTCCTGCCCAGTCAAAACGATCAATGGCCACATGAAGTCGTTCCACGCGGCAAGGAAACTGAAGATTGCCAGCGTCACCATGATCGGCTTCAGCAGCGGCAACACGATCTGCCCGAAGATGCGCCACTCGCTGGCACCATCGATGCGTGCCGCTTCGATCAGTTCATCCGGAATGCCGCGCGCGTACTGGCGCACCAGGAAGATGCCGAACACACTGGCCATCGCTGGCACGACCACGCCCGCGTAACTGTTCACCATGCCGATGTACTTCAGCAGTAGAAACAGCGGCAACATCGCCACTTGTGCAGGAATCACCAGCGCACCGATCAACACCTGAAAAAGCCTCTCGCGACCCGCGAAACGCAGTTTCGCGAAGGCGTAACCAGCCATCAGATTGAAAGCCAGCGACAGCGCGGTGATCACACTCGATATAGCGAAACTGTTGATCAGGTAACGGCCCATGCCCGCGTGAACGAAAAGTTCGCGATAGTTGGCCAGCGTCGCGTGCACTGGCAGCAACGGTGGCGGCAGCGCGCTGGCCTCGCCCGGCTGCATGAAGGACACTGAAAGCATCCACAACAACGGGAACAACGCCACCACGGCGCCACCGATCAGCAGACCATTAATGAGGGCTTTTGCCAGGCGCGAATTCATGCTTCGCCTCCGCGACGTGCCAGCTTCAGCATGAGTGCCGTCACCGCGAACATGATCAGGAACAGAAGGAACGCCACCGCCGAGGCGGAGCCAAGGTTCCACCACTTGAAGCCCTCGTCATACATCAGATACAGCACGCTGGTCGTACTCTGCAACGGGCCGCCCTCGGTCATCACGTAAGGTTCGGCAAACAGCTGGAAATAGCCCGACACGGTAAGAATGCTGACCATCAGCATGGTCGGTCCCAGCATCGGCAACGTGATATGACGACATTGTCGCCATACCGACGCGCCGTCGATGCGCGCGGCTTCGTACAGGTCTGCAGGAATCGCCTGCAGGCCGGCGAGGAAGATGATCATGTTGTAGCCGAAGTTCTTCCATACCGCGAACAGGATGATCGTCGGCATGGCCCAGCGCGGATCACCCAGCCAGTCAATCGCTTGGATGCCGGCGTGACCCAGCGCGAAGTTGGCCATACCGTATTTCGTGTTGAACAGATAACGCCAGATCACCGCCACCGCCACCACCGTGGTCACCACCGGCGCGAACAGTGCGGTGCGAAAGAACGGCTTGCATCGGGCCAGCGGCGAGTTCAGCAACAGCGCTGCGCCCAGCGACGTACTCATCGATAACGGCACGCCGACCGCCACGAAATACACCGTATGTCCAAGCGCCGACCAGAACAGCGGTCGCTGCAACAGTACCCAGTAGTTCTGCAGTGCTACAAAGCGCAGATTATGGATATTCGCCAATGCGTAGAGATCGTAGTCGGTGAGGCTGAGCGCCAACGCGGCGATCACGGGCAATAGAAAAAACACACCCAGTACGACCAGCGCAGGCGTGAGGAACAACCATGCGGCGCGTTGGGAACTCATGGGTGGGTTCCTGTCGGGGAACGCGCATGATCGAGTATCCAGCGGCGCTTCTCCAGGATGCGATCGGTGCGGCGATCCATTTCGGCAGTAGCCTGATCGACCGTCAGTTCA
>Ga0302229_10002473_pt1 | contig 13340 bp, 7 predicted proteins | sample II_Palsa_N1_3_FD_193518 | JGI IMG/M metagenome (GOLD analysis project Ga0302229, IMG submission 193518) | Peat permafrost microbial communities from Stordalen Mire near Abisko, Sweden - II_Palsa_N1_3 | ecosystem: Environmental > Terrestrial > Soil > Palsa > Peat permafrost | place: Sweden...
AGCTTGTCACCTTGATCACGAAACTGCAGCAAAAGCCGGAGCCGGTGGCGACCACGCTCAAGCGGGCGGGCATCGGCCAGTTCGCCGACCAGCGGGTGGACCGGCTGTCCGGCGGCCAGACGCAGCGGGTGCGGTTCGCCCTGGCCATCTGCGGCCAGGCCGAACTGATCGTGCTCGACGAGCCGACCACGGCGATGGACGTGGAGACCCGCCGGCTGTTCTGGGCCAGCATGAAGGAAGAAGTGGCCGAGGGGCGCACGCTGCTCTTCGCCACGCATTACCTGGAAGAGGCTGATCAGGCCGCGGACCGGATCCTGGTCATCAACCGGGGCAGGCTGCTCGCGGACGGCACGCCCGCCGAGATCAAGGCACGGGCCGGCGCCAAACGGCTTTCATTCAAGCTGGACCGGGTGGACGAGCAGTTCCTGCTCGGCCTGCCCGGGGTGGTGAACCTCGAGGTCAGGCACGACCTGGTGCAGATCCAGTCCAGCGACTCCGACGCCACGCTGTACGCGGTACTGAACGCCGGCTACCGGCCGCGCGAGATCGAGATAGGAAGCCTTGGCCTCGAGCAGGCCTTCATCGCCATCACCGCCGAAGACGACGCGACTAACGGGAACTTTCGCGCTGGGGAGACGAACTGAGATGGGCGGCACACTGAGCGGCACACTGGCGCTGACGAAGGCCGAAATATCCAGGCTCCGGCGGAACAAGCGGTACATGATCTTCACGATCGCCGTGCCCGTGATGTTCTACCTGATCTTCGGGAGGACGAACGCCACCGGAGACGGCGTCTCGTTCGCGGCCTTCTACATGGTCGGCATGGCCTCGTTCGGCACCCTCAGCGGAGCGTTCAACAACAACACGATCCGTATCTCGCAAGAACGCAAGGACGGGTGGATCAAGCAGCTGCGGCTCACGCCCCTGCCGGCTAACGCCTATGTGGTGGCCAAGGTTCTGACCTCGATGGTGACCACGGTGCCGTCGATCCTGATCGTGTTCTTGCTTGGCAGCTTCTACGGTCACGTCCAGATGCCGATCTGGAAGTGGGTCGCGTGCGCGGTCGCCATCTGGATCGGCACGCTGATCTTCGCGGCGCTGGCGGTGGCCGTCGGCTACAAGCTCAATCCGGATTCGGTGCAGCCGGTCACCATCGTCGTGTTCTTCGCCTTCTCGATCTTCGGCGGCCTGTGGTTCCCGCTGCACGGTGCCCTGGAGAAGTTCGGCGAATTCACGCCCACCTACCAGATCGTCAAGATCTCCACGGACGTCATCGCCCAGGGAAGCGTGGCGCTGGTCAACGTGATCGGCATCGTCGTGTGGTTGGCGATCTTCGCCGTGCTGGCCACCTTCGCCGTCCGCTCTACCGCCGAGACGGTCTGAACGCTAGAGCCGGCAAGCCAATCGGGGGCCTTGCCGGAAACCGGGGCGTACCAGCACTGGTACGCCCCGGTCGCGCGGGCAGGGAAACGTGGCAGCATGGATATGAGGTGAACCCGCCATGGCGATGAAAGGCCGAACCGACCAGGACGAGCCCGCGCCGTACCAGGCCGGCCCGCACCAGGCCGCGCCCGACGAGCCCGCGCCGGACGAGGCCCCGGTACACCGGCCGGCCCTGCTGAGCGCCGGCCTCGGCTGGCTGCGCACGCCCGGCACCGGCAGCCCGTTGCGCTGGTTCTTCTCAGCGATCTGGCTGGTCTACCTCATCCAGCCGGTGCACGCCCTGTTCGGCCACCGCCACGGGGTGCTGTGGATCGGGGGCGGGCTGGCCATCACGCTCGCCTTCTGCGCCATCTACGTGCCCACCGTGATCGACACGGACCGCCGGCCGCGCCTGGCCCGGGCCGGGCTGGTGGCCATTGTCGTCCTCGCGGCCCTGGCCTGCGTGGTGTACGGCAAGGGATGGACGCCGCTGTGGATCTACGTGTCCGCCGCGGCCGGCATGATCCTGTCCGCCGAGCCCGACGGACGGCGGCGAGCCTTGCGTCGGGTCCTCGCCGTCGCGGTCTGCTACGTCTTCTTCAGCTGGCTCTCCCACGACGACGCGGAGGACTTCTGGGCCGTGCTGCTGCCTGTCGTGCTCGTCGGCGTGGCCATGATCGGGTTCAGGATGCAGATCCAGCTCATGCAGGAGCTGAGCCAGGCCCGCGGGACCGTGGCCAAGCTGGCCGCCAACGAGGAACGGCTCCGGCTGGCCCGGGACATGCACGACCTGACCGGCCAGTCGCTGTCGGTGATCACGCTGAAGTCCGAACTGGCCGCCAAGCGGCTGTCCCGGCTGCCGGCCACCCAAGAACGCGACACGGTGCTCGGCGACCTCGGCGACATCGGCCGGGTTAGTCGGCAGACGCTGCACGACATCAGGGAGGCGGTCAGCGGCTACCGCCGCCCGACCCTCGCGATCGAGGTCATCACCGCGCGGAACGCGCTCGACGCGGCCGGCATCCGGCTCGACGACGACACCGGGCTGACCCTGCGCTCGGGCACGTTCGACGCCGACGCGGAGGCCGCGCTGGCCTGGTGCCTGCGCGAGGCGGTGACCAACGTGATCCGGCACTCCGGCGCGAAGAACTGCCGGATCCGCCTGACCGAACACCCCGGAGAACTCTCCCTCGAGGTCTTCGACGACGGCCGCGGCCTCGGCCAGCCGCAGCCGGACCAGCCGGCAGACCAGCAGCCGGACCCGCACTCGGCCAAGGGAACCGGCTTGCGCGGCATGTCCGAGCGGCTGTCCGCCGCAGGCGGCCGCCTATCACTAGGCGCGGCCGACCCCGCCCGCGGCCAGGGCTTCAGGCTGACCGCGACGGTCCCCGTGGACCGGTATGACGCCTGAGCCCGCCAAGAACCCCATCCGGCTGCTCCTCGCCGAGGACCAGGTGATGATCAGGGAGGCGCTGGCCGCGCTGCTCTCGTTTGAAGGCGAGTTCGAGGTGGTGGCCCAGGTCGGCCGCGGCGACGAGGTCCTGCAGGCGGCTCAGGACACCCACCCGGACGTGGCGGTGCTGGACATCGAGATGCCCGGCCTGGACGGGCTCGCCGCCGCCGCCGAGCTGAAGAAGGCCCACCCGGGGACCAAGATCGTCATCTTGACTACGTTCGGCCGGCCGGGGTTCCTGCGCCGCGCGATGGAGTCGGGCGTGTCCGCGTTCCTGGTCAAGGACTCCCCGGCCGACAAGCTGACCCAGACCATCCGGCGGGTCCTGGCCGGCGAGCGGGTCATCGACCCGGACCTGGCCGCCGCCGCCCTGGCCGACGGGCTCAACCCGCTCACCCCCCGCGAGCGGGACGTCCTGGAGGCCTCCGCCGACGGCGGGACGATCGCGGAGATCGCCCGCCAGCTGTACCTGTCCGAGGGCACGGTGCGGAACTACCTGTCCGCCTGCATCCAGAAGACCGGGGCCCGCAACCGCGCCGAGGCGCTGCACATCGCGTCCGAACGCGGCTGGCTGTAGCCAGCGGCAGACCATCGCCAGCCCATGAGATGACTCCAACGCGGCTGGCGCCAGCCCATGAGATGACTCCAAACGCGGCTGGCGGCAGCCCCTAAGATGAACTGCGTGACTTCAGCTGGTTATCTTAGGTATCCGCATGTTCACGGTGAGCTTCTCGTCTTCGTCGCAGAAGACGACGTCTGGCTCGCGCCCGCCGAGGGGGGCCGCGCGTGGCGGCTGTCCGCCGACGCCGCCCAGGTCCGTTACCCGCGTTTCTCCCGGGACGGGACCAGGGTCGCGTGGACCGGCTGGCGCGACGGCCAGCCAGAGGTCTACACCGCCGATGCCGAGGGAGCCGACGAGGCCCGGCTCACCTACTGGGGCGACAACCGGACCCGGGTGACCGGCTGGACGCCGGCCGGGGAGGTGCTGGCCATCACCGCCGCCGGGCAGCCGGAGGCCCAGTACACCTGGGCCTACGCGGTCCCGCTGCACGGCGCGCCGCCCCGGCGGCTGCCCTTCGGCCCGGTCGGCGACCTCGCCCTCGAAACCACCGGGACCGCCCTGCTGGCCGGCCGGGAGAACAGCGAGCCGGCCTACTGGAAGCGATACCGGGGCGGCACCGCGGGCAGGCTCTGGACCGCCACCGCCGACGACCCCTTGTTCACCCGGATCCTGACCGACCTGGACACCCAGTTCGGCAGCCCGATGCTGATCGGCGGCCGGCTGTTCTTCTTGTCCGACCACGAGGGCACTGGCAACATTTACTCCTGCGCCCTGGACGGTACCGACCTGACCCGGCACACCGACCACGACGGCACGTACGCCAGGAACCCCAGCACCGACGGGCACCGGATCGTCTACCACGTGGCCGGCGACGTGTGGATGCTGGACGGTCCCGAGGCCGCCGAGCCGCACCCGGTCGAGATCACCCTCGGCTCCCCGTCCGCGGGGCGTGCCCCGCGGCTCGTCACCGCCGTGGATCACCTGGGCAGCCTGGACTGCGACCTGACGGGCCAGGCCAGCGTCGTCGAGGTGCGGGGCACGGTGCACTGGCTGACTCATCAGGACGGCCCGGCTCGCGCGCTGCACGTGGACCCGAACGCCCGGGCCCGGCTGCCCCGGGTGCTGGGCGAGACCGGGAAGGTGGTCTGGGCCAGCGACGCGGCCGGCCCGGACGTGCTCGAGGTGGTGACCGTGACCGGCGAGCCACGCTCCGTTCGGCTTACCGGAGATCTTGGCGGCACGGTCACCAGCCTGGCCGCCGCCCCCGGGGGGGCTACGGTCGCGGCCGCCCTTCACGACGGCAGGCTGCTGCTGGTGGACGTGGGCTCCGGCCAGGTCACCGAGCTGGCGGCATCCGACAACGGTCCCGTCGAAGGGCTGTCATTCTCGCCCGACTCGGCCTGGCTGGCCTGGTCCCAGCCCTTGATGTGGCCGCTGCGCCGCATCCGCATGGCCAAGATCGCCGACCGCTCGATCGTCGAGGTGACCGACGGCCGCTTCTCCGACACCGACCCGGTCTTCACCGCCGACGGCCTGTACCTGGCCTTCTTGTCGCAGCGCAGCTTCGACCCGGTCTACGACGCGCAGTCCTTCGACCTGTCGTTCCCGTACGGCAGCCGCCCCTACCTGGTCACGCTCGACGCCCAGACCCCCTCGCCCTTCGGGCCGCTGCCTGGTGGCCGTCCGGTCAGCCAGGATCCCCCGGATGAGGACAAGTCAGATTCTGCCGAACGGCCCGTGGTATCAGTGGACCCCGACGGTCTGCCCGGCCGTGTGGTGGGCGTGCCCGTGCCCGAGGCCCGGTACGCGAGCCTGCGAGCGGTCAAGGACGGCCTGGCCTGGCTCCGCGAGCCGGTGACCGGCGTGCTGGGCGAGAGCGCCGCGAACCTGGACGACGACGCGCCCCGCCCGGCCCTGGAGCGCTACGACCTGCGCAAGCGTGAGGTCGCCGAGCTGGCCGAGGAGCTCGACTGGTTCGAGGTCAGCGGCGACGGCACCCGCCTGGTGGTCAAGGACCACGACGAGCTGCAGGTCGTCCCGTCCGAACCCGTCCACGACGACCACTCCTCCGGCGACGTCGTCACCGTGGACCTGTCCCGGGCCCGGTTCCCGGCCGATCCGGCCGCGCTGTGGCGGCACGCCTACGCCGAGGCGGGGTGGATCATGCGCCGGGACTTCTGGGTGCCGGACATGTCCGGCGTGGACTGGGACGGCGTGCAGGACGAGTACCGGCCGCTGCTGGACCGGATCCGCGGCGCCAACGACTTCACCGACCTGCTGTGGGAGGTGGTCGGCGAGCTCGGCACGTCGCACGCGTACATCACCAAGGCCGGCCAGGACTGGCATTTCGCCCCGGGCGCCGACGGCCCCGCGGCCGCCGGCCAGCTGGGCGCCGACGTGACCCGGGATCCCGCCGGGCGCTGGATCGTGGATCGCATCCTGCCGGGCGAGTCGTCCGACCCGCGGGCCCGCTCGCCGCTGGCCGCGCCGGGCGTGGCAGTGCGGCCCGGCGACGAGCTGGTGGCCGTGGACGGCCAGCCGGTCGACCCGGTACGCGGCCCGTGGCCGCTGCTCGCCGGGACCGCGGGCAAGCCGGTCGAGCTGACCGTGCGGCCTGCGTCGGGGGAGCCGCGCGCGGTCGTCGTGGTGCCGCTGCGCGACGAGCGGCGGCTGCGCTACCAGGACTGGGTGGCCGGGCGGCGCGCCTTGGTCCGCGAGCTCAGCGAAGGCCGCCTGGGCTACCTGCACATCCCGGACATGGTGGGCGAGGGCTGGGCTCACTTCCACCGTGACCTGCGGACCGAGATGTCGTTCAGTGGTCTGGTCATGGACGTACGCGGGAACAGCGGCGGGCACATCTCCCAGCTCGTGGTCGAGAAGCTGGCCCGCCGCGTCCTGGCCTGGGAGATGGGCCGCGGGATTCAGCCCGTCTCGTACCCGGTCGAGGCCCGGCGCGGACCGGTGGTCACGGTGAGCGACGAGTTCGCCGGGTCCGACGGGGACATCGTCACGGCGGTCATCCGCCTGCTCAGCCTGGGCCCGGTGGTCGGGGCGCGCACCTGGGGCGGCGTGATCGGCATCGAGGGCGTCCCCGGCCACGAACTGGTCGACGGTACCCACATGACCGTACCCCGCTACGCGTTCTCGTTCGAGGACTACGGCTGGAGCGTGGAGAACTACGGCGTGGAACCGGACCTGGAGGTGCTGATCTCGCCCGACGACTGGGCGGCCGGCCGGGACCCGCAGCTGGAGACCGCGGTCCGGCTCGCGCTGGAGGCGCTGGAGAAGCAGCCGCCGGCGACGCCGCCGGGCCCGTCGACCAGCTACCCGTACAAGGCCCGCCCGCCGCTGCCGCCGCGGCGACCCGCGGACCCGCGTTCCGGGGGAGCCGCGTGATGCCGCCCGGATACCTGCGCTACCCGCACGTCCACGAGGACCTGGTCACCTTCGTGGCCGGCGACGACGTCTGGCTCGCTCCCGCCGGGGGAGGCCGCGCGTGGCGGCTGTCCGCCGACGGCACCCCGGTCAGCTACCCGCGCTTCTCCCGGGACGGGACGCGACTGGCCTGGACCAGCTGGCGAGACGGCCAGCCCGAGGTCTACTCCGCCGATCCCGAGGGCGGCGATCCGGCCCGGCTCACCTTCTGGGGCGACCCGCAGACCCGGGTCACCGGGTGGACGGCGGCCGGAGAGGTGCTGGCCATCACCTCGGCCGGTCAGCAGGCCCCCAAGTACCGGCGGGCCTTCGTCGTCCCCGGCGGCGGGGACGCGCCGCCGCGGCTGCTCCCGTACGGGCCGGTCAACGACCTGGCCATCGAGGACGCCGGCACCGCGCTGCTGACCGGGAGCGTGGCCGGGGAGCCCGCGTTCTGGAAGCGGTACCGGGGCGGCCGGGCCGGCAAGCTATGGATCGCCCGCGGCCCCGACCCCAGTTCCCACCTCCCCTCTCCCGTTCCGTTGTTCACCCGGATCCTGACCGGCCTGGACGGGCAGCTGGCCAGCCCGATGCTGATCGGTGACCGGCTGTTCTTCCTGTCCGACCACGAGGGCACCGCGAACATCTACTCCTGCGCCCTGGACGGCACCGGCCTGGCCCGGCACACCGACCACGAGGGCGCCTACGCGCGCAACCCGAGCACGGACGGGCGGCGGATCGTCTACCACGTGGCGGGCGACATCTGGATGCTCGACGGCCCCGACGCCCCCGAGCCATACCGGATCGACATCACGCTCGGCGCCCCCGCCGCGGCCCGCGCGCCTCGGCTCATCTCCGCCGCCGACCACCTCGGCGACCTGGATTGCGACCGGACCGGGCAGGCCAGCGTGGTCGAGGTGCGCGGCACGGTGCACTGGCTGACGCACCGGGACGGCCCGGCCCGCGCGCTGCACGTGGACCCGGACGCGCGGGCCCGGCTGCCCCGGGTGCTGGGCGAGACCGGGAAGGTGGCGTGGGTCACCGACGCGGCCGGCCCGGACGCGCTGGAGATCGCCTCGGTCACCGGCGGGACGCAGACCGTCCGGCTGGCCGAGGGGGCGCTCGGCTTCGTGCTGAGCCTGGTCGCCTCCCCCGACGGAACGGCCGTGGCCGCCGCCGCCCACGACGGTCGGCTGCTGCTGGTGGACGTGGCCTCCGGGCAGGTCACCGAGCTCGCCGCGTCCGACGACGGAGCGATCGCCGGGCTGGCCTTCTCGCCGGACTCGGCCTGGCTGGCCTGGTCCCAGCCCGGCCCGCAGCCGCTGCGCCGCCTGCGCATGGCCCGGCTGGCCGACCACGAGGTCGTCGAGGTGACCGACGGGCGGTTCGCGGACACCGATCCGGTGTTCACCGCCGACGGCCTGCACCTGGCCTTCCTGTCCGTGCGCAGTTTCGACCCGGTCTACGACGCGCAGTCCTTCGACCTGTCGTTCCCGTTCGGCAGCCGCCCGTACCTGGTCCCGCTCGCGGAGGACACCGCGTCGCCGTTCGGGCCGCTGCCCGAGGGCCGGCCGGTGGGCGCCGCGGCCCCGGAGGAGAACGGCGACCCGGACGGGCCGGCCGCGGTGACGGTCGACGCCGCCGGCCTGCCGGACCGCGTGGTGCCGGTTCCGGTCATCGAGGCCCGCTACTCCGGCCTGAGAGCGGTCAAGGGCGGCCTAGTCTGGCGCCGCGCCCAGATCACCGGCGTGCTCGGCGAGGGCGGCGCCGTCCTGGACGACGACCTCCCGCGGCCGGCGCTGGAACGGTTCGACCTGCGCAAGCGCGAGGTCACCGAGCTCGCCCGCGAGATCGACTGGTTCGACGTCAGCGGCGACGGCACGCGGCTGGTCGTGCACGACGGCGACGAACTGCGGGTCATGCCGTCCTCCGGCAAGCGCGACGACGCGGCCGAGACCGTCACCGTGGACCTGTCCCGGGCCCGGTTCCAGGCCGATCCTGCCGCGCTGTGGCGGCACGCCTACGCCGAGGCGGGGCGGATCATGCGCCGGGACTTCTGGGTCCCGGACATGTCCGGCGTGGACTGGGACGGCGTGGCGCAGGAGTACCGGCCGTTGCTGGACCGGATCCGCAGCGCCGCCGACTTCGCCGATCTGCTCTGGGAACTGCTCGGCGAAACCGGCACGTCGCACTCCTACGTACAGCAGGCCCCCGGCACGGCGCCGAAGCACCCGCCGGTCGGGCAGCTCGGCGCGGACCTGTCCCGGGACGCGGCCGGGCGCTGGCTGGTGGACCGGGTGCTACCCGGCGAGTCGTCCGACCCACGCGCCCGGTCGCCGCTGGCCGCCCCGGGCGCGGCCATCCACCCGGGCGACGCGCTGGTGGCGGTGGACGGCCAGCCGGTCGACCCGGTGCGCGGCCCGTGGCCGCTGCTGGCCGGGACCGCGGGCCAGCCGGTGGAGCTCACGGTTCTATCACCCTCGAGCGATGATCCCCGCCGCGTCGTGGTCGTGCCGCTGCGCGGTGAGCGCCGGCTGCGCTACCAGGCCTGGGTGGCCGGACGGCGCGCCCTGGTCCGCGAGCTCAGCCAGGGCCGCCTGGGCTACCTGCACATCCCGGACATGATGGGCGAGGGATGGGCGCATTTCCACCGCGACATGCGGACCGAGATGACCCGCGACGGGCTGATCTTCGACGTGCGGGCGAACAACGGCGGGCACATCTCCCAGCTTGTAGTGGAGAAGCTGGCCCGCCGCGTGATCGCCTGGGGCATGGGCCGCTGGGTGCGTCCGGAGACCTACCCGCTGGAGGCGCGGCGCGGCCCGCTGGTCACCGTGGCCGACGAGTTCGCCGGGTCCGACGGCGACATCGTCACCGCGGCCATCCGCCTGCTCAGCCTGGGCCCGGTGGTCGGCACCCGGACCTGGGGCGGCGTGATCGGCATTGAGGGCTACCAGATGCTGGTCGACGGCACCGGGATCACCGTGCCCCAGTACGCGTTCTCGTTCGCGGAGCTCGGCTGGAGCGTGGAGAACTACGGCGTCGACCCGGACGTGGAGGTGCTGAACACTCCCGACGACTGGGCGGCCGGGCGGGACGCGCAGCTGGAGACCGCGGTCCAGCTGGCCCTGGAGGCGCTGGACAAGCAGCCGCCGCCGGCCCCCCCGGACCCGGCCTCCGGCCCGGTCAAGGCCCGGCCGCCGCTCCCGCCCCGTCCCCTGGCGCCCCGTCCCCTGGCGCCCCGTCCCCTGGGGCCCTGATCATGGCGGCTCAGCCCCGTTCCGAGCCCGGGCATCGCCGCGCGCGCACGCTTGCGGTGATGCTGGGGGTCGCCGCCACGGTGGTCACCGCCGACGCGGTCTCCAAGGCGCTGGCGCTGCGCGACCTGCCCGGGCGTCCGCCGGTCCGGCTGCTGGACGGGCTGCTCACGCTCAGGCTCACGCTGAACCCCGGGGCCGCGTTCGGCGTCGGCACGTCCTACACGGCGATCATCGCCCTGATCGCCTGCGGCGTCGTCGTCTACGTCATCCGCATGGCCGCGCGACTGCGCAGCCTGTCCTGGACCATCGGCCTCGGGCTGGTGCTCGGCGGGGCCGCCGGCAACCTGGGTGACCGGCTGTTCCGGGCCCCGGGCCCGCTCCGCGGCAGTGTGGTCGACTGGCTGAACCTGCCGCACTTCCCGTGGACCTTCAACCTGGCTGACACGGCGATCACCTGCGCCGCCGTGCTGATCGGCGTCCTGGCCCTGTGCGGCGTCCGGATCGACGGCGCGTCCCCCGCCGGTGCCGCCCGCGAGGCCCGCCGCGAGCGGGTCACCGAAACGCCCTGACCCCGCGGCGTCAGCCGAGCAGCCGCCGGGCGGCCCGCTCGATATCGGCCTCGGACACCAGCACATGCGCGGCGGCGTCGCCCAGCGGGATGAAGCTGTCCGCCGAGGTGACCCGGGCGATCCGGCCCCGGTACCCGGCGTCGATGAGCGCGGCGATCACCCCCTCGGAAACCCCGCCGGACTGGCGGGTCTCGTCGACCACCAGAACGCGGCCGGTCAGTTCGGCTTCGGTTCGCAACTGCTCGGCGGGCAGCGGGGCGAGCCAGCGCAGATCGAAGACCCGGACGCCGGCCCCGGCCGCGGCCAGCCGCCGCGCCACCCGCAGCGACATCGGCACCCCGTTCCCGAACGTGACCACGGTGAGGTCGGTGCCGTCGCCGTAACCGCGGCCGTGCCCGATCGGGACGTGCTCGGCCGCCCAGTGCTCCGGGCCCGCGTAGGGCGACAGCCAGCCGTCGTCTCCGGGCTGATGCAGGTCGCGGGTGTGATAGAGCGCGATCGGCTCCAGGAAGACGCAGACGGTGCCGTCGACCTGGGCCGCGGCCAGGCACGTGCGCAGCATGGGGGCCGCGTCCTGCGCCCGGGCCGGCACCGCCACCACCAGGCCGGGGATGTCGCGCAGCACGCCGACCGCGTTGTCGTTGTGGAAGTGACCGCCGAAGCCCTTCTGGTAGGCCAGTCCGGCCACCCGCACCACCATCGGGTTGCGGTACTGCCCGGTCGAGAAGAACTGCAAGCTGGCTGCCTCGCCGCGGAGCTGGTCCTCGGCGTTGTGCAGGTACGCCAGATACTGGATCTCCGGCACCGGGAGCAGGCCCGATATCCCCGCCCCGAGGCCGAGCCCGAGGATGGCCTGCTCGTCGAGCAGGGTGTCGAACACCCGGCCCACGCCGAACCGCCGGGCCAGCCCCCGCGTCACCCCGTATACGCCGCCCTTGCGCCCGACGTCCTCGCCGAACACGATCAGCTCCGGATACCCGGCGAGCGCGTCGGCCAGGCCGCGGTTGATGGTGTCCGCCAGGTTCAGCGGCCCGGCCTCCTCCGGCAGCTTGGACCCGAACGCGCCCGCGCGCGCCGCGGCCGTTCCGGCTCGGGCCGCGCGCGCTGCCACCTGGTCGGGGTGACGCGGTGCGAGCGGACCCGTCACCTCGGCCCGGCTGGCCAGGCGGCGGTGGGTCACGGCCTCCTCGGCGAGCATCCGGACCCGGGTCCGCAGCGCCTCGTACCGGCGGATGACCTGCTCCGGGCGGAGCAGCCCGGCCGCCACGATCAGCCGTGCGGTGCCGAGCAGCGGATCGCGGGCATATTCCGCCGTGATCTCGGCCGGGCTGCGGTAACCGACCTCCGCGTCGCTCCCGGCGTGGCCCAGGAACCGCACCACCTTCAGGTGCAAGAACGCGGGCGAGCGACTGGCGCGCACGTAGGCCGCGGCCGCCGTGGCGGTGTCGAAGCAGGCCGCCGGGTCGCAGCCGTCGGCGCTGAAGTAGCGCAGCGCGGGCCGTCCGGAGTACGCGGCCGCCACCCAGCCGTCCGGAGTGCGGACGCTGATCCCCAGGCCGTTGTCCTCGCAGACCAGCAGCAGCGGCATCGGCAGGCCCTGATAGGCCGTGCGGCAGGCGGCGCCGATCGCGCCGACCGCCGTGGAGTGACTGGCCGAGGCGTCCCCGAAGCTGGCCACCGTGATGGCGTCCGCGGGCCACGCGGACGGGACGCCCAGCTTGGCGGCCCGCCCGGTGGAGAACGCGACGCCGACCGCCCGCGGCAGGTGCGAGGCGATCGTGGACGTCTGCGGGATGATGGCTAGGCCGTGGTGCCCGAAGACCTTGTGCCTGCCGCCCGCGATCGGCTCGTCGCTGGCCCCGACCAGGCCGAGCAGGACGTCTCGCAGCCCCTGCGACCCAGGCACCTGCGCGGCGCGAGCCAAGTAGAAGCCACCCGAACGGTAGTGCAGCAGCGCAGGATCGGACGGCCGCAGCGCCGCCGCGACCGCCGCGTCCGCCTCGTGTCCCGCGGACCCGATCGTGTAGAACCCGTGGCCCTCGGCCCGCAGATACCGCGCCGCCAGATCGAGGTGCCGGCTCCCGGCCTGGGCGTCAAACAGCGCGATCGCCTGCTCGCCGGTCAGCCCGCTCCCCGCCCTGACGGGCGCGAAGAGGTCGGCCCCCTCGGCCTGCCCCTCGCCGGCCAGGTCGCGCACGCCGGACAGGAACCGCAGATCAAGCTCTTCTTCCTGAGTGATCTCTGCCACCGATGCAGCCTAACCGGCGCCGCCCCGCCAATATCCAGCGATCCGTGTTCCGTACGCTGCGCGCCCTGGTTTCCGGGTCGATGATGCCGTTGTGCTGGTTCTACCGGGATAAGTTGCCGTCCTCTTGTGAGGATCGTGCGTCCCGGATGGGGGTGCGTGTACCCCCGGCCCCCTCTATGGGATCGGGGTGCCACCATGCCCGGGATCGCGGGTGCGTCATGGCGCCGCCAGGTCCGCCTCCGCGTGCCTGGCTCGCCCCGCAGACCCCAGCCGCCCCGCAGACCTCTGCAGCCCCACCCCGGCCAGGACCGCAGCGGCACCAATGTTCCATCGCTGCCGCCTTGACGACACCGATGTTCCATCGGTGCTGCCCCGGCCACACGGACCCACCGCCCGGCGCCGCTCCGCTCAC
>Ga0302229_10002476_pt1 | contig 13328 bp, 13 predicted proteins | sample II_Palsa_N1_3_FD_193518 | JGI IMG/M metagenome (GOLD analysis project Ga0302229, IMG submission 193518) | Peat permafrost microbial communities from Stordalen Mire near Abisko, Sweden - II_Palsa_N1_3 | ecosystem: Environmental > Terrestrial > Soil > Palsa > Peat permafrost | place: Sweden...
CTTTCGTGCCACGTCACGGTGTCGTCCCGGAGCGTGGCGTATCGGTCGCGGATCTCCGGTCGCGGATCCGCGGTGAAGGTGGCCGCCGGGGAACCGGGCCAGGCCGGGGGCTCGGCGGCCCCAGACAGTGCCCAGGCCGCCTGCCGGGCGGCGCCGATGGCGACGTACTCGGCGGGATCGGGGACGGTCACCGGCACGCCGAACACGGCGGGCGCGATGGACCGCACGGCGGGGGACCGGGCCGCGCCCCCGATGAGCACCACCCGCTCGGGGGTAATGCCGCAGGCGGCGAGGTTGTCGATCCCGTCGGCGAGCGAGCACAGCACGGCCTCCACCGCCGCCCGGGCCATGTTCTCCGGCGTCAGGGCGGCGCTGGTGATGCCGTTCAGCACCCCGGTGGCGTCCGGCCGGTTCGGTGACCGTTCGCCGTCGAAGTACGGCAGCAGGGTGAGGCCGCCCGCCCCCGGCGGCGCGGCCAGCGCCAGGCTGGACAGCCCGGCGGCGTCGGTCCCGAGCAGCCGTGCGGTCAGGGCCAGGACCCGGGCGGCGTTGACCGTGGCCACCAGCGGCAGGAACCGCCCGGTCGCGTCGGCGAATCCGGCGACCGCCCCGGTGATGTCGGCCGCGGGCACCTTGGTCACCGCGTAGGCCGTGCCCGACGTGCCGATCGAGACCACCACGTCGCCTTCGCCGACGCCCAGGCCGAGAGCCGCCCCCATGTTGTCGCCGGTGCCGGGGGACAGCACCGCCCCGGCGGGCGTGCGCCCCACCACCTCGGCCGGGGCGGCCAGCCGCGGCGTCGCCACGGGCCGCCCGAGCGCCAGTTCGGCGATGTCCGGCAGCCATTCCCCCTCGGCGGGGGAGAAGTAGCCGGTGCCCGAGGCGTCACCCCGGTCGGTCACCGGCTCGTCCGCGCCCAGCCGCCAGGTGAGCCAGTCGTGCGGCAGCATGACCCGGCTCAGCCGTTCCGCCGACTGCGGCTCGCGCTCGGCCATCCAGCGCAGCTTGGTCACCGTAAAGGAGACGGCCGGGACGCTGCCGGTGCGGCGGGCCCATTCCGCTGGGCCGCCGAGCTCGGTGATGAGCTCGCGGGTCTGCGGCGCGGCCCGCATGTCGTTCCAGAGAATGGCGGGCCGGATAACCTCGCCCGCCGCGTCCACCGCGACCATCCCATGCTGCTGCGCGGCCACCCCCACGGCGTCCGCACGGTCGAGCAACCCGTCCCCGGCCTGGCGCAGGGCCACCCACCAATACTCAGGATCACACTCAGTACCGTCCGGGTGCGGCGCCGAAGCCGTACCCACGATGGTGCCGTCCTCGGCATGGCAGAGCACCACCTTCGTGGACTGGGTGGAGCTGTCCACTCCGGCCACCAGCATGAGCAACCCCCGAAAAGTTTCGCGAAAAGGACGGGGTAGCGTGCGTCCGACGCAACCGTAAGCCGTACCGCCTGACCCGCGCCACCCGGCTCCGCCACCATGGCGGTTTTAAAAAAAAAGTAAGCGTTTGCGGCAAGGGTCGACCCCGGTGTAAAGGCTGAATACCCTGTGGATAACTGCTCATCTGCACGCGCCAAATGAACGTGCATTTGGCCTTGCATCTGCAAGAGATGTCGGGCAAGATGGGCCCTGCCGGCAGTCAGCGGATTGACGGAAACCTGTCTCCCCGGGGTCGCGATGAGGTCGGAAAGTTTGAATCCGGTCGTTACCGTGCATAGCCGAGACAAATTCAAGTCCCCGCTGCCCACCCGGACGAGGGTTCGCCCGATGACCCGGGCGGCCATCGCCGAGTCCGCTCCCAAGCACCTGCTGCCCGACCGGCCCCGCGTGGTCCGGATGCCGTCGGACTGGTGGGATGCCCCCTCGGTGGTCGCGCTGGCCCTGACTCCCGAACCGCAGCCCGCCAAGACCGCCCGCCGCTTCACCCGGGCTACGCTCGGCCGCTGGGGTCTGGACCCGCTGGCCGACGACGCCGAGGTCATCGTGGCGGAGCTGGTCGCCAATGCCCTATGTCACGCGAGCTCCGCCGCCGACGTCCGACCACCCGATCGCAGCCGCGACCGGATCGGGCTGCGGCTCTTCCGCCGGGCGGGTGAGGTCATGTGCGCGGTGCTCGATCCCAGTGACGCCGCCCCGATCCTGCGGGCGCCCAATTACGAGACCGAATGCGGGCGCGGGCTGCAGCTGGTGGACGCCCTCTGCGACGTGTGGGGCTGGAGCCCCGTGGTCGGGCGGGGCAAGGCCGTGTGGGGCATCCTGTTCTGCGCCTGATCTGGCCCCTGGCCTGCCCGGCCGCCTTGTTCTGCGCCTGATCAGGCCCCTGGCCTCCCCGGCCGCCCTGTTCTGCGCCTGGCGCATTCGCGCCGGGCGCTTCCCATTTCTATTGCTGCCGCTATTCGTGCCGGTCCTGCCGCTATTCGTGCCGGTCCTGCCGCTATTCGTGCCGGTCCTGCCGCTATTCGTGCCGGTCCGGCTGGGCGGGGCGGTTCTCTTTCCCCGGGCCGGGGCTGGCCCTCGGCCGTGCCGGTCCACGCGTTCGGCGGCATCGTTAGGTAATGTCGCTAGCCGCACGGTCCCTAAGCAGGAGGAGGTGGCGCGAGCATGCCGTGGACGTGGCGCTACGAGAAGAACGACGGCGCAGTGGTCTCGTCGGCCGACCTTCCAGAAGCCATCTTCGCCAGCCAGGGCGACGCCGAGAGCTGGCTCGGCGAGAACTGGCGCGGCTTGCTGGAAGCGGGCGTGGATCAGGTGACGCTGCTCGAGGGCGATCGCAAGGAATACGGCCCGATGAGCCTCCACCCGGCGAGCTGAGCGGGCCGGAGTCCAGGGGCCCAGCTCGCCGGGCGGACAAGCATCGCCTCAGGACGGCGTGGCCCCAAGGGCCGGGCCGCGTTAAGGGCGGGCCGCGTTAAGGGCGGGAGGCCGGGCTCGCGGTGCGCGCCGGGTCACGCTCGATGTCATCGCCGAGGCCCTCGTCGATGCGCCGCAGCAGCCCGGCGTCGAGTTTGACCCCCGCGGCCTGCACGTTCTCCCGCACCTGCTCCGGGCGGGTGGCCCCGATGATCGCGGCTGACACGTCCGGGTTCTGCAGCGTCCAGGCCACCGCGAGCTGGGCCAGCGAGAGCCCGGCCTCGTCCGCGATCGGCTTGAGCTGCTGCACCTTGGCCAGTAGCGAGTCCCGCATCCAGCGGCTGATGAAGTTGGCCCCGCCCGCCTGGTCGGTGGCGCGGGAATCGGCCGGCGGCTGCTCACCCGGCCGGTACTTGCCGGTGAGCACTCCCTGCGCGATGGGGGAGAAGACGATCTGCCCGATGCCTTCCTTCTCGCACAGCGGGATGACCTCGGACTCGATGACCCGCCACAGCATGTTGTACTGCGGCTGGTTCGAGACGATCCGGTCGAAGCCCAGCTGCCCGGCGATCCGCAGGGCCGCCGCGATCTCCTCGGCCCGCCACTCGGACACCCCGATGTACAGCGCCTTGCCCTGCCGGACCAGATCCTCGAAGGCCCGCAGCGTCTCTTCCAGCGGCGTCTCGTGGTCATACCGGTGCGCCTGGTAGAGGTCAACGTAGTCGGTGCCGAGACGGCGCAGCGAGCCGTTCATCGACTCGATGATGTGCTTGCGGGACAGGCCCCGGTCGTTCGGGCCGGCGCCGGTCGGCCAGTACACCTTGGTGAAGATCTCGATCGATTCACGGCGGGTGCCGGCCAGGGCGCGGCCCATGACTTCTTCGGCGCGGGTTCCCGCGTACACGTCCGCGGTGTCGAAGCTGGTGATTCCCTCGTCCAGCGCCGCCGCGACACAGCTGCGCGCTGCGTCCTCCTCGACCTGCGAGCCGTGGGTGATCCAGTTGCCGTAGGTCAGTTCGCTGACCTTCAGGCCGCTTTTGCCCAGATGTCGATATTCCATACCGCGACCCTAAGGTCAGCGCTGGTCAGACCTTCGTACCGGGGGTGACTCGCGGCGGCGGCATCCGGAACCGGCGGATCTGCAGGGCGCGGAAGATGGCGTATATGGTCACCCCGCGGGCGCTCTGGCCCGGCAGCCGCTGGGGGATCAGCCGCTTCAGGTTCATCCGCAGGAGCCAGGCGTCGACGATGACGAACACGATCAGCAGCAGCACGATCGGCTCGGCGAGATGCTGGACCGAGGGCACCCGGATGAACAGCAGGAGGACCAGGATGAGCATCACGTACATGTAGTACTCGCTGATCCGCCGGCGCGAGTCGACGTAGTCCCGGACCAGCGCCTTGACCGGGCCCCGGTCCCGGGCCGGGAGCGCCCATTCCTCGCCCCGCCGCATCGCCTCATTGCGCCGCAACCGGTCCTCTTTGCTGGTTGCCCGCCCTGCTCCGCCGCTGGCGGAGCCGCCCCGGCCCGAGCTCCGGCCCGCGGGCGTGCCGGTGATGCCCTGCCGGCGGCCCCGCTCGGCCTCACTGCGCTTGGGCGTGGGCCGTCCCTTGGCCGCCTCGGCGGCCGGCCGCCTGCGGGCCGTTTCTGCTGTCTTTGTCGCCTGCGGGCCGCCCGGGCTCTGCGCGCCCTGGTCGTCCTGGGCAGTGCCGCCGCGCGCCCCGGCGTTGCCTCGTCGGAACACGCGATCAGCCTAGTGGAACAGCAGCGCGAATGAACCGGGCGGCGCGGGCAAAAATGACCGGCTGGCTGTCATGGTCGCCCGTGCGCGGGGCACCGCGTAGGGTGGATGCCAATTGATAATTGGGCGGCAGTGTCTGCCCTGCACGCCGTGACGGCGGCCGCTGTCACGGCATGGAGGCGGGCACAGGCACGAAGGGGACGGCCGCGTCTATGAGCGTGATGAAGCGGGTCACATTGATCTTCCGCTCCAAGGCCAACAAGGCCCTGGACCGGATGGAAGATCCCCGTGAGACCCTCGACTACTCGTATCAGCGGCAGCTAGAGATGCTGCAGAAGGTCCGGCGCGGTGTCGCGGATGTCGCCACCTCCCGGAAGCGTGTCGAGCTGCAGATGAACCAGATCCAGCAGCAGTCGAACAAGCTGGAGAAGCAGGCCCGCGACGCGCTCGGAGCAGGCCGTGAGGACCTGGCCCGGGAGGCCCTGACCCGCCGTTCGTCGGCGCAGAGCCAGCTCAGCGATCTGCAGGCGCAGTATGCCTCGCTGCAGGCCGAAGAGGAGAAGCTCACGGTCGCCTCGCAGCGGCTGCAGTCCAAGGTGGACGCCTTCCGCACCCGGAAGGAGACCATCAAGGCCACCTACACCGCGGCCGAGGCCCAGACCAGGATTAACGAGGCCTTCTCCGGCATCTCCGAGGAGATGGGCGACGTGGGGATGGCCATTCAGCGCGCCGAGGACAAGACCGCGCAGATGCAGGCGCGCGCCGGGGCCATCGACGAGCTGCTGGCCTCCGGTGCGCTGGAAGATGTCTCGGGCACGCCGCGGGACGACATCCAGGCCGAGCTGGACCGGATGGGCGCCGGCAACGACGTCGAGCTGGAGCTGCAGAAGCTGCGGGGCGAGCTGGGCAGTGGCTCCACCCCCGAGCTGGAGGCCGGCCCGCCGGGCGGCTCCGACGGGAACGCGGCCCGCAACAGCAACTCCGGCCGGACTGCCCCGGCCCCGCCGCAGACGGCCGACGGTGTGCAGCCGTCCCCCGGCAACGGCGCGCCCACGGCGGCCGAGCCAACCATTCCCGCCTCCGACGTGGGTGAGTCGGCCATTCCCTCGGCGGACCCGCCGCGGACCAGTGATCAGCCGTGATCGTCCGGATTCTGGGCGAGGGCCAGCTCAGCATCGACGACCCGGCCACGGCCGGGCTCAGCGACCTGGACGCCCGGCTGACCGCCGCTATCGACGCCGGTGACGAACCCGCGTTCCGCCGTGCGCTGAAAGCGCTGATCGCAGGGGTGCACGCGGCCGGGACACCGGTACCGGCGGATAGCCTGCAACCATCGGAACTTATCCTGCCGTACGAGGATGCGGACCTCGCCGAGGTGCGCAAGATGATGACGGACGAAGGGCTGATCCCCGGCTGAGGCCGACGGTCAGGCGCGTCCTGCCCGCCGCCCACTGCGCCCTCCGGCCGTCCCGATCTCAGCGTATGGTAGGGAAACGTTCAGAACGTTTCCAGCGTCACCTGGATATATTGACTGTTGTACTACCGGGACTGGGCGCTAAGCCTGCCCCGGACCATGAACTGGAGGTGACGTGGTGGCGCGCACTAGGTATGCGCCCGACCGGGGACTGACGGTCCGCATGGGCCTGACCATGTTCCTGCTCGGGCTCGTATTCGTGGCGTTTGTCGCCGCAATCATCGGGATCTCGGCGGCCGTGCACGCCTCCGACGGCGCGATCGTCTTTTTCGCGGTCGTGCTCGGTGGCGGGCTGGCCATCGGATCCTTCTTCTACTCAGACAAGATCGCTCTGTCCACCGCCGGGGCGCAGTTGGTCACCCCGCAGCAGGCGCCAGAGCTGCACGGCATAGTCGACCGGATCTGCGCGCTGGCGGACATGCCCAAGCCGCGGATCGCGATCTCCCCGACCGACCTGCCGAATGCCTTCGCAACCGGCCGGAACAGCGAGCACGCCGTGCTGTGCGTGACGCAGGGCCTGATGCGGCGGCTGACGCCGGAGGAGCTCGAGGGTGTCATCTCGCACGAGATGTCCCACGTGGCACACAAGGACGTCATGGTGATGACGGTCGCCTCGTTCCTGGCCATCATCGCGGGCCTGCTGATCAGGTTCTCCTTCTACGGCGAGCTGTTCGGCGGCGGTGGCCGCCGGGGCGGCAACAACAACAACCAGAGCGCGCTGCCCATCCTGCTGATCATCATGGCCGTCAGCATCGTGGTGTACGCGATCAGCTTCCTGCTCATCCGGCTGCTGTCCCGCTACCGCGAACTGGCCGCCGACCGCTCCGGCGCGTTGCTCACCGGGCAGCCGTCCGCGCTGGCCAGCGCCCTGACGAAGGTGAGCGGGAGCATCGCCCGGATCCCGACGAAGGATCTGCGCGAGGCCGCGCCGCTGAACGCGTTCTTCTTTGCCCCCGCGCTCAGCGCGCAGCAGGCCCAGTCGAAGTTCGGGGAGCTGTTCTCCACTCACCCGTCGCTGGATAAGCGGCTGGCGCAGCTGGCCAAGATCTCCCAGCAGCTGGGGCAGCACTAGCCGTGGGTTTCCTGGACACCCTGCTCGGCCGGACGAAACCGGTCCAGCCCAACCTGGACGTGCTGTTCCAGTTGCCGTCGGCGGCGGTGACGCTGGAGGCGGCGACAGGTTTCACGCCGACCGGGACCGGCTCGGTCTGTTTCCGCCCTGTCGAGGGCCGGGCGTTCGCGGACGTCGAGAAGGACGTCCGCGAGCTGCTCGACATGAGCGGGGCCAAGAGCGGCACGCTGCCGGTCGAGGTGACCAAGGACTCCTACGGGTTCACCTGGCTGGTCAGCTCGCATATGTCCACCGAGATCGAGGACCTGGTCACCGATCTGCACGCGGTGAACTCCGCGCTGGTGGACAACGGCTTCGGGCCCCAGTTGCTCTGCACGCTGGTCGCCTTCCGCGACGAGCAGCAGCGTCGGCTGGCGCTGGTGTACCTGTTCAAACGCGGTACGTTCTACCCGTTCGCGCCGCTGCCCGGCGACCGCCGGGACAACGGGCTGGAGCTGCAGATCAAGGGCGTCCTGGAGGGCGAACTAAAGATGGAGCAGGACCTGTCCCGCTGGTTCCCGGTCTGGGGCGCACCAGGCCTATGACCTCGGCCAGCACTGTGAGCACGACAAGCATGTGAATCCTGACACCACCGGGAAGCGGAATGCCGCGGCCGGGCTTATCGTTGTGACAAGACGTCAGATCACGCCGATCCATATCGAGGCGGGAGCCAGAACAGATGACCGTTCAGCAAGAGGCCACGCAGCAGGGTGTCATCCTCAGCGAGGGTGCGGCCGTAAAGGTCAGCAACCTGCTTGCCCAGGAAGGCCGGGACGATCTCAAGCTGCGCATCGCCGTGCAGCCTGGTGGCTGCTCCGGTCTCCGCTACCAGCTCTACTTCGATGACCGTTCCATCGACGGTGACATCGTGGCTGAGTTCAGTGGTGTCGAGGTGGTTACGGACAAGATGAGCGCCCCGTACCTGATGGGCGCGACCATCGACTTCGTGGACACGATCGAGAAGCAGGGCTTCACGATCGAGAACCCCAACGCGTCGGGTTCCTGCGCCTGCGGCGACTCGTTCCACTGATCGGTGCGGATCGCCGTCACGGGGTCGATCGCCACCGACCACCTGATGACCTTCCCTGGGAAGTTCACCGAGCATCTCATCGCGGACAAGCTTGACCGGATCTCCTTGTCGTTCCTTGTGGACGGCCTGGAGATCCGGCAAGGTGGTGTGGCCGCGAACATCGCCTTCGGGATGGGCTGCCTTGGCTTGCGCCCGCTGCTGGTCGGGGCGGTGGGCCAGGACTTCGCGAGCTACCGGTCCTGGCTGGAGGCCCACGGGGTGGACACCAGCGCGGTGCTGGAGTCCAAGCGGTCGCATACCGCCCGCTTCGTCTGCACCACCGACACCGATGGTAACCAGATCGCGTCGTTCTACCCGGGCGCGATGTCCGAGGCGCGGGATATTTCGATCACCGACGTCGCCGGGCGGGCCGGGGGCGTGGACCTGGTGCTGATCGGGGCCGATGACCCGGACGCCATGTTCCGGCACACGGCGGCCTGCGCCGCCGCGGGGATCCCGTTCGCTGCAGATCCCTCCCAGCAGCTCCCGCGAATGGACGCCGACCAGACCCGGACGCTGGTCGACGGGGCGGCGTTCCTGTTCTCCAACGAGTACGAGCTGGCCCTGATCGAGCAGCGAACCGGTTGGGACGCCGACGAGCTGGCCAAGCACGTCGAGATCGTGGTCACTACGCTCGGCCCCGATGGCGCGCGGATCACCCAGGCGGGCCAGCCCCCGGTCACCGTGGGCGCCGTCCCGGGTATCCAGGCTGCCGACCCCACCGGCGCGGGCGACGCGTTCCGGGCGGGTTTCCTGGCCGCCGTGGCCTGGGAGCTCTCGCTGGAGCGGGCCGCCCAGCTCGGCTGCCTGGTCGCGGCGTCTGCCCTGGAAACCGTGGGCACCCAGGAGTACCAGCTCACCGCCGCGGCGCTCACCGACCGCTTCGCCGCCGCCTACGGTCACCCCGCCGCCGCCGAGGTCGCCCAGCACCTCACCTGACCCGTCCCGCTGTGCTGGCCCGGGGGGCGACCCCCCGGAACCCCCCGGATGCGCTCCGCGCCCCGCGGTGGTACTTCGCCGAGACACCGGCCACTCACCGGGCACAAGGCCCGGTTCGCTGGGCCGGTAACGAGCGCCTCGCCGTGACCCGCTGCGGTTCCCGCCGACAGCACCGCTCGCCCGAGCCTTCGGCCCGGACTCGCTGGGCCGGTAACGGGCGCCTCGCCGTGACGGCGGCCTGGAAAGCATTTGGGTGGAGAAATCCGTGACATTCGCGGATTTCTCCACCCAAATGAACTGCAACACGGCGGGGCGCCCTCCTGAGGAGGACGCCCCGCTTTTCGCTTAGGCAGTGATCACCGGAAGAACGACTGGACGTAGTACTTCGGCGATCCGACTCCGGTCGAGTCGTCGTAACCCTTGACCGCCGGCAGGGCCGCGGCGCCTTCGCCGTCGATGCCGAGCGTGCGCAGGTAGGTCAGGAGCGGGCCGGTCTTGGTGGAGGCGTCAGTGTAGTTGTTCCGGACCTCGGCCAGGTAGCCCGGGCCCAGCGGGTGGTCGGTCACGTCGTGGTACGCGGCCGTGCCGAACCGCTGGTAGATCACCGGGTCAGCGAAGCCGAGGGGATGGCCCGCGGCCTGCTGCGCGTCCGCCTCGATGCCCGCGAACGTCGGGCAGGCGACGCTGGTGCCGCCGATCCGGCTCAGGGCGAAGGCGTACGTCGTGCCGTCCGGCTGCAATGTGGTCTGCCCGACCAGCACGCCCGTGCTCGGGTCGGCCAGCGCCGAGACGTCCGGCACCACCCGCATCGGGGTCGTGGTCGTACCCTCCGGCACGCTGGTGGCCAGGCTGTAGGGCACCACGCCGCGCTGGTAGAACGGCTGCTTGTAGGCGGTGCTCACGCCGCCGCCGCTGGAGCCGTCGTAACCGGCCGGGTACTGGCCGGGCGGCGCGGACTCCCACGACTTGCCGCTCGCGGCGAGCGGGTCGAGCAGCGTGCCCCACGACGTCTCGAACTCGTAGTTCTTGGACTTGCCGATCGCGAGGCTGGTGCCGCCCACCGAGGTGACCCACGGGCTGGACGTCGGGTAGTCGACCTGGATCTGGTCCGAGCCCGGGTCCTCGGCCGGGTCCTCGTAACCGCTGTCGCCGGAGGAGAAGAAGAACCCGATGCCCTCGACCGCGCCGACCTCGAACACCTGGTTGTACGCGGCGGTCGTCGTGCTGTCGTCGGCCGGCTCGCCCCACGAGTCGCTCACGATGCTGGCCAGGTGGTTATCCACGATGTAGGCCAGCGCGCTGAGCAGGTCCGGGTCGGTACAGCTGGCCGCCGCGACGTACTGAACGTTCGCGTCGGGGGCCTCACCGTGTACCTGCTCCACGTCGAGGGTTTCCTCGCCGTACCAGCCGGGCGCGTCACACTCGTCGGCTGCGGTGTCGGTGAAGGTGCTGGGCAGGTACTGCTGGTACTGACCGGGCCGGAACGGCTTGTCCCCGACCACCTTCGCGAACTCGTTGGCGTCGCTCCGCATGGTCGGCGAGGCGTAGGCGTCCACGATCGCGACCGTCTGGCCCTTGCCGGTCATCCCGGACTGGCTCACGCCGTAGGCGCTACGGACCTGAGCGGGGGTGTATCCGCAGTTGGTCCAGGGCTGCTTCTTGCCGTAGGCAGACGGCTCGCTGGTCGCGATCTTCTGCCCGTAGTACGCCGAGCAGGGCGGCGCGACCCAGTAGTTCGGTCCCGGCGGGGGCAGCGTGTCAGCCGGCTTCATCTGATGGCTGGCGGTGTCCAGGCCGGACACGGTGAGCACGGCACTGGCCACCGAGGCCGGGGCGCTGGCCGTCCCCGTTGGCGCCCGGTCGGTCCGCTTGTCCGGGCCCTTGAAGTTCTGGAACGTCACGCTGAACGCCTTGGCCGCGTCGCTGACCGAGCCGCTCACCGCGATGTACCCGTCGACGCTGTCGTTGACCGAGGTCACCGTAAGCCCGTCACCGGTCAGCCAGGCCTTGACCGCGGCGATCTGCGCGCTCGTCGCGCCGAACTCCGCTTTGACCTGGGCCGTGCTCAGGTAGTGGCCGTAGTCGGCGCTACCGGGCGTGGCGACGGCGGCCGCGTAGGCGGCCAGGCCGGTCGCGTTCTGCCCGGCCAGGTAGACGCGCGCGTTGACCGTGCCGGAGGTGACGGGCGCGGCAGAGACCCGCGCGGACGCGGTGGCCCAGTCCGGGTGCGTGTCCGGGATCGCCGATCGCGGGGGGCTGGCCTGGCCCGGCGATGCGGCAGCGATGGCACCCGCGCACAGCGCGGCCGCGGCACCCGTCGTCACGACGGCTTTGAGCCGTTTGTGTACCAGTGGCATAGAGGGACCATTCCTCTTGAGGGTGTATGAGAGGTCTTGTCGCTAGGTGTACCTTGGGGTGCCCGAAGCGCCAGCGCAAGGGGGTACCTGCACTTTTATGCGGGCGATGTTGTTCTGTAATCTTCGCCCGCGTCTGCGGAAATATTGCCGTAACCGCCCGGCCTGGCCCGGTTCGGCTGACGGAAACCAGACCCGCAAATGGACCGGGCTGCGCCTGCGGACCAGGGCGGCGATAGCGTGGCAGGCATGGCACTCGCGCTGGCCGCTTCCCACGGCGGGTATCACGGCCCGCCGGAACTGACCGCGGTACGCGCGTTCACGGAGTGGACCTTCGATCCCTGGATGCTGGCTCTCGTCGTGCTGCTCGGCGGCTGCTATCTGGCCGGGGTGCGGCACCTGCGCCGCCAGGGGCAGCCCTGGTCGCGTTGGCGCGCGGTCAACTTCGGGGCCGGTCTTGGCATCGTGGTCATCGCGACCATGTCGGCGTTCGGGACCTACTTCGCGACCCTGTTCTACATGCGGGCGTTCCAGACCATCCTGCTGCTCCTGCTGGCCCCGCTGTTCCTCGCCCTCGGGCGGCCGCTGACCCTGGCCATCGCGGCATTGCCGCGGGCCGGCCAGCGGCTCGAACGGGTCATCCGCAGCCGCGCGGCCCGGGTCGTGACGTTCCCCGCCATCACCACGCTGGCCCTGGTCGCCGTCCCGTTCGTCATGTACTTCACCACTTGGTACACGGCGGCGTTCCACAGCGACGCCGTGCGGGAGATCACTTACCTGGCCCTGATGGCCCCAGGGTTCGTGTTCTTCTGGACGCTCTTGCGGGTCGACCCGGTGCCGAAGGTCTACTCGTACGGGGTGTCCCTCTGGATCACGGCGTTCGAGGTGGTCGGGGACGCCTTCCTGGGCCTAGCCGTGATCGCGGACCAGAACCTCATCGGCGCGGCCTACTACCACGCGCTGGCCCGCCCCTGGGGCCCGAGCCTGCAGACGGACCAGATCCTGGGCGGCGGCACGCTGTGGATCTTCGGCGATCTCGTCGGGCTGCCGTTCCTAGTGGCCCAGCTCATCCAGTGGATGCGGGAGGACGAGGCGGAGGCGGCCGTCATCGACGCCGAGCTGGACGCGCGGGACGCCGAGCAAGCGAATGTCCGAAGCTCGGGGTCCCTGAGCCCTGATGCCCACAGCGCAGCGGCGCCGTCCGCAGCGGCGCCGTCCGCAGCGGCGCCGTCCGCAGCGGCGCCGTCCGCAGCGGCGCCGTCCGCAGCGGCCCAGCCCGAGGCGCCCGCTGATCCCGAACGGCCCTGGTGGGAGAACGACCCCCGGTTCAGCGACCGCTTCCGGCAGGTCTGAAACAGAAATGGCCGCACCTCGAATTAAATCCCGGGGGTGTTTCGCGGTGCCCGCAACGTGGCAAATTTGACTCGTGGCACAGATCAACAGCGCGGTCGACGCCCTTGTGGGTGACTGGTTCTCCCTGCCAGATGTCGCCGCCCGTCTCAGCATCCCCGCCGGCCGTGTGAAACAACTCCTCCGCGACAGGAAATTGCTGGCGGTGATGCGCCCCGATGGCACGCTCGCCGTTCCCGCGGCGTTCATCGACGGCCCCCAGATCGTTAAGGGCCTGCAGGGGACGCTGACGCTGCTCCGCGACTGCGGGTTCGACGAAGTCGAGGCGCTGCACTGGCTGTTCACCGAGGACGACACGCTGCCCGGCACGCCGATCGAGGCGATCTGCCGGCGCCGCGGCACCGAGGTCAACCGCCGGGCCCAGGCGCTCGCGTTCTAGT
>Ga0302229_10002477_pt1 | contig 13321 bp, 10 predicted proteins | sample II_Palsa_N1_3_FD_193518 | JGI IMG/M metagenome (GOLD analysis project Ga0302229, IMG submission 193518) | Peat permafrost microbial communities from Stordalen Mire near Abisko, Sweden - II_Palsa_N1_3 | ecosystem: Environmental > Terrestrial > Soil > Palsa > Peat permafrost | place: Sweden...
TCGCAGTGGAAGTTGGCGCCGTCTTCGCGCCCGAAGTGGGTGATCTCGCGTTCGCCGGTGAGGTGGTCGTAGAGGTTCTGCGATTGCCCGGGCCAGAAGGTCTCGTCGTCGGGGTTGGTGATCAGCACCGGGGTGTGGATTTCGGTGACGACGTCGCGCAGGTTGTACTGGGCGGCGGCCTTGAAGGTGTCGTAGGCGGTCGGCTGGGCGAACGGGCGTCCGCGGGCGGCCATGGCCTGGGCGAGCATCGGGTCCTTGGCGGCGGCTTCGGCGATGGCGGCGTTGAAAGCGTCCTGGCTGCCGTCCTGCAGCATGGCGATCAGCTCGGCGGGGATGTAGGTCAGCCATTTGGTGGAGACGTCCATGACGCCGGGGTCGACGGCGGCCGCGACGAAGCGGTGTTCGAAGGCCAGGGCGCGGGGCACCCAGTAGCCGGCCTGGCTGCAGCCGTAGGCCAGCAGCGCGGCGGCGTCGACGTCGGGACGGCCGGCGAGGCTGTCGATGATGGGGGTGATGACCGCTTCCCAGTCCGGCCGGAACGGCACGTTGTGGTGGAAGAGCATGGTCTGCTGGCCGGGGCCGTCATAGATGAATGCGTTCCAGCCACGGGCCAGAGCGGTGCTGACGCCCCAGCTCCACAGTCCGGACAGCGACCCTTCGCTGCCGTTGGTCATGACCAGGGTCGGGCGAGGTGTGCCGGAGGTGTCGGGGCGGAACAGGTATCCGGGCATCGGAACCGGCTGGTACGGGACGGCGATGCGCTGGGCGCGGCCTTCGGTCGAGTCGATGAAGGCCTCCCAGCACTGGATCTGCAGGTCGAAGGTCGACGCGGAGAGCGTCTGGTCGTGCTGGCGATCGGCAACGGCGTTGGTTTGGGAGTACGCCTCGGCGGCGGCGAGGAAGAACGTGCTGGCCGTGGCGACGTGGCCGGAGACGAGGGCCGCGGTGGCTCTGGCGTGGAGCTTGTCGGCGGTCTGGCGCCAGGCGGCGTACCAGCTGTCGGCGTCGCCGTCGGTGATGCGGGCGATGGTGGCGAACACCTCGCCGACGTCCATGACGCCCTTGGCGGCGTAGCCGATGGCGCTGCGGGTGAGAAAGTCGAACTGTTCGTCGGCGAAGAAGCCGGTGACACTGACGGCGTTCGGGGTCTTGACGGCGGGATCCGGGTCGGTTGTGGCCGATGTGGTCATGGCTGGTTCCTTGGTAGTGGGCTGGGTACCAACAGACTCGCGCTGACCGCGCCCGGCGCGACTGTATGAAACGACTAGTTCCGGCGCCCAGGAGTGCCGCTTCGGACCAGGTCGATGAGTTCGGCCCGGGATGTGACGCCGGTTTTGGCGTAGATCCTGCCGGTGTGAAACCCGACGGTGGCGCGGGTGACGTAGAGGTCGCGGGCGATCTGGGCGTAGGTGAGCCCGCTGACCAGAAGCGTCGCGACATCGCGCTCGCGGTCGCTGAGCGCAGACAGCGCATCCACCTCGACGAGCGAGCCGGACCGTGGCCGATCTGCGGTCTCGTTCAGCCGCGCGAGATATGGCACTGCTCCGAGGACGCGATAGAGCTGGCCGGCCGCGTCCAGCGACCGCCGGGCGGCTGCGTCGTCGTGCTGCCGAGCCGCCACCCGCGCGTGATCGGCGAGGACGTGGGCCCGGTAAAGGGGCAGATCGTCAGTGAACCCGGCGACCGCCGCATCCAGCTGCATCCGGGCTGGCCCGGTCGCCCCGGCTGTTTCGGCGGCCAGTCCCCGTACCCAGGCCGGCACCCACGCCATCCAGCGCGGCGGGTGCGGCTGTCTCTCGCTCTGCCGGGTCAGCTCCCCGGCGCGGTCCAGGTCGCCGGCCCAGATCCCGGCGATCGCCAGGTGGACTATCCAGAGTGAACCGGTGAAGCCGGGGACCGTCAGGATCGAGTCGCCGAAGACAGTACGCAGACGCCGCAGCCCCATCTTCCGGGCCGCCGGATCGGCGCCTGCGTGCAGGCGGGCGACGTAGCTGATCACGTACAGGTGCACCGGCTCACGCCAGGGCATTACCTCCAGGACATCTGCTGCTTCGCGCAGCTTCTTGTCCGCCTGGACGAAGTCGCCCCGTCCCGCGTGCAGCAGCGGCTCGATGGCGCGGAGCATCGGGTGCGGCTGCCCGACCACGTGGTCCAGGGCGATCCGCATCTCGACGTCGGCGAGATTCCACGAGCCGTTCAGCCAGCGGGCGAAGGCCAGCAAGCCGCTGTAAACGCCGTCGCTGTTGTCGCCGACACCGGTGCGGATACGGGTCGTCACCTCGGCCAGATCGGCTTCCGAAGCTGCGGCGTTGCCCCAGAAAGCGTGAACCGACCCGCGCCAGGCGAGTTTGTAGGTCAGCTGCAGCGGCGTGTCCGATGACCGCGCGGGGATCGAGTCAAAGGTCTCATCGAGGGCTGCCGTATCGCTTCGCCGCAGGCCCAGCATCCCTCGGGCGAAGATCACATTTCCGATCAGGGCCCGGTCAGGAGTTAGCTCGTTCGCTGCCCGGGTCAGCAACTGCGCGAGCTCCTCGAGGTCGCGGCCGGCGCAGATCATCGACCAGGCCGTCAGGACCAGAAGGCGGTAGCGGACAACCGACTCCGCCTGGTCAAGGACGGCCTGGCTCACGGCAGTGTAGGTGGCCCAGGCGTCCAGCCATCGTTTCTCGACTCCGAACATGAGCCCGTGGACCACCGCCCGGCGGGCCAGATCCGGCGCTGATAGCACGGCGGGAAGTTGCTGGCGCACCCACGCGACGTCGCGAGCCAGGATCATGTCGATGACCGCGTCGAGCCACCGGCGATTCCGGATCGCGGCATCATTGCTCAGCTCACTCGCCCAGCGGAACATCTGCCCGGCTTGACCGAAGTCCCCCGCGCCGTGAGCGGTCTGTGCGGCCAGCTCAAGCTCGGCGGCAAGAGCGTCGTCGTAGTGATCCGCTGCCGCAACGCGATGTTCGAGCGACTCCATGACCGTGCCGGCCTGCCCGGCCGCGCGGAGGTGGAGCTGCCGCCTGCGGGCATAGGGAATCGACTGGTAGATGGCCGCCCGCGCCAGCGCGTGCGATGTTCGCAGCGGCGAAGTCATGTCCGGCGCCCGCGCGACCAGCAGGCCGGCCTCCACGAGCGCTTCGCGGGCACCGGCCGGGTCATCGACCTGGCCTATCGCAGCCAGTCTGGGCAAGGCCTGCCAGCCGTATCCCAGCACCGCCGATGCGTGGACCAGGGCGACGACATCAAGCGGATAGCCGGAAAGTTCCGCTTTGGTGCGGGCGGCCAGTTCGCTCGGCGCCGGCAGGGAGCGCATGGCGGCCAGTTCAGAAAAGCCGTACTGCCGCAACAGCGAATCCAGGTGGAACGGGCTTCTCGAGCAGTGGTCCCACAGGCGGCGAATGGCATCCGGGTCCGCGCTCGGATCGACAGCCAGAACTGCCGCCGCGGCCTGTTCGAAGGACAGCCCGGTCAGCCACAACGCTGGCCCGCGGGACGCCTGATGTATCAGCCGACGCCAGGCCCCTGTACTCCCCGGGCCCTCAGGACGCGACCCGAGCACCATCAGCAGACGGTCACCGTAAGCGCGGTGCACCAGCCAGTAGAGCGACTCGACCGACTCCTGGTCGGCCCACTGCAGATCGTCGACTCCGATCAGCACCGGACCGGTGGGGCTGAGCGTATCGACCAGGTCCCGCAGGCCCTGGGCCGCGACCAGCGGGTCCCTGGAGATGCCGCCGAGTGAGCGGACACCGAGCTGGCGGAGCAGATCAAACGGTTCGCGGTAAGCCGATTGCTGTCCGTCTGCCTGAAGGACGTTAAAGCCAGACGCTCGGGTCGCGATCTCGCGCAGCAGCGAGGTCTTCCCCATTCCCGGCTTTCCCAGCACGCTCAGGACCGTGGGCTGTCCGCTGCGTGCCGCCTCGAGCGCCGCCGATATCGCGTTGAGCTGTTCGTCCTGCCAGAGCACGTTCGGTGTCGCCCCTTTAGCGGAGGACCTCGACGAGCAAGATCCAGGCGTTGGATGCGGCAATGCTGACCGCGAGGATGAACGCGAACGGAAGCCAGTGCAGCCCGCCACCGCCCCGGGCCAGCATGGTGGCTCCGCCCACGGCATACGCGGCGACCAGGAGCAGGGCGAGGGACAGCCGGAGGTTGTAGGCGACCGGCTTGACGCCCGAGGACCGGTGGGCGGACGTAGCCAGGGCCGGAGACACCGCTGACCCGGCCGCGCAAAACAGCAGGAACGCCGCGAAAGCGACCCGGCCGATCGATGGATCCAGGCCCACCAGGCTGATCCCGAGCACGATCAGCAGGTCGACGAGCGATTCGAGGGCGCGACCGGTGAGGTAGGAGCTGCCGATCTTCTTCTCCTCAGCGAGGATGGCGCGCAAGTTGATGCTGACCGCCACGAAAATCAGGCCACTGAGCGCCGCGGTAGCGCCGGCCGCGGCGATGAAGAAGTCGTGCCACGCCTCCGGGTCGAAAGCGCCACTAGCCATGGGCAATCAGTTCCGTTCCGAGACCTCTCGTCGGCGACACGCGATCTGGTCCCGGCGGACCCGCGGCCCGGACTCGACACCGGAAGAATATCGCGGCATACCGCGGTGTCCGAGCCCGGGACTACAGGTCTACGGCGGCGTGGCCAGTCAGCCGCCGGGCCAGGCGGGCGTCATACCGATGCTTGCTGGGCGCTCTGGGCGGGAACCCGGAACAGCTCGTTGAAGGCGCCGCTGGTGACCCGTTCGCGCACGTCGTCACTGACATCAGCGAACAGGCCGCGCAGGGTCTCCTGGGTGTGCCCGTAGGTGCCTTCCAGGTGCGGGTAGTCATCGCCCCACAGCACGTTGCGGTAGCCCATCGCGGGCACGACCTGCACCGCGCTCTTGTCGTGCTGGAAGGACGCGTAGACCTGCTGGCGGATGATCTCGCTGGGCAGCCTGGTCAGCTTGGGCCGGACGAACATGCCGTGCTGCCGGTAGGCCTCGTCCATCCGGTCCCCGATGGCGGGCACCCAGGACGCGCCGCCCTCGGCGATGAGGATGCGCAGGCCGGGGTGGCGGTCCAGGGCGCCGCCCGCGACCAGGTGCGACACGACCCGCATGCCGGGATAGGTCGTCTCCATGTAGTTGACGATGGCGCCGCCGGGACCGCGGAACACCACCGTGTCCCCGCCGGTGCCGATGTGGAAGCCGAGCACGACCCCGGCCCGCTCCGCGGCGGTCCACACCGGCTCCCAGCGATCGAGCGCGTATTCCTCGCCGGGGCGCGTCTGGCTGGGCAGGAACACGGCCTGGAAGCCGAGCCCGGCGGCGCGTTCCAGCTCGGCGACCGCATCGTCGATGTTCGCCGTGGACACGCACGCCGTGGGGATGACCCGCTGGTTCTTGCTCAGGATCTCGGCGTGCGCCCAGTCGTTCCAGGCGCGTACCGTTTCCCTGGCCAGCTCCCGGTCGGTGATCTTGACGGTCCAGAATCCCATCGAGGGGAACGCGAGCTGGCCCCACACGCCTTCGCCGTCGAGGTCCTTCAGCCGGATGTCAAGGTCCCGGGCACCCGGCGGGCGCATCGCGTCCATGAAGTCGTTCAGCTGGCGGTCCATCCGCTCGCCGTCGATGTAGAGGATCTCGTACTTGTCGCCGCGCTCGGATCGCGGTGCCCGCTCCGCCAGCCTGGCCGGAAGCGACTGCAGCCACAGGTCGGCGGGTTCCAGCACGTGCGAGTCCGCGGAGTTGGCCCAGATCTTAGTCATCGTTTCCTCTCTAGTACGCACCGCGCTAGCGTGGTTCGGCCATCATCGGGTATAAAGAGTTTACATAGTTATATGTATTCAGGGTAGCCTTCGAAACGAGAAGCGCGCTGGCCGCTCCGCCCACGGGAGCCGGCGGCGCCCCGGGAAAAGAGCCGGCCGCGGCCGGCGGGCAGGAGCGTGCGGCGATGACCGGATCCCGCCAGATCCCAGTGGCGGAAGGCCTTTTCACCTGGCCCTCCGACGAGCCCCAGCTGATCGGGGCGCAGTGCGCAAGCTGCCGTCTGGTCGGGTTCCCGGCGGGACCGGCCTGCCAGCGGTGCGGCGGGACCGAGGCCACCGAGAGGCTGCTGCCCGGCCGCGGCACACTGTGGACGTTCACCACGCAGGACTTCAGGCCGCCGAGCCCGCCCTACGACGGCGCCGACACCGCCGCGACCTTCCAGCCGTACGCGCTGGGCTACGTCGAACTGTCCGGCGAGGTCATGGTCGAGGCCCGGCTGACCGAGTCTGATCCGGCCCGGCTATCCATCGGCCAGCCGATGCGGCTGGCGATCGTGCCGTACAGCGTCAGCCCGGACGGCACCGAGATCATGACGTTCGCGTTCGCGCCCGTAATCGGGGAGGCATGATGGAAGCGGTTATCATCGGCGTCGGGCTGCACCCGTTCGGCCGGTTCGGTGGCAAGTCCGCGATGGACATGGCCGCCGATGCGGTCCGGGCCGCGCTCGCCGACGCCGGGGTCAGCTGGCCGCAGGTCCGGGCCGGGTTCGTGGGCAGCCTGGAGGTCTATAACCCGGACGCCGTCATCGGCCGCCTCGGCCTGACCGGTGTGCCGCTCCGCGGCGTGTTCAACGGCTGCGCCACCGCGGGCACCGCGCTGTCGATGGCCGCCCGGGCCATCGAGACCGGCGAGCACGACCTGACCATCGCGATCGGGATGGACAAGCACCCCAGGGGCGCGTTCGCGGCCGACCCGTCGGTGGCCGGCCTGCCCTCCTGGTACGGCCAGACCGGCCTGTTCCTGACCACGCATTTCTTCGGCATGAAGATCAACCGCTACATGCACGACCACGGCATCACCCACCAGACGCTGGCCATGGTGGCGGCCAAGAACTTCCGCAACGCCTCAGCTAACGAGAACGCGTGGCGGCGCACCCCGCTGTCGGTGGCGGACATCCTGGCCTCCCCGGTGCTGAACTACCCGCTCCGCCAGTTCATGTACTGCGGGCCGGACGAGGGCGCCGGGGCCGTCGTGCTGTGCCGCGCCGACCAGGCGCACAAATACGCCGGGCGTCCGGTCCGGGTGCGCGCCTGCACGCTGCGCAGCCGCCGGATCGGCGCGTTCGAGCTGCAGAGCCCGTCGCTGCCGGCGGGCGAGCACGCGCCCAGCCCCACGGTGGACGCCTCGCGGGAGGCGTACGAGATCGCCGGCATCGGGCCGCAGGACGTGGCGGTGGCGCAGCTGCAGGACACCGACGCCGGCTCGGAGATCATCCACATGGCCGAGAACGGGCTGTGCAAGGACGGTGAGCAGGAGCGGCTGATCGCCGACGGCGAGACCGGGATCGGCGGCAGCCTGCCGGTCAATACCGACGGCGGCCTGATCGGCAACGGCGAGCCGATCGGCGCCTCCGGGCTGCGCCAGATCCATGAACTGGTCCGCCAGCTGCGCGGCACCGCGGGAGCCCGCCAGGTGCCGGGGGAGCCCGCGGTCGGCTACGCCCACCTGTACGGCGCCCCCGGCGTGTCCGCGGTCACCATCCTGTCGACCTGAGGGGGACCGATGCCTGACGACGTGCATGACCTGCATGACTTGGACGACTTCACGCGGCAGGCGCGTGCGTTCCTCGACGCCCACGCTGCCCCGAGGAGCAAACGGGCCGAGTTCCGCTGGGGCGAAGGCGACGACAGCGTGCCCTACTTCAGCTCGGACCCACCGGAGGTGGAGGAGCGGAAGCTGCGCGCCGCCCGGGACTGGCAGCGGACCCGGTACAGCTGCGGGTTCGGCTGGATCTCCGGGCCGCCGGAGTACGGCGGCAGTGGTCTGACCGCGGTCCATGACCTGATTTACGACAGCGTGGAGTCCGGCTACGACGTCCCCGACACCGGCACGCTGAGCGTGATCGGGCTGGGCATGATCGGGCCGACCATCCTGGCGCACGGCCAGCAGGCCATCAAGGACCGTTATCTGCCGGCCATGTACCGCGGCGACGTGATCGCCTGCCAGCTGTTCAGCGAGCCGGAAGCCGGGTCCGACCTGGCCAGCCTGCAGACCCGCGCCGGGCCGGCGCCGGGGGGCGGCGGATGGATCCTGGACGGGCAGAAGGTGTGGACCTCGGTGGCGCAGCATAGCCAGATCGGCATGGCGCTGTGCCGGACCGATCCGGACGCGCCGAAGCACAAGGGCATCACGGCGTTCCTGGTCGACATGAGCGCACCCGGGGTGGACGTGCGCCCGCTGCGCCAGATGACCGGCGGCTCGGACTTCAACGAAGTCTTCCTGTCCGGCGTCCGGGTGCCGGACGACCACCGGCTCGGCGAGGTCAACGGCGGCTGGCGGGTCGCCCTCACCACGCTGATGAACGAGCGCGCCACCGTGGGCAGCGAGAGCAGCGGCCCGGTCGCCGAGGCGCTGTCACCGGAGCGGCTCAGCGCTCTGATGCGGGCCACCTGGACCTGGGACGACCGCGCTCTGCGCCGTGACCTGAGTGAGCTGCTGGCCGACATGATGGCCACCCGGCATCTGAACGCGCGCGCGTTCCAGCGGATGCGGGCTGGGGTCACGCCGGGGCCGGAGATGTCCGTCGCCAAGCTGATGTACGCGCAGAACCTGACCCGGGCGGCGCACTTCGTCTCCCGGGTCCTCGGGCCGCGGATCATCGCCGACACCGGGGAGTGGGGTACCTACGCCTGGGCGGAGCTGCTGCTGGCCGCGCCGGCGCTGCGCATCCTGGGCGGTACCGAGGAGATCATGAAGAACATCCTGGCCGAACGGGTCCTCGGGCTGCCCAAGGAACCCGCCATCGACACCACCTCACCGTTCCGCGCGCTGCCCAAATCCGGGGGTGGGTCATGAACGACGGCAAGGAAGAGCTTGACGAACTGCGCGAGGCCGTCAGGGAGTTTCTCATCGCCAAGTCCCCCGAGACCGCCGTCCGTGCCGCCATGCAGACCGGGCGGCATGATCCCGCGGTGTGGGACCAGATGGCCCGCCAGCTCAGGCTGCCCGGCCTGGCGCTGCCCACCGAGTACGGCGGTGACGGGTTCGGCCTGACCGAACTCGGGGTGGTGCTGGAAGAGATGGGCGCCGCCCTGCTGTGCTCGCCCTTCTTCGCCACGGTGGTGCTCGCCGCCCAGGCGCTGCTCGCCTCGGCCGACCAGGGCGCCTGCCGGCGGTACCTGCCCGGCATCGCCGCGGGACAGACCATCGCCACGCTGGCCGCGGCGGAAGGCAATGCGTCCTGGGATCCGGCCATGGTCGCGGCCCGGGCACAGCGGACCGCGGAGGGCTGGGTGCTGACCGGGAAGAAGAGCTTCGTCATCGACGGGGCCATCGCGGACCTGGTGCTGGTGGTGGCCCGCAGCACCGCCGGGCCTGCCCTGTTCGCGGTGGACCGCGGGGCGCCCGGACTGCGCGCCGAGCCGATGACCACCCTCGATCCCACCCGGCCGATGGCCGCCCTGACCTTCGACCAGGTACCCGCGATCCTCATCGGCGCCGAAGGCCAGGGGGGCCGGATGATGAGCCAGGTGCTCGACCTGGCCTGCGTGGCGATGGCCGCCGAGCAGGCCGGCGGGGCCAGGCGGTGCCTGGAGATGAGCGCCGGGTACGCCAGGACCCGGTTCCAGTTCGGCCGGCCGATCGGCTCCTTCCAGGCCGTCAAGCACAAGTGCGCGGACATGCTAGTCCGGGTGGAACTCGCGGAAGCCACGGCCCGTGAGGCGGCCCGCCTGGCCGATGAGGCCGCGGCGGAGTCCGGAGTCGCCGCCGCGACGGCGCACATCTGCTCCTCGCAGGCTTACCTGTTCGCCGCGACGGAGAACATCCAGGTGCACGGCGGCATCGGATTCACCTGGGAGCACCCCGCCCACCTGTACTTCCGCCGCGCCAAGTCCTCCGAGCTGCTCTTCGGCGGCCCGGCCGTCTACCACGAACGCCTGCTCGACCGGCTAGGCATCTAACGACTGGGTATCTGAGCTCGGCATCCGGGTTGGCGGATGACCGGCGGCCCGGCCAGCGTTACCGCGGGGAAGAGCATGCTGCCGACCTAGAGACGGTGATGATGAGCAGCGGCGAGCCCGGGAAGATCGAGAAGCGGATGGTCGTGGAGTACGGCGTCACCCTGGACGGCGTCTGGCTGCCGCTGGCCATGCTCAGGCGGCTGCGGGACCACGGCCCCTGGGACACCCCGTTCACCGAGGCCGGCACCGACCAGGAGCGGGTGCTGCTCCGGCACGGCCTGGCCGAGCGGCACAACCAGGTCGGCCTGTACCGCGGCACGGGCCTGGTCGGCTTCCTCGACGCGATCCCGTACGAGCCAACCGTCTCGTTCCCCAAACTCCCCCACGACGAGTCATCAAGCTAGTGCCGCAACAGGCTGCGCCTGCCGGCCTGACTGGGCCGGATCTGACTGGCCAAGGCATAGGGTTCCGGTATGGACCAGCTCGTCGGCCCTGTCTACTACCGGGTCCTCGTCACCGGGCAGGACGTCCCGCCTCAGTTCACCGACGCCCTCGTCGAAAGCTACCTAGCCCGCGCCGCAGAGCAGCCAGGCCATGACAGAAAACGTGCCTGAGAGCTGGAGCCGGCACACGGTGCCGCAGGGGGCAGGGGCTATGAGCGACGCAAGGACCCAGAAGATGGACCCGGCGGAACTGGGGCCGGCCTTCCCGCGCACGCACCACGTGCTCTGGCTTGAGTTCGGGGACCGTGAGGACTTCGACGACCCACGCCAGGAATGGCGGCGGCTGTTCTCAGAGTTGCTGGGCACCTTCGCGCTGGTCCTGGTCGCCGCGGGCGGAGGGCTTCTGCACGCGAAGGGGCAGATCAGCCTCGCCGCGGCGGTCGTCGCCCCAGGCCTGATGGTGACGGCGATCATCTTGTTCATGGGCGCGGTCTCCGGCGCGCACCTGAACCCGGCCGTGTCAATAGCCTTCGCGCTGCGGAAAGACTTCCCGTGGAAGCGCGTCCCGGGCTACATCGTCATCCAGCTCATCGGCGCGACGCTGGCCTGCCTGTTCCTGCGCCTGGTGTTCGGGAACACGCGGCATCTGGGGGCCACGCTGCCGGGTCCGGGGTACACGAGCTGGCAGGCCCTGCTCATGGAGATCGTGCTCACCGCGCTGCTGGTCAGCGTGATCCTGGGTACCGCATCGGCCGCGCAGAACGTCGGCGCGATCGCCGCACTCGGCGTCGGCGGCTACATCGCGCTGGCCGGCCTATGGGCAGCTCCGGTCAGCGGCGTCTCTATGAACCCGGCCCGCTCCTTTGGTCCCGCCCTGGTCAGCGGTGACTGGACCAGCTACTGGGTGTATGTCGCGGGGCCGCTTGCCGGTGCGCTCATCGCCGTCGCCGGTGCTCGGGCGCTGCGCGGCCGCGGCGGCGATGTCATCTCGCGGGCGGCGGGCTCCGGCGTGCTGGACGAAGGGGCTCTGGCCGCCAAGGCGAAACTGTCGGAGGAGATCGACCAAGGCGAGATCGTCCCCCCGGGGATTGCCGACACCGATGCGCACCCGAGCGGCCACTGACCGGCGCCGTGCCTGCGGGCCCGCCCCCCTCACTTCACCGACGCTCTCGTCGAAAGCTACCTAGCCCGCGCCCCAGTTGAACGTTTTATCTTCTGCTGGCCCAGCCCTCTGGTGCTCCAACTAGTTAAATAATATGCTTTAGTTAGCTAGGTTGCAGATCCCGGCATCAGAACCCTACGGAGGTGCGCGATGACGGTGCTACGCGGAGGACTGCTGGTCGACGGGACCGGAGCGCCCCCCCGGCCGGCGGACGTGGTCATCAAGGCGGACCGGATCGCCGCGGTCGAGCCGCCGGGCACCGTGTCCGGAGATGGAGATGGAGACGGGGACGGCGATGTCGTCGACCTGGACGGCCTGGTGCTGGCCCCGGGTTTCATCGACTGCCACACCCACTACGACGCGCAGGTGCTGTGGGACCCCGACCTCACCCCGTCCTCCTGGCACGGCGTGACCACGGTGGTCATGGGCAACTGCGGGTTCGGCATCGCCCCGACTCGCCCGGCCGGCCGCGAGACGATCGCGCGGACGCTGGAGAACGTCGAGGGCATGTCCGTGCAAGCGCTGTTCGCTGGCATCCCGTGGACCTTCGAGACCTTCCCCGAGTACCTGGACGCGGTCGAGCGGGCCGGGCCGAAGCTGAACGTGGCGGTCATGCTCGGCCATACCCCGCTGCGCCTGTACGTCCTAGGCGAGGAAGCGGCCGAACGGCACGCCACCGAGCCCGAGATCGAACAGATGCGCCGGCTCGTGGGGGAAGCCCTCGACGCCGGCGCCATCGGCTTCGCGTCCTCCCGCCAGCCCGCCCACGCCGGGGCCTGGGGCAAGCCCGTGCCCAGCCGGCTCGCGACCACCGATGAGCTGATGCGGCTCGCCGAGCCACTGGCCGAGCGCGGCCGCGGCACCTTCGCGATCACGCACGGACCTGACTTCGGCCCCGCCGAACTCGCCGACCTGTCCGTCAAGACCGGGCGCCCGGTCACCTGGACGGCCCTGAACGCCTCGCCGGGCGCCTTCCGCCTGCTCGACAAGGCCGAAGCCCGCGGCGGCGAGGTATGGCCCCAGGTCGCCTGCCGCCCGATCGTCTTCCAGGTCACCCTGGCCGAGCCGGCCCCGTTCGCCCGCGCCGACGCGTTCGCGCAGGTGCTCTCCGTCCCCGCCGCGCAGCGCGCCCGGTTCTACCGCGACCCATCCTGGCGCGACCGGGCCCGCGCGGACGTGGCCAGGCAGTGGTACTACGGCTGGGACAAGGTGTTCGTGCAGGAGACGGTGGCGCACCCTGAGCTGGCGGACGGCCCCTCGCTCGCCGTGCTGGCCGCCCAGCGCGGCGTCGACCCGCTCGACGTGCTGTGCGACGTCGCGCTCGACGACGACCTCGCCACCCGCTTCCGGGTCGTGGTCGCCAACGACGACGCCGAATCGCTGGCCGGGCTGCTGCGCGATGACCGCACCCTGCTGGGCCTGTCCGATGCGGGCGCCCACGCGAGCCAGCTCTGCGACGCGGTCTTCGCCACCCACCTGCTCGAGCACTGGGTCAGGGAGACGGGCACGCTGACCCTGGAAAAGGCCATCTGGCGAATCACCGGGCACCCGGCGGCAGTCTTCGGCATCCCTGGCCGGGGCCGCGTCGCGCCCGGGTATTTCGCCGACCTGGTCGCGTTCGATCCGGCCACGGTCGGGGTGGAGCGGATGGAGCGGGTCTGGGACCTGCCGGCCGGCGCGGACCGGCTCGTCGCCCGAAGCCGCGGACTGCATCAGGTCTGGGTGAATGGCAAACCCGCCAGCGACGGCGACCGAGACGGCGCTCCGCGCGCAGGCCGGCTCATCCGCGAC
>Ga0302229_10002478_pt1 | contig 13320 bp, 9 predicted proteins | sample II_Palsa_N1_3_FD_193518 | JGI IMG/M metagenome (GOLD analysis project Ga0302229, IMG submission 193518) | Peat permafrost microbial communities from Stordalen Mire near Abisko, Sweden - II_Palsa_N1_3 | ecosystem: Environmental > Terrestrial > Soil > Palsa > Peat permafrost | place: Sweden...
CCGCGCCCGCCCGCCGTGTTGTGGATGCCATGGTCGAGCTCGCGCCACCAGCTGGGCAACCCGATCACCTTGATCTCCGGCTTCCAGCTCGCCGACGGTTCGCGCTGGGGACGTCCCGTCGACGTGCTGCCAGGCACCGGCGGTGCCTTCTATGTCAGCGACGACACCGCGGGGGCGGTGTATCGGGTCACGCCGTAGTTAGGCTGGGTCACTCACCCGGCCAGCGTCGGTCGCTCGGCGAGCAGGCGTTGGATCTGTGGCAGGGCCTGCTCGGCTGTCTGCACTCCGCGGTCGATCAGGGCGGGCGCGCGGTGGAAGTCGATCCAGGTGAAGTCGGAGGTGTCGACCTCGACCTGGGCGTCGGCCGACAGTGCCTCGTAGGAGCCGAGCTGGTACTGCAACATCTGGAGCGCGTTCATCAACACGTCGAATGTCGTGGGCATGCCGCGCGCGTCGGCCAGGTAGGAGAGCGGGTTAATCGCGTTGACAGTGTTACTGACACGAGTGAACACCGTCCGCACGCCCCTCCGCAACGTGGGGATGACAGTGACGGCGATGCGGACATCGGCACCCATGTCGTGCAGCAGGGCCGTCGGCACCTGATCGACGACGGCGCCGTCGACCAGGATTCGGCCGTCGCGACGGACGGGCGCGAACACTCCGGGAATCGAGGCGCTGGCCCGGCACGCGGCGGCCAGTTTCCCGCTGCCCAGCGGCACTCCCTCTCCGGTCTCGATGTCGGTGGCCATGGCCTGGAACGGGAGCGCCAGGTCCTCGAAGTCCCCGGTCAGCCCGAGCTCGTTGAGGATCGCGATCAGCCGGTTGCCGGCCAGCAACCCCGGACGCGCCATGGTGAGGTCAAAGGCGGACAGGGTCTTGCGCCGGGTGGCCAGCCGCACCGTGACCGCGGCCAGCTCGCTGGCGGAGATCCCGGTCGCGTACAGACCCCCCATGATCGATCCCATGCTCGTGCCGGTGACCAGGTCCAGCGGCACCCCGCCCTCTTCGAGCACCTGGAGTACCCCGACGTGTGAGATCCCGAATGCGGCCCCCCCGGCCAGGGCGATCCCGACGCTCGCGCCGCGGATCGTGCGAGCGAGCCGATGCAGCGTGGGTGCGGCGGGCGACCGGGGTTGGTCGCGGATGTGTGCGGCCCGCTGGAGCGGACCCAGGCGCCGCAGCGCCGGGTCGTCGCGGAGCAGGAACGGCTCGCAGCGGTTCACCGCGAATGGGCGGCTGCGACGGTTGTGCAGATTGACGACGCGCAGGACGCGCGTGGATTCCCCGTAGCCGTCGGCGCGCGCGTCGTCCGCCTGCGCGATCAGCTCAACCACCACATCGCAGACCTCACCGAGTAGCCGCGGTGGAGCGTGCTCGTGCGAGCCGAGGTCGAGCACGACCAGCGGGAAGTGTGCCCGGGCCCGATCGATGAGCGCCGTCAGCGCGGCGGGCGACAACCCGCGCTTGGCCCGGGCGGCGGCAAGGGTCAGCCGGGCGCTCTCGGCGCCGCGATCACGCACGACCTCGCTGAGCGCGTCATCGCCCCGCTCCAGCAGCTGGTCAAGCTGAGTGGCCGCGACCTCGCCCCGCCCGGTCGCGTCGATGACCAGCACCGCGTGGCCGACCTGGCGGGCCAGCAGCGCGGCGATCGCATTGCTGATCAGCGTCCTGCCCTTCAATCCGGGCGCGCCGGAAACCCCGATCGTGAGGGTGCGGCGTTCGGCGATCTCGTCGCGCGTGCGAGCGACGAGCTGCCGAGACAGATTCTGCACGATGAAGGTGAGCACCTTGGGGTTGCGCTCCATCAGTTCGTGGAACTCAGCCGCGCCCATGGTCAGGAGCTCGACGGGACGGGACACCCGCACCGTGGCGGTGCGCCGGCCGCCCAGCAACAATGCGATCTCGCCCAGATGCTCGCCCGGGCCCAGCCGATTGACCAGCCGCTGGTTCGCCCCGCCGCCCCAGACCTCCAACTCCCCGCGCGCCACGACGAGAAAGTCCCCGCCCTCATCACCCTCGGTGAACAGCACGTCACCCTTCGCGTGCGACACCGCGACGAAACGCGGCGCGAGCGACGCGAGCTCCTCACGTGTGAACGCGCCGAACAACGGCACCCCGGCCAGGAGCTCGACCCGTTCCGGGAGCTCAGTGGCTGACTTGGCGACCGGCACGCTGGATCCGTGTGCACATGGGGTCAGAGAAACAGCCCGTCCGGCGCTGCCTCGAGCGTCGCGCGGGCGGCCGCGCGACCGGCCTCCCGGGCCACGTCGAGCTGGTGGAACTCGAGCAGGCCGACACCCTCGGCGCGGGGTTTGATCACCAGGTCGGCGTGGCGCCGCGCCGCCTCGGAGGTGTTCGCGCTCCCGAGCAGCAGGACGCGGGTGAGCGTTTCGCCGAGGCTGGGGATCCGGACACTGCTCTCCTGCGCTCCCGCCGGCCGTCCGTCAGCGACGCCGTGATCGAACGTGGCCTTGACGTCGACGGCGATGATCGGCCCCTCGCCGAGATCGGTCATCGCCTGGACTGGAAGGTTGTCCACGAGCGATCCATCGATCAACAGGTCGCGGCCGCGCACCTGGGGCGGAGCGAGGATCGGGATGCACATGCTGAAACCGACACTCTCCCACAACGGGCCCGACCGAGCGATCAGCAGGCGCCCGCTGCGCAGCTCGCCACAGCCGCACATGAAGCTGCGCGGGAGCTCCTCGATGGCGACTGCGCCAAAGGTCCGGTGCAGCATCGCCTCGACGCGCTCGCCGCGGATCAGGGCGTGGCGGGGCACGGTGTAGTCGTTCAGCGGCCGGCGCTGAACCCATTCCTCAAAGCAGCGCGCGTCCATCTCGTCACCGTCGAGGCCCATGGCAAACAGCGCACCGACGAACGCGCCCATGCTCACGCCCGCGACACGGTCGATCGTCACGCCGGCGCCGATGAGCTCTTCGAGCACGCCGATGTGCGAGAACGCCCGCGCCCCTCCGCCGGACAGCACGACGCCGACCGAGCGGCCGCTGAGCCGCCGAGCCGCACGTTCCACGTCGGCATCGAGCGTGGAGCTGCCCACCGCGTGTGACTCGATCGGGTCCAGACGCGCGGCCCAGCCGTGCAGGCCACCGCTCCCGGGAGCGACGTCATAGCCGACGAGGTCGCAGCCGTGCAGCTCGGGGCGCTCGCCCAGCGCATCCGAGATCAGGCCGCCCGCGGCCACGGCGAGGATCCGGTCGGCCTGCTGGAGGCAGAACTCGGTCCAGGGTGAGCCGGAGAGAACCGATCCGCCCGCGAGCAGCACGAGGTCGTGGCCCGCCTCGGCCCGGTCGACGAGCGGGCCGTAGACGGTGGCCGGATTCTCCCCGCCCTGCACCGCGGCCTCGGTTCCGTCGAGCAGGACGGGGCTGAGGTGGCGTTTCAGAGCCACCGCGAGCCGGTGGGCCAGGTCCGCCGCCGGAACGCCGTCCTCGAGACCAACCAAGGTGACCGTCGTCGGCCGCGGCCGGGCGGTGGGCGCCGGGGCACGCGCCTCGCGCAGCTGCGTGGCGAGCACTCGATTGAGCGCCACCGAGAGGGCCGGCGAGGTCTGCAGCAACGCCTCGAAATCCCTGCGCTCGATGGCCAGCAGATCGCTGGCGCGCGCGGCTCTGACCGACGCCGAGCGCGGCGAGAGCGTGAGCAGCCCCAGCTCGCCGAGCGCGTCGCCGCGCCCAACCTCGCGGAGCATCACACCGGTCGCCTCGTCGACCACGTGGAGGCGTCCGGCGCGCACGACGTACAGCGCGTCGCCCGGGTCGCCCTCGCGGAACAACCACTCGCCGGCGTCGACGTGGACGCCGCGCACCCGGGTCGCCAGCTGCTGCAGCAGCGAACGCTCCAGCCCCGCGAACACCGGGACGCGGGCGAGAAAATCGGCTCCGGATTCGGCCCGCAGCTCCAGCGGGGCGCCCGCGTCGAGGCTGATGGCGCGGCGCGCGCGCTCGCCCGCGGGCGGGGGGGACACGTCGGCGGGGGGCTCGCGCAGGACCTGAGCCGCCTGCCCCAGCGAGGGTGCCTCGCCCCCGGCCAGGCCCCCCACGAATAGGCAGCCCAGTCCGGCGACGAACAGGCAGATGGCGCCGAACGTCCACGCGTGGTCAAACGCGGCGAGCGCGTGAAGCGGCGACGGCGTGCCGATGATCGCCACCACCAGCGCTACGCCGAGCGCCGCCCCGAGCTGGCGGGACACCGAGTTCAGGCCGGTCGCCGTCGCGAAGCTCTCGCCCGGCGCCGAGGCGACCGCAGCCCCGCTGAGGTTCGGGAACAGGGTCCCCGCGCCGACCCCGAGCAACACGATCCCTGGCAACCACTCGCCGAGAAAGGCTGGTGTGACGCCGATGCGCTCGACGAACCAGAGCACCGCCCCGCCCCAGATCAGCCCTCCGGCGACGAGCACCGGCCGATGCCCGATGCGCTGGACGAGTCGACTGGTGGGAACGGCCACGGCGGCGGCGACAAACGGCCCGGGGGTCAGCGCCAGCCCCGCCTTCAGGACCGAGTAATGCCAGACCCCGGTGAGGAAGAGGACGTTGGTGAGCGTGTAACCGTAGAAGCCGGTGGAGGCGACGATCGTCATCCCGTTGGCGGCGCTGAAGGTGCGGATCCGTAGCAGGGACAGATCGACGATCGGCGAGCGGTGCCAGGTGCAGCGCCAGATGAACACCGCGCCGAGCGCGACGGCGAGGACGAACGAGATGATGATCCGCGGGCTGCCCCAGCCCCACTCCTGGCCTTTGACCACCCCGAGCACCAGCGCCGCGATCGACAGCGCGAACAACAGCGCGCCCAGCAGGTCGGGCATCTGCCGACGCCCGGGGGCGCGGCTTTCCACCAGGCGCCGACGGGCCAGCAGGATGGCGGCCCCGCCGAGCGGCAGGTTGACCAGGAACACCAGTCGCCAGTTGCCGACGGCGACCAGCAGACCGCCGAGCGAGGGTCCGAGACCAGCCGCCGCGGCGGCCACCGCCGAGAGCAGCGCGACCCCGTGGGAGCGCCGATCGGGCGGGAACGCATTGAGGACGAGCGCCAGCGCTGAGGGAACCAGGAACGCTGCGCCGAGCGCCTGGAGCACTCGGAAGGCGATCAGCAGGTCCGCCGATGGCGCGATCGCGCACAGCAGCGAAGCGACGGTGAACAGCTCGAGCCCGAACACGAACGTCCGCCGGCGCCCGATCAGGTCGGCGATCCTCCCGGCCGCCACGAGGAAGGCGGCGAACACGATGTTGTAGGCGTTGAGCACCCACGACAGCGATGAGATCGGCGTCCCGCGGAACGAGCGCTCGATGTTCGGGAAGGCGATGTTGACGATCGTCGCGTCGACGAACGCGACCGCCGCGCCGAGCGAGGCGATCGCGAGCACGACCCGCGGCGAGGGTCCGCGCCTGCGCGTAGGCGCCGCGGCGCCGACGGCCCCCTCGGCGGCGGGCGAGGGGTCGATCGGGACCGCAATGCTCGACATCGTGATGGCAGTCTTCTAGATCGCCAACCGGCTTGCCAGGTCCGGCTCGGCGGCGAGCGCCTCGCGGGCCGCGCGTCGGCCGAGCTCGACCACGCGCAACAGCGCCTTCCAGTCCAGCAGCCCAATCCCTTCGATCTGCGGCGCGATGACCAGGTCCGCGTGCAGGTGCGCGGCGGCGAGGGTATCGATGCTGCCGACCGTCACCGTGCACATGATCGTCTCGCCTAAGCGCGGAATCTCCGCGTCGCTCCCGGTCAGCGCGCGTCGAATCGGGCGCCCCAGACGCGCGATCCGCGGCCGCTCACGACGCCGGAACTGGCCCACGCGGCCCGACACGTCCACCGCGATCAGCGGCCCCTCGCCCCGGCGAGCCATGGTTGCGACCGGCAGGTTGTCCAGCACGCCGCCATCGACGAGCAACCGTCCGTCGCGCGTGGCCACCGGCGGGAACACCCCCGGGATGGCCGCGCTCGCGTAGACGGCATCGACCACGCGGCCGGTTCGGTGGAGCACCGCTTCGCGCGCGATCAGGTCGCAGCTCAGGCAGAAGAAACGCAGTGGCAGTTCCTCGATCCGCAGCTCGCCGAACACGTCGTAGATCAGCCGGCGGGCTTTGGCGCCCCGGATCAGCGAATAGGCCGGAATCGCGAAGTCATTGCTGGGATTGGTGGCCACGACGCCGCGCTCGAAGGACTCGTAGATGGACTCGATCGTGAAGCCGGCGGCGGTCGCGGCCCCCACGAACGAGCCGAAGCTGACGCCCGCGACGCGGTCGAAGCGCAGCCCGGCCGCAGTGAGCTCCTCGAGCGCCCCGAGATGCGCGAGCGCCCGCGCCCCGCCGCCAGAGAACACGATGCCCAGCGAGCGGCCAGCCAGACGCCGAGCCGTCGCCTCCACCGCCTCGCGCCGCCGCGCGGGGTCCACGACCACCTGGACCTCGCGCAGGACCACCCGGTCGCGGTCGCGTAGGGCCTGGTCGATGGTGGAGAGCTCGCCGGCGGCCAGGCTGGCCACCGATCCGTGGGACGCCAGCGCGTCGCTGAGCATGTCGGCGAGAACTGCGGCGGGCGCCGCGGCGTCGAGGCCGACAACCGCGATCGTCTGCGGGGGCGTGGCGGCGACGATGGGGGCGCGGCTGGCGGCCAGTTGCGCGCCCATCGAGCGCGTCAGGCCCAGCGCGAAGCTCGGCGCCTCCTGGATCAGCGCCTCGAACGCCGCCCGGCCCAGCTCCAGCAGCTCGGAGTCGCGTCGAGCCATGACCGACGCCGAGCGGGTGTCGCTGCGCAGGAGCGCGAGCTCGCCCAGCACATCACCGCGGCGCAGGATTCGGATCAGCGTCTCCGGCGGTCCCTCATCGATGACCTCGAGGCGGCCGCTGACCACGATGAACACGCTGTCGGCCGAGTCGCCGTCGCGCATGATCCACTCCCCGGCGCGCACGTGGACGTTGACGACCTGGCCCGCGAGGTGCTCGAGCAGGTCGTCGGGTAGGCCGGCGAGGACGCGGACGTTGCGCAGAAAGGCGGCGGTCCGCATCACCACGAGGTCACCAGCGGAACACTGACCCGGTGCCCACGTGTCGCCCCGGATGTCGCTCCGCACGTGGAGCAGATCATCACCGGCAAATCCTATCCCGCCGGTAGGGCACCCGCCGAGACCTCGCGCGGGTCGATGCGACTACCCTGACCTCGCCGCCCGCTACCGAGCCATGGCTCGAACAATCACGATCAGCGACAAACCACAACCCGGTGTCGTGCAAACCCTGGACCGAACAGGCATCTTCATCTGTTATCGCCGCGAGGACTCTCGCTGGCCGGCTGGGCGGCTGGCCGACGCGCTGCGCGAGCGCTTCGGCCACGACAACGTGTTCATCGATGTCGACCGCGTGCGGGTGGGCAACTGGCGCCAGCAGATCAATCAGGCCCTGGACTCCTCAGCCGCGGTCGTGGTGCTGATCGGTCCGAGTTGGGTGGCCGAGCTGGAACGGCTCCGAGACGAGCCCGACGAGGTGCGGTACGAGATCGCCGCGGCGATCGAGCGGGGCAAGCTGATCCTGCCGGTGACGCTCGGCAGCGTGACCGTACCCAGCCGGCGCGCGCTACCGCAGGACATCGCGTCGCTGGCGGATCAGGAGGTCTACCAGTTGGGCGAGGATCGGATGTGGCGCCCGACGGTTGACGTCCTGATCGGCGACCTGGCCGCCGCTCTCAGGCCGGGCGAGCCGAGCATCAAGCGCACGCGCATCATGCGGCGGCCTCCCCGCACTATGGAGCCGAAGCCTCCGTCCCCGCCGCACGCGCGAGTTGACGTGTGGGCTCCGGCCGGCTACGAGATCACATCGCTGATGCGCTCGGAGAAGTTCGGCGATGTCTATCTCGCGCGGCAGACGCTGCTCGACCGCGAGGTCAGCTTGCAGATCCTGTCCGGACCGCAGGCCGCGAATCCCCTCGCCCGCCGGCGCTTCCTGCGCCAGCACGCCGTGGTGGCGGCGATTTCTCATCCGAATCTGATCCCCATCTACGAGGCCGCGGAGGAGGACGGCCGCGCGTTCGTGGCCATGCGGTCAATCGACGGCCAGACCTTGCGAAGCCTCCGCATCGAGGCGGGCAGGTTGGACCCCGCCACCGTATCCGCGCTCCTGTCTCAGGTCGCCGACGCGCTGGCCGCGGCGCATCTGGCCGGCGTCGTCCACGGAGACATCAACCTCATCAACGTGCTGGTGAGTGACGAGGGGGGAGCGCAGCGCGCGTATCTGACCGGCTTCTCGCCCCCGCCCACGGTCGAGGAATCCAAGCGCTACCTGACTCAAGCCGGAGCCGAGCTGGCCACCCCCGCCTACATGGCCCCCGAGATGATCCGGGGCAATCCGGGCGACCCTAGATCCGATATCTACTCACTCGGCTGTGTCGTCTTTCACCTGTTGACGGGACGGCTTCCGTTCGAACGGAACACGCCGCTGGCGATGTTGATGGCACACCTGAACGACGAACCGCCGTCGCTGCACGAGTTCGCCCCCGACGCGCCGCACGCGTACGCCGAGCTCGTACGTGTCGCGACGAGCAAAGCCGCCGAGCAGCGTCAGCAGACGGCGGCGGAGTTCGCCGCCGCTCTCAGAGCCGCCGCCGAAGCTCCCAACTGACGACGGCCCTGGCCCACGCCACCGACGATGACCGCGCCGCCGGTGCCCAGGGCGTCATCATTCAGAGCATGACGACGGCGAGCGCGCCGCCCCGGCGGCGGCTCTCCAGTGGCTTGACACCGGAGATGCTGGTCGTGCTGGGGGCACTGTCGGCCTTCGGTCCGCTGTCAACCGACATGTACCTGCCCGGTCTGCCGGCGATGGCCCGCGACCTCGGCGCGTCTCCCTCGACGGCGCAGCTCACCCTGTCGGGGTGCTTGATCGGGCTCGCCGTCGGTCAGCTGATCGCCGGGCCGCTCAGCGATGCGCATGGTCGTCGCCGGCCGCTGCTGCTGGGGTTGGCCGCGTATGTGGTGGCGTCGGCGCTGTGCGCGGCGTCGCCGGGAATCGTGCCGCTGCTGGCGCTGCGGTTCGTCCAGGGTCTCGCCGGAGCGGCCGGCATCGCGATCGCTCGGGCGGTGGTGCGCGATCGCTCCGAGGGCGTGGCCGCAGCGCGCGCCTACGCAGTGCTGATGGTCGTGACCGGGCTGGGGCCGATCGTCGCGCCGATCGCGGGTGGGCTGCTGCTTCACATCACCGATTGGCGTGGCATCTTCGTGACCCTCGCGCTGATCGGCGTACTGATCCTGATCGCGGCTGCTGTCCTGATCCCGGAGACGCTCGCGCCGCAGGCGCGGCACCGGGGCGGTCTGCCGACCACTGCCGCCGCGATCGGTGTCCTGCTCCACGACCGTCGCTACGTCGCCCACACGCTCGCCTGTGCGCTCTCGTTCGGAACCTTGATGGCGTACATCTCCGCCTCACCGTTCGTGCTCGAGCAGATTCACCGGCTCTCGGCGCAGAGCTTCAGCCTCGTGTTCGCGGCCAACGGCTGCGGGATCCTGATCGCGCGCCAGATCGGCGCCAGCAACGTCGGGCGCATCGGCCCGAGCGCCGTCATGCGGGGCGGACTCATCTGCCAGCTGGCTGGCGCGACCGGGGTGTTGTGCTTCATCCTGTTTGACCCCAGTCTGGCCCCGTTGCTCGTGTGTCTGTTCGTGGCCGTGGGCAGCGTCGGCGCGATCATGCCGATGGCCACCGCGCTCGCCATGCAGGACCATCCGGAGCGAGCCGGCAGCGCATCGGGGCTGCTGGGCTTCACCCAATTCACGCTTGGGGCGGTGGTCGCGCCGCTCGTCGGGATCGCCGGGGCGGCGTCGGCGATCCCCATGGCGGTGGCGATGCCCGCCTGCTCGCTGGCGGCGTTCATCGCGTTGCGGTCCGCCGCAACGGCACGGCGAACAGCCAGCTGATCACGAACGAAATCCTCACCGAACGACGACGCCGCGACCGACACTCAGGCGGCCTCTCGCCGACCTTCGGCAGCGAACTGCTGGGCCAGCGCGTCCCGCAAGCCCGCCACGTCGACGGCGTTGGTCGACTGACCGAGACCCTGCGTGATCCGGAGCGTCCAGAAGGTTGCTTCGGCTGCCTTGCCCTCGAGCGGAAGCGGTCCGTCGAGGTTGCCGACCAGGATCTCCTCGATGAAGTCAGCGGCGGCCAGGGCGCCGTCATGCCAGTTGGGGTTACCGCTGAGCGCCGTCACCCGGGTCACCACAGCCGGGAACGTGCCCTTGGCGTAGTTGCGCAGGTTCTCCGCCAGGCGCTTGGCCTGGTTGTCGGTGAGGGTGTACACGGTTCCCGAGAACTCGAGGCTGACCATGAGATCAGAGTAGGCGGCGCGACGGACGCCACCTCCCGCTCGGTCGGGTGGCCGCCGGCGTGACTGAGCCGGCGCGCGAGCCGTGGATCGGCCTCGGCATCCCGGTACTGCCTGGTCCTGTTAGCTCCCGACAGTGACGCGTGAGCCGCGCAGGAAGTGGGCGATGGCGTCGGCGAGAAGTCCGTCGAGCTGTTCGGCTTGGACCATGCCGCCGGTGATCAGCGCGGCGATGCCTTGGATCGTGGCGAACAGAACGAGGCCGACGCGTTCAGGCTCGCCGGGTTCGAGCACACCGTCGGCCTGGCCCTGTTCGATCAGTTCCAGCAGCACCGAGAAGGCGCGCTCGGCAGCGTCGTGCAGGGTTCCCGAGGATTCGCGGTGCTTGCCCGCGAACATGAGCTCCAGCAGCGTGGCATCGCGGGTGGCGAAGTGGACGTAGGCCGTCGCGGTCGCCTGCAACCGCGACCGGAAGTCCTCGCCGGCGCCCTCGATCGCGGCGCGCAACTCGGCGCCGAGGCGCTCGAATCCGGCTTCGGCCAGGGCGTCGAGCAGCGCCTGGCGATCGGGGAAGTGCCGGCGGGGCGCGCCGTGGCTGACGCCGACCTCGCGCGCGAGCTCACGCAGCGAGAGGTCTTGGACGCCGCGCTCGCGGACGGTGCGCTCGGCCTGAGCGAGCAGGGCCGTGCGGAGGTTGCCGTGGTGATAGGGGCGCTCGGTCATGGTGGCCCAGCCTAGCGGAAGAAGTTGTCGTTGACAGCATTGTTGTCATCAGCTACATTGTTGTCTATGACTACTTCATGGAGCACCACCGACATTCCTGACCTGACCGGCCGTACCGTGATCATCACCGGTGCCAACAGCGGCATCGGCCGTGCCGCCGCCCATGCGCTGGCTGGGGCCGGGGGCCGCGTCGTCCTCGCCGTGCGTGACACCGAGAAGGGCCAGGCCGCCGCCGCGACCATGCCGGGCGAGACCGAGGTCCGCCGGCTCGACCTGGCCAGCCTCCAGTCGGTGCGCGAGTTCGCGGCCGGATGGGAGGGCGAGATCGACCTGCTGATCAACAACGCCGGCGTGATGGTGCCACCGCTGACCCGGACGGCTGAGGGCTTCGAGCTGCAGTTCGGCACCAACCATCTGGGCCACTTCGCGCTGAGCAACCTGCTGCTCGAGCACGTCACCGGCCGCGTCGTGACGGTGTCCTCGACCGGGCATCGGCTCGGCAGCATCGACTTCGACGACCTCAACTGGGAGCGCAAGCCCTACAAGGCATGGCGCGCCTACGGGCAGTCAAAGCTCGCCAACCTCTTGTTCACTGCCGAACTGCAACGACGGCTGAGCGCCGCCGGCTCGACGGTGCTGGCGACCGCCGCCCACCCCGGCTATGCGGCGACCAACCTGCAGTTCCACAGCGGCCGCCGACTGCTCGAGCTCATCAGCGTGGTCGGCAACCGCGTGATCGCCCAGGACGCTGACGGCGGCGCGCTGCCGACGCTCTACGCCGCGGTGGCGGACATCCCCGGCAACAGCTTCGCCGGACCCGGTGGCTTCATGGAGCAGCGCGGTGCGCCGAAGCTCGTGGGACGCTCGGGCGCGGCGAAGGACACCGACGTGGCCCGCCGGCTGTGGGACGTCTCAGAGGAATTGACCGGCGTCCGCTTCCCGCTCGGCGTCAGCGCTGCGGCGTAGCCGTCGGCGGCGCGCCTGCGCCGGTCACCCATCAGTGTCCGTGGATGCCTCGCGACCCCGGCTGCAGACACGGTTGCCGAGGACTCAGGCGCTCAGGTACTGGCTCAGCGGGAAGGCGCGATAGCGCAGCTTGGGAAGTTGCTCCACGGTCACGAAGCCTGGCTCGGCGTTGATCACATCGGGAATGCGATTGACCAGCTGGGTGCAGGTGGTGATCTGGGTGGGAACCGGCGAATTGGACAGGTGCAGGTCGGGCTCGCCGGTGATCGTCCAGTCGTTCACGTCCGCCTCGCCCTCACGGTACAGCCGACCGGCCATCTCGAAGGTCAGCGTCGGTCCCTGCACCGTCTCCACCTCGTCGATATCGGTGAAGCCGATCACGTTGCCGGCCGGCACGTCGATGTCCAGGCTCTTGGAGCGCAGCGGCTCGACGGCCACCTCGGCCCGCGAGCTCGTGGTGATCCGACGCGCGGTCATGCCGGTGTCGGCCAGCAGCGCGTCGAGCACGTTGCGACCGAAGGTTGGCGGGCGCTCGGCTCCCAGCAGCCACGTGTCGAACTGCTCCAGCGTATCTCCGACTCGCTGATCGGCCGCCACCTCGGGCCCATAGTCGTCGACATTCCAGCTGGCCAGCCCGGTCACCGTTTCGATCCGATGCGAGGTCCCCATGACCATGCTGACCAGATTCACCCAGTATGAATCTTGATGACCGGTCCCGGTGAGGGTCACGCCGGTGCGCTTCGCGATCCGATCAAGCTCGGCGGTGAGCGCGGGTGATGTCGACCAGGGGTACAGCGCCTCCTCTGACAGCGTCACCGCGTTCACGCCGTGCTCGGCGCAGCGGCGCAGGTGCTCGTACTGGTCGCTCATGTAGCTGGAGACGGCGATCACCGCGATGTCGGCCGAGCGGGTGGACAGCACGTGGTCGGCGTCGTCCTCAACCAGCACTCCGGTGGTGACGCCGAGACCGGCGACTGTGCCCAGGTCCTGGCCGACCTTCTCAGGGCTGCGCGCCAGGGCCCCCACGATGTCCACGCCCTTCTCGAGCATCATCCTGGTGGCGATCGAGTTCATCGCGCCCACGCCGTATACGACCGCCCTGATCCGCTTCATCGGTTCTCTCCTTGGGGGTAGGTGGTTTCGTGCCTCGTGGTCATCAGCCTTCGACGTCCGGGCCCTCGCCGGCGAGCGTGATCCCATCGGCGAACTCACGGTGGACATCGTCCAGGTGGTCCCATCGTGCCGCCACGATCCGTCGGGTGTCCCAGGCGGGCATGTCCTGCTGGGCAAAGTGACGCCCCATCAGCGCGG
>Ga0302229_10002479_pt1 | contig 13318 bp, 10 predicted proteins | sample II_Palsa_N1_3_FD_193518 | JGI IMG/M metagenome (GOLD analysis project Ga0302229, IMG submission 193518) | Peat permafrost microbial communities from Stordalen Mire near Abisko, Sweden - II_Palsa_N1_3 | ecosystem: Environmental > Terrestrial > Soil > Palsa > Peat permafrost | place: Sweden...
AACCTGCTGCCGATCGTGATACTGGCGGTAGCTGGCTGGCTGTATTTCCGCCGCAGCGGCTGATCCTGGCAACAGCCTGCCATCGTCCGCCGGCGATATCTTCCCAATCCAATTCAACCAGTGAGACGCCGCCATGCGAGTTGTCGATTTACGCAGCGATACGGTCACGCAGCCCACGCAGGCCATGCGCGAAACAATGCTGCTGGCCGATGTCGGCGATGATGTCTACGGCGAAGACCCGACGGTCAACACACTGCAGCAGCGTCTCGCCGACGATCTCGGTTTTGAAGCCGGGCTGTTCTTACCCACCGGCACGCAATCGAACCTGCTGGCGCTGATGGCGCATTGCGAACGCGGCGACGAATATCTGGTCGGTGCCGACGCGCACACCTTTCGCTGGGAGGGCGGCGGCGCGGCCGTACTCGGTTCCATCCAGCCACAGCCAATCCCGCAGGATGCCGACGGCACGCTGCCGCTGGACAAGGTCGCTGCGGCGATCAAGCCGGTCGATCCGCATTTCGCGCGCACCAAAGTATTGGCACTGGAAAATACCTGGTGGGGCCGCGTGCTGCCGCTGGATTATTTGAAAGCCGCGCACGACTTCACTCGCGAGCGTGGGCTGGGCCTGCATCTGGATGGTGCGCGTCTGTTCAATGCCGCCGTGTCCGGAAATATCCCGGCACACGACATCGCACAGTATTTCGACAGCGTGTCGGTTTGCCTGTCGAAAGGTCTGGGCGCCCCAGTCGGCTCGGTGCTGGTTGGCTCGCACACGCTGATCGACAAGGCGCGTCGCTGGCGCAAGGTCACCGGCGGCGGCTGGCGCCAGGCCGGACTGCTTGCCGCAGCGGGCATCTACGCACTCGATCATCATGTGGCGCGATTAGCGGATGATCATCGGCGCGCGGCCTATATGGCTGGTTGCCTGCGCGAGATTTCTGGCGTGAATCTGCTCGGGCAATTCACCAACATGGTGTATGTCGATGTGCCCGCTGATCGCTTGGGTGATTTGGACGTCCATATGAAAGCGGTCGGTATTCGCATCAGCATCGGGTATCTGCCGACATTGCGGTTGGTGACGCATTTGGATGTGGATGATGAGGGAGTGGAGAGGGTGGTTGAGGCGTTTCGCTCGTTCTTTGCCCGGGCGTAGATTTTTCGCAACGCCGTTGGTTTAGAGCTTTCGTCCTCCTTCGGAGGGCGAGTCACTTTTCTCTTGCGTGGCCAAGAGAAAAGTAACCCAAAGAGAAGGCCACCCCGCTTGGCGCTTGCTGGGCATCCCTGCCCGGCAAGTCCGTGAGGCGTGGTCGGGCTTTTCGACAGGGCTCCTGCCCTGACGAAAAGGAATCGACATCCCTGTCGATCCCCCTGTGGGCCTGTCGACCCCACCTCACCGCCGCACAGGGGCCCCGTTTAAGAGCGGCGCGCATCCTGAGCGCTTGAGCACAAGTTAGCGCAAGTCATATTTGAAAAAGAAAGCTTCGTCGGTCGCGAACTTAATATTGCGTCAGTAGCGCCCGGCTAATTTAGAAGCCTTAATTGCGCAAGGTTCGCGGCTTGACGGAATCAGCTTCGGGATTGAAGATCCCACGTGAATGCCTTGATCCGGGTTCTGATAAGCGTTGATTACAGAGGAGTTGTTTTCTATGTCGAAGCACGGAAAGCGGGATGTTTTGATTCACTTCGATGAAGAAATGAATGAATTGATTTTGTACACGATCGCAGTCGAAGAGACAAAAAATATCCGTATCTCAGAATTTGATGGCGCCAGAATTGATATCCCTTCGTTGAACGAAATGTCGCCAGACGACGCAGAAAGTACATTCGGCGCAACCATATTTTCTTTGATCGACACTTTTTCGTTCAATAAAACGGGAATCAGACCTTACGAAGCTCTTAACGAAGAACGGCATCGACAAGATATTGCCGAGTGGGAAATAGCTGCGAAGCAAGGAGATCCGGAGGCTCAATTTATGCTTCATATTGAATATCATTCTAAGGCCCTATTCGATTGCGACGCATCGTCTCTAAGTAAGGCTGAAGAAATGCTGGAGGCGGCCGTTTCTCAACGTTACGAACCAGCAGTAAAAATGAAAGAAAGTTGGCCGTTGCTGCGGAGCGCGGTAGAGCGGAAGCTGAAACGCGGGCCGACGATCTAATCGTCGTTCAAATCGGCTTTGAGATGAATTTGTGTTGCTTGGTTTAACTGGGCGATTAGAGATCAACCAAACGCGAGCAACTGTTCTGCTTTTCCAACTCCCCTGTGCGGCGGTGAGGCGTGGTCGACAGGCCCGCAGGGGAATCGACATGGATGTCGATTCCTTTTCGTCAGGACAGGAGTCCTGTCGAAAAGCCCGGCCCCGGCTTACGGACTTGGCGGGCGAAGCCCGGCAAGCGCCAAGTGGGGTGGCCTCTCTTTTGGTTACTTTTCTCTGGCCACGCAAAGAAAAGTGACTCGCCCTCCGAAGGAGGACGAAAGCTCTAAAGTCTTTTTGGCTTTACCCATCGAGCCGTTGAGCGAGAAGGCAAAAATCGTTACTAGTGCGGAGTCCTTCGAATCCGCTTCGCTACGCTCAGGGTGAACGAAGTTGCGAGATGTGCGGCATGCGTTTATTCCCGGCGGTAACTTGGCGTGCATCGTGCATAGCCATATCGCAGGTGCGCCAAATCAGCCCGCCGCAGGCGCCTTCTTCCCCACCACCGCTACCTTGTCAAACTTCCGAATAAAATCCCGCACCTGCGGATACACCGTCTCACGCCAGCGACGCCCACTGAAAATCCCATAGTGGCCCGCGCCATCGATCACCTTGTGCGCGTGACGCTTCGCCGGAATGCCGCTGCAAAGCTCATGCGCCGCCTGCGTCTGGCCCAGACCGGCGATATCATCCAGCTCACCTTCGATGGTCAGCAGGGCGCTGGTCTTGATGGCGCTTGGCGTAACGCGCTCGCCGGCAACATCCCACAGGCCGCGTGGTAGCAGAAATTCCTGGAATACCTTTTCGATCGTGTCGAGATAGAACTCGGCCGGCATGTCGAGTACGGCGTTGTATTCGTCGTAGAACTCGCGGTGTGATTCGGCGTCTTCCATGTCGCCGCGCAACAGGTCCTGGTAGAAATCCCAGTGCGAATTCAGATGGCGATTCGGGTTCATCGCGATAAACCCGGCGTGCTGCAGAAATCCCGGATAGACCTCGCGGCCGTGGCCTGGGTAATTGGCCGGCACGGTATGGATCACATTGCTGGTAAACCACGACAGCGGCTGGGTGGTGGCGAGGTTGTTGACACTGGTGGGGCTGAGGCGCGGGTCGATCGGGCCGCCCATCATGGTCATGCTGCGCGGGGTTTTTTCGCCGCGCGCGGCCATCAGCGAGACGGCGGCGAGTACGGGCACGGTGGGCTGGCAGACGGAGATGATGTGGACGTTGTCCGCGCCGATGTGGCGAATGAACTCTTCGATGTAACCGACGTAATCATCGAGATTGAACGTGCCCAGTTCGACCGGCACCATGCGCGCGTCGACCCAGTCGGTGATGTAGACCTTGTGGTCGTGCAGCAGGGTGCGCACGGTGTCGCGCAACAAGGTGGCGTGGTGGCCGGACAACGGTGCGACCACCAGCACGATCGGATCGTGCTTCATTTTTTCGATGGTGGCCGGGTCGTCGCTGAAGCGCTTGAAGCGTTTCAGCTGGCAGAACGGCTTGTCCAGCGCGACGCGCTCGATCACCGCAATCTCGTGATCGTGCGCCATGGCGCTGGTGATGCCGAACTCGGGTTTTTCGTATTCCTTGCCCAGCCGATGCATCAATTCGAAGCCGGCTGCCACGCGCTGTGCGCCGCCCAGCTTGCCCAGCGGGCTGCTGTTGTCGTTGAGCATGCGCGCGTTGGCCTGCGCGAAGTAGCTCAACGGACCGAGGAACGCACGCTGCCATTCATGGAGTTGATAAAGCATCGGAAGGCCGGCTGGATGAAAGTAATTCTCCCATCTTAGCGCGCTTTGCCCTGGCCTGTTGCAATGCCGCAAATCCCTGCAGTGTTGGTTCAGAAACTTTTCCAATCAGTCACTTGGGCGTGACTCGTGGTTTTGGGTCGTCGGCTTGGCTATTGATAGCGACAGCGCAGCAGCAGCTCGTCCACGCCCTGCGTGTCGCCCATGCCGGTGCGCCATTCCAGAGGCTTCTGGAAACGCACGCCCAGCGGCATGAAAACGCGGTTGTACCACCACATGGCGCGCTTGCGCTGATGGGTGAGAAACCACAGCCCGACGTCGAGCAGACGCGAGGATTTCGGCTGCATGCCATAAACGGCGCTGTGCTCGACGGTGAAGCCATGCTGCCCCAGGCGGGCGAGAATCTGTGTCGGCTCGTAGCGGCGGCAGTGGCCAACGAAATCGTCGAACGCGGTCCAGGCCTCGGGATGCAATGGCACGGAGAGCAACAACGTGGCGCCCGGCGTGGCGACGCGCGCCAGCTCGGCCAGGGCGGCGTTGTCGTCATCGACGTGTTCGAGAATATCCAGCGCGCAGATCAGGTCGAAGCGCGCATCGGCACACGGCAGGGCGCCGATCATGCCGTGTACGGCATCGGCGCCGCGCTGGTGCAGGCGGTGCAGCGCCGCGTGGCTCAGATCGACGAAACAGGTGCCATCCAGCGGCATGCGCGGGCGCAGACCTGGCGCCACTTCCAGCCGATGCGGTGCGCTGGCAGCCAGTTCGCTGAGCAGGGGCCAGGTATTGAAGCGATCCGGATCGATCAGCTGCGAGTCGGCCCACAGCGATTCGTAAAAGCCGCGGTTGGCGCGAATCAGTTCGGCGTCGTTGCGGGTCTGGGGGCGCGAGCTGGACATCGTTGGAAGGAATCCTGCAAAGAGGGTGCGAGAGGCTTCAGCCGAGCAGACGGATCTCGGTGCCGGCGGCCAGATCATGCAGCGTCCGCCGCCGAGGGTTGAGCAACGCTACCGCAAACCACACGGCCCATGCGACCAGCATCGTCCATAACGTGATGTTCAATCCCAACATCGGTTCCAGCAGTAATAGCAGCAGCGGCGCCGCGGCGACGAGCAAGCGGATGACCGATTGTTGCAATGAAGGCGTCGTGCCAGCGTTAGTGGTTACCCGCATGCGCCACGGCCGCATGCCGACGGTCTGCCCGCCGCGCCGCCACGCGCTGATGAAATACGCCGCAATCACCAGACCCTGCAGCAGCTGGTACCAGAGCGGTACCGATGTCGTCGTCCCCGTGGTGATCAGCTTGCCCCCCGTCGCCAGCTGGCAGAGCAGGCCCACCACCATCACGATCGCCACCACGATCAGTACGTCGTAGACCAGCGCCAGCAGGCGCCGCCACAGCGGGCAGGGGATATCGGTGATGTGCAGCGTGCTTGGCATCGGTGGCGTATCGCTTGCGTAGTACGCGCGCAATGGCCAGCATCGTGCGCATGAAGAAGGAAGAAAGCCTGACCAGTATCGCCGAAGCCGATCGGCACAGCATTGCCGCGTTTCTGGAGCGCGTGTGGTCCGAGGATGGCTTGGCCGATCGCACGCTCGAGGCCTATCGGCGCGATCTGGAGGCGCTGGCTGGCTGGCTGGTTACGCGTAACCGTAGCTTGCGCACGGCGCAGCGCGAGGATATTTCCGGTTTTCACGGCCGCGCTTCCGGTGGCACGAAGCCGGTGGCGATCCGTTCGATCGCGCGGCGGCAGTCCGCATTCCGCCGCTATTACGCGTTTCTGGCGCGTAACGAGCCAGGCTTTGCCGACCCGACCTTGTTGATCGAGCGGCCGCGGATGCCGCGCAGCCTGCCCAAGGCGCTGGCCGAGCGCGAGATTGTCGGCCTGCTCGACGCACCCGACACCGCGACCACCCTGGGTCTGCGCGATCGCGCGATGCTGGAGCTGATGTACGCCTCCGGCCTGCGCGTGTCCGAGCTGGTCGAGCTGCCGCTGGCCGCGCTGAACACGCGCCAGGGCGTACTGCGGGTGACGGGCAAGGGCGGCAAGGATCGGCTGGTGCCGGTAGGTGAAGTGGCGCTGGAATACATCAACAGCTACCTCGCCAGCGCCCGGCCGGAGCTGGCGAAGGGACGCCAGCCGATCGCGCTGTTTCTCAGCCGCCGGGGCGAGGGCATGACCCGGCAGATGTTCTGGACCCTGGTGAAACGTTATGCGCTGAAGGTCGGTATCAACGCCAAGCGTATTTCTCCACACGTGCTACGGCATTCGTTCGCGACGCATTTGCTCAATCACGGCGCTGATCTGCGCGCGCTGCAGATGCTGCTGGGCCACAGTTCGCTCAGCACCACGCAGATCTACACCCTGGTAGCGAAGGAGGGTTTGAAGCGGCTGCATGCGCAGCACCATCCGCGGGGATGAGAAAGCCCTAATGCATAAATGACTCTGCGCATGATTATTGGTCACGAATGTGCCGCCTGGGTGCCCAAACACGAGAGCGCAGTGACATGAGCTTTCAGGTTGAGTTTCTGAAGCCGGCCAGCGACGGTACGCAGCGCTGAAGTCTTAAACGTCTGCCCACATGCGCAAGAGGTTTGCGTGCGACTTGCTGATGGCGTCGAACGTCGTACTTTTTCCTTCGCGCCCGAAAATCTGCCGTTTGGCATTTTGCAGATCCCACAGCAGCTCGCGTTTGCTGGCGTCGCGCACCTGGCTCTGCACCCAGATCACGGCGGCATAACGCGCTCCCTGGGTAACCGGAGCGACGCGGTGCAGGGAATTGGCCGGGTAGGCGATAGCCGATCCGGCATCCAGCTTGAACGCGCATTCCATGCCGTTGGCATCCACGATCAGTTCGCCGCCAGCATACGTTTTCGGATCAGACAGGAAGACCGTGATCGCCACGTCGCTACGCACGGCATTGCCGATGCCGCCCATCACCGGTGCATCCACATGGGAGCCATACTCCATGCCGAGATCGTAGCGATTGAACAGCGCCGGCGTCACCGCGGACGGCAAGACCGCTGCCTGCAATACATCACTGCGAAGAAAAGCTGCATGGACGAGTTTCTGCAGCTTTACCTGGCTCTCGGTGTCGTGCGTGACCTGCAGGTTTTTTTTGACTTCGCGTGCCGACCAGCCGGCGGTGCTTGCACCGTCAATGAATGAAGCGCTGCCAAGTTCTCGGCGCACCGCACCGAGTTCCTCGACGGTCAATACGTTTGGAATACAAATGATCAAAATGAATCCGCCTGGCAGTTCAAACCGTTGGGGTCGAGCAAACGACAAAGTGTTTCACCGGGCCGTTTCAGAGGCTGGCATTCGGCTGAATTTACCATCGAACTAAAGACCCGGATCATTTTTGAACATCGGGCAGGTAACCATTTGCCGGCCCAGCCCATGGAAAGCACGGCACCCAACTGCTTCACGAACAGCGGGATATTTGTATGAACGGATGGGGGGTTTAGAAACTGTGTTCCCCTGGCGGCTGAGAGGCATTCATCCGCTTGTGCGAGAATGCATGTCTGGCGCCGTGATTGGGCGTAATGCGTTGTACGAACGAGGTTCCGGATGTTGAAGAAATTGCTGTTGGCCGCCTGCCTGGCTGGATCGGCCTTTGTTGCCCATGCTGCAGATAGCGCGCCGGCCCTCGCTGCAACAACAGCCGCCACGGTCATCGGCAAGGGCGTAACGTCCGCAGCCGAAAAAACGGTCCGTCAGGCCATCGACAAGCTCTCGCCCGGCGCCGGTATCGACTCTATCGATGTGGCGTCGATACCCAGCTTTTATCAGGTCATTGCGTCGGGCCAGATGCTTTACGTCAGCGCCGATGGCAAGTACATGCTCAACGGTGAGTTGCTGGATCTGGGCAGCAAACAGAATGTGAGCAAGGCCGCGTGGGCGAAATTCCGCCAGGCGGAGATCGCCAAGGTGCCAGCCTCGGAGCGCATCGTGTTTGCGCCGGCACATCCCAAGGTCACCATCAGCGTGTTCACCGACGTGAATTGCGCCTTCTGTCGCGCACTGCACGAGCACATTGCCGAGTTCAACAAGGCCGGCGTGGCGGTGGAATACATGGCGTGGCCGCGCGAGGGCGTGACATCCACTTCGGGTCGACCCACGCCGACCTATACCGAAATGGTCTCGGTCTGGTGCGCCAGCGACCGCAAGGCGGCATTTACCGCGGCCATCGGCGGTAGCGCACCGAAACCGGCCACCTGTACCAACCCGGTGAAGGATCAGTTCGAGCTGGGTCTGAGGCTGGGTCTGGACGGCACGCCGACCATCTACGGGCCGGACGGCCGCGTACTGGGAGGCTATGTCACCCCGGATCAGCTGCTCAAAGCCATACAGGACGGCACTGACGTCAGCGGAAGCTGAGCGTTTGGCGCCGCCCTGAGGCGGGCGAATTTTTCCGGCTCCGATGCCGTACCGCAGCATCACCCAGACCGCATCGGTTAGAATGGGTGTTTTCCCGCAAAGCGCCGTTCCCCGCATGATCGCACTCGACGGGCAGAGCGCCCTCTCGCCGTTCCGCCTCGAACGCCTCAACGCTCGCCTGGATGCCCTGCATCACGGTGTGCGCGTGCAGGCCTCGTGGTTTGTCTATTTCGTCGATACCGCTACGGTGCCGCAGGGTCTGTTGCGTCAGCACTTGCTGGCGGTGCTGGAGGCGAAGGACGCCGCGCCCGAGCCCGCGACACTCTGGGTGGTGCCGCGACTGGGTACGATTTCGCCGTGGTCGAGCAAGGCGACCGAGATCCTGCACGGCGCCGGTTTCGCTGCCGAAGGTTCGGATATTCGCCGCGTCGAACGCGGCATGGCCTGGCAGATCACCGGCCTCCCGGCAGTCAGCGCGCCGAACCATGTGGCGATCATGGCTGAGCTTTTCGACGCCATGACGCAGTCCGTGCTGACGAATATCGAGGAGGCGAAAGGCCTGTTCCTGGTCGGTCAGCCGGGTGACCTGGTGCATATCGCGCTCAGCGGCGATCCCAAGGGTGCATTGGACGAGGCGAACAGCCGTCTGGGTCTGGCTCTGGCCGATGATGAAATCGACTACCTGGTCGATCGTTACGCCGAGCTCGGCCGCGATCCGACCGATGCCGAGCTTTTCATGTTCGCGCAGGCCAATTCCGAGCACTGCCGGCACAAGGTGTTCAACGCCAGCTGGACACTGGATGGCGTCGATCAGGAAAAGAGCCTGTTCGGCATGATCAAGCACACGCACGAGCAGTCGCCGGCGCATACCTTGTCGGCCTATTCGGATAATGCCGCGGTGATCGAGGGCAGCGTCGGCAAGCGTTTCTTCCCCGACGCCAAAGACGGCATCTGGCGCGCGCATGAAGAGCGCATCGATTTCGCGATCAAGGTGGAGACGCATAATCATCCCACCGCGATTGCGCCGTGGCCCGGTGCGGCCACCGGTGCCGGTGGCGAGATTCGCGACGAAGGCGCCACCGGACGCGGCGGCAAGCCGAAAGCCGGGCTGACTGGTTTTTCCGTGTCCGATCTGCGCATTCCCGGCCATCCGCAGCCGTGGGAAATCGATCGTCCGCTGCCACCACGCATGGCCAGCGCGTTCGAGATCATGCGCGATGGCCCGCTCGGCGCCGCGGCGTTCAACAACGAATTTGGCCGTCCGTGTCTGGGCGGCTATTTCCGTACCTACGAGCATGAAACCGGCGAAGCCGGCCTGCGTCGCGGCTACGACAAGCCGATCATGCTGGCCGGTGGGCTGGCCAATCTGCGCCCGGGCCACGTGCTGAAAAACGCCGTGCAGCCGGGCAACAAGGTCATCGTGCTGGGCGGCCCGGCGATGCTGATCGGCCTCGGCGGCGGTGCCGCTTCGTCGGTCACGTCCGGCAGCTCCAGCGCCGAGCTGGACTTTGCCTCGGTGCAGCGCGACAACGCCGAAATGGAGCGCCGCTGCCAGGAAGTGATCGACGCCTGCTGCCGTCGCGGCGATGACAATCCGATCGTCAGCGTGCACGACGTCGGCGCCGGCGGCCTGTCCAACGCGATCCCCGAGCTGCTCAACGATGCCGGTGTCGGCGGCGAGATCGACCTGTCGAAAATCCCCTGCGACGACCCGCAGCTCTCGCCGATGCAGGTGTGGAGCAACGAGTCGCAGGAGCGCTACGTGCTGGCCATCGGTCCGGAAAATCTGGCCGAGTTCGAGGCGATGTGTAGGCGCGAGCGCTGCCCGTATGCGGTGGTCGGTGACGCGACGGCCGAGCGTCGGTTGCTGGTGACCGACCCACGCCGCGAACTGACCGTGATCAATCTGCCGATGGACGTGCTGTTCGGCAAGCCGCCGCGCATGCATCGCAATGCGAAGCACGTCAGGCCGCGCGTCGACGTGCTGCCGGACCTCACCGGCATCAACATGAACGAGGCGCTGTTGCGTGTCTTGCGCCTGCCGGTTGTGGGCAGCAAGAGCTTTCTGATCACCATCGGTGATCGTACGGTGGGCGGCCTCAATCATCGTGACCCGATGGTCGGGCCATGGCAGATACCGGTGGCCGATTGCGCGGTGACGCTGGCCGATTTCGACGGCTATGCGGGCGAGGTGATGGCGATGGCCGAGCGCGCGCCGGTGGCGGTGCTCAACAGCGCCCAGGCCGCGCGCCTCGCCGTCGGTGAGGCGATCACCAATATGGCGGCCGCGCCGATCGCCAGCCTGGGCGAGATCCGCCTGTCGGCGAACTGGATGGCCGCGGTAAATCATCCTGGCGAAGATGCCGCGCTGTTCGACGCGGTGAAGGCCGTCGGCATGGATCTGTGCCCGACACTCGAGATTTCGATACCGGTCGGCAAAGACTCGTTGTCGATGCAGACAGAGTGGCAGCACGAGGGCACCTCACAACGCACGGTATCGCCGGTGTCGCTGGTGATCACCGGCTTTGCCCGCGTCAGCGACGCCCGCCGCACGCTCACGCCGCAACTGCGGCTGGATCATGGTCACTCCGACCTGTGGTTGATCGACCTGGGTGCGGGGCGCGATCGTCTGGGCGCCTCGGCGCTGACCCAGGTATTCAACCGCGGCGGCGGTGTGCCGCCCGATCTGGACGATCCGAAGCGACTGAAGGCATTGTTCGAGCTGGTGCAGGATGCGAATGCCGCTGGCCTGCTGCTGGCCTATCACGACCGTTCGGACGGCGGCGCCATCATCGCCTTGCTGGAGATGGCTTTTGCCGGTCACTGTGGCCTGGAGATTCATCTGGACGGCTGGGCCGAAGCGACCCTGCGTGGCCTGTTCAACGAGGAACTCGGCGCGATCCTGCAGGTGGCCGAAGCCAACCGCGAACCGTTCGAGGCGTTGCTGGTCAAGCACGGCCTGGCGGCTATCAGTCATCGGATTGGACGTCCAAAAGAAAAGCTCGGCATCAAGTTTTTCCTCGGCGGCGAGACCTTGTTCAAGTGGAACTGGAGTACGTTGTTCGAAGCGTGGAATGAAACCAGTTACGCGATGCAGCGTCTGCGCGACAACCCGGCCAGCGCCGATGCCGAGCAGCATTGGCGCCGCGACGATGCCGACCCCGGCATCACACCGAAACTCGGCTTCAACGCGAGCGAGAATGTCGCTGCGCCATTAATTTCGGCTTCGAAAAGCAGTGGCGTGCGACCGCGCGTCGCAGTGCTGCGCGAGCAGGGCGTCAACGGTCAGGTGGAGATGTCGGCTGCGTTTACCCGCGCCGGTTTCGATGCAGTGGATGTGCACATGTCCGATCTGGCCAGTGGCCGGATCAAGCTGGCCGACTTCCGTGGTCTGGCCGCATGCGGTGGCTTTTCGTATGGCGATGTGCTCGGTGCCGGTCGTGGCTGGGCAACATCCATTCTGTTCAACGAGATGCTGCGCGCGCAGTTCACTGCGTTCTTCGCTGATGAAACCAAGTTCGCGCTGGGCGTGTGTAACGGCTGCCAGATGATGTCGCAGCTGAAGGACATCATCCCCGGCGCACAGCACTGGCCGAAGTTTCTGCGCAACGCGTCCGAGCAGTACGAAGCGCGTTTGGCGACGCTGGAAATTCTCGATTCGCCCAGCCTGTTCTTCAAGGGCATGACCGGCTCGCGCATTCCGGTGGCCGTCGCGCATGGCGAAGGGCGCGTGAGCTTTCCGCAGGTGTGCAGCCCGTCGAAGGCGCATGCAGCGGTGCGCTTCGTCGATAACCGCGGCAAACCGACCGAAAACTATCCGTTGAATCCGAATGGATCACCCGGCGGCCTGGCCGGCTTCACTGCCGCCGATGGTCGGGTGACGATTCTGATGCCGCATCCCGAGCGGGTGTTTCGCAGCGTGCAGATGAGCTGGCATCCAGAAAGCTGGGGCGAAGACTCGCCATGGATGCGTATGTTCCGCAACGCTCGTGTGTGGTGCGGCTGATAGCTTTTACGCACGTCCGGCGGCGCTGAGCCATGGCTCGGCGCTTTCCGCTCTCACCGGCAGTCTGGCTGTTGACGATTGCCTGGGCGGTGGCGCTTGCGTTGTCGCCGTGGTGGATCGGCTTTCCCCTGCTGTTCGCGATGGCCGCCGCGCTGCTGCTTCTCGAACACCGGCTCACGCCCGAACATCGCTGGCAGCTGCGGCACGGCCTCAGCTGGGGTTTGCCCGGCGTGCTGTTTGCGCTGCAGCGTGCGCTCGGTGGAAATATTTTCGCGTGGGTCATCGCGTTGCTGGGCTTGCTCACGGGTTACACCTTGCTGGCCGGTCTGGAGGCGTGGCTTGATCGCAGTCTGCGTCGTGCCGGCACGGTCGAAGCCGGCGACGCCAACCAGGCCACGACAGAGAAGTCATCCGAGTGGTCGCGGCTGGCGCTGGCGCCGATCGGGCCGCCAGCGGAAATCATCGAGCTGGAGCTGCCATTCTGGTGTGCCGATGCCGGCGGTATCGACGATCCGCACGGCGGCCGTGCGATCTATCGCGAGGGTGCGTTTCGTTTCGATGACGGCACGCAGGTCGATGGCGTCAGCGCAGAAGCTGCGTTCAGTCCGTCCGGTCGATGGTTCGCGGCGCGCATGCCGAACGATCGTGGCGTCGTGCTGCGCGATCGTGATCACGGCAAGCTGCATCGTGTTCGCGGCTGGCAACTGGACGGCTGGTATCACGAACAGCCGTGGTTGATCCGACGCGCCGGTGATATGCCGCTCGCCCTGCACGCGGTGCTGGGCGACGATGCCGTCGATGACTGACGCCGTTGCCGCATTCGCGAATTTACTCGTTCGCCCAGCGTACTGATGGCACAGAAATCGGTGACCAAGTGACGCGATTCACGGACGCAGCACACGTTCGGCATGATTCTTTCATGCCTCAAGGTTCTCCCGTCACTCAACCTAAAGCATACTTGTCAGGTGAATAGTCCAGTTTCCCTCC
>Ga0302229_10002496_pt1 | contig 13272 bp, 9 predicted proteins | sample II_Palsa_N1_3_FD_193518 | JGI IMG/M metagenome (GOLD analysis project Ga0302229, IMG submission 193518) | Peat permafrost microbial communities from Stordalen Mire near Abisko, Sweden - II_Palsa_N1_3 | ecosystem: Environmental > Terrestrial > Soil > Palsa > Peat permafrost | place: Sweden...
ATGGGCCGGCTGGCCGAACGGGACGCCGTGCAGGGCGTCGGTCCGCGCGCCCGCGGGCAGCGCGCGCACCACGCTGTCGGACAGCTCGTGGATCACCGGATCAAGCACGTGAGCCCGCTCGATGCGCTCGGCCAGGGCGGCTGGCCGGGACAGCAGCGGAACCTTGCGGGTAGGACGGTTTTGACGGGCCCGCCGGGGGAGGCCGAGGAGGGATTGCCGCACCTCTTGTGCCTACCCGCCAGAAGCGCCCGCATAGCCTCAAGCCGCGGATGCGAACAAGAAGTTTTCCCGAATCATTCGTTTCCAGCAGTTCAGCGGCTAGTTACCCGCGTCCCTCCCCCGCTTCCCCGCTCTTTTTGCTTCAGCGAGCACTGGTCTGACCCCCCTGTCATCTTCTCGCCCGCATCAGGATCCGGCCCGGCCTGACCCGTCGCCCTCGCCGCGCAGCCGGGCCAGCTGGTCACGCACGATCTCCTCGAGCCGCCGCTGGAATTCCAGCAGCAGCCGCAGCTCGTCGTCGGAGTAACCGGCCGCGGTGGCCCGCCACGCCTTGATCAGCGGCCCGAAGGTGGGGCCGATCTCGCGCAGGCCCGGGCCGGCGTTCAGTTTGACGATCACCCGGCGCCGGTCGTGCGGGTCGCGTTCCCGCCGGACGAAACCCCCTTCCTCCAGCCGGTCGAGCACCCCCGTGATCGACGCCGTGGTCAGCCCGGTGGCTCGAGCCAGGTCCCCCGCGGTCATCGAACCGGTCAGGGCCACGATGTTCAGGCAGTTCAGGTCGGTGACGTTGATCCCGATGCGTTCGGCCGACACCTGGCCGAGAAGCTGCATGATCGAGCCCGCTCGCCGGAGGGCCAGCAAGAAGTCGGTCTCCAGCCGGTGCCGCTCAGCGCCGCCGCCCCCCTCCGGCTCGTCACCCTTTCTCCCTTCGCCCCCGCCCTGCGTGCCCCCGCCCTGCTCGCCGCGCCCCTGCTCGCCGCGCCCCTGCTCGCCGCGCCCCTGCTCGTCCCGGCCTTGCTCGCCGCGCCCCTGCTCGCCCCCGTCCTGCTGAGGCATGCCTCCCCCTTCACCAGAAATAGTTAGGATTCCAAGTATCTAGGAAAATTAGACAATAGCTTTCCAAGATGATAGTTTCCCTAGGTGTAGTCCTGTAGAGGCGATCCTATGAGTTCAGGCCCGACGCGGTGTCACAGGGCCGCGACGGCCACCGCCTCACTGTCGCCAACATGAGGGGATCATCACCATGACAAGCACGCAGGAAAGCACTCGTCCGGCGTTGTCCGTCGGGCAGGCGGTAGGACAAGCCGAGGCCTCCCTGGCCAGGCTGCTGTCCGGAGTACTGGCCGAATCGGGTACCAGCCACGAGACCTATCTCGGTCTGCAGCGGCTGACCGCCCTCGGTGGCCAGGCCGCACGGGACACCTACGAACGCGACCTGAGCGACTGGCTCCAGCTGGACAGCCCCGCCGCCGGCCGGCTGGCCGGCGACCTGCTCGCGGCCGGCCTCGCCGCGATCGAGGGCGACGCCATCCGGCCGACCGCTCAGGGCCAGGCGCTGCGCGAGGGGATTCTCGCCGCCTCGGCCGAGATCACGGGACCGATGCTGGCCTCGCTCGACCGCGTCGACCTGGAGACCACGACCAGGACGCTGCAGGAAATCACCAGGCAGGCCCGGGCGGTACCGGCTCGCCCGGCCGCCGCGGAGGAAAACCGATGACCACCCAGAAACTGCCAGGCAGCAACGCCGCACGGTACGGCACCGGCGACGCCGACCTGACCATCATGCTCGCGGCCCACGACGCGTTCCGCCGTGACCTGACCAGGCTGGCCCACGCGGCCGCCTCGGCTGACCTTTCCGACCCGGCCAGACGCCAGTCGGTGGCAGCCGGCTGGGAGCTGTTCAAGCGCGAGCTGCACATCCACCACACCGCCGAGGACGAGCTCATCTGGCCGGCCCTGCGCCCGCGCCTGATCCACAGCGAGCACGCCCAGTCGGTGCTGGACGCGATGGAGGAAGAGCACGAACGCATCGACCCGCTGCTAGCCGCCGTCGACGCCGCCTTCACCCAGCGCGACAACGCCCCAGCAGCCGGCGCCCCTACCCCAGCGGCCGACACCTCCGCTCCAGCGGCCGGCGGGGCCGACGACGACTGGCCGGGCGCGGACCGACTGGCCGACGTGATCGACGTCCTGACCAGCACGCTGACCGGTCACCTCAGCCACGAAGAACGCGACGGCCTGCCGCTGATCGGAATGGCCCTGACCGCCGCCGAATGGCGCGGCGTCGGCCGCAAGATCGCGCGTAAGGGCGGTCTGGCCAGCGGCGCCGAGATGTTCGCCTGGATCCTGGACGGCGCCGACCGTCAGTATGCCGCCGCCACCCTAGGCCAGCTCCCGCCCCCGGTGCGCCTGCTCTACCGCGCCGTCTGGAAGCCCCGCTTCCAGAAAACCCCGCGTTGGTAAGCAGAGTCCGGGCGCCCGAACCGACGCGATGTGATTGGTGCGGCCGCAGCCGCACCAATGTCACATCGCGTCGGCCTAGAATCGGTCGACGGTGGTACGAGTGCGTTTGCTGAGGCAGGTGGGCCCGGAGAGCGAACCCGAGACAAGCTCACACAACGGCGCTAGCTCAAACGAGATGCCCAAACGCACCACCCGGAGACGCTTACGGCTTGAACCGGTAGCCCATCCCGGACTCGGTGAGCAGGTACCTCGGCCGGGACGGTTCTGGTTCGAGCTTGCGGCGCAGCTGAGCCAGGTAGACCCGGAGGTAGTTGCTCTCCGTCTCGTAGGCGGGACCCCACACCTCGCGCAGCAGCTGCCGCTGGCTCACCAGCCGGCCGCTGTTGCGGACCAGGATCTCCAGCAGCTGCCACTCGGTGGGGGTCAGCCGGACGTCGGTGCCGTCGCGGCGCAGAACCTGCTTGGCCGCCAGGTCCACGGTGAAGTCGGCCGTGGTGATCACCGGTTCGTCCGGTGCGGGCGAGGCGCGGCGGACCGCGGCGCGCAGCCGCGCGAGCAGCTCGTCCATGCCGAACGGCTTGGTCACGTAGTCGTCGGCGCCGGCATCGAGCGCCGCCACCTTCTGGCTCTCCTGGCCCCAGGCCGACAGCACGATGATCGGGATCGACGTCCAGCCGCGGACGCCGTGGATCACCTCGGTGCCGTCCATGTCAGGCAGCCCGAGATCCAGGATGATCACGTCGGGCCGGTCGCGGGCCACCGCGGCCAGCCCGGTGGTGCCGTCGACGGCGGTGCTGACGTCGTACTCGCGCGCGGACAGGTTGATCCGCAGCGCCCGCAGGATGGAGGGCTCGTCGTCCACGACGAGCACGCGGGTCATGCCCCGGCGCCGAGCACGCGGGTCATGGCTCCGCGCCGAGCGCGGACTTGTCCGGTATGGCGGCCGGGAGCGTGACCGTGATCGTGAGGCCGCCGCCGGGGGTGTCGCCGGCCTCGATGCGCCCGCCCATGGCCTCGGCGAAGCCCTTGGCCACGGCCAGGCCGAGGCCGACGCCGGGGTGCCGGTCGGCCACCCGGGTGAACGGCTCGAAGATCCGCTCTTTCTGCGAGTCCGGAACGCCCGGTCCGTGGTCCACGACCTCAAGCCGCACCATGCCGGAATCGAGCTGCGCCTGCAGCTCGGGCGGCCGCGCGGCCGGGGAGTATCGCAGCGCGTTGGAGAACAGGTTGGCCAGCACCCGCTCGAGCAGGCCGGGGTCGGCGAGCACCAGCGGGAAACCCTCGGGCACGGCCAGCTCCAGCCGCAGGCTGTCATCCAGCCCGCCCACGGCCACCGGCGCCACCTCGTCGATCGCCGTCGGACGCAGGAAGGGCTGCAGCGAGCCGGTGTGCAGCCGGCTCATGTCGAGCAGGTTGCCGATCAGGGCGTCGAGCCGGTCGGCGTTCTGCTCGATCGTGGCAAGCAGGTCGGCCTCGTCGGCCGGGGACCACTGCACGTCGGTCTGCCGCAGGCTGCTCACGCTGGCCTTGATCGAAGCCAGCGGCGTGCGCAGGTCGTGGCTGACCGCCGCGAGCAGCGCGGTCCGCATCCGGTTGCCCTCGGCCAGCGCCTCGGCCTGGGCCGCCTGGGTACGCAGTCGCTCCCGGTCAAGCGCGGCCGCCGCCTGGGCCGCGTAGCCCGCCAGCAGCGCGGCGGTGGCCGAGTCCCGCTGCCCGGTGACCAGCAGGGTCAGGTCGTCGCGGATGTCGATGCGGTTGGCCGCGGGCAGGCTGCCCGCGACGTTGCTCGAGGCGGTCCGCACCCACCGGCCACCGGATCGTTCCTGCAGTTCGGCCTGCCCGCCGTGGGTCGCGGTGAGGTGATCGAGGACGGCCGTGGGCGAATCTGCGCCGCCCAGCACGGTCTGGGCCAGCTCGAGCAGCGAGGCCGCCTCTTCCCGGGCCCGCGCGGCCTGGACGGCGCGCCGGGCGGCGAGGTGCACCACGCTGCTCACCGCGACCGCGACCGTGACGAACAGCAGCAGCGCCAGCAGCTCCCTCGGCTGCTGGATGGTGAATGTGTGCAGCGGCTCGGTGAAGTACCAGTTCAGCAGCAGGCTGGCCGTGACGGCGGCGAGCACGGCCGGCCAGAAGCCGCCCACGACGGTGATCGTCACCACCGCGACCAGGTAGAAGAGCAGGTCGTCGGCCAGGTTCAGGTGCGGCCGCAAGGCCGCGAGAACGACGGTGATCAGCGGCAGCAAGACGGCGGCGAGGACCACGCCCGCCAGCCGCCGCCGGATGTCGATCGCGCTCGGGGCACCCGATGTTCCCCCTGTCGCGGCCAAGCCCCCGAACAGGCTCGGGCCCCCGCCTGCCGCTCGGTTGGCCCCGGCGCCGCCCCGGGCATCCCGGGCGGCCTTCTTAGCTGCCCGCATGCCCGTATAGGTACCCATGCTTACCAGTGTGAGCCGTCGCGCGAACCAACGGAACAGCAGGCCGAGACAAACGCCGGCTAGCGCGCTCGCGCCGATGACGATGGCCGCCCGGGTGGCGATCGCCCCGGTGAGGTGCAGCTGGGCGTAGGGCGGGCGGGAGAACCCCACCGTGGTGAGCCAGCCGATGCCCGCTAGCAGGACAAACGCGGCCGGCTCGGCGGCGAAGGAGGTCAACCCCGCGATCGCCGCGCAGGCGATCAGCACCCCGGTGGCCGGCAGGTGGCCGTGCAGCGCGGCCGCCACCGTGCCGACGGCCAGGAACATGGCGAAGCTGACCGGCAGCGCATAGGGCGCCGGTATCGTCCGCGGTCCTTGGCCAATACTCATCTCTTGCTATTTCAGCCGCCTTACCAGGCGATATCAGCGTTCTTGACGGAACCTTAACGCCCCCGCCGGCAAGCTTGACGGCGCGCATACGGCGGCGTACATCCGCCCCTAATAGCGTCGGAACCGTGATCACCAACGCAGCGCCAGGGACCGGGCGGCACGCCTAGTGGCCGTGCGAAAGGCAACCACCCTGCTAGACGGCAGCCGGAACGGCGAGCTGCCGGAGACCTTCTGGTACAACGCGAAGCGCCGTCTGCTCGGGCCGCCGATGATCAACGCGCAGCTCCGGGAGCAGCGGCTGTCAAAGTTCCTTGCGCTGGGCGTGCTGTCCCCGGACGGGATCTCCTCCTCGGCCTACGGCACCGAGGAAATCCTCATTGAGCTGATCCAGCTCTTCGGCATCACCGCGTTCGCGGTGCTGATGCCGGTGACCGCGGTGGTCCTGTTCGTCATGCTGCTCGTGGTGCTGCTGTACCGCGAGGTCGTCGTCGTGTACACCCGGGCCGGCGGGTCCTACGTGGTCGCCAGGGACAACTTCGGGCCGCGGATCGCGCAGGTCGCCGCCGTCGCGCTGCTGATCGATTACGTGGTCACCGTCGCGGTGCAGATCGCCGCGGGCACCGCGGCCGTCGCCTCGGCGTTCCCGGCCATCGGCCCGTACGTGACGCCGATATCGATCGGCATCATCCTGCTGATGTGTTTCGGCAACCTGCGCGGGATCAAGGAGGCGGGCAAGATCTTCGCGCTGCCTACCTACCTGTTTTCCGGGTCGGTCATCCTGATGATCGTGGTCGGGATCGTCCGCGAGGCGCTCGGTAACCTGCCGCAGCAGAACATTTACGCCCTCCACGGGCTGTACCCCATCGGCAAAGGCACCTCCAGCGTTACGAGCTTGTTCATCATCTTCGTATTGCTGAAGTCGTTCGCCAACGGGGGTGCCTCCCTGACCGGTATCGAGGCGGTCTCCAACGCCGTCAGCGCGTTCAAGCCCCCCGAGGGCCTCAACGCCCGCCGGGTCCTGGTGATGGAGGGCCTGATCCTCGGCACGCTGGTGGCCGGCATCTCCTGGATGGCGCACCTGACCCACGCCGCCCCCTACAAGCTCGGCTACCCGACCGTGATCTCGCAGGAAGCGAACATAGTGTTCGGGTCGGCCGGGCACTTCATGTTCTGGGTGGTGCAGGCGGCGACCGCGCTCATCCTCTACACCGGGGGAAACACGAGCTTCAACGGCTTCCCGTTCCTGACCAGCTTCGTCGCCGAGGACTCCTTCCTGCCGCGGTGGTTGACGAAGCGGGGCCAGCGGCTGGTCTTCTCCAACGGCATCATCGTGCTGACCGTGCTGTCCGTGACGCTGATCGGGGTCGTCGGCGCCAACGTGAACGCCCTCGTGCCGTTCTACGCGATCGGCGTGTTCACCGCCTTCACGATGGCCGGATTCGGCATGGCGAAGTACTACCGCACGCACAGGGGACCAGGCTGGCGGCACAAGCTGGTCATCTGCTTCTCCTCCGGGGTGCTCACCTCGATCGTGGTGGTGATCTTCGCGGTGGTGAAGTTCACCTCGGGCGCCTGGCTGATCCTGATCATCTTCCCGATAGGGGTGTTCGCGCTGATCCGGCTCAACCGCGAGTACCGCAGCGAGGCCCGGGTCCTCGAGACTATCGGCGAACGCCGGGCTTCCTCCGGCGGGGTGCAGCCGCAGCGGAACTACAGCCGCCGGGTGGTCATCGTCTTCGTCGATGACTTCGACCTGTCCACCGTGGCCGCGCTGCGGTACGCGAAGAGCCTGCGGCCCACGACCGCGCGTGCCGTGCACTTCGTCATCGATACCGAACAGGCGGAGAAGCTGCGGGTCGCCTGGCTGCCAGACCGCCAGGTCTCGCTCGAGTTCATGGACTGCCCCGACCGCAGGCTGACCCGGTGCGCCGCCGAACTGGTCAGCCACGAGGCGGAAGTTCCTGGTACGCAGGTGACCGCGATCTTGCCCAGGCGCAGCTTTTCGTTGCTCGGCAGGCTGCTGCACGACCGCACGGCCGACAAGATCGCCGGCGTGGTGAGCCGGGTACCGGACGCCGCGGCCATCGTCATCCCGTTCGACGTGCAGAACCGGGTGCGCATCCTGGCCGAGCGCCAAGCTCAGGACGGGCACGCGCCGGTGGCCGTCGTGTCGAAGCCCGGCCCGCCCGCCGACGGCCCGCCCCCCGACGGCCTGACCGCCGTACAACAGGACCTGAAGTCAGCGGCCGCGGCCGCCACCCCCCAGGAGGAAAAGATCGAGCCGCTGCCCGGCGCGGGCGGCTACGACCGGCCGATACCGCCGCCGGGTGTCACCCCCATCGGCTCCCTGCACCAGCCGGGCAAGGCCAGCGTCGAGGGCCGCGTCCGGGTCGTCGAGATCCGGTCGGTGGAGCGTAACTCCGTGCTGGCCTGCGAGATCTCCGATTCCACCGGGGACCTGACCGCCCTGTTCTACGGCCGGTCCCGCATTCCCGGCCTGATGTGCGGCTCCCGGGTCAGGCTCCGCGGGCCGGTCGGCATCAAACACGGCGCCCCGGTCATGGTGAATCCCGCCTATGAGCTCATCGTCCCCCAATCAGGCGGCAAGTCCCCCGCCAACGATGAGTAAATTTTTTCGGAACGATCCTCCCTTACAGCGCAGGGAAAAGTAGCTCGTAGGCCGGGTTGATCATGACCGGGTGCCCGTCGGCCCGGAAACCGACGGTGCCGCGGAGCCGGACCCGCGAACCGCAGACCAGGCCCGGGATATGAGAGCGGCCGTAGAACAGGGCGGTCAGGGCACCGGTGTTGTCAGAGATCTCGCAGGCCAGCACGGAGTTGCGCTCCACCGGCTTGATCTCCACCACGCGGATCCGCCCCTCAACCACGGCCCGGCCCGGCGTGTCCAGCAAGCCGATGGGCGTGACGGTGGCAGGCGTGCCTGATTCGCGGTTGTCAGCCCTCCACTTGGGCGGCCGCTGGCCGTCCGGTGCCCCCGGCTCAGACGTCCGCTGGCCGTCCGGTGCTCCCGGCTCAGACGTCCGCTGGCCGTCCGGCGCTCCCGGCTCAGAGGTCCGCTGGCCGTCCGGTGCCCCTGGCTCCCGCCCCTTCACCTGGCCACGCATCGAGGCCGTCGGTTCGTCGGGCGATTCCGGCGTCGGCGCCCCGTGCTTGGCCCCCACGTCGATCTCCCGCGACGTGACCTTCTGCCCGGCGGAGGCGTCGCCGTTCGCGCCGGCAGCGGCCTTCGCGGCCTGGCGTGCCTGCAGGACCCGCACCCGGGTGGTGACGTCGTAGGGGACGATGGTGGCCGCGGACCGCGGGATGCGGCTCACCACGGCGGCGATCTTGTCCGCGGTGCGGTCGTGCAGCAGCCGCCCCAGCAACGCGGAATAGCTCCGCCGGGGCAGCACGACGGTCACGTGCGTCGAGGTATCGGCGGCCTCGCGCTCGACCAGCTCGGCCGCGGCCCGGGTCAGCCTCCGGTCCGAGACGTCGATGAAGTCAAGTGGGATGCCGCGGTCGGCCCGGGTCCACTTTTCCCTGAGCTTGTCCGCGCGGACGCTGTCGATGACGAAGTGCACCGCGCGGATCGTGGTGGGCCGCATGCTCCTGGCGTAGCGCATGGCGGCCAGGGTGGCCAGGTCGAAGCTGTCCACGAAGACGAATACGGTGCGGCGGCTGTAGTGCGGCGGTGGCGGCGGCTGGTTCTCGCTGATCGTCTCGAGCACGTCGGTCTCGGCCTGGTACTCGTGGTTGAGCCGGATCAGCGCCGGGACCAGGATCACGAACAGCAGCACCACCACCCAGGCGCCCTCGGTGAACTTCACGACCGCGAAAATCAGTACCACGATCAGGGTGAGCACGCCCGCCGAGAAGTTGATGATCATCCGGCGCCGCCAGCCGCGTGTCCGGTGCCTGGTGTGGTAGCGCGCCATGCCGAAGCCGGCCATCGAGAACGCGGTGAACACGCCGATGGCGTACAGCGGGACCAGGCTGTTGACGTCCGCGTCCTTGATGATCAGCAGCGCGATGGACACCACGGTCAGCAGGATGATCGCGTTGGAGAACACCAGCCGGTGCCCCCGCTTGAGCAGCCACCGGGGCAGGAACGAGTCGCCGGCCACGTAACTGGTCAGGAAGGGAAAACCGTTAAAGCTGGTGTTGCCGCCGGTGTACAAGATCAGCATGGTAGCGCCCTGTAGCAGGTAGAACAGGGCCTGGCCGAAGATGGTGTGCCCGAAGATGAGCTGGGCCTCCTGCGCCAGCACGGTCGGGTAGCCGAGCGTGCGCGGGGTCGCGTGGGTGATGTGCGCCAGCCAGGAGATGCCCGCCACCAGCGTGCCGAGGATGACGCCTTCGGCGATCAGGACCTGCCGGGCGTTCCGGCCCTCCGGCGGGCGGAACGCGCCGACCGCGTCGGAAACCGCCTCGATGCCGGTCAGCGAGGCACCGCCGTTGGCGAACGCCTTCAGCAGGATGAAGACCATGGCCCCGGTCATCAGGCCGGCCGAACCCGAGCCGATCGCGTAGGTCCCGGGCAGGGTGTGCGGGTCGTACGGGTGCAGGTTCCCGAGCATCGCGCGGATCAGCCCGACGACGATCATCAAGATGACCGAGCCCGAGAACAGGTAGGTCGGCACCGCGAAGGCCCGACCCGCCTCCTTGAGGCCCCGCAGGTTGCCGAACGCCATCAGCAGGACCACGCCGACCGTGATCTCCAGCTTGTACGGGCCGATCGACGGGAAGGCCGAGGCGACCGCGGCCGTGCCCGCCGCGGTCTGCACCGCCACGGTCACGATGTAGTCGATGAGCAGAGCCACCGCGCACACCTGGGCGATCCGCGGCCCGAAGTTCTCCCGCGCCACCACGTAGGAGCCACCTGGCCTGATGTAGACCATGACGATCTCGCGGTAGGACAGCACCACCAGGACCATGACGAACAAGATGATCAGCGTCATCGGCAGAATCAGCGTGAACGCGGCCAGCCCCGCCATCGGCAGCAGCGCGATCAGGATCTCTTCGGTGCCGTAGGCCGAGGACGAGATGCCGTCCGGTGACAGCACGCCGAGGGCGAGTGGCTTACTCAGCCGCTGCTCGCCAAGATCCTGGTTGACCAGCGGCGGCCCGAGCAGCTTCCGCTTGGTCGAATACCAGAATGTGTCAGGCAGGCTGCCTCTTTCAAGCAAGCCTGTTGCCTTCCGCGTGGCCACTGATATGCGCCTTTCCTCCGGCATGCCCGTTATGAGACGCCAGAGACTTCATACCATCACAACCAGAGTGATCCTGACCGGCCCGTTTCAGCATTGCCCGGCGTGGCCCACTGGGGGAAGGACTACCCGGTACACCCCCCGTTCATCCGCCTGTGCCAAAGTGGCCGCCGGCGACATAACTCCAGGCCTGACCGGGAAGACGTTACCGACTGAGAAAGAAGAGGCCTCTCATGACGACTACACCGGCGCCGGGCCCAGCGCTCCCGCGGATAACGAGCCCACACTGCGCCTGTCCCGGTTGCTAAAACCCTCGTCGCCGACAGCAGCGGCGAGTCGATCGGACGGCTGGCGGACGTCATCGTCCGGCTGCGCGGCACCGACTATCCGCTCGTCACCGGCATGGTCGTGGCCGTCGGCGGTCGCGACATCTTCGTGCCCGTCGAGCAGGTGAGCGGCTTCGCCGGCGATCCGCTGCGGCTGTCCACCAAACGGCTCAGCCTGCGGCCCTTCGATCGCCGCGATGGGGAAGTGCTGCTCCGGGCCGACGTGCTCGGCCACCGGCTCATCGACGTGCCCAGCGCCCGGCTGGTCCGCGCGGCCGATCTGGAACTGGCCTGGGACGGCCAGGAACGGGTGCTGGCCGCGGTCGACACCCGGCGGCGCCCGCGGCGGCCGTTCGGGCTGCTCGCCCCGCAAAGCCAGGACCAGGGGGCGGCGTTCCGGGACTGGCACGACTTCGAGTGGCTGATCGGGCACGCGAGCAGCGCGTTGCTTCGCGGGCCGTTCGCGCGCATCCGCAGGCTGAAGCCGGCCCAGATCGCCGACCTGCTGGAAAACGCTTCCAAGGAGGAGGAGGAGGAGAGCGAGATCCTCGGCCGGCTACACGCCGACCCCGAGTTGGAGGCCGACGTCTTCGAGGAACTCGACGAGGACCTGGCCACCCGGCTGCTTGGCGCGCGCACCGACAAGGAGATCGCCGCCGTGCTGGCCAGGATGCACGCGGATGACGCGGCGGACGCGATCGCCGAATTGCCGCAGCGCCGCCGGCAACCGGTGCTCGACCAGCTGCCGCCCGCCCAGCGGGCCAAGGTGTTGACCTTGATGGGGTTCAACAGCACCAGGGCCGGGGGGCTGACGGGCATGGACTACGTCGCGCTGCCCACCCTGGCCACGGTCAGTGATGCGCTGGCCCGGGTGCGCGAGTCCGCTCTGCTCCAGCCCGAGGCGCTGACCAGCGTGCACGCTGTCGACGAATCCGGCGCCCTGCGCGGCGTGGCCCGGCTGGTCACCTTGGTCCAGGCCGATCCGGGCGCCCGCCTGATCGACGTGTCTTACACCGATCCGGTCCGGGTGGGCGCGGACACCGACCTCACCGACGTGGCCGTCCTGATGACCGACTACAACCTCATCACCATCCCCGTGGTCGACGATCAGGGCCGCCTGGTCGGCGTCATCACCGTCGATGACGTGCTCGAGGTCACCCTCCCCGAAGGCTGGCGCCGGCGGGAGGCCGCCGGACCACCCGGCACCCGCGCCGGCGACATCCGGTAACGCGCCGGGCGGACCGCCTCAGTCCGCCCAGCCCCCGCGAGTCGGCCCAGCAAGCGCCCCGGGTATCGTCGCCCGGATGCCGTGCCCCGCGCCGCCGACTGCGCAGCGGGGTCTGTACGCGCGAAGTAATCGGCCGTTCGCGGGCGGCTTTACTAAAAGCACCGTTCTGATTACTCATCGTGGGCTATCCTCACGCTTCGAAACGGCAAAACATCGTAGCGTTAGAAGGGTTATCCATGTCTGCTCGTCACTGGCCGCGGCCCGCGCTGGCCACCACCGCACTGGCATTGCTGGCCACCGCCGCCGCCGTGGCCGGCTGCGGTGCTTCGGCCAGCACCAGCCGGGCCAGGGCGACAGAGACGGCTGGCGTGGCCGCCGCCACCGGGGCCAAGGGCTACACCGCCACCCAGTTGAAGGACGCACTGCTGACCAAGGCCGGCGGGCAGCGCCCGGCCGCGGCCGCCCAGGCCGGTGACTACGGAACGTTGCCAGACGTCGAGACGAGCGAGCAGACCATGAAGGGCGTCAAGGTCACCCCGGCGAAGTGCTCCGAGGCGACGGTAGCGGGATTCAACTCGGCCGCCTTCTCGCATGCTCCGGCGGCGCTAGTGACGTTCAGGGTGGGCCGAGATGGCGTCTCCGAGGTGCTTGTCTCGGCATCGTCGCAGCTCGCGGAGACGGCCCTGAGCGCCCGGCTGCCGGCCGGATGCTCGCACTACCAGGCCACTACGGACGGCAAGACCTTCACTTACACGGTGAGCCAGTCCACCGTGGGCGGCCTAGCCGACCAGGCCCGGGCACTGAACGTCAAGGCCTCAGGGTACGCCCAGGTAGACGTATGGTCGGTGGTCTATCGGGCCCACGGGTTCGTGGGCGCGGTGACCATGGTGGGCCCCGCCGCCTCGCTGTCCGGCGTCAAGACTCTGGCCAGCCAGTCCTACTCCTACGCCGGCCAGTCACTGTCCTAGGTGGTGCAAACTGGTGGCATGAATGACGCATCGCCACGTTTCCGTTCGGTGCTTGACGGCTTTCCCGCTTACCAGCCGGGCCGGACACCGGTCAGCAGCAGCGGGCGGACGCACAAGCTGTCGTCTAACGAATCTCCTCATCCACCGCTGCCCTCGGTGGTCGACGTCATCGCCGAGGCGGCGCGATCAGTCAACCGGTACCCGGATAACGGTGCGCAGCGGCTGATCCAGGCCATCGCCGACCGGTTCGGCGTCCCGCCACGGCACGTCGCG
>Ga0302229_10002501_pt1 | contig 13259 bp, 15 predicted proteins | sample II_Palsa_N1_3_FD_193518 | JGI IMG/M metagenome (GOLD analysis project Ga0302229, IMG submission 193518) | Peat permafrost microbial communities from Stordalen Mire near Abisko, Sweden - II_Palsa_N1_3 | ecosystem: Environmental > Terrestrial > Soil > Palsa > Peat permafrost | place: Sweden...
CAGCGAGGCCATAACTGGATGATCTGCATGCGCCCACGGGTACGGTCGCCCCGGTCTCTGTCACGCCGATTCGGCATTGTTAGGTGCATCTCCGATACGGACCTATCAGGCTGTCTCAGCTATCGCGGCCACATCGACAAATATGCAGGGCAGCGCATAGGTATACGGACACCCAACATCCACCAGTCGGTAGATCCGGACGTCAGCCGAACGACGTGTATGTCCTAACCGCGGTCGGATCGCCCGGGTCGGTGCGGCACCAGACGGCCGCCGCGCGAAAGGGTTGCCGCCCAATTGGGTGGTTACCTGCGTGTGCGTGATCAGCATGGCCGGCTGCGTCCTGCTACCGCTGGCGGTAGCAGGACGCGGCCCACCGGGTGGTGTTGTGGCCGGTCTTCGATGATGCGGTCGTAGGCGCGGCGGGCGCGGGCGGTGCGGGCGCTGGCCCCGTACCGGCGGAGCATCTGCGGGGAGGTCCAGCCGTTGAGTTCCATCAGGTCGCCCTCGGCGCCGCCGCGGTCCAGCCAGGTGTGGCTGAAAGGGTGCCGGAACCGGTGCGGCCACGCGTGCAGGCCGGCCTGGCGGCCCCGGCGGGAGATCATCTGGTAGATCCCGCTGGCGGTCACGGGCCCGCGGTTGCCCGCGCCCGGCCACAGCTGCGGGCGCCGGGAGCGGACGCGGAGGGAGCGGTCCAGGGCCGCAAGCGGATCCCCTACCGGGACGGCGATCAAGCAGCGGCCGGCGTTCCGATCTCCCACTCATGATCGAATGGATCGATCACGCGGCCACGCGCCAGCCGATCGGTGCTGGCAGGTCGACCCGCAAGATGCCGGCACCTTACGCTACGTACGAACCCGCGAAGCTTTCAACGATGGGGCGCGACTATGGAGGACCAGACAATCGTCGGCGCGGTCTCGGGGGAGTTCGTTACCGAGACGTTCGACTACGACGGTGGACGGCAGGTCACGGTGTACGTCCCGCCGGACCCGCCCGAGGCAGTCGTGTTCGCCGGTGACGGTCAGTTCATCGCGCAGTGGGGTGAGGTCCTTGAAACAGCCGACGTACCGGCCACGATGATCGTCGGTGTTCACGGGCTGGCCGACGAGACGCTGCGGCTGCACGAGTACTCACCGGCCTTTGCCCCGGAACGGTTCGCGGCACACGCGAGGTTCTTCGCCGAGGACGTCCGCCGATGGACGGGGTCGCGGTTTGGAGTAGCGCTGCCCGCCGGCCGCACCGCGGTGTGCGGAGTCTCGGCGGGCGGAGAGCTGGCGCTCGCCATTGGGCTTCGGCATCCAGACATCTACGGTGCGGTCTTCTGTGCCTCGCCAGGCGCGGGTTACCGGCCGCCTGCGCTGATGCCGAGCTCGCTGCCGCGCGCGTACCTCGTCGCCGGCACACTGGAGCCGTTCTTCCTTCAGAACGCGACGAGGTGGGCGGCCGCGCTACGTGACGCAGGTGCGGACGTCGTCATGAGCGAGCGCGTCGGATCGCACGGCGACCAGTTCTGGCGACAAGAGTTCCCACTGATGGTGGTGTGGGCGTTCGGACGATCCCGGCCGGCCGGATCGGTAACCGCGCCATCTGCGTCCCGGCGAGTCTCGGGCCACCGGCCCGCGCGCAACCCCGGCTATCCCGGTGAGGGTGCGCGGGATCGTTCGGGTGTGCGCGTTGAGCCCGTGGTGAAGGACGCCGCGACCGTCGTTCACGCGGTCGCCGAGTCACTGTGCCAGTCGCTGACTTTGGACAGCGTGCTGGACGTCGACGTGTACCGGCTGCGCCCAGCGGATGGCGGTCCTGACCTCGTTGCGCGAGTCTTCGGCGCTGGTGTCGAGGCCGCGACGGTGAATGCTGCCGCTCGCGTTCTGACCGGTTTGGCGGACACGCCGTTCCCTGCCGAGCGCTGTGCGAGCGACTCTCCGGTGCTGCCGCTCGGGGGCGGCCGGCATCTGCTCGTCACCGAGTACGTCGAGCCGGCACCGGCTCCCGGTCCAGGTTTCATCTTGGCCTGGTGCACCGGGCTGCTCGCCCGGCTCGCGACCCGATCCGCACGAGACCTACCGTCCGGCGGCGGCTGGCACCGGCTCGGCGCCACCCCGTCGCACGAAATCGACGAGGCGCTTCGCCTCGGCGGCCAGATCGGTCCTTCCGTCGGCGAGCTTGTCGACACTCTGGCCGACGCCGACGACGGCACAGGCCTGCCCGAGGCGCTGATCCATGCCGACCTGACACCGCCGAACGCCGTCCCGCGTGGCGACCAACCCCCAGTGATCATCGACTGGATCGGGGTGGGCCGTGGCCCGCGGGTGTGGCCGCTGGCTCTCCTGCTGTTCGCGGCGGGCCCGCGAGGTGCTCGCCGCGGTCTCGACCGCTACACCCGCTCGATCTCGCTGTCCGAGGAAGAACTGCTCCGGCTGCCGGGGATGCTGATCACCCGGCCGCTGGCTCTCGATCTATGGTCGGTCGCGCACGAACGCATGACCGTGCAGCAGTCGATCACGCGCTGCCATGCGCACCGGGCCCGGGCCGAAGCGGTCGCCGCGGCTCTGCACGACCCCGACCGCCCGTGACGGTATCCACATCCACACGCAAAGTGTCCCGGCAGCTCAGCCGCCGCTGTTTCGTAAGCCGAATCCTCAACGGAAACCTTGCAATCCGGGACACCGTCTCCGCCCGCATCAGCCCGGCACAGAACGTCAGCGGTGTGCGCTTCTCCGGGACGAGTACGGATCACGTTGCACGAGCAGACGCAGCAGGCTGCCAGGTTTCCTCCCTGCCGATTCGGCTCTGCTGCCTGGGCAGGCTCGGTGTTCGCTGGCCGGATGCGGCATTGCCGGTTCTGCTGATTAGAAGACTCGCCCGGCGGGATTGACGGGGCGGCGGTATCGGGTGGTCGCTAGGCTGCCGGGGAAGTTGCCGCCTGGTGTTACCAGTCCTGGCCTTGCGCCCCGGGCGCTGCGGGATGCTGGAGAATGGGGTTATGAAGGGCATTTCCGCGGGCCGGTCCGGCTGGCCGCATCTGGCTTGGGCTATGTGGCTGCCATGCGTATCCGCGGTTGTCGTGGCGGGCCTGTTTGTCGTGGTCGACCTGGCAGGCATGGTGATGGGGAGCTGGGATACTCCGGTGGCTGGCCTGGGATGGCTGAAGGCTGGCGCGATCGGCCAATTCGGTCTGGTCATCGTTGCCGCCACCGTGCTCATCGCAGGTGCGGCGCGCCCTGGCTGGCACCGCGGCGCCGGGATTACGGCATATACGATCATCGCGCTGGAGATCGGCTGGTTCTTGCTGACCCGCATGCTGGTTCAAGACCATCCGTGAGTCCCGCGCCTGGGCAGCGATGCGCTAGGCCGCACACAGAACACCCGCATCTGGCCTGATTACGATGGCACCCTCACTCGCCAGTCCGTCCCACCGAACGGCGGTTATCGCGCCCTATGTCTCAGCTCGCGGAGTAGGCGCCGCTCAGCATGCGTCGTCGCCGTGACGGGCCTCTCGGCCATACCGATGACCTGTTCCCAGGGCAGGTACCGGACGGCGACCCCGGCCAGTTCAGCCGGAAGCCGGGCCGATGCGCTCAACACCTGGGCGAGGCCTCGGACAGGACGACGATCAGGTCGCCAGCTGTTCCTCATCCGGCCGCGGTACTTCTCGAGCTGACATCGTTCCAGGAGGACCCGCCGCCCTTATCCGCTGGTTCTGAAGGACGCCAGGTTCTAAGGCGGTTCCTGCTCGCGCGCCACCAGTGGCTCACCACGCTCCTGACCGGCTGGCCGCCCGCCGAACGCCGGGAGTTCGCCCGGCTGATCTGCCGGTTCACCGGCGACATCGACCGGCACCTGGGCGAACTCAACCGCTGAACGCCTCCCATCCCTCCGCTGGAGGACTCTGACGCCAGTGATGGGCCTCAGCGGCGGTTTAGCGAGGGCGGCCGTGCCGTGACCAGCGAACGGCCCCGCGGGACGGACCGATGGCTGGGCCGCTGTCAGGGCTCGATTAGCTCCGCTGCCCGGAGCGCTGCGGCGATGGCGTCGGGATTGCCGGTGCGCGTGAAGACATCCACGGCGGTGTCGGCGAACTTGATCACGTGCGGGTCGCCGTGCTCGACCGCCCGCGCGAAGACCTCCCGTGCTGTCTGCTCGCGGGATTGCCCGCCAGGCGGCTGTGGCAGCTGAGCCCGCGGCGCGGGCTCAGCGGGAGCGTAGACAGCAGTCAGCGCGCTGCTCGCGGCCCAGGACGCCGCCAGGCTCGGCGCCCACAGCCCGTGATCTAGCGCGGGCAGGGTCCTGAGCACGGCGCTGGGCGCGGTCGCCGAGTGCACGAGCATGACGCCGTTGCCGTGACCGTAGAGCAGGTACCGGACGGTCGCGGCATCAACCAGTTCGGCCAGCACCGCGCGGATTTGCTCTGGTGCCGCCGGGACGCTGAAGCCGGCCAGCGCGGCCGGCCAGGCAGTCAGCGCACCCAGCCGGGGCAGCCGGTCACCGAGGCCCCCTGCCTGCTCGGCGATGCGGGGGATCGCGGCCAGCAAGTCCAGCGGCGTGGCTGCGCGCGCCCGGCTGGCGGCGGCCGCAGCGGACGCGCCGACCTGTCCGCCTGGGAGGGTCTGCCAGCGGGCAGCCCAGTAGGCAAGGCCGTGCGCCAGTTCGGCAAGGTGGCTTGGGTCATCGCCGTCCGCCAGCAGGGCACGGACGGCATGGCCGACCCGGATGACCCCGTGCGTGGCGGCGGCCACCACGCCCGGCAGCAGCCGCGGCCACCAGGTATTGAGCACCTGCCGCCACGGCCGCTGGCCGAGCTCCACTCGGAAGAACGCGGTCCAGTCGGCGACCCGGCGCAGGTCGCCAAGCGCCTCCCGCCAGCCGGACCCGATCGGGCCCAGCCCACTCGGGAACTCCTCCAGGCGGCGCATGTACCCATCGAGCCAGGAACCCACCAGGTCGCTATGGCCATGACGGACCATCGCCTCGGCTGCCATCGGGCCGTGGTTGGACAGAAAACCGTCGAACTCTGGCCCGGTCGCGTGCAGCCGCTCGTAGGCCTCGTCCAGCGTTCCCGCGCTAGCTGATGTCACCGTCACACCTCCGGCGGATGGACTGACTCGATCCTTGCTCCCCAAACAAGCTGGCGACGTCGTTGAGGTGCACCGAGAAAGGCTACGACTATGACCTCTGGCTCCTCGCTCGGTATCGACGCGCCAGGCTCACGCCGAATCTACGCGCAACCCGCTCTGGCAGCGAACCCTGCGATGGTGCACAGTCAGCGGGTGACGGTCGCGCGGGCTCGCCCCTTGCTCCCAGTTCCCTGGCGGGGCTTTCGATGTAACGTGGACCGGACAATACCTGGGCTCAGTGGCGCTCATGCATGACAGGGGATCGGACCAATCGTGTCCAAACGTTTTGCTTACGCTATTGACAAGCGATATTTGCCGATGCTGGTGCTCTTCGGGCTGCGAGGTTCAAAAGACGGCGTCACGCTCACGGACGAAGGCCTCCTCTCGGCGACTTTCGGTTACTTCAAGATCACGACGCCGCTGGCAAATGTCGCTGAGGCGCACATCACCCGGAACTACCGCTGGTGGACCGCGTTCGGTGTTCGTGGATCCATGGTCGACGACGGCTTGAGCTTCGGCACGAACCACGACGCGGGGGTGTGCATCCATTTCGCCGAGAAGGTGCCATCACCGCTTCGCCGAAGCGGCCACTCGGCGCTCACCGTGACCGTGGCGGATCTCGACGGGCTGACCAGCGCCTTGGGGGCCGGGCACGGCGAAGCATCCGGTGCCTCCCCGCCCTGAGCCGGGCCGGCTGACGGGCTTGATGGGCGGGAACGAGGATGAGCTATCCGGTCCGCCAGGTCAGTCCTGAGCCGCCGCTTCAGCAAGGAGCCCGGCAAGTTCGTTTGGCTTGCTGAACATCGGCCAGTGGCCTGAGTCGATGTCGACGAACTCGAGATGCTCGGCCTTGGCCAGTTCGGGCACGTCACCGGCGCCGATCCACTCCCGGGCATCGGCGGGGGTGAATTCGGGGCACACGATGACGACCGGGACGTCGAATCGCCGCTCGTCCGTTAGGTGTACTACGCCCTTGGTCACGCCTTCGGGGACGGGGACGGGCCCCAGCCCGGGAAGGGCAAGACGCCGTCCGTGGTCTCGAAGCCACCGAAGTAGGGTTGCCCGCCGGAGGACGGGAAGCCGCCGATGAGGGCGACCTTGGCCACCTTCTCCGGGCGCGCGTCAGCGGCCAGCCAAGCCAGAGTGCAGGCGGCGGAATGCCCAACCACCAGCGGCTTTCCCGGTGATGCGTCGATCGCGGCGAGCACCGCCGCCACCTGCTCGCCGAGCGTGGCGGACCGTCGTCCGTCGCCCTGACCCGGCAGGGTGAGCGGCACGGGGCGGTGACCGAGCGCCTCGAGCGCGGGCACGACGGCGTCCCATGCGGATCCGTCGAGCCATAGGCCGGCCACAAGCACGATGTCCACGTTCGGTTCTCCTTTGGCTCCGGTGATGTCAGATCACGTTCAAACTAGAACCCGATCCGGACGGTCCGCTTCCGGATTATGACGCGGACACCCAATCTGCTCGTGTGCCGACCGATCTCAGCCCGTGGATCCGCCCGGCCATGGGGCGGCTCGAATCAGCTTCAGGCGGGTGCGTGCTCGTCGGCAGTACGAGCAACCCGGCGATGTACGCGCAGGAGTGGCTGACCACTGTCGGAAAACCGCACCTGGCGCGGCGCGCAGCCGAACCGTCCTACACCTTCCGGCAGACCTGCGGCAGATCGGCGGGGCCATCGAGGAGTAGGCAAGCCAGGACCAGCAGCGGCAAAGAGCAAGAGTACGCCGATCAGCAGCGTCAGAACCGGAAGCGAGTCAGGCCGCCTGGCTCCGTCCCCAAGGTCACGATCGCCGAGCGCGGTTCAATGCGATACACGTTCCACGGCGGTGGTCCTTGCGACGGTGCGTTGAACGGGGCAGTGATGCCCTGCCCGCTGTCGTCGGGTTCGGCCGGCCAGCCGTTGTCCGCCCACGCCTTCGCGATACGCGCCAGTGCGCCCGGCTCGGTCACTCGCGCAGCGTCACCCTCGAATACGACGTCCGCGTCGCGGATCGATACCGCGATCGAACACCGGGGATCGCGCGCGACATTGCGCCCCTTCCGGGTGCCTGCGCCCGTCTGGAACCAGAACGTGCCGTCAAGCCACAGGGCACCGACCGCAGTCACATGCGGGCTGCCGTCCTCGTTGATGGTGGACAGCCAGGTCGTGCGGGAGTTCCTCGCGTCCGGCGCTGGCGCCGACCCTGCATCGAGCTTCTCAGCAACTGCGGCCCAATCCACTGGCGGCAGTCCATCCGCAATTCCCAGATTGGTGATCTCCACGAGCTATCCCTTCATCGTCCAGCGGACATCCTGGCCAACAGCGTCTGATAAATAAGACGCGCGACGACCGCGAAAGTCATCGCGCCTACGCGGGCCGCGACCCGGCCGAGCGCGCGCACATCGTCAGATCCGGACGCCGGCCGCCATTGGGCCATGAGTGTGGCGACACAGATCATCCGGTTCGGTCTGATGTCAGGACGTCACCTTGACGATTAGGGTTGGCGGACGCTCGGCACCGGGCGGTTATAGCGGGATCAGCCGGAGGGCGGGGTCGAGCTGTCGCAGGTCACCGGGATCGGAGGTGACGACGGGCTGGTCGGCACGGCGCGCGCAGATCACAACGTGAGCGTCGGCGATGTCAGAGGTTCCGCTGGCGGCCAGCAGCCTGCCGACGCTGGTCGCATCCACGCGGCCCAGATCGATGAGGTCGGTCGTCGGCTGGCGGATGAACCGCGAGAGCCGGGCCTGCCTGTCCGGCCTGCGGATGGCCTGAGCCAGGACGGACGCCGGCACCGTAACGCGGGCCCCCGTTTCCCTGGCGCGGGCCAGCAGCACCACCACGCGGCGGTCGTCTCGGTCCAGGGCTACCAGGCCGCCCGCGTCCATAGTCAGGCCTGGCATCAGGCGGCTGGCCGGGTGCTGGTGCCGAGCACATCGTCGGCCCAGGCGCGCTCGTCGTCGGACAGCGGGCCGCCGGTCTGCCGCAGCGCCTCGGCGAGCATCGCGCCCCATCCCGCGACGTCATCCAGGGCCACGGCGACCGCGTGCTGCACAAACCCAGAAACGCTCGGCGCGGTCCGGGCCTGCACCAGGGCCCGGATCTGGTCGAGCTGGACCTCGTCGAGCGTGACGGTGACCTTCCGTGTCGCCATACCAGTTACCATACCACTGGCGCAGGTTTCCCGAGCCTGGGCACGCAAAGGCGCACCTTGGGCGGGGCAATCCGGTGACGCCGGCCAGGCCTGGCCGGCCCAAGTGAGGGGGCATCACCTCGTGCGCCCGCCAGGAATCCCTGGCGCTGGTTTCGTGTTGGCACAGAGTTCGAGGGAGCCATGACATGATAAAGCTCAGGAACCGCAACGCCGACCCGGCGCCTGCGCCGCCGTTCGAGGGACACGGACCGGGCGGAGCCGAGCGCGCCACATTCGCCGCTGGATGCTTCTGGGGTGTGGAGGCGGACTTCCGCCAGATCCACGGAGTGTTGCACACTGCTGTGGGCTACACCGGCGGCCACGTCGCCGACCCCAGCTACGAACGGGTCTGCCGGCACCGCACCGGCCACGCCGAGGCGGTCGAGGTGTGGTTCGACCCGGCCCAGGTCAGCTACGCAGAGCTGCTCCAGAGGTTCTGGCGAATCCACAAGCCGACCACCCGCAACCGCCAGGGCTTCGACGTCGGCAGCCAGTACCGCTCGGCGATCTTCTACCATGACGCTGGCCAGATGGAAGCCGCGATCGCATCACGTGACGCCGAGCAGCAATCGCTGAGACGGCAGATCGTCACCCAGATCACCCCGGCGTCCGCGTTCTACCAGGCCGAGGAGTACCACCAGCGGTACCTCGAGAAGCATGGCCACCCCGGCTGCGCAGCCACCATCCGGTGAACGGGCCTGGAGCCGAGCGCACATCTACCCGCCGCGCGGCCACGGTCCCGGCCACCTCAGCGCGTGCGGACGGCGTGCGGCCGTTAGGTCCTGGGTACGCGCGGACCATGCGGCGCTCGACCCGGTGCTCTACCGCGCGGTCCGTTCATGGCTGGATCGCGACTGGCCGTTCCACTCGATCGAGTACGCGCCACGACCCTGACCTGGCGCGACTTACGCGGCTGGCTCACCAACTCCCGGGCCGGGATTCCCGGCTGACGCAGCGCGCATATTATAAGGCCACCCGAGTTCACGGAGTGTAATACGGATACCGACCCGACCCTCGGAACTTAATTCCTCCCTGCCGATTACGAGCAGCGGAATTACGCCGTGGCTGCTTTTCTGAACGAGGACAGATCAATCGTTCTTGCTCTCATGGTTCCCCCTGGATGATCGCGCAGCGGTCTTTCGTACACCACCTCCACGGTCGACGCCCGTTGCGATCTGAGTAAATGGTGTATCAGATGGGTGCGTCGCTTACTCCGCAGAGGTGGAGATTCAGATCGGCTAGGTACGAACCGGCTTGCGCGGCTGTTCTCACGACCAAAGTCGGACGCCGTTGCCTGTCGAACAAGAACACTTTCGTTGCCCCAAAACTGCGTGAGGAGCTTTTGTCATGGCCATTGTCGATGAACCGCAGGACCAGGGACGCGGCGAGGGGGATGCGCCTGAGCGTCTATCAGCGCCGCGCTTCGGCTCCAGCGCGATGCAAACATCGCTCAACCTCGGACCGCTCGCGTCGCTGCCGGGATCGTGGCGGGGCAAGGGGTTCAGCGTCATGTGGCGTCCCCAGAACTTCGCCGCCGAGGTCAACGACCCCCCGCTCGGCCCGGGTGTCAACCCGATCAAGCGCTACCTGATGCTCAACAAGACGAGCGAGTCGTTCGACTTCCAAGTGATCCCGGGTCAGGTGCCGAACCGCGGCCTTCAGCAGGGGAATAGCGGAACCGCGCAGGAGGACATCTTCCTATACGGCCTGCACTACCTCCAGCGCGTCAGCGACGACGACCAGCAGGGTTTCCTTGATGCAGGTCAGGCGCTTCATATCGAGCCCGGGCTGTTCATGTACGTGCCGCCGAACTACAACTCGTTCGTGGAGGGATACTCGACGACCGAGCCGACGATCGTCCGGATGGGGAGCATCCCGCACGGGGTCACCGTGCTGATGCAGGGCACCGCCCCCAGTGCTACGCCCGTCGCGGGGCCGCCGATGATCCCGGACACCTACCCGAACCCGTCGATGCCGGTGACTATCCCGCCCATGGACGCCCCGGCCCCGATCCCCCCGATTCCGGTTCCGCCTGGCACTTCCCCCGTCGTTGGCCTGGGGATCCAGCCGTTCGCGAGCGCGAACCCGCCACCGAACAACGAGCACATCGTCCCCGAGGTGCGGATCTCCAACGACGTGCTGCCGACGCCCGCCGCGGTCGCTCCCGTTCAGAGTAATGGCCCGTATCCAGACCACTTCCAGGCCATCATCAACAACCCGAACTCGGTGCTTCAGGATCACATCGCCCATCAGGAGATCCTCGGGTCGATCACAATCCAGATGTCGACCGAGGCGGTGAGCCCGGGGGTCAGCCAGATCCCGTTCCTCGGCGTCGCGGATAACAGCGGCACGTCGTACCTGGCCAGCACACAGAACAACTGCTACGTGCTGAGCGCGGAGGCGACGTTCTGGCTCGAGTGGGTGAAGGCGCCGGGCGAGCCGCACCAATATCACAACCACCACCTGTTCGAGGGCGACCATGGGCCACTCCATGGGCTCGATCCGTACCTCGCGGAGCCGACCTATCTGCAGTTGCAGTACTCACAGACGGCAATTCTCGTCTTCAACGGGGTGTTCTGGCCGCACATCACCGTCGCGACGATGCACCTGAGCAACGGCTAGGAGCCCTGCTGTGATGGCTTCGCCGGCTGTGACATCCGCCGGCCCTCCCCGGTCATGGCGCCTGCGAGGATGACGCCAGGGCAGGCACCGCGCTAGAATTCGCCTGGATTCTGATGGCGGGGGGCGGCGATGGTGACAGGGCCGGGAGACGAGCTGGCAGCGTCCGCGGCAGGCCGCGGACGCCTGCGGGTGTCGGACGCTGAGCGCGAGCACGTGATCGGCACCCTCAAGGCCGCGTTCGTGCGCGGCATGCTGGCCAAGGACGAATTCGACCTGCGGGTAAGCCAGGCGCTCGCGTCGCGGACCTACGCGGAGCTGGCCGCCGTCACCGCCGCCCTTCCCGCCGAGCCGGCCGCAGCCCAGCCGCCCGGGCCCGTCCGGGCCCGGGGCGGGCCGCCAGTTCCGCGGCCCGGCCGGGTGATGGCGGCGGCAACCGCGCTTTATGCGAGCATCTGGGCGTTCTTGCTCCTTTCACCGTGGCCCGCGGGTTCCCCGAACGATCCCGCAAATGTGAAGATCGCGCTGGTCTTCCTGAGCAACCTCACGTACCCGCTCATTTTGCTCATCTGCGTGGTGAGCCTGATCGCTGGGTGGCGTCAGAAGCGTTCCAGCGGGCGGCCACCGCGGCGGCCAGCACCGGGCGCGGACGGCCACGCCTACCGGCGCCCGCCCTCAGCCGACCCGGGCGGAGAACTTCCGCCGGCCGGCCGCGGTCACCAGCACACCGCTGAAACTGAGCGGAGCCGTCCCGTCCGGCCGCCACGGCGGGCTCACGGCCACCGTGGCGATGGCGCCCTCGCGGGCTGCCTGCCGCGACCGCTGGCAACCGCCGTGCGATGAGCCGCAGATTACCTGTCCGGAAAACGCGGGACAGCTCATGTCAGCTTTTGCGGATCGCTTGGTTCTTAGCGGGGCGGCTCGGCGGGGGTGCTGGCGTCCGAGGGAGGCTTAGCGCAGTGTCACACCTCGCACGATGACACGGCCGAGCGCCGGCCGGCGGCAGGTAAGGCCGGCGGTGCCGGTGTCCTATGCCGCATTCGTGCTGCTCGGGATCGGCGCGGGGGCCAGCGGCGTGCTGCTGCCGTCGCAGATGGCCGGCTACGGGGTGGACCGTGCCACGATCGGGGTCAGCTTCTTCACCATCTCCGCCGGGTGGGTTCTGGCTGGCATGAGCAGCGGCGCGCTGATCCACCGGCTCGGGGTCCGGATCGTCCTGATGACCGGCGGCGGCGCCTACATGCTGTCCGGGCTGTACCTGGCCACCCGCCCGCCGTTCGTCGCGTTCGTGCTGGTGCAGGTGCTCACGGGGTACGGCGCCGGGGTCCTGGAGTCGGCGCTGAACGTCTACCTCACGTCGCTGCCCGGCGCGACGACGCTGCTCAACCGCCTGCACGCGTTCTGGGGTGCCGGCGCGCTGCTCGGGCCGCCGCTGGCCACGTGGATCCTCGGTTTCGCCTCCTGGACAGTGGTCTGGCTGGTCCTGGCCGCAGCCTGCGTCCCGCTGCTCGCGGGGTTTCTGGTGACCTACCCAGGGCAGGCAGCACCCCCCGTCAGGGCGAAAGATGACGGAAGTGGTGCGGCGAGCATGCTGGGTGCGGCGCTGCGGGACCGCGGTGTCCAGCTCGGCTCGGCGATGCTGGCTGTCTACGTCGGCCTGGAAGCCAGCGTGGGCGACTGGGGCTTCAGCTACCTGGTGCAGGCGCGGGGGCTGCCGGAGTCGCTGGCCGGCTACGCGATCAGCGGGTACTGGCTAGGGCTGACACTCGGCCGGTTCCTGATCAGCTCGATCGCCACGCGGGCCGGCGTGACCGCGGCCGGCATGATGTACGCGTGCCTGGCCGGCGTCACTGCGGCTGCCACGCTGGCCTGGCTGTCGCCGGCCGCGCTGACCTGCGTGGCCCTGGGGCTGCTCGGCTTCTTCCTCGGCCCGGTCTTCCCGACCACCATGGCGATGACACCGGGGCTGACGGACGCCAGCCTGGTGCCCACCGCCATCGGCGTCATGAACGCGGCGGCCGTGGTCGGCGGCTCCGCGCTGCCCTGGCTGGCGGGTACCATCGCCCAGTCCGCCGGGATGCGGGTGCTCCTGCCGTTCACCGCGGCCCTGGCCCTCGTTCAGGTCGCCGTCTGGAGACCGATCGCCAGCCGGCTCGGTCCCGGCCGCGGCTGAAGCGTACGGAAACGTGTCGCCGATGGGAGGCCTGCCACTCACGGCGTCCCGGCCCCGCCGCCACTGTCCGTGAAGGGAGCCGCCAAGCACCTGCTCCGCGGCGCTCAGCCGCCGAGCGCGGACACCATGTTCATGATGGTGACCATCTGGGGGGCGCTCTTGACCGCGAAATCCGGTCCG
>Ga0302229_10002502_pt1 | contig 13254 bp, 7 predicted proteins | sample II_Palsa_N1_3_FD_193518 | JGI IMG/M metagenome (GOLD analysis project Ga0302229, IMG submission 193518) | Peat permafrost microbial communities from Stordalen Mire near Abisko, Sweden - II_Palsa_N1_3 | ecosystem: Environmental > Terrestrial > Soil > Palsa > Peat permafrost | place: Sweden...
CAGGATCTTCAGCCGGCGCGCGCCGTAGCCGATCTCTTCCTTCAGCTCGCGCTCGGCGCCCTGCTCGGCGGTCTCATCCTGATCCAGCCGGCCCTTCGGCAAGCCGAGCTCATAGCGGCCGACGCCCGCACCGTATTCGCGCACCAGCAGCACGGTTTCATCGTCAAGCATCGGCACGATGATCACCGCGCCCAGCCCACCACCTTTCAGCCGCTCGTAGGTGCGGCGCTCACCGTTGGAAAACTCCAGATCGAGCTGCTCGACGTGCAGAAAATGGCTGTTGTCGACGTCTCGCGTGGCATGGACGATGGGTGGTTTGCGCATGGGGAGATTCTAACGCGTCATGCGCCGACACGCAGACGTTGCAGCGCCTGGCGGTGAATCGCCGGCGTACCGGCCAGCACGCTGCGGGTGTCCAGTGTGAGTGGCGCACCGTCCAGCTCGGTGAATACACCGCCGGCTTCACGCACGATCACGGCCAGTGCGGCGATGTCGAGGATGTTCACGTCCGATTCGATCACCAGGTCCAGGCCACCGCGTGCCAACAGGTGGTAGTGGCAGAAATCGCCATACCCGCGGATTCGGTTGCTGTCGCGGATCAGCGCACCGAGCGCGTCCCAGCGGCTATCGGCGGTAAGCGTCTTGATATTGCCGGTAGAAATGGATGCCTCGCTGACCAGCGCGGTATCCGCCACCTGCACGCGCTCACCATCGAGCCATGCGCCGCCACCGACAGTCGCCCACATCGTTTCGCCGTAGATCGGCGCACTGGATACGCCTAGCACCAGTTCATCGCCATCCATCAACGCAATCTGGGTGGAAAAGAAAGGCGTGCGGCGCACGAAGCTCTTGGTGCCATCCAGCGGATCGACCAGCCACAACAAACCGCCGCTCTCGCCCTCCAGCCCGAACTCCTCGCCATGGATCGCCGCCTGCGGCAGGGCCGCCTGCAGGATCTTCCGGATCGCCCGTTCGGCTTCCCGGTCGGCAACCGTCACCGGCGTAGCATCCGCTTTCAACTCCACCTCAACGCCACGCCGCCAATAGTGTCGGATCACTTCGGCAGCAGCGGCGGCAGCTTCACGTGCAGCCGCCAGAGCCGGTACGGTGATATCGGAGTTCATGATGATTTTCATTTTCCCTGGTTTGCGGCCGGCACCGGCAAGCTGGCGCCCAGACCGCCGCTGCGTTGAATATGCACCATGCCATCGACATCCGGTTGCCCCAGTGTGGCCAGCCAACGGCGCAATGCCAGGTCAGTCTGTCGGGCACGCAGCTTCGCGTCCAGTCGCCAGCCGAGCGGGCTCAGTTGAAGCTGGCCATCGGCTTGCAGCGGGCCGTGACCGTCATCGTGCAGCTGCAACCCGATCACGCCGCCCAGCGCCTGCGCCTGCCATTGAAGATTGCCCAGCGCCACATCGCCGTTGCGGGTACGCATGGCCGCGTGTAGCCATTGCGCATGGGCTTGCAACTGCAGCGGCCAACCGGCTTGCAGCAACGCATCATCGACAGTCAGCTGTAGCTCGCCCTGCGGCTGGCCCAGCGGCAAGGTTACCCGTGGGAGCAGCGCAGCCAGCTCGGCGCGAATGCTCACCCCATGCCACTGAACCTGGTTGGCTGGCAGGCGTTGCATCGCGCCGGAGAAGTCGAATTGTGGCCCATGGAATTCCAGCAGCAATTGCACCTGCCCGATCAGCGCGCGCCGCGACAGCTGCCACTCCAGTTGACCTAGCTGGCGTCCATCGGTGGCCACTACCTGCCCTGCCCGGCCATCCCACAACGAGCCCTCCACCTGTTGCAGGCGCACCCCATGCAGTTGCGGCCCGATCCACGGCAACGCCCAGCGCGCTGGCGCAAACCACGCCAGCAAAGCTGCAGCCAATATCAGCACGCCCAAGCCAATCAGGCATTTCCGCAGGTACTTCAACCGTCGATTCCCGAGCTGTCCGTGGGTGGACTTGAGCACCCATTTTCCATGAATGGACTTGAGCGTCCATGACATAGCCACGATGATAGCCGGATGACCATCCCCACAATCAGCAATGCCGCGCTCGCCAGGCGCGATCTGAAACACCTGTGGCATCCATGCACGCAGATGCAGGACCACGAAACAGTTCCCATGGTGCCGATCGTGCGTGGCGACGGCGCATGGCTGATCGACGCCGACGGACGCCGCTACCTGGATGGCATCAGCTCGTGGTGGACCAACCTGTTTGGCCACGCCAATCCGCGCATTGCGGCGGCGCTGGCCGCGCAGGCGCAGACATTGGAGCATGTGATCTTTGCCGGCTTCACGCATGAACCGGCGATCGAACTGGCGGAAGAACTGGTACGCATCACGCCAGCGGGACTCGATCGCGTGTTCTTCGCCGACAACGGTTCGGCAGCAATCGAAGTGGCATTGAAGATGAGCTTCCACTACTGGCTCAATCAGGGCCACGGTGAGAAAACCCGCTTCATCGCGCTCACCGGCAGCTATCACGGCGAGACGCTGGGCGCGCTCTCGGTGAGTGACGTGGCGCTGTACCGCAAGACCTATGCGCCGCTGTTGTTGACGCCGTTCCTGGCGCCCTCGGCGGACACCTACGAGGGCGAACCGGGTGAATCGCCCGAACAAATCGCCACGCGCCGCCTCGGCGAACTGCGTACGCTGCTGGAACAGCACGCCCACGAAACCTGCGCGGTGATCGTTGAACCGCTGGTGCAATGCGCCGGCGGCATGCGCATGTATCACTCCAGTTACCTGAGCGGGTTGCGGGCGTTGTGCGACGAGTTCGACGTGCATTTCATTGCCGACGAGATCGCGGTGGGTTTTGGCCGCACCGGCACGCTGTTCGCGTGCGAACAGGCTGGTGTGAGCGCTGATTTCCTGTGCCTGTCCAAGGGGCTCACCGGCGGATTTCTGCCGCTGTCGGCCGTACTCACCACGGAGCGCATCTATCAGGCGTTCTATGCGGAATACAACGCCGGCAAGGCATTCCTGCATTCGCACAGCTATACCGGCAACCCGCTGGCTTGCCGCGTGGCGCTGGAGACATTGGCGATCTTCCGCGATGAGCCGGTGCTCGAACGCAACCGCGTGCTTGCAGCGCATCTGGCGAAACGGCTGGCGCCGCTACGCGGACATCCGCACGTTGCCGATGTGCGTCAGACCGGCATGATCGCGGCGGTCGAACTGGTCACCGACAAGGCCAGCCGGCGGCCGTTCCCCGCAACCGAACGACGCGGCCTGCGCGTATATCTGCATGGGCTGCAAAACGGTGTGTTGCTGCGCCCACTCGGTGACATAGTTTATTTCATGCCGCCTTACGTGGTGACTGAGCAGGAAATCGACCAGCTGGTCGATGCGGCGATCGCCGGCATTGAACATGCCGTGGGAAGCTGATCCTTCACTCGATGGCGCGCCCTGCCGCCGCTAACGCGGCAGCAGATCAGCGATTTGGCGATTCAACTGTCAGTGCCCGACGCTTACGCTGGGGTCGAGCATTTGCAGTGCGCGTGCGTTATCGCCGTTGGTGCCCTGACTGCGCAGCTCGTCTCCGGTATAGCTGCGACCCGGGACCGGCAGGCACTCGCCTTTCTTGGCCGGTATCAGGCTGCCGGTATCGTGTATGCAATCACGGTCGCCGGGCTTGGGGCCGTGGTTGACGGGCTTCTGACTGTCCTGGCTGGATTGGCTAGCCTGGGGCGTGGTCATCGGCGTCGAGTTCTGGGCGAAGGCCAGCGCGTTGACAGCAAGACTGGTGATCAGCGCGAGCGTAACAATGGATCGCTTGGACATGGCGGAGTACCTCGGTTGTACCTGTATCTGGCTCCCCCATGCTGCGCCCAGCGCCTGCGCCAGGCAATGCATGGCGCGCGGTCATCTCGCTGAGATTCAGCTTCCCGCTCCGGTAACGCTACCCCCGACCCCGGTCAGCCGGCAAAAGCTCGGCTATGCTTCGTATTTGGCCAGTCTCCCGCTCCATGCGAACCATCCGAATCCACGTTGACCAGCCGCTTCCCGTTGGCGCCGAATTGCCGCTGCCGGCGCAGGCGGGCGAGCATGTTGCACGTGTACTGCGACTGGTTGCCGGCGATCCGCTGACGCTGTTCAACGGTGACGGCTGCGATTATCCGGCCACTATCCTTGCGCTCGGCAAACGCGAAGTCGTCGTGCGGGTGGAGTCGAAGCAGGCTCTGCAAAACGAATCGCCCCTGTCGCTCACCCTGGCGCAGGGTGTCGCACGCGGCGACAAGATGGATCTGATCGTGCAAAAGGCCACCGAGCTGGGCGTCGTGCGCATCGTGCCACTGCTGACCGAACGCTCGGAGGTCAAGCTCGATGCCGGTCGCGCCGAAAAACGCCTGGCGCATTGGCGAGCGGTGGCAGCCAGTGCCGGCGAACAGAGTGGCCGCGCGCGGCTGCCGGAGATAGTGCCGGCGTTGCCGTTGCCGCTGTGGCTGGAAAGCCTCACCGAGGATGGCGCGCTGCGTCTGGCCTTGCTGCCGGACGCCACCCAGTCATCACGCGATTTGCGCTTCGCAGCCGCCGGCGGCCTGCTGGCAGTAGGCCCGGAAGGCGGCTTGGGTGAACGTGACATCCGCGCACTGACCACCGCCGGCTTCGAAGGACTTCGGCTGGGACCGCGCATCTTGCGCACGGAAACCGCCGGACTGGCTGCCCTGGCGGCGCTACAGGCACTGCACGGCGACGGCTGATTCGCCGTCCTGACTTCAGCCTGCCGTGTCGGCTGGCTCTGCCGGTTCCGCTGGTGATTCCGTCAAATCGGCACCACTGAGCAGACCCAGCAGCTCGGCTTCGATCCATTCCAGATCGGGAATCACCGCGACGTCATCGCGCACCAGTACCTTGGCACGCAACCCCGGCGGCAGCGCGCTGCCATCATGGGTGGGGATGATCAGCTCGGCATTCAGCGTGATCAGGCGTGGAAAGCCCTGCGTCACCACGGCAATGAACGGCAACTTGGGGTTGCCGCCGAGCGCCTTCAGCACGGCTACGCGCACGCTCAATTCGACATCGCCTTCTTCAGCCCCCGCCAGCTGGGTGAACGAAACCAGCGGCACGCGCCAGCCGCGCCATGCGATGCGACCCAGCAGCCACTCCGGGGCACCAGCCACCGGTTCGGGCTTGGTCTGGGTGATCACTTCGGCGACGGTGGCATTGGGTAACAGCAGACGCAGGTTGCCCACCGGCACCAGTACGCAACGGATTTCACGCGGCAGCGGATCACTCATGAAAACACCTCGATCAAGCGCGCCGCAAGCTCATGCGGCGTACCGGAAAAACTGACTAGTCGTTCGGCGAACAGTCCGCTGACCATGTCGGAAGAATGCGTCTCGGACGATGACTCTACCCATACCTGACCGCCTCGGTCATGGATCGCCTGGGAGCCGGCAACCGCATCGTTCGCCCGTCCGGAGAACACGATGGCCAACGCATCGCGACCAAAGATATTGGCCGCCATGGTCAGGCTTGCATCGATGGACGGAGCTTGCGTCGCACCACCGGCGTCGTCCATCTGAAGTTCGATGCTGCCATTGCGGTTCAAACGTATTTGCTGTCCCGTGGGCACCACCAATACCTCGCCGGCGACGGCATGGCCGCCGCGCTCAGCGAGTCGTACCGGCAACGCACAATTCGCAGCCAGATTTTCAACCAGCGTCGCCGATGATTGGGCGCCCAGATGCTGCGTATGCAGAAAGGTCAGCCGCGTGGCGGACGGCAGCGCGGAGAGAAAGGCGCGGACGGAGTCTGTGCTGTCGGCCGCCGCACCCAGCAGCACAATGCGGCTCAAGGCGGCACGAAGGTCGTCAAGCAGCATTTCGCTCTCGGCGACATAAACCTGCGGTGCAACCGCTTCTTCCATCGATATCAGCTGCAGCGTCATCACTGGCTCGACTCCCGGCGCGGTCTGTTCGACGTCGGGCGCGAGGAAATCGGCGGCACTCAATTTCTCGATACCAAACGCACTGGCATCGACCCTTGCCGCAGTAGCCGCTGCGGATGCTACAAGCGGAGTTTCATCATCCAGCAGTGCCCATTCCGCGGGCGCTCGGGCAGCCGTGGCGATGCTATCGCTCGGGATATGCGTCACCGCTGCGGCAGCTATCGTCGCAACGTCGGCGTCGTTTATCGGTGATAGCTGCAAGTGATCAAGCTGAAACACACGCGAGCTCACACTCGGCAGTTTTTCATCGATTTCGCCGGCAGCGAACCGCGTGCTTTCGTTGAGACTATCGAAACCCTCAATAGAGTCTGAGCCATCCAGTGAATGCAGATCGGGCATGGCTGTCGGCGCGCCAAAATTGCCGTCGTGCAACGGTGGCAGCTCTTCATCATGGGAGTAACGCAGACCAGGCCCGGATTCATCTTCATCGCTGGCAGGCAATTCGTCGGAAGCCAGCAACGCTTCGAGTTCGGCGGCCAGGCTTTCCGATTCGGCAGTGGCCGTCTGCTCGTGTTCATCAACGTCTTCGGCTACTGGCTGATCAGACTCCAGCAACGACGACTCTTCAGCCATCGCGGGTTCCGCTACCAGTGCTATAGCTGCAGTTGCGTCCACATGCTCGATCACCGTCGGAACTTCCGCCACCGGGGCATCGACGCTTTCAGCCTCGGCAGAAATGCTTTCAACCGATGCATCGACCAGCATCTCGATGCTGCGGGCGTTCTCCGGACGTGGTGGGTCGACGTCGCCGGCTTCCAGCACCTTGACCGCCAGATGACGGGCCCAACGTGCGCGATCCCAGCCAACCAGCGCTCGACTGGCCTGCGCGTCGTTGAAGACAAGTCGCGGCCTCCGGTCGCCGTCGGTCACCTCATACAGCTGATCGAGTGCGTCATCGGCGTTGTTGTCCAGATTGACCACCAGCACGTCGGCGCCCACGTTCTGCAACAGCTCACGGCTGAGGGTGGCTACCCCACCCTCATGAACAATCCGTGCCCCACGCTCGCGCAATGCCTCGCGCAAATGTCCACCCAGCTCAGTGTCGTCAAACAACAAGGCAACGGCAGGTGCCGATTCAATCATGACTCGACTCCGCCGCACGCTGCTCCAGTACTTCGCTGATCTGTGCCAGCAACTCGGCCTCCTGATAGGGTTTTCCGAGGTAACGGTCAACGCCGAGGTCGAATGCCCGCTGGCGATGTTTGTCGCCGCTGCGTGAGGTGATCATGATGATCGGCACGTTGCGCAAGCGCGGGTCGGCCTTCATGTGGGCCGCCAGCTCATAGCCGTCCATACGCGGCATTTCGATGTCGAGCAGCATCAGGTCGGGCACGCGCTCGTGCAATTTCTCCACCGCATCGACACCGTCCTTGGCTGTGCTGACTTCGTATTCATGACGTTCCAGCACACGGCCGGTGACCTTGCGCATGGTGATCGAATCATCCACCACCATCACCAGCGGCCGTATCCGGATCTCTTCGATGACCGGCGCCTGTACCGCGCTGAGGCCGTCCGACAGACGCTGCAAGCGGCGAGTGATGCCATGGCGAACCAGCGGCGCCAGATCCAGAATGATCAGCACCGAACCATCACCCATGATGGTCGCGCCGAGCAAACCGGGCACCGAGCTGATCTGCGGACCGACCGACTTGACCACGATTTCGCGCGAACCAAGCACGGCGTCGATACGAATCGCCGCACGCAAATCACCCGCACGAGTCAGCAGCAACGGCTGCTGCTCGCCTTCCGCCGGCAGACCAGGCGGCAGACCCAGCAGCTCGGCGAGGTCATGGATGCCGTACTGCTCGTTGCCGTACTGGAACGAAGGCTCGTCTTCGGCCAATCGTGCGGCCAGATCTTCCGGGTCCACCCGCGCCACGCCTTGCACCGAAGTCATCGGGATGGCGAAGGTCGCCTCGCCGATGCGTACCAGGATGGCCTGAGTCACCGCGAGGGTGAACGGCAGGCGCAGCACGAACACGCTGCCCTTGTTTGCTTCGGACTCGATCGAGAGCGAACCACCAAGCTGCTTGATCTCGTTCGCCACCACGTCCATGCCGACGCCGCGGCCAGCCAGCTGAGTGACCTTGGAGGCAGTGGAGAACCCCGTCTGGGTGATCAACGATAGCAGCTGGTCGTCGGTAGGCTTGATATTGGCGCGCAGCAGCCCGCGTTCGATACCGCGCTTGCGGATCGCCTCGCGATCCAGCCCGCGACCATCATCGCTGACCCGGATCACCACCTCGGTAGCTTCGCGCGCGACCTGGATATGCACCGAGCCTTCGGCCGGCTTACCAGCCTTGCGACGCTCGGCCGGGGTTTCGATGCCATGCGCAATCGCGTTGCGCAACATGTGCTCGAACGGCGCCTTGATGCGGTCGAGCAGGTTGCGGTCCATTTCGCCGTGCGCACCATCCACATACAACTGTGCGTTCTTGCCCTGCTCCTGCGCCGCCTGGCGCAAGGTGCGACGCAGATTGGGCACCATCGTGTCGAATGGCAACATGCGTGTGCGCAGCAGGCCGTCCTGCAACTCCGTGCTGACGCGCGACTGCTGGATCAGCAGGGTTTCGGCCTGCCGGGTCAGTTCATCGAGCATGTTCTGGATGGACACAAGATCGGAGACCGACTCGGCCAGTGCACGCGAATACTGCTGCAGCTGCGAGTAACGATCGAGTTCGAGCGGATCGAACGCGGTCAGGCCCGCTTCGCGATGCTCGCGCTGGAAACGCGCGATGATCTGTGCCTCGGTCTCGATCTCCAGCATGCGCAGCTGACTGCGCAGACGTGCCACGGTCTGCTCGAGTTCCACCAGGTTGAAACGATAGCCTGCAACCTGCTGTTCCAGTCGCGAGCGGTAGATGGCGACTTCGCCGGCATGGTTGACCAGATTGTCGAGCAGATCGGCACGAACACGGATCTGTTCCTGCGAGGAGCGGACTTCCTCCTCCATCTCCGGCAACAGTTCGGGCAAATCGAGCGCTGTCGATGTACTCGGGACGACCTTCAGCTTCGGTGTCCGTGACGGCTTCAGTGCTGGCATGGCAACAGCTGCCAGTACCGCATCGTCAGCCAGGTTCTTTTCGCCAGCGAGCGCCAGCAGGCGATCGATCGTGGCCTGCGGATATTCTGTGGGCTGGCCTTGCGACACATGCTGCACCAGCGCATGCATCTGATCGAACGCGGCTTCCAGCGCCGCGATCAACGGGCCGGTCTTGTTCGCATAACGAGCGGGCTTTTCGAGCACTGTCTCGATGGCGTGGGCGAGGTCACCCACGTCCATCAAACCGGCAATCCGCGCGCCACCCTTGAGCGTATGCAGATCGCGCTGCAGCTCAGCGACGTGCTTCAGTTCAGTTGGCTCGTCGTGCCATTGCGCCAGCACGCCATCGGCGTGGTCGAGAATTTCGCGCGCCTCATCAATGAACACTTCAAGCAGATCGGCGTCGATATGGCCCGACCCTGCCGACGCGGAGGCCTGTTCTTGCTCCGATGCGGCACTGATCTCAGTGGACTCACTGCCGGTTGCGGCGTGTGCCGCTTGCTCGGCTGCAGCTTGTTCTGCTGCAGCTTGTTCTGCTGCAGCTTGTTCTGCTGCAGCTTGTTCTGCTGCAGCGTGTTCTGCTGCAGCGTGTTCTGCTGCGGCTTGCTCTGCTGCAGCTTGCTCTGCCGCGGCCTGCGCTGCTGCGGCGTGCTCCGCCGCGACCTTCTCCGCCGCGGCCTGCTCTGCTGCAGCTTGTTCTGCTGCAGCCTGCTCCGCTGCGGCGTGCTCCGCCGCGGCGTACTCTGCTGCGGCGTGCTCAGCTGCGGCTTTCTCAGTGGCTGCTAGTTCGGCAGCCATCTGCTCTGCCGCCGCCTTCTCAGCTGCAGCCCGCTCTGCTGCGACCTGCTCTGCTGCAGCTTGCTCCGCAGCGGCGTGCTCTGCCGCAGCTTGCTCAAGGGCCGCTTGCGCTGCGGCTGCATGTTCAGCGTCCGCGATTTCCGGACTGAACGTGCCCAATGCCTCCATCAGCTCAGCGGTGAATGCCGCATGGTGCGCCTCCTCATGATCAGTCGCCAGGGCTTCGGCAGCATCAAACGACGCCGCATCTTGCACCTCGCGCGCACGCCCGCCATCGACGTCGGCCATGCTGGCATCGAGCGATGCCCCCATGGCAGCTTGGTCGTCGCCAGGCTGATCTTCCGCAGCGGTCGTCGCGGCCAACGCCACCTCGTCCAGGCGCGGTTCGAACACGACATGCGCAACCTGCGACTCGGGGTAGCGGTCACGCATTTCAATGATCTGAGCCGTCAGCGCGTCCGTATCCGGCAACTGCGGTTCGGCGACATCGAACTGGCCCATCACGTGGTCGACCAGATCGGCCGACTGACCGAGCAGGCGCACGCCTTCGGACGGCAATGGCAAATTGGCCGCACGCAGACGCTTGAACAGACCTTCCAGCGGCGACAACATCTGTGTCAGCAATGGGATGTCCACCATCGCGATGGCGCCATGCAACGTGTGCACGGCCCGCAGCAGATCTTCACCGATCGGCAACTCGGCCCCACCACGCTGGATGGCCGCGCGAATGGTTTGCAGATATTGCGCAACTTCGCTGCGCAGGATTTCCAGCAATACCGGATCCACCGGCGGCATTACCGGCTCCGGCAGCGCCTGCTCAAACTCCACCAGCTCGTGTTCGGCGCCAGCCGTGTTGGCCTCGGTCAAACCGGCTTCTGGGATGGCATCCGACGCCGCCTCGATGCGCGGTACGCGATGACGCACCACCCGACGGACCGTTTCGGTGGCCGCCGACATGTGATCTTCCACACGCGCCGGCTGACCTGCAACCAGCTGCTCGGCGGTATGCATGATGGCGCTGAGCGGCGCATTCGCCATGCCCTCGCCCTTGAGCGCCTCAAGCAATTGCGGCAGCGCGTCGATCGCATGCCGCAGTACCGCCTGTACGTTCTCGTCCGGCTGGATGGAACCGTCCAGCACGTGGTTGAACATGTCCTCAACTTTCCACGCAAACTCACCCAGCACGCCGGCACCGACCAGTCGACCTGAGCCCTTCAGCGTGTGGAACGAGCGGCGGATGCTGACCAGCGAGGGAAGTTGCGTCGGATCGGCCAGCCAGACCTTCTCGGCACTACGCAGGCTGTCGATTTCCTCCTGCATTTCCTCCAGGAAGATCTCGCGAATGTCATCGTCGATACCTTCTGCGTTGGCGTTGAAGCTGGTGTTGGCCGCGAGCGCATCGCGTGCCGGCACCTGCTCGAACACCTCTTCCTCGACCTCGATCCAGTCGCCACCCTGATCGTCCAAACCATGGCCAGACCCATCGCCTGAAACGTGGTCGGGCGATACCGGTGGCGTGGTCACTTCGGTCGGCGTCAGCCGCAGCCCGTCCAGGTTGTGCACGGGTGCGACATGCGGTTCGCTGTAACCGACAAATAGATGTCCGAGATCGTCGCCGGGCAGCAGGCTGACGGATTCGGACAGTTCCGGATGCTCTTCGTTTTCGATGCCGTCGCCAGCATGAGCCATCACGCTCGCTTCGGGTGCAGTGACCTTGGGCTTGGACAACACCTTGTCGGCAGGCACCCGCTCGGCTGGCAACGGCCAGTAACCAAGCAAGCCGAGGCTGTGCTCGGCAACGTCGAGAATATGGTCCAGCCCGCCACGATGTTCGCGTGCAGCTTCGAGGTAGTACTCCAGCGCGGCGAGAGCATCGGCCAGATGATCCATCTGCGCGCCCGTGGGAACACGTTGGTCATCCACCAATTCATAACCGATGAAACGGCCGACACCTTCGGCCAACTCGGCCGATCGCGGCGAGGACAGCATGCGCATGGCGCCGGCAACTTCCTCCATCAGAGGAGGTGCGACAGCCAGACGGTTGTGCTCCCAACCTGATTCGACAAAGGCGACGATCGCGTCTTTCACTTTGCCGGTATTGTTGATCGCTTCATGCATCAACGCGGTGACTACGCCCAGCGCCTCGCTGCGCGGCAGGCCCTGCATCGCGCCGCCGGTGTCCGATTCGTCCTCGGAACCCAGGCTCTCGATGTGGTCGTCCAGCGACGCTTCGACATACAGCAGGGCACCGGCTACATCCAGCAGGGTGTCCTCGTCGGGCTTGCGCATGCGGTTGGCAATTTCGTCCAGTACCCGCCGCTGTTCGATGACCAACCGGCGCGGTACGGCCAGCGCGAGCATGCCCAGCGTATCGCCGACACGATCGAGCACTTCGCTCTGCTCGGCCAGTTGTGCCGGATCACCGTCGCTCTGACGCAGGAACAGGTCCAGCGCCTCCTTGACGCGCAGCAAGTCATCTTTAAGCGCACGCGATACCGAATCGAGCAACGCACGGTTGTGGCCGGACATCGAGCCGCGCGCGTGTTCCAGTTCCCCAGCATCGGGTACCAGGCTGTCCAGGGCATAGGTATTCCGCAACAACTCCATCTGCGGGCTGCGTTGCTTGGCCTGGGCCACGATGTACAGCAGTTTGCAGGCGACTACGTCCGCTTCGCTACCGCGCAGGCTGTCTTCGCCGTGTTCAATCAGCTGGCGAATGCTGCGATCGACTTTGCCGATCAGCTGGCGGACTTCGCCAGCATGACCCTTGATCATGCCTTGCTCGAGACCCTCCAGCACACCGGCAGCGATCCACCACAAGCGCCTGCCGTGCACGTGATAGCAACGGGCAGTGATGGCGAGCAATGTCTTGCGCATGCCACTCAACTGCTGCGCAATGTCTTGTCCACGGAACCAGCTCAGCAATTGCTGCTGGAAGCGCAGACGCAAATTCACCAACTCGCCGCGATGCGATTCGGCATAGGCCGCACTCATGGCCGCCGGCGCCAGATCCGGCAGGAACGCATCGAGATTGGGATGGAACATCGCCGACTCGGGCAGCGGCGGTTGCTCGCGGCTTGCACGCAGGTCGTTGAGCAACGGCAGCAGCACCACCGGCACATCGCGATGGCCGCTGGACAACCGCTCAAGGTAATCGGGCAGTTGCATCAGGCCGCGCATCAACGCGGCATAAGCTTCTTCGCGATAGGCGATGTGATCCTCAAGCAGCGCAATGGAGAGGGTCTCCATTTCCGCAGTCACCATCGCCGCACCGTACAACTCGACCATCCGCAAGGTGCCGTGCACCTGATGCAAATGTCGCGTGCACGAACGCATGACCTCGCGATCGTCTGGATTCTCGACGTAGGACTCCAGCGCCTCGCGGGCAGTCGACAGCGTCTCGTCGAGCTCCGGCTTGACCCACTGCAGTGTGGTGAAATCGATGTGATCTTGAAGTCTCAT
>Ga0302229_10002513_pt1 | contig 13207 bp, 10 predicted proteins | sample II_Palsa_N1_3_FD_193518 | JGI IMG/M metagenome (GOLD analysis project Ga0302229, IMG submission 193518) | Peat permafrost microbial communities from Stordalen Mire near Abisko, Sweden - II_Palsa_N1_3 | ecosystem: Environmental > Terrestrial > Soil > Palsa > Peat permafrost | place: Sweden...
TCACGGGCCTGCAGCAGCCGCTGGCTGCGCAGCAGGCTGCCGACGTGGTCGGCGCGGAACGGGGGGCTGGTCCTGCGGGCCATGGGCTACCTCTCATAGGGGGGCGGGTGGTGTGAGATTGAGGTCTGCGGGATAGGTCGTTCGCGTCCTGGGTAGGCCGAGTGCCTGGCCGAGGATACCGCGCATGCGGGAGCAGGCCACCCGGTGAGTTTGACTGGCTAACAGTTTTCATATCATGCGCTTCTCGTGGTCAAAAGTGTCATATATCGTGTGCCCTGGATCCCAGGCGCTCCGTGGCGCCCCGCGCGCTCCGTGTTGCCCGCGCGCCGAAGTTATTCTCGACGGGTGAGGAGCCTCCTGGATGCGGGCCAGCTCGGGGACGCCGAGCCGTGGATGTCGCCCGGCGCGGCCGCGCAGCGGCCGCCGCGGCTGCTGCTCACCCTGCTCGGTGACTACTGGTGGCAGCGTACCGAGCCGCTGCCGTCGGCGGCGATCGTCGCGCTGCTCGCCGAGTTCGGGGTCAGCGACTCGGCGGCCCGGGCCGCGCTGAGCCGGCTGACCCGCAACGGGCTGCTGGTCACGGCCAAGAGCGGCCGCCGGACTTACTCCCGGCTGAGCTCGCGCGCGGCGGCGATCCTGGACGACGGCGCGCGGCGCATCTTCTCCTTCGGCGCGGCCAACCAGCCGTGGGACGGGCTGTGGTCCCTGGTCGCGTTCTCCATCCCCGAGGACAACCGGGCGGCGCGGGACGCGCTGCGCAAACAGCTGCGCTGGCTCGGCTTCGCGCCGCTGTACGACGGCGTGTGGCTGTCCCCGCGCGATCACGGCGCCGAGGTGATCGGGTACCTGAAGGACCTCGACATCACCACCGCCACGGCCTTCCGGGCCACGTCGGTGCCGGCCGAGTGCGACATCCCGGCCCGCGCCTGGGACCTGGACGGGCTGCGTGAGCGGTACGAGCACTTCATCTCCTTCGCACGCCAGCTGCGGGACACCACCGCGGCCGGTCAGGTGCCGCCCGTCGAGGCGCTCATCGCCCGGACCCGGGTCATGGACGAGTGGCGGGCCTTCCCCGGCCTGGACCCCGACCTGCCCGCCGAGCTGCTGCCGTCCACGTGGCCGCGGGCGCAGGCCCGCGAGCTGTTCATCAGGTGCTATGACCTGCTCGGCCCGCTGGCTGCCCGGCGGGTCCGGCAGATCATCACCCGGTACAGCCCCGAGCTGGCCGGGCGGGCCGCCTACCACAGCTCGGAGCTGAAGCTGAGCGCCGCTCCCGATCCCGCGAGCGGTTAGGACTTGCGGCCGAAGCCTGGCGGTCATCCGGGCTAAGCGGGACTCAGAGGAAGGCCTGCAGGGTGTCGCCGGAGATCTCGTACATGCGCAGGACCTCCAGGGCCACGCCGATGCGCAGCGTGGCGGCCGCGTCGTCGGCGAACTCGCCCAGCATGCGCTCCAGCTTGGTCACCCGGTAGCGCATGGTGTTGTAGTGATAGTGCAGGATCCGGGCCGATTCGGCCACGTTGAACCGGGTGCCGGATAGCACGGCCAGTGACTTGAGCAGGTCCGAGCGGGTCGGCTCGGGCAGGTCGAGGACCGGGCCGAGCGTGTCGTGCACGAATGCCCGTAGCTCGGCCTGGCTCACGTTGCTGATCAGCCGGTACAGTCCGAGCCCGGCGAAGTTGGTGATCGCGCCGCCGCCGTTGAGCCGCTGGCCGACCTGCAGCGCGACCCGGGCCTCCTCGTACAGCCGCGGGATGTCCAGCGGCCCCGCGCCGACCTGGCTGACACCCACCGAGTAAGCCCGCCCGGTCGACCCGGTCATGTCCGCGTGGATCTTGCGGGCCAGCGCGGCCGCGTCGGCGGTGCCCAGCACGGCCACGAGCTCGGTGGCGAAGCCGGCCACCGCCGCGTCCCGATCCCGTTCGCGGACCGCCCGGGTCCACAGCTCGACCGCGCGCAACGCGGCGGCCTCCTGCGGGCGGGAGGCGTCCTCACGCTGCTCGGCGCCCCCGTGTTCGATGTCCCCGTGTTCGATCTCATTGTGCCGGGCGACCAGTACGGTCAGCGGGCGCCGCAGGTCCCAGCCGAACCTGACCGCCCGCTCGAGCGCCTGGTCCAGGTGACCCGCCGTGCCGGTGACCAGGTCGTGCAGGGCGTTCGAGGCGAACTGCTGCTCGACGGCGAGCACGGCCAGGTCGCGGGTGATCTCCAGCGCGGCCACCAGCGCCGCCTGCTCGACCGCCACCCCGGCCATCCCCGGCAGGCCCTGCGCGCCGCCGACGGCGAGCACCCACCCGTGCCGCATCTCGCCGGCCCGGATGACCGCGGCCGCCCAGGGCGTACCGGTCTCGGCGTCCTTGTGCACGCCCGCGACCAGCCAGCCGGTGTTCACCCGGCCGCTGCCCCCCGGGACGTACTGAGCCCGCACGTCCGGGACCTGGGCCGCGGAGCGCGTGGTAGCGGCCAGCGGGTAGCCGGCCGGGTCGCAGATCACCACGTCGGCACCGGGCAGGATCTCGGCCAGCTCGCCGGACAGCCGGGCCAGGCCGCCACCGGTCAGCGCCACGCGCAGGAACGCGTCGTGGATCTGCTGCCTGCGGGCCAGCGCGGCCGCCTGCCGGTTGACGATCGTCTCGAACGTCTGGCTCAGCACGTCGTCCAGCGGCGACGCGGCCGGGATGACCACGATCGGGAAGCCGGCCCGGTCGGCCAGCTCCACCGCGTCGTCGGGCACCTCGGCGAGGTACTCGTCCAGCTTCACACCGAGCCCGGCCAGCCCCTTGGCGGCCAGCTGCTCGATCAGCCGGCCGAACTCCCCCGGCTCCCGGGGCAGCGGGTATCCGGTGGTGAGCAGGAACTCGTCCTGCTTGGTCCAGCGGACGATGTTCGGCACGGTCATGACGTTGAGCCGCCGGACCACGCGGTCCAGCCCGTCGGCGCCGGCGATGATCCGGGCCCCGCGCATGGCGTCCTGGCCGAGCATCTCGCGGACCGTCAGCCCGTCGACCGGGATCTGCCCGGCGCGCCGGCGGCGCCCGGGCAGCGAGACGACGCTAGCCCGCATGCTGTCCCTGGGCATGGTCTCAGCCCGGACCGCCGGCCGACGGCACGGACGCGGGCGGTGCGGACGCGGGCGGTGCGGACGCGGGCGAGGTGTACGCGGGGGGCGTGTATGGGGGGTACAGCATCGGCTGGCTTGCGCAGGGGTCTTCGACTAGGCCGCGGGCCCAAGCCAGGTCGGCGGGGGTTGGCTGGTACTCGGCGGTTACGTCGAGCAGCTGGATGGGGTTGTCGGTGATCATCCGGGTCACCTTCTCCATCGGCACGCCCTTCTCGAAGATCGTCTGGGCGAAGATGCGCAGCGCCTCGGACGGCAGCGGGTTGTGCCGCTGCCCGGTGTCGGAGACGAGCAGGCAGCGGGACGCCCCGATCCGCTCCACGCTCTGCACGATCTTCTCCGGCGCGGCGTACTGCCAGGCCGGCGAAATCGTGCAGTAGCCGAACTCGGGCATGGCGCCCATCTTGGCCACCTCTTCCAGGGTGTCCAGGTCGAGGTTGGGCACCCGGAAGTAGGGGTGGGTGATGACGATCTTCTCCACGCCGACCGACCGGGCCTCGCGGACCAGCGCGACGATCTCCCGCGGGGCCAGGTGCGAGGTGGCGAGGATCGCGCCGTACTCGGCGACCAGCTCGAGCACCTCCTTGACCTCGGGCCGGAGCTTGCCGTCCTTGTCTTCGATCCAGATCCCTTCGGCCTGGCTCCGGCCGCCCTTCTGGTTGTCGTAGCCGCCGGTGCCGCCGTGGATCTCGGCGTGATAGCCCGCGTCCACGGTAGGCATCCACACCTCCTTGCCGCCGAGCTTCAGCGACGCCTCCACCGCAGCGGGGTTGATCCCGCCCACGTAGTAGTTCAGGACGATCCCGCCGAATACCTGGATGCCGGGGATGACCCGCTGGACCAGGTACGCCCGCGACACCGTGTTCTCGTGGTGGCACTTGAGCACGATGGCCTTCATGCCCGCGTCGCGGGCGGCGCGCACGATGTCGAAGTCGTCGGCCAGCCGGGGGAACAGGTCAGGGTACGGGTGGCAGTGCAGGTCCACCGCGCCCGCCACGTCGATCAGCGGCCCGCCGTAGGTGCGCTTGGTCATGGAGTCCTCCCGGTGCTGAGACTAAATGTGGGGGTTCGGGTGCGGTACGTCAATGTTTGCCGTCTGCGGACCGGATCTGCGGGCAGTTATTGCCTCCCGGCGGACGGTTCTCGCCGACGTCCGGTGAACAGCACGGCGACCCGGTCGTGGTCGCCGATCTGACCGGAGCGCCGCATCTCGAGCAGCCCGGCCAGGCCGGCAGAACCGGTCGGGTCGACCGGGATCCCGGTCCGGCCCACGGCCAGCTGGCTGGCCTCGGTTAGCGAGTCCTCGCTGACCACCAGCGCCCGGCCGCCGGTCGCCAGCATGCCCTCGACCACCGCCCGCCAGTCGTAGGTCTCGTCGTCGAGGATGCCGGTGGCCACGCTGACGGGCGGCTCGGCCCAGGGCTGCATGAACGCCGACCGGTGAGCCGTGGCCTGCGCCATGGCCCGCTTCACCGCGTCCGGGTCCGGGTCCGGGTCCGGGTCTGGGCCACCGGGCAGCAGCGCCCGGACCCGGGCGTAGGCCCGTTCCAACGGGTGCGCGCCGGTCGTCTGCACGGTGTGGATGGCGGGCATGTGGCCGAGCGCACCCAGCTCCGCGGCCTCGCGCAGCGCGTGAACGCAGGAACTGGCCAGCGCTCCCCCGCCGACCTGGACGATCAGGTGATCCAGGGAGCCGCCCGCGAGATCGGTCACGAGCTCGTAGCCCAGGGTCTGGCCGCCCTCGATGGCGAGCCCGTTCTCCGGACCCTGGGTGGTGAACGGCAGCGCCCCCCGCGCTAGCTCCTGAGCCAGCCGGAGGTACGCCGGGTCGCCGAGGAGACCGGGCTCGCGCGGGCAGGTGACCACCGTCGCGCCGAGGTCATCCAGCCGCCGGACGACCCTCGCGTCGGCCTCGGGCGGCACGAGCACGGTCAGCCCCCAGCCACCGGCGCGGGCTAGTACCGCGGCCGCGAGGGCCGCGTTTCCGCAGCTGGCGATGGCCAGCTCCCGGCGACGAGCGGGGTCAAGGAGCCCGCAGCGCTCCATGACCGCCAGGTGGATAAGCACGCCCATCAGGTGGCGGCCCTTGTGCGAGCCGGACACGTTCGGTGTCTCGTCCTTGACCCACACCCCGCCCGCGGCGGAGAAGGCCAGGGCCTCGCTCAGTTCCGGGCTGCGAAAGAACGGTGTGGCGCGGAACCCGCCGCCGTCCACTGCGGCGACCGACACGTCGAGCGAGACGACCAGGTCGCGGTAGTCAGCGTCGGACAGGCCCCGGGCCCGGGCCACGTGCCAGGAGTGCATGAGCGCGCGGTAGCGCAGGAACGGGTTCGCCTCGGGACCGGCGGGGAAGCGGGCCCCGTCCAGGCTGAGGACCCGGGTCAGCACGTGGTCGGCGTCATCGGTCCCGGCCCGCGGGCACCGGAAGGGGTAGGGGTCAGCCGGGCCGGCCACGTAGCCGCACCCCGCGCAGCAGATCGTGCTGGCCGGCGGCGTCATCTGGCCACGGCCAGGCCGGTCCGCTCGTTGAATTCGGTGATCATGGTGTCCCACACGGGCAGCAGGTCGCGCAGGCCGGTCCAGAACCGCTGATCGCGCCGCGCCTCGAAGTCGGCCAGTGACACCCCCTGCTGCTCGACCCAGGTGTAGTAGCCGAGGTTGAAGATGCGGTTCCGGTCGGCCAGCGTGGGTTCCAGTAGGTCCTCGGGCCCGGTCCCGAGCATCCAGCGGCCGAACGCCTCGGCCGCGTCGGCGACATCGAAGCCGTCCGGGAAGTCGCGGGCGGCGATGCGCTCGCGCTCGCTGGCGTACATCCCGGCCCCGTCGGTGGCCACCGTGATGATCACGTCGTCCGGGCCGAGGCGCAGGTACTTCGCGGTCTTCACCGCGGCCAGGATGTTGCAGACGCTGGACAGGCCGAAGGCGGTCAGCTCGGCCAGCACCGGCTCGGGGACCCGGCGCCGGGTCCGGAGGAACTCCAGGCCCTGGCCGGCCGCGAACAACACCGACAGCTGGTCGGTGGCCCGGTCGGAGATCCCGGCCACCAGGTCGGTGTTCAGCACGTTGTGGATGAGCGGGATGTGCTTGTCGCCGATGCCCTGGATGTTGTGCTCGCCAAAGCCGTTGGCCAGCATCGTCGGGCACTCCAGAGCCTCGACGGCGACGATCTTGGCGGCGTAGCGCTCCTTGAGGTAGTCACCGGCGCCCAACGTGCCAGCCGATCCGGAGGCCGACACGAACGCGCGCAGCCGCAGGCCAGGCTCGGCTTCGGCCAGCGAGTCGAACACGGCCTCCAGGGCCCGGCCGGTGGACTGGTAGTGGACGAGGTGGTTACCGAACTCCGCGAACTGGTTGAAGATGACGTGGCCGGGATCGGCGGCCAGTTCGGCGCACTTGTCGTAGATCTCCTTGACGTTGCTCTCGGTTCCGGGGGTGCGGATGATGTCCCCGGGGTCGGTGACCCAGTCCTCGAGCCAGGCGAACCGCTCCCGGCTCATGCCCTCGGGCAGCACGGCCACCCCCCGGCAGCCCAGCAGCCGAGAGATCGCCACCCCGCCCCGGCAGTAGTTCCCGGTTGAGGGCCAGACGGCCCGGTCCCGGGCCGGATCGAACGTACCGGTCACGATGCGCGGCACCAGGCACGCGTAGGCGGGGAGCACCTTGTGCGCCCGGACCATCGGGAACAGGTCGCCGAGGGCGACCACGATCTTGGCGTCCACCCCGGTCAGCTCGGCGGGCAGCACTACGTGCGCCGGGATGGCGGCCTGCCCGGCCCGGTCGCGGTCGTTGTACCAGTGCACCCGGAACAAGTTCCCTGGATCGGCCCGGTCCGGGTCCACCGCCTTCAGCGGTTCGCGGATCGCCGCCGGGATGGCGTCCGGCGCGGCCAGCTGCGCGAAGGTGGGCAGCAGGACGCCGGCCGAGCGGAACCAGTCGACGGTGCGGCGGTAGGTCTCGGGGTCGATGACGTCGTGCTCAAGCCCCAGGGATGTCATGGTTGGCTTTCCCTCTCATCCAGCAGGGCCAGGACCCGCTCGGGGGTGATCGGCAGCCGGTCCGGGCGGACGCCGATCGCGTCCTGGATGGCGCTGGCGATGGTGGCGGCCACGTTCCCGATGGGCGGCTCGCCGATCCCGCGCGCGCCCAGCGGGCCCTTGCCCTCGCCGCTCTCCACGATGTCGACCAGGACGTCGGGGAAGTCCTGGGAATTCGGGATCAGGTAGTTGGCGAACAGGACCGCCTGGACGTAGCCGTCCTCGATGACCATGTCCTCGGTGAGCGCGTAGCCGAGGCCCTGCATGGCGCCGCCCTGGATCTGGCCCTGCACCCGCATCGGGTTGATGGCGCGGCCCACGTCGTGGCAGGCCCCGTAGCGCAGCACCGTGACCTGCCCGGTCTCGACGTCGACCTCGACGTCGGCCGCGTGCGTGCCGTAGGTGTAGTCGGGGAACGTGTCGCCCTGCCCGGTGCGCGGGTCGAACGAGCCCGCCTCGGCCCGCCAGGTCGACAGGTGCGCGGTGCTGATGGCCCGCTTATCGCAGGCGGCGGCCAGCTCAGCCAGGGTGATGCTCACCTCTCCTTGGTGAGCGTGGACCCGGCCGGCGACGAACTCCAGGTCGTCGGCGGGCACGCCGAGCAGGTCGGCGGCGACCGGTGCCATCCGGTCACGCAACTCTTGGGCCGCGTGCAGCACGGCATTGCCGGACATGTACAGCTGGCGGGTGGCGAACGTGCCGCCGGCCGGCGGGTTGAGCGCGCTGTCGCCGATGTAGATGCTGATGTCGTCCAGCGGCGCGCCCAGGACCTCGGCGGCGATCTGGCACAGGCTGGCGGCCTGGCCGGCGCCCAGGTCGGTGACGCCGGAGCGGATCAGCAGCGTGCCGTCGCCCTGCAGGCTCAGCCAGGCCGAGGCGCGGTCGCGGAACCAGATGGTCCGGCCGTAGGGGTGCCGGTTGCAGCCGATGCCGCGACCCACCAGCTTGCCCGGGCCGGACGGCTGGGGCGGCTCGCCGAGCAGGGCGATCGCCCGGTGCATGGTCTCGGCCACCTCCACGCAGGTGTCCAGGCGCTCCCCGGTGGGCAGCAGGTCCCCCTTGGCCAGGAAGTTGCGCTCGCGCAGCTCGGTGCGGGACAGGCCGAGCCGTTCGGCCAGCTGGTCCATCTGGGATTCGTAGCCGAGCACGATCTGCATCGCGCCGAACCCTCGGAAGGCGCTGGCCGGCACGTTGTTGGTGAACACCGCGGTGGAGGTGATGCTGGCGTTGGGCACCCGGTACGGCCCGCAGGCGCAGGCCGCGGCGGCGAACAGCACCCGGGGCGACAGGTTGGGGTAGGCCCCGGCGTCGCCGATGATCTCGACCTGCTGCGCGGTGATCGTGCCGTCGCGGTCCGCCCCGGTCCGGTACCGCATGATGAACGGATGCCGCTTGGTGCTGGCCACCAGCGACTCCTGTCGGTCCCAGATCATCCGCACCGGGCGCCGGGTATGCCAGACCAGCAGGGCCAGGAACGCCTCGACGGTCATGTCCTCCTTGCCGCCGAAGCCGCCGCCCATGTACGCGGCGATGACCCGGACCTTGCTCTGCGGCAGCCCCAGGATGTGCGCGATCATGGCCGCGTGCTCGATGACCTGGGTGGACACCCGCAGGGTGAGCACGCCGTTCTCGATCCAGCCCACGCCGGCCTCGGGCTCGAGGTAGGCGTGCTCGACGTGCTGGCTGCGGTACTCCCCCTCGATCACCACGTCGGCGGCGGCCAGCGCGCCGGCCACGTCGCCGCAGTGGATCTGCCAGTTGACCAGGGTGTTGCCGACCTCGTGCACCCGCGGCGCCCCGTCGGCGCGGGCCGAGATGGGGTCGAAGACGCCGGGCAGTTCCTCGTAGTCGACGGCGACCAGTTCGGCGGCCTCGTAGGCGATCTGGGGGGTGGTGGCCGCGACGACCGCCACCGGCTCGCCCATGTACCGGACCCGGTCGGCGGCCAGCACCGGCATGCTCACCTGGAGCTCGGCCAGGCCGCCGCTGGCCAGCTCCACGATCTGGTTGCTGGGCACGTCGGCGGCGGTGAGCACGGCGGCGACGCCGGGCAGGGCGCGGGCCGCGGTGACGTCGATGCCGGTGATCCGGGCGCTGGGCACCGGGCTGCGGACGACCCGGCCGTGCAGCATGCCGGGCAGCTGCCAGTCCGCGGCATAGTGCAGCGAGCCCTTGACCTTGTCCACGAAGTCGTGGTGAGCCGGTGAGGTGCCCACGATTCGATAGGGCTTGGTGAACCGCTGCAGGTCGGGGGTGGTCATTGGTCGGCGTACTCCTCGATGGCGTCGAGGATCTTGGTGTAGCCGGTGCACCGGCACAGGTTGCCGACCAGCGCGTACCTGATCTCGTCGCGGGTGGGCCTGGCCTGGCCTTGGCTAACACAGCGGCGGACCAGGTCGACCGAGGTCAGCACCATGCCCGGGGTGCAGAAGCCGCACTGCGAGGCGCCGCGGCGCAAGAAGCACTCCTGCAGCGGGTGCATGACCTCACCGGGGCCCATCAGGCCGCGCATGGTGGTCACCTCGTGGCCCGCGGCCTGCACGGCCAGGGTCAGGCAGCCGTTGACCGGGTCGCCGTCCAGCAGCACCGTGCAGGTGCCGCAGACGCCCTCGCCGCAGCCGTACCGGACGTCGGCCATCCCGAGCTCGTCGTGCAGCACGTCGAGCACGGTGTCTGACGGAAAGACCCAGACCTCGTGGTCAGTCCCGTTGACGCTGAGCACGATCTGCCGCTTGTTCACCGGGCGTCCCCCGTCGCGCGGGCGGCGGCCTGGCGCAGCGCGCGGGCGACGAGCACCCGGGCCAGCCGGCGCCGGTAGGCCGCGGACGCGTGCACGTCGGAGGCCGGCTCGAGGGTTTCCGCGATCCGGGCCGCGGCCGCGTCCAGGTCCTGGTCCGCGGTGCTGGCCATGGGCCCGGGGTCGGCGAGCATAACGCGATCCGCCACTCCGGCCAGGGCGACGCGGGCGGCGGCGATCTCGCCAGGTCGTTCGCCGAGTTCGACCACGGCGGCCACGGCCACGATCGCGAAGTCTGAGGTGCGCCGGACCATCTCCAGGAACGACCAGCCCTGGCGGGGCCGGGCGACCGGGATCAGCACGTCGGTGATGATCTGCGACTCGGCCAAGGTGGTGGACCAGTAGCCGGCGAACAGCTCGCTGACCGGCACCGTGCGCTCGCCATCGGGACCGCGCGCCACGACCTGGGCTTGCGTGGCCAGCGCGCAACAGCCGATCTCGGAGGTCGGATCGGCGTGCGCCAGGCTGCCGCCGATCGTGCCGCGGTTGCGAACCCGTACGTTCCCGACGTGCCGGATCGCCTCGGCGAGCAGCGGGCAGTGCTGGCGCACCAGGTCGTGCTCGAGCAGGACCCGGTGCCGGGTCAGGGCGGGCAGCCGGAGCAGGTCCCCGGTGCGCGACGGCGGGCGCTGGTCGGCCAGGTTGATGTCGATCAGCAGCTCGGGACGGGCCAGCCGGAGGTTGAGCATCGGCATCAGGCTCTGCCCGCCGGCCAGGATCTTCGCTTCCTCACCGCGGGCGGCCAGCAGGCGCACCGCCTCGTCGTAGCTGCCGGCGGCTACGTAGTCGAAGGGGGGTGCGACCATCCGCGCTACCCGGCCACGGCCTGCAGGCGGGCCACGGCGGCGGCCAGCACCGCCTGGTTGCTGGTCACCACAGGCAGGCCCAGCCGCTCGGCGATGGCCGGGCGGACGGCCATCGCACCGAAGTTCGTGCAGGAGGCGAAGACCAGGTCGATGGTGCCGGCCGCGGCCAGCGGCCCGAGGGCCCGGACCGCGAAGGCCACGATCTCGTCCGGCTCGACCTCCGCGATCGCGAAGTTGTCGGTGATGCCGAGCCCGGTGATGCCGGCCACCTGGATTCCGTCGTCTTCGATGCTGGCCTTGATCTTCTCGTTCAGCTCATCGATGTACGGCGTGATCACGCCGATGCTGGCCGCGCGGGACGCCTCGATCGCGGTCCGGACCGCGCCGATGGTGGATATGACCGGCGCGCCGGTCAGCTCGCTGATCCGCTGGCACAGCTCGGTGTCGTAGTCGTTGCCGCGCAGCGCCCCGGCACTGGTGCAGCCGAACACCACGACGTCGGGCCGCGCGGTGCCCAGGTCGCGCGCGGCGGGCAGCGCGAACTCGTCCAGCATCCGGTTCTCGCCCGCCGGGGTGGTGTCCTGCATGTACATCCGCGCCGTGTGCAGGGCGGTACCCGGTGGCAGGTCGCGGGTGAAGTCGACCTCCATCATGGTGTTGGAGGACGGGATCATCAGCCCGACCCGGGCGGGCCGGGCCCTCATGGTGTCTGCACCGTCACTGCGACGGGGCCGTCGCGCAGCTCGCGGTAGATGGCGACCTCCTGCGCCGACGGCGGCGCCAGCTCGGTGATCTCGTCGCTGAGTAGCAGCTCGAATCCGGTCTGCGCGCGGACCTGGCTGACGCTCACGCCCGGCTGCAGTGCGCACAGGCGCATCCGCCGGCTGACCGGCTCGAAGTCGAGCAGGGCCAGGTCGGTGACCACGGCCCCGAGCCTGCCGGTGACCAGCCCGGCCCGGGCCCGGCTGTCCCCGCCGGACAGGTAGCCGGGGCTGGTGATGAAGTCGACCCGCTCGACGAAACGCCGCGGCTCGTGCTGGGTCACGATCAGCACCTCGTTGCACAGCGAGATGATGTCGTTCGCGCCGCCGCTGCCCGGCAGTCGCACCCGTGGCCGTTCCATGGTGCCGATCACGCTGGTGTTGATGTTTCCGTACATGTCGACCTGGGCGGCGCCGAGGAAGCCGTAGTCGAAGTAGCCTCGCTGCGCGTACAGGAAGATGTCGGTGATGTCGGTCAGCATCTGCGCCCCGTAGGCGGCGCGCATCTCGTTGGTGGAGATCGGCAGCTTGCCCGGCAGCAGCGCGGTCCCGATGATGCCGCCCTCCAGGACGATGGTCAGGTGCGGCGCGTGCCGGTGCCGGGCCACCGCGGAGGCCAGCAGCGGCATGCCCACGCCGGCGAAGACCACCTTGTGATCGGCCAGCAGCCGGCTGGCCGTGATCGCCATCAGCTCCTCGGCCGTGATGTCGCCGGTGGTGTCGGGTGGGATGTCGGCCGTTATGTCGCTCATCGGGGGGTCAGCTCCCCGGCGTCGGCGGCCAGCGCGGCCAGCCGGTCGGGCCCGGCGGCGGCGAGGAAGCCGGCGAAATCTGCGTGCGCGTCCACGTTCTCCTCCACGTAGCGCAGCCCCGCGGCCGGGCCTTGCTCCTTGGCCGCGGCGGCGTAACCGTCGAAGTGCCGCAGGTCGGGGCCGTAGCGGCCGTAACACTCGTGCGGGTAAGCCCCGTGCGGGGCCGCCACCACGGCGTCGACGGCGAAGTGCGGCAGCATCGTGCGGTCCGGGTGGGCGGCGATCTGTTCCGGGCTGACGATCTCCTCGGCGCTGACGATCACCGTGCGGGCGGCGCGGGCCATGTCGACGTCCATGTGCCGGTACCCGTCGACCTGCACGTTACCGAGCATGTCGGCCCGGTGGGCGTGGATGAGGGCCACGTCGGGGTTGAGGGCCGGCACCGCGGCCAGCCGTTCGCCGGTGTACGGGCAGGTGACGGTCTGCAGGTCCAGCCGGGCGGCCAGGTCGGAGCCGAGCATGGTCAGGGTGGGCAGGAACGGCACGCCCATCGCGCCGGCCTTGTAGCGCAACCCGATGGCCAGGTGGCTCCACTCGTCGTAGGCGACCTCGCCGCGCTCGACGTAGTGCCGGAAGATCGGGGCCAGCCCCCAGGGCAGGCCGATGCCGACCCAGCTGGAGACGATCCGGTCCAGCGCGCCGGTGGACAGGAAGAGCTCGATCTCGTAGCAGGCCAGCGGCCGGGACACGGTCAGGTGCCGGCGCCGCTGCCGCAGTAGCGCGAACACCAGCGCCATCGGCGTCCGCGAGTACAGCGTCCCGCCTATCGCGACGTGGTCGCCGTCGCGGATGAGTTGCACCGCCGCCTCGGCGGTCATCCGCTTGTCCACCGCCGGCCGCCCGCCCGCCTCCCGCTCGGCCCGGGCCGCCAGCACGGCG
>Ga0302229_10002521_pt1 | contig 13176 bp, 10 predicted proteins | sample II_Palsa_N1_3_FD_193518 | JGI IMG/M metagenome (GOLD analysis project Ga0302229, IMG submission 193518) | Peat permafrost microbial communities from Stordalen Mire near Abisko, Sweden - II_Palsa_N1_3 | ecosystem: Environmental > Terrestrial > Soil > Palsa > Peat permafrost | place: Sweden...
CGAGCCGCACGGAGGTTACCGGGGCCAGGAAGGCCAGCAGGGCTACTCTGAGCGCGAGTACGGCCCGCAGGACGTCAGCCAGGCCGCTCGCGACCAGCGCGGGTACCCAGGGCAGGACTACCGGGACCAGAGATACGCCAGTCCGGGCGGGACCTACCCGGAACAGGGCTATACCGGCTACGACTACGCCGGCGACCGGCGGGGCGTCGGGAACCCGGCGGGCTACGAGCAGAGCGGCCACGACCGTCCCGGCGTGGAGCCAGGCGGGTACGGCACTCGGGGCTACGACACGGGCGCGACGGCCGGCTACGACAATGCCGGCTACAGCAACGCCGGTTACGACAACGCTGGTTACGACAGTGCCGGTTACGACAGTGCCGGTTACGACAGTGCCGGCCATAACAACGCCGGCTACGACCAGGCCGGCTACGGCGGTGCGGGCTACGGCGGGTCCGGGTACGACGGCGCAGGGTATGACGGCGCAGGCTACGGTGGCGGCACGGATAGCGGTTCCGGGTACGGCGGGGCCGGTTACGAAGACGGATCGGCTCGGTCAGGCGGGTACAGCCAGCTACCGGGGGCCAGCGGTTCGAGGGACCGTGCCCAGTACGACGACCCGGACGTGACCCCGAGCCAGCCGATGTCCTCATTCCCCTACGACGGCGGTCCGCCGCCGGAGCGGGAACATCGACGCCGTCGTCGGCGTTGACGACTCAGACCGGTGCGGCTGTGTCCCCGGGCCGCACCTACTGCCTTCGCGGAATACCGTTCGGCTGGAGCCGTGTTGTGCCTTTCGCCGAGAGGCGACCTCCGCACCGGTTGGCGTGACGAAGGGCCGGCACGCGGGCGGGCGATCTGCTCGTCAGCGTGCCGGCTCTTTGCGTTCAGACTGGCCGTTCAGACTGGCCGTTCAGACTGGCCCCGGCGGTCCGGGCTGGGGCTGCTCCGGGCCGCCCGGGGTGCCCGATTTGCCGTCCGCGACGGCCGGAGCCGGGCTGCCGTTCCCCTCGCTCGCCGGGATCGGGCCGATCACGGCGTTCAGCACCTGCGAGTTCGGGATGGCCATGACGCTGCCGCCGGTGTCCAGCCGGACGTAGGTGATCCCGATCTCGGTCACCGTGCCGTCCAGAGTGCCGCCCAGGGCGCCGGCCCGGAGCCGGATCGCCTCGCCCACGACGAACGGCCGGGCGAACAACAGCACCAGGCCAGCGAATACGTTGCCGAGCGCCTGCTGGGCCGCGATGCCGACGAACACGCTGGTGAGCCCGCCGGCGACGATCAGCTGAGCGACCGGCACGGCGAACAGGTTCAGGGTGATCACCAAGGTCGTGAACGCGCCGAGGAGCAAGATGGCGTACCTGACCACGGCGGAATGGGAGGTACCGGCCTTCGGCTCGAGCAGCTCCCGCGACTTCCCGGCCAGGCCGTACGTGGCGATGGACCCGAAAATGGTGAACAGCACGGCCGTGCCGTACCTGACGAGCTGGTGGATCTGATGGCTCTCGGTCCACAGGGCATGCGGGTCGACGCGGGCCTCACGCGAGATGACCGCGGCGGCGATCGCGAGCACCAGGGCGATGATCGACTTCCACGGTCGCGTCTTGCGCTTGACCCGAGCCACCCTGGCCGACAGATCGATCTGTCTGTCCTGCACCCGCACCTCCTCCTGCCAGGCCATCCGGCCTAACGCTATCCGGCAGGAAGTGAGTGCCGCGGGCGACCCGGCACAACCGCAGGACTCGCCTGGCAGGAGAAATAAGTGCTGGGACCGAGCCCCACGGGTCCGGTCCCAGCACCTACGCGGTCAAGGTGCTTACCTGACCAGCGCCCGGCCCACGGGGAGCCTGAGCTTGCCGCCCATGCCGGCTGCCATGCCTGCACATGAGGTATACCAGGCGACGAGCGCGGTGATAATCCCCAGATATCCGCCGACCTTGATCGTCCCGGTGGGGAGGAGTGCCGAGCCAGCGTTGAAGTTCCCGATGCACAGGACGATGAGGGTCACGAACAGCAGCAAGAAGGTCGTGAACAACGCCGTGTTCGTCTGAGTGACCAGGACCGTCACGTACAGGGTGAAGATACCGAACCCGAGCAGAATCCAGCCCAGGTCGTGGTTGAGCGACGCGACCGTCGCCGCGGCCGTGGCCGGCTTGATGGCCGCGACGGCCGGGTTCACGACGAGCAGAACCCAGAAGCCGAGGCCGATCCAGAAGGCGCCGAACGTACCGAAGCCGGTCGCGCCGACGACGTTCCTGTTACGGAACTCCCACATGGCGGCGCATAGCTGGGCGAATCCGCCGTACGCGAAGGCGAAGCCGAGCCACGCGTCGCCGGTGGCATGAGTCATCCATCCGGCGTTCTTAGCGGACAGCAGGAACGTGGTAAGGGCAAAGGCGGCGAGCCCCAGCGGTGCGGGGTCGGCGATGCCTGAAGGGGGAAGAGAGGTGGCACTGGGCTGGACTGTGCGGTCTTCGCTGACGCTCAAAAGGATCCCTCCTAGTGAAGGAATAGCCCGTCTCCTCCGGCGTGCCCCGGCGGCAGCCGGAAAAGACGGATGTCCGGCGTTACCCTGCGTGCCTGGCCCGAAATATTTCACTTCGCGCCAGAACCTTCGTCAGGTCACATCTGACCCAGATTGACCAAGATGAAAGATCCGCCAATAGCGTAACGCCCAGGTGTGTTACGGTGCGAGACCCAAAGGCTCTCACTTTTCGTAACCATTCGGATACGGTCCTCTGAAGTTGTGGCAGCACACAGAGTTTCCCCGCGCTAGCGGCCTCGCAATCCTGGCGATGGGAGCCTAAGGGTTCAGACCTGCACCGGGTAGGATCAGAGGAAAGACACGGAAGGTGTGTCCGCCGATGACCGACCGGGCGATCCGCGCGTCTGACCAAGAGCGGGAGAGCGTCGTAGCTGTGCTGCGCGACGCGTTCACGGACGGACGGCTGACGTTCGACGAATTCGAGGAGCGGACGGCGGCCGCGTACGCCGCGAAGACCTGGACCGAGTTGCGGGTCCTTACTTCCGACCTGCCGGCCAGCCCGCTGCTCGGTACCGGCCTCTACCACCGCCCGCCGGGTGACGCGCAGGCCGTGCCGCCCGCGGTCCGGCCGCCCGAGGTCCGGCGCAACCGTCCGTTCGACCGGGTGCTGCCGGTCTTGTTCGTCTGGATCCTGATCTCGGCCGCAGCCGGCTCGCCGGACATCGCCGCCGCGCTCTCGTTCGTGTTCATCTGCGTGCTGGCCACCCGCATCGGATACGGAGGCCGCTCGTAGCGGCGAGTGACAGCTAACACGCTTGCGCACGTCGTTCAGTGTTAACCCGCATTTCGGTGCGAGGCGACGGCTACTATGGGTCAGCCGGCACGCAAGAAAGGGCTGTCGGCGTGCTGGATCACCGGGCCTGCGGGATCAGCAAAGGGGCCGGGAGCATCTTTCCGGCAGGCTCGAGGAGTCGGGAGGCGGTCGTTGACGAACGCGACCACCGGTAGCGAGCGGGTCGTTCCCGATCAGCAACCGCCTGTGGGGGCGCGGAGCCCGCTGCACGCGCGGCTGATCAGCCTGGCCGTGGCGAACTGGCAGTTCGGCGTCGTCGTGCTGGCCGCCATCGCGGTGCGCATCGTCGTGGTCTTGGGCTATCCGCCCATCTTGTGGTTCAGCGACTCCTACAACTACCTGTACGACGCGGTGACGCACATCCCGGACCAGGTCCGGCCGAACGGCTACCCGTTCCTCCTCGATCTCCTGCTCCCGCTGCACAGCGACTACGCGATCGGGCTGCTCCAGGCGGCGATGGGGGTCGTGGCCGGCGTGGCCATCTACGCGCTGCTGCGCCGTCGCGGGCTGCCCTGGTGGGGCGCGACGCTGCCCGCGCTGCCGGTGCTGTTCGATGCCTACGAGCTGCACCTGGAACACATGGTCACCGCCGACCCGCTGTTCATCTTCCTGGTCACCGTCGCGGTGATCGTCCTGTGCTGGAGTGATCGGCCTTCGATCCTGGCCATGGCCGTCGCCGGGCTGCTGATCGGGTACGCGACCCTGGTGCGGTCGGTCGGTGAGCCACTGCTCGTCGTGGCCCTGGTCGGCATGCTGGCCCGGCGGGTCGGATGGCGGCGTCTGGTTACCCTCGCGGTGGCGGGTATCGTGCCGATCGGTCTGTACATGGTCTGGTTCCACCAGTCGACCGGCAAGTACGCGCTGAGCGAATCGTCGGCCTTCCTGTACAGCCGGGTCAGCACGTTCGCCCAATGCTCGAAGATGACGAACCTACCCGCCACCCTGGCCTACCTGTGTGACCCGACCAAGCTGAAGTACCGCCCGGTGGCGGGGGAGTACGTCTGGGCGGACAACGAACTGTATCCCTACCGGCGCGTCAACACGCCGCTGTACCTCGCCTTCGGCTCCGATACCTCGATACGGTTCACGCCCATCGTTAGCGCCCAGACGGGCGAGTTCGCCAAGCTCGCCATCGAAGACCAGCCGAGGGCCTACGCGCGCGTGGTGATCGACGACACGCTGCACACCTTCGGCTGGAACCGGCAGCCCGACCCGTTCGACTATTACGGGAACGGCCCGAACTTCCAGTTCGTCAGCGCCCACGCGATGAACCTGCAGATACCCTGGTACGCCACCCCGGATCACATACCTGGCAACCCAGATACGCAGTCGGGCGATGCCACCCAGCTGCCTAGTGACACCCCGACCTGGTGCAACGCGAGCTGTCAGAAGGGTGACCCGCAGGCGGTCCTCATCATGGCGGCCGAGCGAGACTTCGCCGGCCAGGGCCAGGGCCTCGGGTTCACCGCGGAGGTTCAGCCCTGGGCTCATCTGCTTGAGACCTACCAAAAGTACATCTACCTGCGCGGCACGCTGCTTGGCCTCATCGTGCTGATCGGCGCCGCGGGGGTGCTGTCCCGCTGGCGCCGCTGGGGCGGGGTGGGCCTGCTGCCCTGGCTGGTCGGGGTGGTGCTGATCGTGGTGCCGCCGATGACCTCCGGGTTCAGCTACCGGTACGTGCTCGCCGCGGCGCCGGTGGCCTGCCTGGCCGCCGGGCTGGCGTTCACCCGCAGACCAGGCGGCAAGTCAGTGCGCGCCCTGGCGGCCGATCTGCGGCGGAATCTTGGCCGCGGCGGCACTGTCGATCAGGAATAGCGTCCGCTGCCTGCCGCGCGCACCCGCGGCGGGAACCTGCACCGGCCCGGCGTCGGACAGGGCCATCGCGATCGCGTCGGCTTTCTCCGGGCCCGAGGCCAGGATCCAGACTTCCCGTGCCGCCTGGATGGACGGCAGCGTGAGAGACAACCGGGTGGGCGGCGGCTTGGGCGACCCCCGCACCGCTACCACCGGCCGCTCGTCATAGAGCGCGGGCATGCCGGGGAACAGTGACGCGACATGCGCCTCCGGGCCGATGCCGAGCATGAGGATGTCGAACTCCGGGACCTGGCCGTGGTCTTCGGGCTTGGCCGCGGCCTCCAGCCAGGAGGCGTACCTGGCCGCCGCGGCCTCCGGATCGTCGCCGTCCGGCCCGTCCGGTCCGGGCATCGGGTACACCCGGGCCGGATCGATGTCCACGTGGTCCAGCAGCGCCGCGCGAGCTCCGGTATCGTTCCGCTCCGGGTCGCCGGTCGGCGCAAACCGCTCGTCGCCCCACCAGATGTCCAGGTGCCGCCAGTCGATCGCGTCCCGGGCCGGGGCGGCGGCCAGCTCGGCCAGCACCGCGGTGCCGATGCCGCCCCCGGTCAGCACCACCGAGGCGGTCCCTGCCGCGGCCACCGAATCGACCAGCCTGGTGACCAGGCGCGCGGCGACCGCCTTGGCCAGCAGCTGCGCATCTCGGTGGACGATGATCTCGGGCACGCTCATGAAGCGCTCATGAAGCGCTTCATGACGAACCCCTGGCCAGCGCGCGGAGTGTCTCGGCGTAGACCTCGTCCGGCTCGAGCCTGCGCAACTCCTCGGCGACCAGGTCGTCGGTGTCACGACGGTGCAGCGCCACCCGGCGTTCTGGCCGGCCGGGCCAGGACAGGGTGGCCGTCCGGCCGTCGGGCCTGGAGATCGTGACCTGCCCGTCCTGCGTGGTGAAGCTGACCTCGGTGACCCCTGGACCCGCTGACTCGCCGCGCCGCACCTCGATGCCCAGCCGTGTGCCGAGCCAGGCGGCGATCAGGTCCGCGGTCGGGTTGGTCGGCTCGGCCAGCACCTCGCCGCTGAGGATCTCGGGATAGGGCTGGTCCAAGGTCGCGGCGAGCAGGGAACGCCAGGGCGTCGACCGGGTCCAGCTCAGGTCGGTGTCGCCCGGCTGATAGGACTTGGCCAGGGTCAGCAGCATGTCCCTGGGTGCGTCGGCCGCCGCCGCGTCCGTCACCCGGCGCTGGGCCACCGCCCCGAGCCGATCGCTACCTGGCGAGCGCGGCGCCTCGTCCGGCCACCAGGTCACCACCGGCACGTCCGGCGCGAGCAGCGGCGCGACCACCGAGTCCGCATGCTCGCCGAGCGGGCCGTACATGCGCAGCAGGATGGTCTCGCCCGGCCCGGTCTCGCCCACCCGGATCTCGGCGTCCAGCCGGGAATCGGACTTTGGCTTGCGGGTGATGACGGCGAGGATCCGGCTCGGATGCTCCCGGCCCGCGTGGCTGGCCGCGCGGACGGCGTCGTACTGGTCGGCCTCGTCGGTGACGATGATCAGCGTCAGTACCATGCCCGAGGCCGGGCCGCCCATGCGGCGCCGCGCCTGGGTGAGCGCCTCGTGGATAGCGGCCGTCGTAGTGTCGGTCAGGTCGATGGTCATCTCGGCTTCCCTCCTCCAGCGTCCGCCCGACGGGCACTCACAGGCGCCGCCATGCGCGCCCGTCCTGTGCCATCAGTTCCTCGGCCGACGCCGGGCCCGCCGAACCCGCCGGATACTGCTCCGGCTTGCTGTAAGTGGCCCAGAAATCCTCTACCGGGTCGAGGATCCGCCAGCCCAGCTCGACTTCCTGCTGCCGGGGGAACAGCGGCGGGTCGCCGATGAGGACGTCGAGCAGCAGCCGCTCGTAGGCCTCGGGACTGGATTCGGTAAAGGACTCGCCGTAGGCAAAGTCCATGTTGACGTCCCGGACCTCCATGGCCGTGCCCGGCACCTTCGAGCCGAACCTGACCGTGATCCCCTCGTCGGGCTGGATCCTGATCACCAGCGCGTTCTGCCCGAGTTCCTCGGTGTCGGTGGCCGAGAAGGGCAGGTGCGGCGCGCGCTGGAAAATGAGCGCGATCTCCGTCATGCGGCGCGGCAGCCGTTTGCCGGCGCGCAGGTAGAACGGCACTCCGGCCCAGCGCCTGGTATCGACGCCGAGCCGCAGCGCGGCGTACGTCTCAGTCCGCGAATCCGGCGGGATGCCGTCCTCCTCCAGGAAGCCGCCCACCTGGCGCCCGCCCTGCCAGCCCGCGGCGTACTGCCCGCGCGCGGTGCCCGTGGCCAGGTCGGCGGGCAGCCGGACCGCGGACAGCACCTTCTCCTTCTCCATCCGCAGCGAGTCGGCGTCGAACGCGACCGGCTCCTCCATCGCGGTCAGCGCCAGGAGCTGAAGCAGGTGGTTCTGCATCACATCGCGGGCGGCTCCGATGCCGTCGTAGTACCCGGCCCGGCCGCCGATCCCGATGTCCTCGGCCATGGTGATCTGGACGTGATCGACGTAGCCGCGGTTCCAGATCGGCTCGTACATCTCGTTGGCGAACCGCAGCGCCAGGATGTTCTGCACCGTCTCCTTGCCGAGGTAGTGATCGATGCGGAACACCGCCTCGGGCGGGAAGACCCCGTCCAGGGTCGCGTTCAGCTCCCGCGCGCTGGCCAGGTCATGGCCGAACGGCTTCTCGATCACCACCCGCCGCCAGCCGCGGCCGTGCGAGTCCGACAGGCCGCTGCGTTTGAGCTGCTGGACCACGGTGGGAAACTGGCTCGGCGGAATCGACAGGTAGAACGCGTAGTTCCCGCCCGTGCCCCGCTCCGCATCGAGCTTGTGGACGCACTCGGCCAGCTCGTCGAACGCCGCGTCGTCGCTGAACGAACCGGACACGAACCTGACGCCCTCGCTGAGCTGCTCCCACACCGCATCACGGAACGGCGTGCGCGCGTACTCCTTCACCGCCTGGTAGGTGACCTGGGCGAAATCCTCGTCCGCCCAGTCCCGGCGGGCGAAGCCGACGAACGAGAAACCAGGCGGCAGCAGGCCCCGGTTGGCCAGGTCGTAGACGGCCGGCATCAGCTTCTTGCGCGCGAGGTCCCCGGTCACCCCGAACATGACCAGCACGCAGGGCCCGGCCACCCGGGGGATGCGCCGGTCACGCGGATCGCGCAGCGGGTTCCGCGGCTGGGCCGCCGCGTCAACCTCCGCGATGACGCCCGGGCTAGCCGGGGCCAGCCCTTCGGGTTCTGCGGTCACCCCAGTCCCATCTTCGAGCCGATCGTGTCGAGCAGCTCGGTCCACGACGTCTCGAACTTTTGCACGCCTTGGTCCTCGAGGACCTGCACGACGTCGTCGTACCCGATGCCGAGCTGCTCTAGGTCGGCGAAGACCTGCCGGGACGCGTCGTAGGTGCCGTGCACGGTGTCGCCGAGCAGCTTGCCGTGGTCCTCCGTGGCTCGGATCGTCCCCTCGGGCATGGTGTTCACCGTGTCGGCCACCACGAGGTCGACGACGTACATGGTGTCGCCGAACGCGGGGTCCTTGACCGAGGTGGACGCCCACAGCGGCCGCTGGACCTGCGCGCCCTTGGCCCGCAGCGCCTGCCAGCGTTCGGTGGCGATCCGCTGCTCGAACAGCTCGTAGGCCAGCCGTGCGTTCGCTATGGCCGCCTTGCCGCGCAGCGCGGCGGCCTCGGGAGTACCGATCTTGTCCAGCCGGTCGTCGACCTCCGTGTCGACCCTGCTGACGAAGAACGACGCCACCGAGCGGATCTGGGACAGGTCGTGCCCGGCCGCGGCGGCCTGCTCCAGGCCGGTCATGTACGCGTCGATGACCTCGCCGTACCGCGCCAGCGCGAAGATCAGCGTGACGTTGACGCTGATCCCCTCCGAGATGCACTGCGTGATCGCGGGCAGCCCCTCGGGGGTCGCGGGGATCTTGATCAGCAGGTTTGGCCGGTCCACCATCCACCACAGCGCCCGGGCCTCGGCGATGGACTTGGCCGTCTCCTTGGCGAGCCGGGGGTCCACTTCGAGCGAGACCCGGCCGTCCAGACCGCCGGTCCGCTCGTAGACCGGCCGGAACACGTCACAGGCCCAGCGGATGTCGTACGTGGTGATCATCCGGGCCGCTTCGTCCACGCCCACGCCGCGGGTCTTCAGGTCGGCGATCTGGTCGTCGTAGGCGTCCCCGGAGGACAGCGACTTGGCGAAGATCGTTGGATTAGAGGTCACGCCGACCACGTGCAGGTCGTCGATCAGCGTCTGCAAGTTGCCGGTGCGCAGCCGGTCACGGCTGATGTCATCCAGCCACACCGACACCCCGGCCTCGGATAGCTGCCCGAGAACGTCAACTGACACCGTTGCTTTCCCTTCCCTGCGTGCCGCGGGCGGGCTTAGTCCCTGACCCGGGCCAGACTGTCGCGTGCGGCAGCGGCTACCCGCTCCGCTGTGATGCCAAACTCCTGATAGATCTTCTGGTAGGCGGCCGAAGCGCCAAAGTGGTCTACTCCAATTGAAGCGCCCGCGTCCCCTACGAACAACCGCCACGGTTCGGTAATGCCCGCCTCGACCGACACCCGCGCGCGGATGGTCGGCGGCAGTACCTCGCGCCGGTAGGAATCGTCCTGCGCGTTGAACCATTCCACGCACGGCATGGACACCACCCGGGCCGAGATGCCCTCGGCGGCCAGCTGGTCGCGGGCCTCGAGCGCGATCGAGACCTCGCTGCCCGTGCCGATCAAGATGACGTCGCTGCCGTCCGCCAGCACGTACGCGCCACGGGCGACGCCCTCGGCGCTGGCCAGCCCACCGGATGACCGGTCGAACACCGGCAGGGCCTGCCGGGTCAGGCACATCGCGGCCGGCCGGGCTCGCTCCAGGACGGTCCGCCAGGCGACGACGGTCTCGTTCGCGTCCCCGGGCCGGATTACCTCCAGATGCGGGATGGCCCGCAGCGCCCACAGGTGCTCGATCGGCTGGTGGGTGGGCCCGTCCTCACCCAGCCCGATGGAGTCGTGCGTCCACACGTAGGTGACCGGCAGCTCCATCAGGCACGCGAGCCGGACCGAGCCCCGCATGTAGTCGCTGAACACGAGGAACGTTCCGCCGTAGGGCCGGGTGCCGCCGTGCAGCGCGATGCCGTTCAGGATCGCGCCCATCCCGTGCTCGCGGATCCCGAAGTGCAGCGTCCGGCCGTACGGGTTGCCCCGCCACATGGCGGTCTGGTGGTCGACCGGGATGAACGAGGGCTGGCCGTCCATCGTGGTCAGGTTGCTCTCGGCCAGGTCTGCCGAGCCCCCCCACAGCTCGGGCAGCACCGGGGCCAGGGCGCTCAGGACGGTACCGGAGGCCTTGCGGGTGGCCATGCCCTTGGCGTCGGCCGGGAACGAGGGAAGCGCGTCGGTCCAGCCGTCCGGCAGGACCCGGGCGGACAGCCGGTCGAACAGCGCCCGGCGATCCGCGTTGGCCTCGCTCCACGCGGCGAACGACTGCTCCCACTCGGCGTGCAGGCTCTTGCCCCGCTCCGCGACCTGGCGCGCATGGGCGAGCGCCTCGTCCTCGACCGGGAAGTTAACCGCGGGATCGAAGCCGAGGACTTCCTTGGTCGCCGCCACTTCGTCCGCGCCGAGCGCGGAGCCGTGCGCAGCGCCGGTGTTCTGCTTGTGCGGGGCCGGCCAGCCGATGATCGTGGTGAGCGCGATGAAGGACGGCGCCTCGGTGTGCTCCTTGGCCGCCAGCAGCGCCTGATAGAGCGCCTGGACGTCCTCGTGGTATCCGTTCGGGGTACGCCAGCTCAGGCGCTGCACGTGCCAGCCGTAGGCCTCGTAACGGGCGGCGACGTCCTCGGACTTGGCAATCTGCGTGTCGTCTTCGATGGAGATGTAGTTGTCGTCGTAGACCACGATGAGGTTGCCGAGCCGCTGATGCCCAGCCAGCGAGGCCACCTCGTGGCTGATGCCTTCCTCCATGTCGCCGTCGGAGACGAAGGCGTAGATGTAGTGGTCGAACGGGCTGCGGCCCGGCTCGGCCTCGGGGTCATACAGGCCGCGTTCGCGGCGCGCGGCCATGGCCATGCCGACCGCGTTGCCGATGCCCTGGCCCAGCGGCCCGGTGGTGGTCTCCACGCCCGGCGTCAGGCCGTGCTCGGGGTGGCCGGGCGTGATGCTGCCCCAGGTCCGGTAGGCCTCCAGGTCCTCCAGGGTCACCCCGTACCCGGACAGGTAAAGCTGGATGTACAAGGTGAGGCTGGAGTGCCCGCACGACAGCACGAAGCGGTCCCGGCCCGGCCAGTGCGGATCCGCCGGGTCGTGCCGGAGCAGGCGCTGATAGAGCAGATAGGCCACCGGGGCCAGGCTCATCGCCGTGCCCGGGTGCCCGTTGCCTACTTTCTGGACCGAATCCATCGCGAGGACTCGGATGAGGTCGACGGCGCGTTCGTCAGTCGCCGTCCAGTCAAGCTGGGACTGGTTGCTCACGGTAGGAGCCTATCGGTCCAGCGGCTCCGGCTGTCGGTAGGGTGCGGCCGCCGCGGGCTCGGGAGACGGCCGCACCAGCGGACCGCGGTTGCGCATGAACAAGAACAGCCGCAGCACGGCGATCCAGACCAGTACCGAGCCGGTCACGTGGACCCAGACCAGCCCGGCCGGCAGGTGGTTGAAGTACTGGACGTAGCCGATCACGCCCTGCAGGCCCAGCGACGCGATCATGATCCAGCTGGCCCGCACCGCGCGGCGCGGCGCGCCGGACATCCGCAGCCCGACCACCAGCGCGACGGCCAGGCCGGCCAGCAGCCAGCCGATGTCGGCGTGCAGCTGGGTGACCCCTTCCAGCGGCAGGTGGTACCGGGGCGTGTCCGCGTGGCCGGCCAGCGGGCCGGTACCGGTCACCACCGTGCCCGCCGCGAGCATCACGCCGGTCACCGCCACCAGGGCCGCCGACAGCAGGTACAGGTCCCGCCGGACGACCGTCCTCGGAGGTTCGTCGCCCTCGGTACACCTAACGTGCAGCACCACGGCCGCGGCCACGATCGAGGCGGACACCAGGAAGTGGATCGAGACCGCGGCCGGGTTGAGCTTGGTCAGCACGACGATCCCGCCGATCACCGCCTGGGCGATCACCCCGGCCGGCTGGATCGCCGCCAGCCGGACCAGATCACGCCGCCTCCTGCCCTGCGGCCGGAAACGCCAGGCCGCGATGAAGACGATGACGGTGATGATCACCAGCGGGAAGTTGAGCAGCCGGTTGGCGAACTCGATCCAGGTGTTGAGCAGCGTCTGCCCGGCGTTCTTGCTGGCCACGATGTCCGCCGTGCTGCACCGGGGCCAGTCCGGACAGCCAAGGCCCGACGAGCTGAGCCGGACCGCCGCGCCGGTGGACATGATCGCGGTGTCGGCGATGACCCCGGCCAGCGCGATCCGCCGCATCGACCGCGCCGTCGGCGCCAGCACCGGGCGCGCGAACCTGGACGTCTCGAGGCGGGAGATCGAAGTGCGCAGGAGGTCGGCGGACACGCCCCTTATGCTAAAGCTCCGCTGGCCGCGCCGGCGCACGCGATCATCACACACCCGATCGCGAGCCATTCCACCGCGCTCAGGTGCTGGCCAAGCAGGGCCAGCCCGATCAGCGCTGCCACCGCGGGCTCCAGGCTCATCCACACACCGAATAGCCGCATCGGCATCCGCCGCAGCGCCTCGAGCTCCAGCCGGTAGGGAATCACCGAGGACAGGACGCCGATCGCCGCCCCGGTGCCCAGCACGGCGGGCCGGAACATCGCGTCGCCTCCCGCCGCAACCGCGGGCGGCGTGATCAGGATCCCCGCGACCACCATCGCGATGGCCAGCCCCGCCGAACCGGGGAAGCGCCGCCCGGTCGCCGAGCTGAGCACGATGTAGGCCGCCCAGCAGGCCCCGGCCACCCCGGCGAACAGCACCCCGATCAGGTCCAGGTGCCCGTGCCCGCCCTCGGTCAGCAGCGCCACCCCGATGGCCGCGAGCACGACCCAGCCGACATCCCGCAGGT
>Ga0302229_10002522_pt1 | contig 13171 bp, 12 predicted proteins | sample II_Palsa_N1_3_FD_193518 | JGI IMG/M metagenome (GOLD analysis project Ga0302229, IMG submission 193518) | Peat permafrost microbial communities from Stordalen Mire near Abisko, Sweden - II_Palsa_N1_3 | ecosystem: Environmental > Terrestrial > Soil > Palsa > Peat permafrost | place: Sweden...
GGAAGGGTGGTCTTATGGGGTCTGTCATCAAGAAGCGCCGCAAGCGCATGGCCAAGAAGAAGCACCGCAAGCTGCTCAAGAAGACGCGCATCCAGCGCCGCAACAAGAAGTAACGACTCCCTGCGTCGTGGTCCCGGCCGGGCCGGGCGTCATGCACCATTAGGGTCTGATGTCTCCTCCCGTCTTGATCGGCTTCCTCGGCGTGCTTGTCGCCGCCGTGGCCACAGGCGTGCTCGCCGGGCGGTGCGTTCACCAGCCGCGGATCTACCTGATCCTGTGGACCGCCTCGACCCTGGGGCTGGCGGTAGCGCTCGCCGCGCAGAGCCTGGGCTTCGCCAGCGGCTTCGGCCTGGCCACGTTCCGGGCGATACAGCTGCCGACCCAGCTGTTCGTGCCGCTGTGGCTGGCCTGGGGGCTGGTCGAGCTGGTCGGCTGGAGCGAGGTCGCCAGGTTCGGCATGAGGCTGATTTCCAGCGCCCTGACCGTCGTCGCTTCGGTGATCCTGGCGACCGACCCGCTCACCGCGCCGCCGTCCGGCAAGTCCTGGCCGTCCGCCGGCCCGCACTTCGAGCCGGTTTCGCACTACGCGCTGGACGCGGTCCAGGTGGTGGCGGCCGGCGCCGTGCTGGCGAGCGTGGCCCGCGCCATGGCCAGGAAAGATGCCCTTCCCCGGCCGGACCTGACCGGGATCTTGCCGGTCGGGCTGGCCGCGTTCGTGGCCGTGGGGCTGCGCCTGTCGTGGCCGGACCGGTCCGCTTATCCGCTGCTCACCCTGCTGGCGGCGGCGCTTATCTGGTTCGGCGCGACCAGGATCCAGCCCTCGCCTGGCCAGGTCCCCGCGGTCCGGCCCGGTGCGGACTTCGGCGCCGGCGACGTGCCCGCGCCGGCGACCGCACCGGCGACCGGGCCCGCGCCTGCACCGGCGACCGCGCCCGCTAAGCCGTACGGCCGGATCCTGATCTTCACCCTGCTCGAGGCCCGGGTCGCCGATTTCGACCGGCTCGCCGAGCAGACGGCCGAGCAGGTCAGGATCGGTGAGCCCGGCACCCTGGTGTACGTCATTCACCTGGTGCCGAACGCGCCGCTGCAGCGGATCTTCTATGAGATTTACCGGGACCCGGCCGCGTTCGACAGCCATGAGAGCCAGCCGTACATGCAGCGTTTCGTGGCGGAGAGGAGGTCGTGTGTGCTCGCGACCAACGTCATCGAACTAAGGCTGAAATACGCCAAGATCGCGCCGCTGCCGAACTCCCAGCCCGTGAACTCCCAGCCCGTGAACTCCCAGCCCGTGAACCCCCAGCCCGTGAACCCCCAGCCCGTGAACCCCCAGCCCGCTGGGTCAGGGCCGCGGCTCCGGACGCTGCCGCCGCCGGTGCGGCCGGCCCGGCCCGGCCCGCTGCCGGCGCCCGGCCGACGGTACGGGGGGATCTAGCGTGGCCCCCCGGATCACGCTGCTGGCCAGGCCGGGCTGCCATCTGTGCGACGACGCGCGGGCCGTGATCGAGCGGGTGGCCGCCGACCTGGGCGTCGGCTGGGAGGAGCGCGACATCACCGCCTCGCCCCAGGACACGCGGGACTACTGGGACAAGATCCCGGTGACGTTCGTCGACGGGGTGCAGATCGATTTCTGGCGGGTGAGCGAGGCGCGGCTGCGATCGGCGCTCCGCTAGGTCCGGGGGCGCGCCGGGGAACCGAAGCGCGCTCCGGTCCGTTCCGCCAGCGGCGACTTTGTGAATGCATGCACAAAGGCGTACCTTTAGGAAGACGTCGGCTGACGCGGGTTCCTACCGCCGCCTTGCTTCCAACCCCGAGGAGCCCAACCCCAGGAGCGCTGCCGCGATGCACCACAACGCTATGCCGTCTGGGTCTAACGGCCAGGTGGCAGCCCAAGTCGAGGCCAACGGCCGGCCTGACGGGATACCCGAAGCCACCGTGGCGCGGTTGCCGGTCTACCTGCGGGCGCTCTACGGCCTGGCGGAGCGAGGCGTCAGCACGGTCGCCAGCGAAGCGCTCGCGGCCGCGGCGGGGGTGAACTCGGCGAAGCTGCGCAAGGACCTCTCGCACCTCGGCTCCTACGGGATCAGGGGGGTCGGGTATGACGTCGACTACCTCGTCTACCAGGTGTCGAGGACGCTCGGCCTGACTCAGGACTGGCCGGTGGTCATCGTCGGCGCGGGCAATCTGGGCCGCGCCCTGGCTAATTACGGCGGATTCGTTTCCCGCGGCTTCACGATCGCGGCCATGCTGGACTCCGATCCCACTATCGTGGGCAGCAGGATCGCGAGGCTGACCGTCCGCCACGTCGATGAGCTTGAGGGCGTCGTGCTCAGGCACAAGGTGTCGATCGGCGTAATCGCCGCTCCGGCCGGATCCGCGCAGGCTGTCTGCGACCGGCTGGTCGCGGCGGGTGTCACCAGCATCCTTAACTTCGCTCCGCTTGTGCTCAGCGTGCCGGAAGGGGTGGACGTGCGGAAGGTCGACCTGTCGATCGAGCTGCAGATCCTCGCTTTTCACGCCCAGCGCCGGTCCGTCGCGAGGCCAGAGTCCCGATCGCAAAAGCTCGCGGTCCAGGGCTAGGGCGGTGCACAGGTGAGCGTGCTGGTAGTCGGCCTCAGCCACAAGAGCGCGCCGGTGGCGATCTTGGAGCGAGCCGCCGTGAGCGGGGACTCGCTCGGCAAGCTGCTCCGCGACGTGGCCCAGGCGGAACCCGTGGCCGAGGCGTTCGTCGTCTCCACCTGCAACCGGGTCGAGGTCTACGCCGACGTGGACCGCTTCCACGCGGCCGTGACGGCGATCTGCGAGCTGCTCGGCCGGCACTGCGGCGTCCCGGCCCACGAACTCACCGCGTACCTCTACGTGCATTACGAGGATCGCGCCATCAGCCACCTGATGGCCGTGGCCTGCGGGCTTGACTCGATGGTGGTCGGCGAAGGTCAGATACTCGGCCAGGTCCGCTCGGCTATCAAGTTCGCCGCGGACCGGGGAACCGTGGGCCGGGTCCTGTCCGAGCTCGGCCGGCTGGCGCTGCGGACCGGCAAGCGGTCCAGGGCCGAGACCGGGATCGACCGGGCTGGCCGCAGCCTGCTCAGCGTGGCGATCGAGCTCGCCGCTCAATCGGCCGCGGGCGGGGCCGGGGCGCAGGCGCTCGCGGGCCGCGACGTGCTCATCGTCGGCGCCGGTTCGATGAGCGCGCTCGCGGCGGCGGCCGCCACCAGAAGCGGCGCGAGGAGCATCGTGGTGGCCAGCCGGACGCGGAGCCGCGCGGAGCGCCTGGCCGCGGATGTGAGCGCTACCGCGGCGGGGCTCGCGGACCTGCCCGCCGCCATGGGCGCCGCGGATGTGATCATTTCCTGTACCGGCGCGACCGGGCACGTCATCACCCGAGACATGGTGTCCGCCGCGGTCACGGCCAGGACCGGCCGGGCGGGACCGCTCGTCGTCTTGGACCTCGCGATGCCGCGTGACGTGGAGCCCGCCGCCGACGGCCTGCCGGGCGTGGTGCTGATCGGCATGGACCTGCTCAGCGGCCACGCGACCGCCGCCACCGACACCGACGTCCTGGCCGTGCGCGCGATCATCGAGGCTGAGCTCGCCGCCTACCACTCGGCGATGGACGCGGCCCGGGTCGCCCCGACGGTGGTCGCCCTGCGGGCCAAGGCCGCCAAGGTCGTCGAGGCCGAGCTGGCCAGGCTGGAGGGCCGGCTGAACGCCGACGGCCTGAGCGGTCACGCCCTGGACGAGATAGCCCAGACGGTGCGGCGGGTGGTAGACAAGCTATTGCACGCGCCGACGGTACGGGTGAAGGAACTCGCGGGCTCACCGGGGGGCGAGGAGTACGCCGCGGCGCTGCGGGTTCTCTTCGATCTCGATCCGCGCGCGGTCGAAGCGGTCACCCGCGCCGCCAGCGAGCAGGAGGTGCGCTCGTGACCGGCAGTCCACGCGAGCACGGCCGTAGGAGGGTGCGCGGGTGAAAGAACAGGCGCTGAGGCTCGGCAGTCGCAGGAGCCCGATGGCCATGGCGCAGTCCCGCCAGGTGGCTGACATGATCACCAAGCGGACCGGCCGTGCCGTCGAGATCGTCGGGGTCACGACGCTGGGCGACGTCAGCCGGGCGCAGCTGAGCCAGATCGGCGGGACCGGCGTCTTCGTCAGCGCGCTGCGTGAGGCGCTGCTCGGCGGCGAGTTGGACCTGGCCGTCCATTCGCTGAAGGACCTCCCCACCGGTCCCGTGGCGGGCATCGTGCTGGCCGCGGTACCGCCGCGGGATGATCCCAGGGACGCGCTCATCGCGCGGGACGGCGCCAAGCTGGCCGATCTCCCGGCCGGGGCGCGGATCGGCACCGGCTCGCCGCGGCGGGCCGCGCAACTGCTCGGTCTCCGGGCCGACCTGCGGTGCGTGCCGATTCGCGGGAACGCCAACACCCGGCTGGGCCAGGTGGATTCCGGCGAGCTCGACGCGGTTGTGCTGGCCCTGGCCGGGCTGGCCAGGATCGGACGCGTCAGCGCCGTCACTCAGGTCTTCGAACCGGAGGAGATGCTGCCGGCCCCCGGCCAGGGAGCGCTGGCGGTCGAATGCCGGAGCGCCGAACCCGGGCTCGCCGCCCTGCTCGAGGCCGTCACGGACCACGCGAGCGTGGCCGCCGTCACCGCGGAGCGCAGCCTGCTCGAGGCGCTCGAGGCCGGCTGCAGCGCGCCGGTGGGCGCTTTCGCGGCCGGATTCGGACAGCTTCGGATGCAGGCCGCCGTGATGAGCACCGACGGGAGCCGTGTGCTGCGCGCGCGCGGCGTCGCGCCAGGTGCTGACGCCAGCCAGCTCGGCCGTGACCTCGCAGCGGAGCTGCTTGCGTCGGGGGCGGGAGATCTCATCAGCGTGCCGCAGGCACGGACGAGCGTCGGGAATGATGTGCAGTGAGCGTTAGTCAAGATTCTCCGGGCCACGCGGGCGAGCAGCGGGAAGCGGGCTGGGTCGCCCTGATCGGGGCGGGCCCCGGCGACGAAGGGCTGCTGACGGTGCGTGCGGCCGAGCTGCTCGGGCAGGCCAGCCTGGTCATCGCCGGGCCGGACCTGGCGGCCATCACCCGGCGCTACCTGAGCCGGGACGCGACCCTGACCGATCCCGCCGACGGGGCCACGGCCCGGCTGCTCGTGCAGGCGGCGAAGAGCGGCCAGCTCGCGGTCCGGCTGTTCAGCGGCGATCCGCTGCTGAGCGGCGCGGTCCAGGACGCGACGGCGTGCGCGAAGGCCGGGGTCAGGTTCGAGATCGTGCCCGGCGTGCCCGCGGCCACCGCGGTTCCCGCCTACGCGGGCATTCCGCTGGCCAGCGACCGGTCCGGCGAGCTGCGGGTGATCCACGCCGCCGAGGTCAGCCAGGTGGCGTACAGCCCGGCCACGCTGGTCGTGATCGGCGCCGACGCGGGACCCGCCGAGCTGGGCAAGATGCTGATCGCGGCGGGCTGGCCGGAAGCGGCCAAATTCGCCATCACCTGGGACGGCACCACCAGCGCTCAGCAGACGGTGGTCACCACGCTGGGCCGGATCGGGCCCGACCTCAAGGCCGCGGGCGTGTCCCTGGCCAACACCAGGGGCTCGGCCATCGCGGTGGTGGGTGACGCGGTGGCGGCCCGGGACCGGCTGTCGTGGTTCGAGACCAAGCCGCTGTTCGGCTGGCGGGTACTGGTGCCGCGGACCAAGGAGCAGGCGGCCGTGGTGTCGGAGCGGCTGCGGGAGTACGGTGCCGTGCCCGAGGAGGTGCCGACGATCGCGGTGGAGCCGCCGCGGACCCCGCAGCAGATGGAGCGCGCGGTCAAGGGGCTGGTCACCGGCCGGTACCAGTGGGTGGCTTTCACCTCGGCGAACGCGGTCCGCGCGGTGCGGGAGCGGTTCGAGGAGTACGGCCTGGACGCCAGGGCGTTCGCCGGCGTGAAGGTGGCCGCCGTCGGCGAGCAGACCGCCGCGTCGCTGCTCGAGTTCGGCATCCGGCCGGACCTGGTACCCGAAGGCGACCAGTCGGCCGAGGGCCTGGCCGAGGTCTGGCCGCCGTATGATGACCTGCTCGACCCGATCAACCGGGTGCTGCTGCCGCGCGCCGATATCGCCACCGAGACGCTGCTGGCGCGGCTGCTCGACCTCGGCTGGGAGGCCGAGGACGTGACCGCGTACCGGACCGTCCGCGCCGCGCCGCCGCCCGCGCCGATCCGCGAGGCCATCAAGGGCGGCGGCTTCGACGCGGTCCTGTTCACCTCGTCTTCCACCGTACGGAACCTGGTCGGCATCGCGGGCAAGCCGCACGCGGTCACCGTGATCGGCGTCATCGGGCCGCAGACCGCCAAGACCGCGGCCGAGTTCGGGCTGCGCGTGGACGTGACGGCGCCGAAGCCGTCGATGGCGGCCCTGGTCGACGCGATGGCCGAGTACGGGGCGACCCTGCGGGACGCGGCGATCGACGCGGGAGAACCTGTCCGCCGGCCGAGCGAGCGCCGTCGCGGCGCCCGCCGCCGGCTGCGTTAAGGGGGTTACCGATATGAACGCTGGCTATCCCATCGGCCGCCCCCGGCGGCTGAGGCGGACGCCGGCCCTGCGCGCTCTGGTGGCCGAGACCTCGCTGCGCCCGGGCCAGCTGGTGCTGCCGGTGTTCGTCAAGGAAGGGATCAGCGAGCCGCATCCGGTGGGCTCGATGCCGGGCGTCGTCCAGCACACCAGGGATAGCCTGCGGAAGGCGGCCGCGGAGGCGGCCGCCGCGGGCGTCGGCGGGCTGATGGTGTTCGGCATCCCTTCGGTCAAGGACGGTCGCGGCTCGGCCGCCGACGACCCGGCGGGCATCACTGCGCTCGCCCTCGCCGACCTGCGCGCGGAGATCGGCGATGCCTGCGTCATCATGGCCGACCTGTGCCTGTGCGAGTACACCGACCACGGTCATTGCGGGCTGCTCACCGAGTCGGGCTACGTCAGCAACGATGCCACCGTCGAGCGGTACGCCGCGATCGCCGTCGCCCAGGCCCGGGCCGGCGCGCACCTGGTCGCGCCGAGCGGGATGATGGACGGCCAGGTGGCGGCGATCCGGACCGCGCTCGATGACGCGGGTCATGAAGACGTCGGGGTGTGCGCTTACTCGGCCAAGTACGCGTCCGCCTTCTACGGCCCGTTCCGCGAGGCCGCCGAGGGCGCGCCGGCGTTCGGTGACCGCGCGAGCCACCAGCAGGATCCGGCCAACGTGGTCGAGGCGCTGCGGGAGGTGGCGCTGGACATCGACGAGGGCGCCGACATGGTGATGGTCAAGCCGGCCCTGGCCTACCTGGACGTCATCAGGCGCGTCGCGGATGCGGTGTCGCTGCCAGTGGCCGCGTACCAGGTCAGCGGCGAGTTCGCGATGGTCGAGGCGGCGGCGGCCAACGGCTGGCTGGACCGGGACCGGGCGATCATGGAGACGCTCACCGCGATCCGCCGGGCCGGCGCCGGCGTCATCCTGACCTACTGGGCGGCCGAGGTGGCGCGTCGGCTCGAACCCTTAAGCCGCTTCCTGCGCCGGCCGGAGCCGGGCCAACCGTGACCCTATCGGCCGGCTCGTCGGGTCAACGATCCGAACGGTCTGTGGTTCATGCCCTACGATAGGTAACAATCCAGAGCAGGGGAGCGGGCAGAACTTTATGGTCGACGTGGTGCGGCGCCGTGGGCTTGGCGGCCGCGGCCGGGCGGCGGAACGGCACCAGCCGCTCGGCGCGGTGGCGGTGCAGTACGCGTCTATGGGCTGGCCGGTGTGCGCCGGCGCGCATCCTTACCGCGGCACCCGGGGGTCGAGGGAGCCGGGCCGCGCGTGCTCGTGCGACCGGGTCGGATGCCCCGCCCCCGGGGCCCATCCGGTGTCGCCGACCTGGCAGATGCAGGCGACCGTCGATGAGAACGTGATTACCAGTTGGTGGGAAACCCGGCCCGAGGCGAACGTCATACTCGTCACGGGCCGGGTTTTTGACGTGCTCGACGTCCCGGCCGCGGCCGGGATGTCGGCGCTGGAGCGGATGACGGCGGCCGGGGTGGCCGTCGGCCCGGTGGCGGTGCTCGGGCAGGACAGGATGATGTTCTTCGTGGTGACCAGGGGCTCGCCCACCGACGAAGACGAGTGGTGGTCGTGCGGTCTTGACTGTGAGCCGGAAGGCGACGTGGCAGGCCTGCGGTGGCACTGCCGGGACAGCTATGTGCTCGCCCCGCCATCAAGCTACGCGGCCGGCCTGGGCTCGCACTGGCTCCGGTCGCCGGCCGAGCATCCGCTGCCGGACGCGCTTCGGCTGCTCGAGTACATCGTCGACGCCTGCGAGGCTTGAGCAGGCTCCCTTCAGTAGGCTCGCTAAGTAGGCTCTAGGCATGACCAGCCGCAGCGAGTCCCTGTTCGCCCGCGCGCGCGAGGTCACGCCGGGGGGCGTGAACTCGCCGGTGCGCGCGTTCGGCGCGGTCGGCGGGGTGCCCCGGTTCATGGTCCGCGGGTCGGGACCCTACCTGACCGACGCGGACGGGCGCGAGTACGTCGACCTGGTGTGCTCGTGGGGACCGATGATCCTCGGGCACGCGTACCCGCCGGTGCTGGCCGCCGTCTCCGCGGCGCTGGCCGATGGCACGTCGTTCGGCACGGCTACGCCCGGTGAGGTGGAACTGGCCTCCGAGATCGTCGCGCGCACCCCGGTGGAGCAGGTCCGCCTGGTCAATTCGGGTACCGAGGCGACGATGTCGGCCGTCCGGCTGGCCCGCGGGTTCACCGGCCGCCCGCTGGTGGTCAAGTTCGCCGGCTGTTATCACGGGCACGTGGACGCCTTGCTCGCGGCCGCGGGTTCCGGCGTGGCGACGTTCGGGCTGCCGGACTCGCCCGGCGTCACCGGCGCCGCCACCGCGGACACCATCGTGCTGCCCTATAACGACATCGACGCCGTCGCGTCGGTGTTCGCCGACCGCGGTGCACAGATCGCGTGCGTGATCACCGAGGGCTGCCCGGCGAACATGGGCGTCGTCCCGCCCGCCGCCGGGTTCAACGCCTCGCTGGCCTCGTTGTGCCGGTCGGCCGGCGCCCTGCTGATCATGGACGAGGTGCTGACCGGCTTCCGGGTGACCTCCTCGGGCTGGTACGGCGTCGATGGCGTAGCGGGTGACCTGGTGACGTTCGGCAAGGTGATGGGCGGCGGGCTGCCGTGCGCGGCCTTCGGCGGGCGCGCCGAGATCATGTCGCGGCTCGCGCCGGCCGGGCCGGTCTACCAGGCCGGCACGCTGTCAGGTAACCCGCTCGCGACCGCGGCCGGCCTGGCGACCCTGCGCGGCTGCACCCCTGAGGTGTACGCGCGGGTCGACGCCGCCGCCGCCGTCGTGGCCAAGCTCGCGGCCTCCGCGCTGACCTCGGCGGGAGTGCCGTTCTGGCTGTCCGAGGCGGGCAACCTGTTCTCGGTGTTCCTGGGCCGGACCGAACCGGTGCGCTCGTTCGCCGACGCCAGGCAGCAGTCGTCCGCCGCCTACGCCGCGTTCTTCCACGCCATGCTGGACGGCGGCGTCTACCTGCCGCCCTCCCCCTACGAGGCCTGGTTCGTCTCCGCGGCGCACGACGATACCGCCGTGTCGCGCATCGCCGCGGCCCTGCCCGCCGCCGCCCAGGCCGCCGCCACCGCCCTAACCGCCTAACCCCCGGGCCGCCCGCCCGTGCCCGCCCGTTGGCGCGCGGATTATCGAGTTGTTACTTTAAGTGTATGCTCGGTTGCGTTTTGGTAGCAGCCCGTGGGGGAGCGGCGTCTCGGTTGTCCAAGATCCTGGTCGTTGACGACGAACCGGCCCATCGGCTCCTGCTCCGGCGGATCTTCGAGCGGGCTGGTCATGTGGTTACCGATGCCGGCGATGGAGCCGCCGCGCTGCGGGCGGTGGCCCAGTCGCGGCCCGACCTGGTGGTGACCGACATGATGATGCCGGTCATGGATGGGCCCGAGCTCATCCGGCGGCTTCGATGCGAGCCCGCCACCGCGGCCATTCCGATCCTGGCGGCGAGCGGTGATCCCCATCTCGCCGAAGGCGCGGATGCGGTCGTGCCCAAGCCGTACTCGTGGCGTCACCTTGCCGAAGTCGTCGACGCCTTGCTGAGGGATGCCTTGTCGAGGGATGCCTTGCTGAAAGATGCCTTGCTGAAAGATGCCTGGCGCGCCGGGAACCGGCAAGACGATCCTGGCCCAGCAGGTTTGCTTCGCGGCCGGGACCGCTGAGCACAAGGGCATCTACTACACGACCGTGGCGGAGCCGCACACCAAGCTGGTCCGGCACCTGGAGCCGTTCACCTTCTTCGATGCCGGGTCCCTGGGCTCCAGGGTCGAGCACATCCACCTGGGCGACTTCCTGCGGCCCGGCCGTCCCGACGGGCTAGAGCCGATGGTCGCGGAGATCGTGCGGAAAACGCTGGCGGATGAGCCGGCGGTCGTGGTGATCGACAGCGCCAAGATGCTGAGCGACTTTGCCAGCCCTTACGAACTGCGCGGCGCCGTGTACGACCTGAGCGCCAGTTTCGCGGAAACCGGCGCGGTGCTGCTGCTCGTGGGTGAGTACACGGCCGAGGAACTGGGCAGCGGTATCGAGTTCTCCCTGGCTGACGGCATCATCCAGCTCGAATACCAGGTCTGCGAGCCGGTCGACCGGCGGTCACTGCGGGTCGCGAAGATGCGGGGCGGGAGTCACCTGCCCGGCAGGCACACCTTCCAGATCGGTCCCGACGGCATCCAGGTCTTCCCGCGGATCGAGACCCTCGTCCCGGCCGCCGTGACGCCGCTATCCGGCTCAATGTCCGGCGGGATCCCGGGCCTGGACAAACTGATGCCCAACGGGATGAGGCGAGGAGATGCCACCCTCATCATGGGGCCTTCGGGCGTCGGCAAGACCACCCTGGGGACGGGCTGGATCGCCCGGGGCCTCGAAGAGGGCGAACGCTGCCTGTTCGTCACGTTCCAGGACACCGCCCCCCATCTCATTGACATGGGCGCCGCCTTCGGATGGGACCTCGCGGCCGCGCAGGCCTCCGGGCAGCTGGTGATCTATTACGTCTCGATGGGTGACCTTGAGCTGGACGTGCTGGCGGACGCCGTACGCAGGAACCTGGCCGAGCACCAGGTGGGCCGCGTCGCCATCGACAGCCTGGCCGAACTGGTCCTGGCCGACCGTGAATGGTTCCGTTTCCCCGCCTACATGCGCAGCCTGGTCGGGTTCGTCCGCGCGGCTGGCGTCTCCTTGCTGGCCACCAGCGAGACGACCGGCAGCGGGACAACCGCCCAGTCGCTGGAAGGGCTCATGTTCTTGTTCGACAACGTCATCGACCTGCGGTACATCGAGCAGCAGTCCACGCTCGGCCGCGCGCTCAACATCGTCAAGATGCGGAACAGCCCGCACAAGATGACCCTGAACAGCGCCGCCATCACCGACAAAGGCCTGGTGGTCGGGGACAAGCTCGAAGGAGTCAGCGGGCGGCTCGGCTGGAGCGCGCTGCGAGTACAGGATCCGCCGTATCGCCCCGGCCCCGCCCCCAGCCCCAGCGTCATCGTCCCGGCACCAGCCAAGCGGGCCTAATATACTCCCCTGACCTGCAGTGGGCCTGACCGCCAGTAGGTAAGCTGGCCGGGCTATGTCCGACACAACCATCGTCCACCTGCTCAGGCACGGCGAGGTGGAAAACCCCAATGGCGTGATGTACGGGCGCCTGCCCGGCTACCATCTGTCCGCCCTGGGTCGCCTGATGGCCCTGGCCGCAGCGGATTTTTTCGCCGAACGGCCGGTGGTCTCCCTGTTCTGCTCTCCGCTCGAGCGAGCCCAGGAGACCGCGCAGCCGCTGGCCGAGCGGCTCGGGCTGACCATCGTCACGGACCCGCGGCTGATCGAGTCGACGAACCATTTCGAGGGGCTGACGTTCGGCGTGGGGGACGGATCGCTGCGCCGGCCGGAGCACTGGCGCTACCTGATCAACCCGTTCCGGCCGTCCTGGGGCGAGCCGTACCGCGACGTCGCGACGCGGATGCTCGCCGTGATGGAGGTCGCGCGGGCGAGCGCGGTCGGCGCCGAAGCGGTGTGCGTCAGCCATCAGCTGCCCATCTGGGTCGCCCGGCGGCGGGCCGAGGGCAAGCGGCTGTGGCACAGTCCGGTCGCGCGCGAGTGCGCGCTGGGCAGCGTAACCAGCTTTACCTATTCGGGTGACCGGCTGACCGGCGTGTCCTACGCGGTGCCGGCCCGGCGACAGGTAACCCAGGGCGATGCGGCACAATAGGCCTGTACTACCCCCTGTAGGAGATCGCAAGGATCCGCCCGTGCCCAGTGCCCCGGTGACCAGTGCCGCGGTTATCAGAGCCCCGGTGACGAGAGCTCGGCGCCGCGCGGTCGTTTTGGCGGCGGCCGTGGCCGCCGCGGTGCTGCTGATCGTGGTCCTGGTGGCCGGGTGGGCCGGCGGCGGGAAAAGCACTGTGACCGACGTGGACGGCAGCACAAACGCCGTGCTCTACACGGCCGGGCACCGCCCGGTGGCGCCTGATTTCAGCGGCACCACGCTGACCGGTGCGCGGCTGAGCTTCTCCTCTTACCGGGGCAAGGTCGTAGTGCTCAACTTCTGGGGATCATGGTGCGTGCCGTGCCGCTCGGAGGCCTCGACCCTGGCCGCCGTGGCGGCGCTGTACCGTTCGTCCGGCGTGGCCTTCCTGGGCGTGGACGTGCGTGACACCACGGCCAGCGCGCTGGCCTTCACCCGCAGCTTCGGCATCAGCTATCCGAGCGTGACCGATCCGAGCTCGACGATCACGCTCGATTTCACCTCGGCGGTGCCGATCGCCGGCACCCCGACCACGCTGGTGATCGACCGTACCGGGCACATCGCCGGGGCTGTCTTCGGCTCGACGACCTACCCGGAACTGACCACGATCCTGGCCAAGGTCACCGGCAAGGCGGCCGATGAGGCGGTGAGCCGATGACCGATGTGCGGGTGCCCGAGACCGACCCGTTCGAATCCGAGGCCCCCGAACGGGACGGCCGGGGAGCGGCCTCGCCCGCGGGCGGTACTTTCGGGACCGGCGACTGGCTGAAGTGGGCCTGGCGGCAGCTCACGTCGATGCGGATCGCGCTGGTCCTGCTGTTCCTGCTGGCCCTGGGCAGCGTGCCCGGCTCAATACTGCCGCAGGAGGGCAACAAC
>Ga0302229_10002526_pt1 | contig 13162 bp, 13 predicted proteins | sample II_Palsa_N1_3_FD_193518 | JGI IMG/M metagenome (GOLD analysis project Ga0302229, IMG submission 193518) | Peat permafrost microbial communities from Stordalen Mire near Abisko, Sweden - II_Palsa_N1_3 | ecosystem: Environmental > Terrestrial > Soil > Palsa > Peat permafrost | place: Sweden...
GGCCGGTAATGAGACCTTGGCGGCGGGTGTGGCAGCCGGAATCGAGCGGCTGATCGGGCTGCTCCGCTGGCTGAGCCCACCGAGCGGGCTGTCACTGACGGCGACCGCGACGCTGGCGACGCTGGGGCGCTCTGGACCCGCCCGGCTCACCGCGCTCGCGGCCCGCGAGGGGGTCACCCAGCCGGCCATGACCCAACTGATCGCCCGGCTCGAGGAGGCGGGCCTGCTCACCCGGGCCACCGACCCTGCCGACGGGCGGGCCGTGGAGGTCCGGATCACCGCCGAGGGCCAGGCCCTGCTCGCGCGACGGCGGGTCTACCGGGCCGAGCGGCTAACCGGGATGCTGGCCGAGCTCAGCCCGGAGCAGCAGGTGGCGCTGGCTGCGGCCCTCCCGGCGATGGACGCCCTGGCCAGCGCGCACCGCGGTGTCCCGCTGACCTCGGCCCAAACTTCCTGAGGCAGGTTCTCCCGATGCGGCACCCCCGGTCCGGCCCGCCTTGTCGCACCGCATATCTCCAGGAACGGAGCAGGACATGAGTGGCACCCACGGCAGTGCGGTTGCGAGCCCCTTCAAGCAGCCGAAGGCCGTCTTCGCGGTCGCGTTCGCCTGCGTCGTGTCATTCATGGGCATCGGGCTGGTCGACCCCGTCGCCTCGGCCGCCTACAGCTTCGTCCGGTTCATCGGGCGGCGGCCTGGCGCCGTACGCGGCCGGCCGCCTGGTCATCGCTGAACATCCACGTCCCCTTCTTCATCGCCGCCGGCGCCCTGCTGGCCGGGATCGTGGTCCTGTCCACCGCTCACTGCCTGCTCGGTCACGCCGAGCAGGTGCAGGCCGAGCAGGCTGCCGCGGCGGCCCAGCCTGACCTGGCGGAGGAGGCGCTCGCGGTGGCCGAGGGCTCCGAGACCTGACGTTGACGTAAAGATCCGCTAGGATTCTCCTGCAATGATGGCTGGCCGGTGAATCTGGGGAGTTTTATGTCTGTGGCGGGAAATCCGTCGGTTTCTCCCGTCGCGTCGGGCGGCCGGGACGTCCACTACAAGTGGATCGCGCTGTCCAACACCACGCTCGGGATCCTGATGGTGACGATCAATCAGTCGATCCTGCTGATCTCCCTGCCGGCGCTGTTCCGGGGGATCAACCTCAACCCGCTGGTGCCGTCGAATACGGGCTACTTCCTGTGGGTTTTCATGGGCTTCGTGCTGGTCACCGCGGTGCTGGTGGTCAGCCTGGGCCGGGTGGGCGACATCTACGGCCGGGTCAAGATGTACAACCTCGGCTTCGCGGTCTTCACGTTCTTCTCGATCATGCTGTCCATAACGTGGCTGACCGGCCCGGCCGGCGCGCTGTGGATCATCATCATGCGGATCTTCCAGGGCGTCGGCGGCGCGTTCCTGTTCGCCAACTCGACCGCGATCTTGACCGACGCCTTCCCCCAGGACGAGCGGGGCAAGGCGATGGGGATCAACGGCATCGCCGCCATCAGCGGCTCGTTCCTCGGCCTGATCCTGGGCGGCGTGCTCGCGCCCATCGAGTGGCGGCTGGTGTTCCTGGTGTCCGTCCCGTTCGGGCTGTTCGGCACGGTCTGGGCCTACCTCATGCTCCACGACAACGGCATCCGCATCCCGGCCAAGATCGACTGGCTGGGCAACGCCCTGTTCGCCATCGGGCTGGTCGCCCTGCTGACCGGGATCGTGTACTCGCTGCTGCCCTACGGCGGCCACCCCACCGGGTGGACCAGCCCCTTCGTGCTGACCGCCATCATCGGCGGGATCGTGGTGCTCATCTTGTTCGGCTACGTCGAGACCAAGGTCCCGCAGCCGATGTTCCGGCTGGGGCTGTTCCGGATCCGGGCCTTCACGGCCGGCAACATCGCCGGCCTGCTCGCCGCGCTCGGCCGTGGCGGCCTACAGTTCATGCTGATCATCTGGCTGCAGGGCATCTGGCTGCCGCAGCACGGCTACAGCTTCAGCCAGACCCCGCTGTGGGCGGGCCTGGCCATGGTCCCGCTGACCGTCGGGTTCCTGCTCGTGGGCCCGCTGGCGGGCTGGATGTCCGACCGCTACGGCGCCCGGCTGCTGGCGACCGCCGGGCTGATCGTCTCCGGCGCGTCCTTCCTGCTGCTGGAACTGCTGCCGATCAACTTCACCTACATCTGGTTCGCCCTGCTCATCTTCCTGTTCGCGGTCGGGATGGGACTGTTCTTCTCCCCCAACCAGGCCTCGGTGATGAACAGCCTGCCCCCGGACCAGCGCGGCGCCGGCGCCGGCATGCTGAACACCTTCCAGAACTCTGCCACCGTGCTGTCGATGGGTCTGTTCTTCACCATCGTCACCCTCGGCCTGGCCTCCCACCTGCCCAAGCACCTGTACAGCGGGCTGGTCGCGGCGGGCGTCAGCCCCGCGGCCGCCCACACGGTCGCCAGCGAGCCGCCGATCGGCAGCCTGTTCTCGGCCTTCCTCGGCTACAACCCGATCAAGGAACTGCTCGGCCCGACCGGCGCGCTGCAGCACCTGCCGCCCGGCCAGGCCGCCTACATCACCGGCCGGTCATTCTTCCCCAAGCTCATCGAGCAGCCCTTCGCCGACGGCCTGCACCTTGCGTTCACCTTCGGCGCCATCGCCACCGGGATCGCCGTCATCGCCTCCGCCCTCCGCGGCCAGCGATACATGCACCAGATGGAGCCACTGGCCGAAGAACTGGCCGAGGGGGCGGCCGAGGACGGCGGCCTGTACGGCCTGGAGCCTTTCGCGACCGACGGGCAGGACGCCGCCGACACTATCGGGCTCGGCGCCACGGGAGGCCACACGGGCGGCGACGGCAGGAGCCCCGCGAACCGGCAGGCGGCCCCGGCCAATGGGCGGCGAACACACGGGCGCCGGGCCAACGGGCGCCGGGCCAACGGCCAGGCGACCAAAGGCTCGTCCGCTGCGCCGGTCGGCGGGGCGGCGGACGAGCCGGGCGCGCCGGTCGGCGGGGCGGCAGACGAGCCGGGCGCGCCGCTCGGCGGGGCCTGAGCCATGGGCACCGTGCCCGTGTCCCAGGCCGTCGCCAGCACCAGGAAGCACACCGAAGAAGCGGATGAGCCGGGGCGACCCGACGAGACCGGCCCGCTGCTCGGGATCGGCGCCGCGGCGCAGCGGCTCGGCGTATCCGAACGGGCCCTGCGGTACTACCAGCAGCTGGGCCTGATCGTCCCGGCCCGCACCACGCCCGGCGGGCTGCGGCGCTACTCAGAGAATGATCTGGCCCGGGTGGGACGGATCCGGGAGCTGCAAGCCCTGCTCGGCCTCAACCTGGACGAGATCGCGGTCGTGTTGCGCAACGAGGACCGGATCGCGCAGATCCGCCTGGCCTACCGCGACGAACGCACCAGCGATGACAAGCGCCGGGAACTGACCCGCGAGTGCCTGGCGCTACAGCTCAACCTCCGCGCCACCGTCGAGGCGAAGCGGGCGGCGCTGGACACCTTCCTGACCGACCTGGACACCCGCATCGGCCGGGCACGCGACCTGCTGGCCGACCACCAGGCCCGCTGATCCGAAATCGGCCCTCGGATGGGTGCCATCGTCGGGATCAGCGGCTTAGCCTTAGGGGATCATGCTGTGTTTGTCGGTGGATCTCGCTGCCGGTGACTTGGACAGTCAGGCCGGATCTCCTCCGAATCCGATCTCGTTGCCGTCCGGGTCGCGGAAGGTGACCTCGGGGCACCCCCACGAATCGCGAGTTTCTTGCGGGATTCGCTGCGGTGGGCGTGCTCGCTCAGGGCAGCAGGTGTGTTCCGCTGGGGCCGGTTATCTGCTGGAGCATGGTGTGGGCGAGTTGCTGGATTCTGGGTGGCAGGGGGACGTAGCCGAGGGTGGCGGCGTTGGTCTGGCCGTTGTGGGTGAGCCAGTTCAGGAGATTGACCAGTGCCTGCCCGGTGGCCTGGCTGGTCTCGTGGGTGTACAGGAGCGCCCAGCTGTAGCCGGAGATGGGGTAGCTGGTGGCACCGGGCTCGTTGACGATGGAGAAGTCAGTGGGCGTGATGTCGGGTTTTTGGGCGGCGTCGGCGGCGATGGAGGCGGGGGTGGGGCCGGTGTACTGGCCGGCCTGGTTGCGGATGGTGGCGTAGGCCAGGATGGGTCCTTGCAGGTAGGAGCGCTCGATATAGCCGATGGAGTAGGGGATATGGGCGACGGCATCGGCGACGCCGGCGTTGCCTTGCACACCTTCACCGTCGGGGGCCGGCCAGTGCAGAGTCGTGCCTGTTCCGACTTTGGCTGCCCAGGTGGGGTCGACGCTGGAGAGGTAGTTGCTGAAGATGTAGGTGGTGCCGCTGCCGTCGGCGCGGTGCACGACGAAGATCGGCGCGCTGGGCAGGACGATCTTGGGGTTGAGGGCCGTGATGGCGGGGTCGTTCCAGTTGGTGATCTGCCCGAGGAAGATCCGCGCGATGACGGGGCCGGTGAGCTGCAGCCGGGGCAGGCCGACGAGGTTGTAGGCGATGGCTTCGGCGCCGAGGTCGACGGGGACCTGGACGGAGGCGCCGCCGTGGGCGGCTGCCTGCTGGGCGGCGGTCATGGGCACGTCGGAGGCGCCGAAGTCTGCCCTTTTCGCGGTGAAGGCGGCGATGCCCGCGCTGCTGCCGACAGACGAGTAGCTGATGGCCACGCCTGGGTACTGCTGCTGGTATCTGGTGAACGCCAGGGTGAAGAACGGCGCGTCGAACGTGGAGCCCGCGCCAGAGATCCGCACCGCATTGGCGGCGGCCCCGCTGGCGGTGACGGACACCGGCTGCGCGCTGCCGGCGGAGGTGGATGTGCAGGCGGTGAGCGCGACCGCCAGCAGCGCAAGGGAGCCTGCGGCGGGGATGAGCACATTATGGTGGGATCTGCGGGACCGCGGGTGAGGGAGCAGGTGTGGCATCGTCGCCGTCCTCCGCTGGAAGGGTTATCTGGGATGGACCTGGCGGGTCCAGGCCTGGGCGCCGATCTGGATCGCGTCCCACGGGCTGCCCAGCGGCGGGGTGTAGGACAGGTCCAGGTCGCTGATCGCGTCGGCGGTCATGTTGTGGAAGATCGCGGTGGCGGCGACGTCGATCCGCTTGGCGACCTCGGCGTGCCGGTGCCCGAACAGCTGCACCCCGAGCAGGCGGCCGGTGGACCGGTCGCCGGTGAACCGCATGTGGATGCGGTGGCTGCCGGGGTAGTAGGCCTTGTGGTCATCGGCCTCGGAGCTCACCGTGACCGGATCGAACCCGGCAGGGACCGCTTCGTGGTCGCGCAGCCCGGTCCGGGCCGCGGCCTGGTCGAAGATTTTCACGACCTGGGTGCCGAGGCTGCCAGCGAACTCCCGGTTCCCCCCGGCGGCGTTGTCCCCGGCGACCCGGCCCTGCTTATGGGCGGTGGTGCCCAGCGGCAGGTACGCCTCCCCGAGCAGCCGGTGGTAGGTGACCACGCAGTCCCCGGCCGCGTAGACGTCCGGCAGCCCGGTCCGCATCATGCGGTCAACCGTGATCGCCCCGCGGGCGCCCAGCTTGGCCCCGGCGCTGACGGCCAGGTCGGTGTCGGGCCGCACGCCGACCACGACCAGGACCAGATCGGCCAGGCGGGTCAATGGTTCCGCTGTGCCGGTGACCGCCTCGACCAGCAGCCGCCCATCCCCACCAGCCGGGGCCTGGCTGATCGCCTGCACGGTGGTCCCGGTCAGGACCTCCACCCCCCGGGCCGCCAGCTCGGCGTGCACCAGCGCGCCGAGTCCCGGGTCTACCGTGGGCAGGACTTCCGGCAGCTGCTCCATCTGGGTGACGGCCAAGCCCCACGTGGTCAGCGCGTCGGCCATCTCCAGGCCGATGTAGCCGGCGCCCACGATCACCGCGCGGCCCGGGGAGGTCTGCTCCAGCGTCTGCATCAGCGCGAAGGTGTCCCCCATCGAGTGCAGCAGGTGCACCCCGTCAGCGGTACCCAGCGCCCCGGGGCCGGTCAGCCCGGTGATCGGCGGCCGGACCGGCACGGCGCCGGTGCCAATGATCAGCTGGTCGTAGCCGATCAGTTCCTCGGTCCCGCCGGGGCCGGTAACCAGGAGCTTGCGGCCGGTCACGTCGATGCGGCGGGCGGTGGTGTCCAGCCGCAGCCTCATCCCCGCGGCTTCCAGGTCAGCGGTCGTGCGGTGGGCCAGGTTCTGCCAGCGGCTGACCTCACCGGATACGTAGTAGGGGATGCCGCAGATGGAGAAGTTCGGGTAGGCGTCGGCGGCCACCACCGTCACCTCCGCCGCCGGGTCCACTTCGCGGGCCCGCAAGGCCGCACTGATACCGGCGTCGCTGCCGCCGACCGCGACCATATGCATGACTGCCTCCGTAGCTGGTTAGCGGCCGGTCCGGGCCGCTGCCTATGCGGCCGGCGCCGCATGATCGCTGGCCGCCGTGGCCGCTGCGGGCGAGCGCGAAGATCACCAGGATCAGCCCGCCGAGGAACTCGGCGATCAGCCGGCGCCACAGCACGGCAAGTTCGGATCGCGATGTCCTGGTCACAGCGGCCATCTTGACGCATCGAGTTATCTCAGTCAAGATTGAGTCAATGAACACTGAGCGAACGTCTGATCTGGCCGCCCGGGCCGCGGTGCATGCGGCACTGGCCGACCCGGCCCGGCTGCTGATCACCGACACGCTCGGCCTCGGCGACGCGTCGCCGTCGGAACTGGCTGCGATGCTGGCGATGCCGTCCAACCTGCTCGCCCATCACCTACACGCGCTCGAGCAGGCCGGGCTGATCACCCGGCGCCGTTCGGAAGGTGACCGCCGCCGCAGTTACGTGCGGCTCATCCCCGGGGCGCTCGATTCGCTGACCAGGCCGCCCGCGCGCACGGCACGGCGGGTACTGTTCGTGTGCACCGCCAACTCGGCGCGCTCCCACCTGGCGGCGGCGCTGTGGCGCCGGGCCAGTAACGTCCCCGCGGCATCGGCCGGAACCCACCCGGCCCGCGCGATCGCGGCGGGCGCCATCGCCGCCGCCGAACGGCACCACCTGCCGCTGCGCCGCCTGCGGCCCCGCCACATCGACGAGGTGCAGGAACACGGCGACCTCATCGTCACGGTATGCGACATGGCGCACGAAGAACTGGGCCAGCGGCGAGCGATCCACTGGTCCGTCCCCGACCCCGTCCCAGCCGGCGACCCCAGCAGCTTCGACACGGCGCTGACCGAACTGCGCCACCGCATCGAACGGTTCGCACCGCGCCTGGCGGCTGCTCCCTAGACGGGGCGGCCCCGCGCCTTCCGGTGTGCTCGATCGGCTGCGGCGAACAGCAGCACAAAAGCACGACACCGGCTGCGTTCCGGATCAGCAGCAGGACAGGCGCTGGGCGGCGACGTTTCGAGCCGGCCGCCACCGTGACCATCAGGCCGCCGCCACAGCGCCGTGTCATATTCCTCACCGGCGGCCTATGGGCCACCTAGCAGCAAGGACCAGCTGAGGCAGTTGCCTTTGACGACTCCGCAGCCGCACCGCCACAGCAGGCGGTCCCGTTCTCCCCGCCGTAGAAGGTCTGGCTGTCGGCCAGCACGGTGTAGAACTCCCACGACTCGCCGTCCGGGGGGCCCTGCACCCAGAACTTGTCCTGCTTGGCGTAGCAGCAGGTGGTGTCCCGTTCATCGACGGAGACCAGCCCGGCCTCGGCCAGGCGGGTCTGCTCGGCGTCGACGGTGTCGATGTCGGGCACCTCGACACCAAGATGGTTGAGGCTGCCGCCCTGCCCGGGGTTCTCCAGCAGGACGAGTTTCAGCGGTGGCTCACTGATCGCGAAGTTCGCGTAGCCCGGGCGCCGCTTGGCCGGTTCGGCACCGAACAGCTTGGTGTAGAAGGCGACGGCCTCGTCGATGTCGTTGACGTTGAGGGCGAGCTGGACACGCGACATTGGGACCTCCATAGGATCCAGGACTTTGATTACTGTCTATGTCTTGCTGCCGCCGACCTTGCCACAAGACATCGAAGTCTGTCAATATAGAGGCATGTCGAAATCTCTGGTGGTCCTTGACCCGGCAGAGACCGCGGCGTGCTGCTCGCCCCTGTCGGCCCAGCCCTTGTCCATCCAGCAGGCCGAGCAGGTCGCGCCGCTGCTCAAGGCGCTGGCCGACCCAGTCCGGCTGCGCTTGATGTCGCTGGTGGCCTCCCATCCGGGCGGCGAGGTCTGCGCCTGCGACCTGGGCGGCGAATTCGACCTGTCCCAGCCGACGATCAGCCACCACCTCAAGGTGCTGCACGCCGCCGGGCTGGTCGACCGGGAGAAGCGGGGCGTCTGGGTCTACTTCCGCGTGCGCTCCCAGGCTCTGCTCAGCCTGAGCGCGCTCATCGGCTGCCCGCCCTCGTAATACGCGGGAGACCGCAGCCAGCCGGTGAACTGGACCGAACGGAGGAGCGTGATCGCCGTGCCGACATCAAAGGAACTTGAGGAAGTCCGCGAGCGGGTACGGGCCCGGTACGCCCAGGCCGCAAACGCCGTCACCGGCGGCGGGATCGCCACCTGCAGTGATTCCTGCAAAGGCGAAGACGAGACAGGAACCGGCAGCGAACTGTATGGCGCGGCCGAGCAGAGCGAAGTCCCTGAGGACGCGGTATCGGCCAGTCTGGGCTGCGGTAACCCGATCGCCGTCGCCGACCTCCAGCCCGGTGAGACGGTCCTCGACCTGGGTTCCGGCGGTGGCATCGACGTACTGCTGTCCGGTCGCCGGGTCGGCCCGGCCGGGAAGGCCTACGGCCTGGACATGACTGAGGAGATGCTGAACCTCGCCCGCGACAACGCCGCCAACGCCGGCGCCACCAACGTCGAGTTCCTCAACGGGCATATCGAATCGATCCCGCTGCCCGGTGAGTCGGTCGACGTGATCATCTCCAACTGCGTGATCAACCTATCCGGTAACAGGGCCGCCGTCTTCGCCGAGAGCTTCCGCGTGCTCCGGCCCGGCGGCCGGATCGGCGTCTCCGACATCCTCGCCGAAGACCACCTGACCGATGCCGACCGCACCGAACGGGGCAGCCACATCGGGTGCATCGCCGGGGTCCTATCCTTCACCGAATACCAGGATGGCCTGGCCATGGCAGGCTTCACCGGCATCAGCATCACCCCCACCCACCAGGTCATCGACGGGATGCACTCAGCCATCATCCGGGCCACCAAACCGAGGCCCCCGGACCGTGTGCATCGGCGTCGGGACTGTGGATTTAGAGGTGTTTCCGGCCCTGATCACTGGATCTGATGATCTGTGCGCAAGCGTCAGGCCGGCTTCCCCGCGCTGATTGGCGCAGGGAGGTTACCGGCACGCTGGAAGGCGGCCTTGATGACTTCTATTGCCGTGGCACGGTCCTGCCAGCCGCGGACGTCGGTGTCCTTCCCCGGCTCCAGTTCCTTGTAGATGTCGAAGAAATGCCCGATCTCGGCGGCAACGTGCGAGGGAACGTCACCCAGGTCCTGCAGCCCGGCGTACCGGGGGTCATGGGCGGGAACGGTCAGCACTTTTGCGTCCGGGCCGTGCTCATCATGCATCCAGAACACGCCGATGGGACGGGCGGTGACCAGGCAGCCGGGAAAGGTCGGCTCCTCGAGCATCACCATCGCGTCCAGCGGATCGCCGTCCTCGCCCAGCGTCTCCGGGATGAACCCGTAATCCAGCGGATAACGGGTTGAGGTGAACAGCATCCGATCCAGCCGGATCCGGCCGGTCTCATGATCCACCTCGTACTTGTTCCGCGAGCCCTGCGGGATCTCGACGAACACCTCAACTTCCACCATGCCTCCTCAGCTGGCCGAACGTAGCGCGGTTACCAATCAGGATGCGGTTCCTGGTGGTCACATCGGCGCGCACATGTGCCTCCACCGGTTGCCCATCCGGTAGAAGCCATCAGCCATTGCGGCGGTTAAGGCGGGCTTCATCGCCTAGAGCGCATTTTACCCCGGGACGGATCCGGAGATCAGGGGTGAAGAGCCGCTGCTAGTGTCCGGCGTTAAGCGAGCCTCATCGCTTAGATCATTTCGCCCCGATGGTCTCACCGGACCGGCGCGCCTCCGCCTACGGGCTGTTCACCGGCATCTACGGCACCGCGTGGGTGGCCGGCAGCATCGTCATCGGCGCGTTGTTCGACGTATCCCTCACCGCCATCGTCGTGTTCTCGATGGCCGCCGAGTTCGCCGCGATCCCGCTGATCCTGATGGTCCGCAAGAGGACGGCGAAGCGAACAGGCTGACGGCCTACCGTGACAGCCGCCTCGAACTTGGCGACATGATCCGGGCGGCACTGCACCTAGCCCGCGGGTCCGGCGATGAGGAGGCCGAGAAGCGGGCCCGGGAGCTGCTGGCCCGGCTGGCCGGCGACCGGTTCCAGCTCGCCGTCGTGGGGCAGTTCAGCCGGGGCAAGACCACGCTGATGAACGCGCTGCTGGGCGGCTCCTACCTGCCGATGGGGGCACTGCCGATGACCTCGGTAATCACCACAATCCGTTACGGCAGCCAGCCTCGTGCGATGGTGCGCCGCCGTGCGTCGGACCTGCGGGTCGAGGTGCCGCTGGCCGACGTGGCCGAGTTCGTGAGCAGCAGCAGTGCCGGGTGGCCCGGGTGGCAGGTGGTGACCTTGTTTCGAATATAGTATCGCATTCGTGGATAGATATCTAGAGCATCGATAAATACTCGACTGTTCTTGACGGACAGAGATCTAGCCTGACCGGACCTGGACGCCGTTATTAGCGGCAGCGTGCGCTAGGGCCGTGGGTGCCCCGTCTGGGCACGCGTCGGGGCGCGCTCAGCGGGACGTGCTCAGCGGGGCTGGGACCCGGCGGACGACGGTGCGGACGGGGACCGGAGAAGCTCTCCCGGGGTCACTACTCCGGCGGAAGGGGAGAATTCACCTCCGAACTGGGCTCCGGCGGAAACGCTTCACCGGCCTCCTCGTCCGGCTCGGGCGGAAGGGGAGAATTCACCTCCGAACTGGGCTCCGGCGGAAACGCTTCACCGGCCTCCTCGTCCGGCTCGGGCGGAAGGGGGGAACGCACTTCTGAACTGGGCTCCGGCGGAAACGGCGATGAGTGATCACTCACTGGGTCCTCCCTCAGCTAGTCTGCGCGGCTCCCCCTAGTCTTCCCAGAGTTTGCGCGCTGGGGAAGCCCCCTGGCACTGCCGGGGAAGCCCCCGGCACCGCCAGGGAAGCCCCCGGCACCGCCAGGGAAGGCCCCGGCACCGCCAGGGAAGGCCCCGGCACCGCCGGGGAAGCCCCCGGCACCGCCAGGGAAGGCCCCAATAGCGCCAGGGAAGGTTGTGGCGCGGTGCCGGCCTTCGGGCGGGATCTCCCGGCTCAGTTCGCTGACCTGCAGGTGGTAACCGGCCTCGTGCTGAGCGCGGTTACCCTGTGGCTGATGTTTGCCACCGAGCGCGGCGATATTACGTACCAAGATGTATAGCTGGCATTTCCCGCCCTACGCCGATAATTTCATTTAGTCATGTTTGTCCGGCCGTTACGCTCCTGTGCTTCTCATTCGTGGAGGAAGGGGCTTGTCACCCAGGTCGAGCGGCAGCTTTTCCCCGGTAATTCGGTCACTAATCGATGACTTCCGGTAAGGACACATTTTGATTACCCAAATGCATCAATAGGGTAGGGGCGGGCAGTATGGGCGCATGGCTTCCAGCGCAGCGGCCGGCGGTCCCGGACCGGCCAGAAGCTCATGGTGGTCAGCCCACCGCTCAACAGCGGTCATCGTCGCGATAGTGGCCGTGGTCGCGGTCCTGATCGTGGCCCTGGCGGTGACGCAGGGCGGCGCCGCGAGCGCCGGCAGCAACGGGCCGACCCGGGCGGTCTCCGTGGCAGCCGGCCCGGTCGCCACGGTGGACTTCCAGGGCGTGCCTGGCCAGCTGACCCTCGTCGGCTCGTCCGGCTCGCAGGTCCAGCTGACCGGGCAGCTCGACTGGCACAGCCACGCCGCGGCGGCGACCGAAACCGCCCGCACCGCCGGGAACGTCCTGCACCTGACGGCCCGTTGCGCCAGGCGGAGCCCCTGCACCGAGAACTACCGGCTCACCGTGCCCGCGCACACATCGGTCGTCCTGGACCAGCCGTCCGGTCACGTGACCGTGTCCGGACTGGACTCAGCGCTGCGCGTCACGGCCACCAGTGCCGACATCAGCGCGACGGGGCTGCGCTCCCCCTCGCTCGACGCCACGATCACGTCGACCCATCTGAGCGCCTCGTTCACGGGGCCGGCGCGGCAGATCAGGCTCACGCTGAAGTCCGCGCAGGCGACCATCCGGCTGCCGGGAGCGGCCCGCTACCTCGTCAGCCAGCAGGTCACCTGGGGCTACATCAAGGTTGGCATCCCCCAGTCGGCCAGCTCATCCCGCCACATCGAGGCCCGCCTGATCTCCAGCGAGCTGGAGCTGCTGCCGTGAGCCCCCGTGGGCTGGGCAGGCAGGTGGCCCCGTCAGGACGGATGCTGGGAGGCCGCGGCGGCCGGGTCCAGGTCGGATTCCCGTAGCGGGTGCCGGGGCTCCGGCGGGAAGGGTGTGCTGCTGCTGATGCGCAGGCTGGGGCCGATGTGCAGCAGCTCGCCCGTGTCCAGCAGCCGCCAGGCGGGGTCGTCGTCGATCTTCTCGCTGGCGATGACCACCGAGGGCTGGGCCGCCAGATGAGGGGAGCGGGCGCTGATCCGGGCGGTGTGTGCCTCCAGGGCACCGCTGCCGCTGCTGCCGCCCGCCGGGCGGTCCAGCACGTAGAGCTCGTGCGTTTCCGGATAGCGCAGCGCCCACAGGTCCGTCGCGGTGGTCAGCACCAGATTGAGGGCAAAGACCGGAAGCTCCCCGGCGATCCAGCCGATCGCCTCGACGATGCCGCGATGCAGGTCGCCGCCGTGCCGTCGGGTCTCCCCGGTGATGAGGGCGAACACGCGCTCACTGTCGGTCGCACCGTATACCAGGTCCGCCGTGCCCAGCTCGGCGAGCCGCCGGTCCAGCTCGGACAGGCCCTGAACGACACCGTTGTGCGCGAGCAGCCGACCGTCCTGCAGGAACGGATGGGTATTGGCCATGGTGTGCGCGCCGGTGCTGGCGTACCGGACGTGCGCGACGAACGTCGTGCCGCGCAGATGGCGCGCGGCGCGGGCGAAATCAGTGTCCTGCCAGGCCGCGATGGGCTGCTTGGACACCTC
>Ga0302229_10002552_pt1 | contig 13097 bp, 12 predicted proteins | sample II_Palsa_N1_3_FD_193518 | JGI IMG/M metagenome (GOLD analysis project Ga0302229, IMG submission 193518) | Peat permafrost microbial communities from Stordalen Mire near Abisko, Sweden - II_Palsa_N1_3 | ecosystem: Environmental > Terrestrial > Soil > Palsa > Peat permafrost | place: Sweden...
GGCAGCTGATGGCGGCCGCGCCGCTGCTCGAGCGCCTGGCGCAGAGCATCTAATGGCCGGGCATCCAATGGCCGGGCCTCCAGTGGCCGTGGACGACGGCTACAAGTGGGTCGCCCTGGCCAACACGACCGCCGCCATGTTCATGGCGACGCTTGACGGGTCGATTGTCATCATCGCGCTGCCGGCCATCTTCCGCGGCATCCACCTGGATCCGCTGGGCGCAGGCAACATCAGCTACCTGCTGTGGATGATCATGGGCTACCGGCTGGTCCAGGCCGTGCTGGTGGTGACGGTCGGCCGCCTGGGGGACATGTTCGGCCGGGTCCGGACCTACAACGCGGGCTTCGTGGTCTTCACCTTCGCCTCGATCCTGCTCTCGTTCGACCCGTTCGACGGCGGCCACGGTGCCCTGTGGCTGATCGGCTGGCGGGTGCTCCAGGCCGTCGGGGGATCGATGCTGATGGCGAATTCGGCCGCGATCTTGACCGATGCGTTCCCCGCCGAACAACGCGGTTTCGCGCTGGGCACCAACCAGATCGCGGGCCTGGCCGGCCAGTTCGTCGGCCTGGTCGCGGGCGGCCTGCTGGCCGCGCTGGACTGGCGGGCGGTCTTCTGGGTCAACGTGCCGGTCGGGGTGTACGGGACCTGGTGGGCCTACCGCAAGCTGCGGGACAACGGTGAGCGGCATCGCGGCCGGATCGACTGGTGGGGCAACGTCACGTTCGCCGTCGGCCTGGGCGCGGTCCTGATCGCCGCGACCTACGGCATCCAGCCGTACGGCGGGCACACGATGGGCTGGACGAATCCCTGGGTGGTGACCGGGCTGGCGGGCGGCGTCGCCCTGCTGGTGGTGTTCGGCATCATCGAGACCAGGATCGCCGAGCCGATGTTCCAGCTCAGCTTGTTCCGGATCCGGGCCTTCACGGCCGGGAGCCTCGCGGGCCTGGCCACCGCCATCGCCCGGGGCGGGCTGCAGTTCATGCTCATCATCTGGCTGCAGGGGATCTGGCTGCCGCTGCACGGCTACAACTTCAGCGACACGCCGCTGTGGGCCGGGGTCTTCCTGCTGCCGCTGACCGCCGGGTTCCTGGTCTCGGGGCCGGTGTCGGGGATCCTGTCCGACCGGTTCGGCTCCCGGGGCATCGCCACGGGCGGGATGGCCGTGTTCGGCGGCAGCTTCATCGGCCTGATGCTGCTGCCCGTCAGCTTTCCGTACTGGGCCTTCGGCCTGCTCATCGCGGCGAACGGGATCGGCAGCGGCATGTTCGCCTCGCCCAACTCCTCCTCGATCATGGGCAGCGTCCCGGCCCGGCAGCGCGGCGCGGCCTCGGGGATGCGCTCGACCTTCCAGAACTCGGGCACCGCGGTCTCGATCGCGGTGTTCTTCTCGCTCATGATCGCCGGGCTGGCCGGCAGTCTGCCGAAGACGCTGACCAGCGGCCTGCAGCACGAAGGCGTGCCCGCCGCCGTCGCGCGCCACATCGGCTCCCTGCCGCCGGTGTCGTCGCTGTTCGCGGCGGTGCTCGGCGTGAACCCGGTGCAGCACCTGCTGGCCACCGGCGGCGTGCTCGCCTCGCTCCCGGCCGCCAGCCGCCAGGCCCTCACCGGCCGGGAGTTCTTCCCCAACCTGATTTCCGTCCCCTTCCACCACGGCCTGGTCGTGGTGTTCGCCGTATCGGCCGCCCTGGCCGCGCTGGCCGGCCTGGCCTCCCTCCTCCGCGGCCCCCGCCCCGCGCCCGCGCCCCCGGCCAAGCCCTCCGAGCCCGCGCCCGCAGCCGCGCACCCTGAAGCTTCTGGGCCGGCCGCCGGGTTAACTCCTAGCTGAAAACGGCCCGGCCGCCGCGCCGCCAGGGGCGGGTGTGGTTCGCTGGCCTCATGCCTACCTTCCGCTCCCGGCTCGTCGCGCGTGAAACCGTCTACGGGGCCTGGTCGGCCTTCCCCTCGCTGCTGAGCGTCCGACTGCTGGCCGCCGCCGGCCTGGACTACGTGGTGATCGACCTCCAGCACGGCGGGGCCGCCGAGTCCGACCTGCCCGGCATGACCAGCGCCATCCGTCTGGCCGGAGCGACTCCCGTGGCCCGGGTCCGGCACGCGCACCCCGCCGACATCGGGCGGGCCCTGGACCTGGGCTGCGAGGGCGTCATCGTGCCGAACGTCGACTCGGCCGCCGATGCCGCCGCGGTGGCCGGAGCGGTGCGCTACCCGCCCGCCGGGTACCGCTCCGCAGGCGGCGCGCTGGCCGGCGAGGCGCCGTTCTGCATCGTCATGGTCGAGTCGGCCGGCGCTCTGGCTGAGTTGGACGTCACCCTGGCTGTCGACGGCGTGGACGGGATCTACGTCGGTCCCCGGGACCTGTCCCTCGCCCTGGGCTGCGCGCCCGACCCGGACGACCCGGTGCTGGGGCCGGCGCTGGCGCGCGTCTGGTCCGCCTGCGCCGCCGCGGGCAAGCCCGTCGGCGTGCACGCCACCCTGGGCGCCATCGCCCGCCGCTACCGCGACGCCGGCGCCACCCTGGTCACGGTCACGTCAGACGACGCCGCCCTGACCCGCGACACCGCCGCCCAGCTCCGGCAGGCCCAGGCGGACACCGGCAGCGCTACGGCTCGGTGAGGTAGTTCGATAGCGCGCGGCTACGCTCCGGCGAGCACCCGCGCCGCGGTCACTATCATTACCACCGCGACGAACACGTCCATGGCCCGCCAGGCGCGGGGCTGACGGAAGACCGGGGCCAGCAGCCGGGCCCCGAAGCCGAGGCCGGCGAACCAGGCAATGCTGGCCACGGCGGCGCCGCCGCCGAACCACCAGGGATCCGGCCGGGTCGCGGCGACCGAGCCGAGCAGCACCACGGTGTCCAGGTAGACCGCCGGATTGAGCCAGGTGAAGGCCAGGCAGGTGGCCACGACCGTCGGCCAGGACGAGGTTGTCGCCGCGCCGCCGGCGGTCGCCGGTTTGGGCCGCAGCGCCCGCCACGCCGCCACCGCCGCGTAGCCGAGCAGGAAGGCGGCCCCGAGCAGGCGCACGGTCAGTAGCAGGCCGTGGGCGTGCCCGACCACCGCGCCGAGGCCCGCGACGCCCGCCGCGATCAAGATCACGTCCGAGACGGCACAGATCGCGACCACCGTCGGGACGTGGGCGCGGGCGATGCCCTGCCGGATCACGTAGGCGTTCTGGGCGCCGATGGCGACGAGGAGGGACAGCCCGAACAGCAGGCCCGCGAGCGCGGCCGCGACCGTACCTGGGATGAGCATGAATCCACCGTAGGAACGATGGAGCCGAAAATCCAGCTAAACATTCTTCAGATGCATTAGCATCGCTAATGATGAACCTGGATCCGGACCAGCTCGAGGCGCTGGCGGCGGCCGTCTCGGAGGGAACCTTCGACGCCGCGGCGCGGGCCTTGCACGTGACCCCGTCCGCCGTCAGCCAGCGGGTGAAGGCGCTGGAAACGAGCGTGGGGCAGGTGCTTCTCATCCGGTCCAAGCCGGTGCGGGCCACGACGCCGGGCGAAACACTGCTCCGGGCCGCACGCCAGATCCGGGCCCTCAGCGCCGAGGCCCTGCGCGAACTGGAGGCCGAGGACGTCGGGGAAGGGCCGCCCGTCGTCGCGCTCGCGGTCAATGCCGACAGCCTGAACACCTGGTTCCTGGCGGCGCTGGCCGAGCTGGACGGTGCGGTCTTCGATCTGCGGCGCGAAGACGAGACCCGGACCGCCGAGCTGCTCCGCCGGGGTGAGGTGATGGCCGCCGTCACCACGTCGAGGAACCCGGTGCCAGGCTGTGCCGTCCGGCGCCTGGGCCGGATGCACTACGCGCCGAGGGCGGCCGCCGCCTTCCGCGACCGGTGGTTCCCTGACGGGGTGACCGTGGCCGCGCTGTCCCGCGCACCGGTGGTCCTGCTCGACCGCGATGACACCATCCAGGACCGGTACCTGAGCCGCCGCGCCCGCCGGCCGCTGCATCCGCCGCGCCACTACATACCCGAGTCCGGCCCCTTCTTCCAGGCCGTCCGGCTAGGACTCGGCTGGGGCATGATCCCCGACCTGCAGCTGGCTCAGGACACCGGCGCGGACCTGGTCGACCTCGACCCGGCCGGCGGGATGGACGTCGAGCTGTACTGGCAGCAGTGGCGAGCAGCCGGTCCGACCCTGGACCGCGTGGCCCGAGCCGTGCAAGCGACCGCGACGCAGTTCCTGCGCTAACCGCCCGGTCCAGACCGGCTTCCGCTTGTCGCGGAAGGCGGCGGGCCCCTCCTGCGCGTCCGCACTGTTATAAACCGGCGCCCAGATCCGCTCGGCCTCGTCGAACTTCTCGGGCCGGGACAGGTAGGCGGTGCGCTTGGCGGCCAGCACCGACAGCGGCGCGTTCGTCGCGATCCGCTCGGCCAGCTGCTGGGTCCGTGACTGCAGCTCCGCCAGCGGAACGACCTCGTTCACCAGCCCGACCTCACAAGCTCGCTCCGCCGTGATCGGGTCCCCGGTGAGCAGTATCTGCAGCGCGATCCGGGGCGGGATGAGCCAGGAAAGCGGCGCGGCCCACGGGGCGCCGCGGCCCACCTTCACCTCGCTGATGGCGAACGTCGCGCCCTCCGCCGCGACGCACAGGTCGCAGCTCTGGGCGAGCAGGAAACCGCCGGCCCAGGCGACCCCGTTGACGGCGGCGATGGTCGGCTTGGCGATCTCGATGTTGCGGCCGAACTGGGGGAGGAAGTCCAGCGGCGGCACGGTCAGCGCGGTAGCGGCCATCTCCTTCAGGTCGGCGCCGGCGCAGAACGCCTTCTCCCCGGCCCCGGTGAGCACCAGCACCCTGGCGCTGTCGTCCTCGTTGAACCGCCGGGCCCCGGCGAAAAGACCCTCCCGGACCGCCGCGTTCAGCGCGTTGCGGGCCTCGGGCCGCTCGATGGTGAGCCAGGCGACGCCGTTGCGCACCCGGTAGCTGACCGCGTCTGTCATCGCGTCACTCCATGCTTCACAACCGCGAGCTGGGCTCGTATATTAACACATTAGTGAACCGTGAATCACTAATGTCGGTACGCTAGTGCCCAACGCTAATGGAGGCGCCGTGGACCTCGATGTGACCAGCCTGCATCACCGGCGCGCCGTCCACCGCTGGGAGCGGACGAGCGTCGGGGACCTGATCGAGCGGGTGACCTGGAGCCGGCCAGACAAGCTGGCCATCGTGGGCCGGCCGGGGGCCTACGCCGACGAGCGGTTCGCGGCACTGACCTACCGGCAGGCCGACCAGATAGCGAACCAGTTGGCGCACGCGCTGCTGGCCCGCGGGCTCACCCACGGGGACGTCGTCCTGCTGTTCTGCGAGAACTCGGTCGAGGCGTACCTGGCCAAGATCGGCATCGCCAAGGCGGGCCTGGTCGCCGCGCCGCTGAACCCGATGATGGCGCCTGACCTGGTGACCGCCATGATCGATCTGGTCCAGCCGAAGCTGGCCATCGTGGACGCCGAGTTGTGGCCCAAGGCGGAGCTGTCGTTCGCCGCCAAAGACCTGCAGCCCGGAATCACCATTGCCATCGGCGGGCCGCCCGCCCCGCCGAGCGTCTCGTTCACCGAGTTCATCGCCGGCCAGCCGGTAGCCGAGCCGGACGTCGAGATCCACGCCGACGACATCTGGGAGATCCTGTTCACCTCGGGCACCACGGCGCTGCCCAAAGGCGTGATGATCTCGCATGCGTGCAGCTACTCGGCCGGATTCGGGTTCGCGCTCTCGCTAACCCGAGGGCTCCGGCTCGAGTCCGACCTGAAGGTCGGCACGTACCTGCCGATGATCTATCACGTAGGTGATCAGCCATTCACTTACTCCGTGTTCCTGTCCGGTGGCACGCTGGTGCTTGGCCGTAAACCCAACGCCGAGCACATCGCCGAGATGATCGCCCAAGACCAGGTGACCGCGCTGTGGGCCGGGTCGCCGGCCATGGTGAGGGCTGTCGACGCGGCACTCACCGAACGGCCCGATCTGGACGCGCACAGCCTGACCGTGATCGTGTACGGCTGGGCCGCGCTGCCCCCGGACACGCTGGCCTCGATGAAGCGGCACTGCGGCGAGGACCTGTGCGCGTTCGAGATCTTCGGCCAGACCGAGTCGATCTCCTGCCACCGGTTCTGGCCGGACGAGTGGCCCGAGCTCTACGCGGCGACAGCGCCACAGGACAATTACGTCGGGGTGCCGAGCCCGATCCTGGCCTCGACCGTGCTTGACCCGGACGGAACCGACCTGGCGAACCAGCCCGGCATAGCGGGCGAGGCCGTGTACCGGTCGCCGGCCGTGATGGCAGGCTATTACCGGGACGAGGCCGCGACCTCCCACGCGTTCCGCTACGGCTGGTTCCATTCGGGGGACAGCTGCGTCTACGACGACGCCGGCCTGCGGATCATGGTCGACCGGTACAAGGACATCGTCAAGACCGGCGGCGAGAACGTGTCCAGCCTGCGGGTGGAGGCGGTGCTCGCCCAGCACCCGGACGTGGCCAAGGCCGCGGTCATCGGGCTGCCGCATCCCCGCTGGAGCGAGGCCGTGACCGCCGTGGTGGTGCTCCGGGACGGGGCGCGAGCCAGCGAGGACGACCTGATCAAGCACTGCCGGGCCAGCCTGGCCGGCTACGAGACCCCCAAGTCGGTGGTGTTCGCGGGCGACCTGCCCGAGACCGTAGGCGGCAAGGTGCTCAAGTACAGGCTGCGAGCCGAGCACACCGACCACTACGCCACCTGATCGCCAAGCGGTGCCCCGGGCGAGGGTCATCGTCCCGGCTGGGAAACAATGGTGCCTCGCGTTTCCCGTCATGCACGGAGGAAGACATGCGCTTCAAGATCAAGGCTTCGCACCTGCCGCCGCGCATCGCGGCCGGCGCGTTCATCCTCAACTCCGGCGTGGGCAAGTGGTCCGCGGATGAGGAGACCGCCGCCCAGCTCCACGGGTTCGCCGTGGGCGCCTACCCGTTCCTGGCCAAACTCAAGCCCAAGGACTTCGTCCGGCTCCTGTCGGCGACCGAGATGACGCTCGGCGCGGCCCTGCTGGTGCCCGTCATCCCGTCCGCCCTGGTGGGCGCGGGCCTGACGGCGTTCTCCGGCGGCCTGCTCGGCCTGTACGCCAGGACGCCCGGCATGCGCAAGGACGGCACCCCGTTCCCGACCCAGCAGGGCATCCCCCTAGCCAAGGACGCCTGGATGATGGGCATCGGCCTAGGCCTAGTAATCGACGACCTCACCAGCAACTAACCGCAGGAGCCCACCGCAACTACAGCGTCCGTCCTGGTTTGAAAAAAAATCAGCGCAGCGGTGAACCGTTCGGCGCAGAGGCGTCGTAAGTACCTGTAGGAGTTCTGCGTCAAGACGCGCACAGGCCTTGCGCGCCGCTCTGGTTGAGCGAGGTTTCATGCCCTATGACGTCCAGCACGCCCTCGACCACGCCGAGGTGGCCGGGTGGGTTCTGGGCGCCCTGGACCCGGATGACGCCCGCGACTTCGAGGCGCACCTGCTCGGCTGCGATCAGTGCCAGGCTGCCGTCGCCGAGTTCGCGCCGGTAGCCCAGGGCATCTCCCGCGCCGCGCCCGCGATCGAGCCCCCCGCCGACCTGGCCGCCAAGACGCTCGCGGCCGTTCAGCACGCGATCCTGGCAGGCCGTCCGGCCAAGACCGCACCGGCCAAGACCGCACCGGTCTTCGAGGCTGCACCGCGGGCCGCCCCGGACAAAGCCACCCGCCTCGAGCCGCACGCCGGGCCGGCCCAGCTCACCCCGGAAAAGGCCAAGGCCGGCAAGGCAAGCCGGTGGTGGCACATCCACTGGAGCAACCCCCTGCTCCCGGTGGCGACCGCGCTGGCCGCCGCGGCGGTGACCGCGGCCGCGTTCGTCGCCGTCCAGACCCTGGCCTTCGCCGCCCCGGCGGTGGCGGCGACGTTCAGCCTGCGCGCCCCGCATGGCCAGGCGGCGGGCTCCGCCACGGTCCGGCACCACGACGGGGGCTGGGAGATCCGGCTCACCGTCGACCACCTCCCGGCCCTGCGCCCGGGCCAGTTCTACGAGTGCTGGTACGCGGGTGCGGGTAACCGGCCCGGCCATCCGGATCTCATCACGGCGGGCACGTTCAGCGGGAACGGGACCTTCACCATGTGGAGCGCGGCGAACCCGGCCCAGTTCCAGACCATGCAGATCACCGCCGGGCAGCCAGGCGACGCCAGCCAGCAGGGCGCGGTCCTGCTCAGTGGCACCGTCCGCCGACCCTCATGATCTTTATTCCGAACGGCCCTGGTGCCTGCCCCCGCAATGAATTCCGCCGCGGCCGCGATCGAAACGCTGGTCTAGCCGCCCCGGCCAGAAGCGAGCCGCTGGTCTAGCGCCCGGCATCATTCGGCCGGTGGCCGCAGCGCCAGCAAGGCGATCTCCTCGTTGCGGGCCAGGTGCTGGTGCACCGCCTGCGCCGCGCCGTCCGGATCGTGCCGCCGGAAGGCGGCGACGAGATCCTCGTGGGCCCGTTCGCGACGCCAGTGCTCGTGCGGGTGGGGATCGAGCAGGCCGAAGCCGATCCGGATGTAGCGTTCGGCGGCTCGCCACAGGGTGGTGAGGATCCGGATGTCCCAGGTCGTAGCCGCGGGCGCGAGCAGGGCCAGGTGGAAAGCATGGTGGTCTTCGTAGATCTCGCTCATGCTCCGCTGCTCCTCGCCGAACTCCGCCGCCTGACGCTCCAGCCGATCGAGCTCGCCCTCGGAAAGCAGCAGGCAGGACCGCTGGGCGATCTCGGGCTCGAGCCCGCGCCGCAGCCGGTAAATGCCGCGGAGTTCGTCCAGGTCCAGGGGAGCGACCAGGGCGCTGCGGCCAGGCCGGGTCACGACGAGGCCTTCGCCTTCCAGGCTGCGCAGCGCCTCGCGGACCGGGATGAAGCTGACCTGCAGCATGTCCGCGATCTCGCGCAGGGAGAACTCCTGCCCGGGCGCCAGGGCGCCGGAAAGAATCGACCGGCGGAGCTCCACCGTGACCTGCTCCGCCACGGATCGCGACTCGATCGGGCGGACCGCCGGCCCAGCCGTCCCGATACGGGTCGTATCACCCCGAGATGTCCCCATCCGGATTGCCCCGTTTCCTTTACTGTTATCACATATATCTGTTAGCGTCTGAGCCATATTTTAGGCGAGATATCGGGCAAAGGACTTCTGATGGCGATCGCGCCCAAATTCGCTCACGTAGTGTTCCAGACCAGCTGATGGCACAGCAGCGCACCACCGTCGAGTTCAAGGCGGACGGGCTCACGATCTCGGCCCTGACCACCGCGCCGGTGCCGGATTCCCCGCGGCCGCTGATCGCCGCCCTGCACGGCGGCACGTACACCTCGCGCTATTTCGACGTGGCGGGCTCGCCCGAGGGATCGTTCATGGACACCGCCGCGGCCAGCGGCTACCAGGTCGTCAGCTTCGACCGGCCGAACTACGGCGGCAGCTCGCCCCTGGCCCCGGACCAGAACACCTTCGACCGGCACGCCGAGCTCCTCGCGGACGCGATTGCCCAGGCCGCCAGGCATTTCTCGGCGCACCGCGTGCTGCTCGTGGGCCACTCGATCGGCGGCATGATCGCCCTGATGATCGCGGCGGGGGAGACCGACTTCGCGCTCGCGGGCGTGTCGGCAACCGGGATGGGCGCGGTCATCCCGGCGGGCGGAGCCGCCCAGGCGCTGGCGTCACTGCCGGTGGACCAGACCGTCGACCTGCCCTATGACCAGCGGGACCAGGTAATGTTCGGTCCCGCCTTCACTCACTCCGCCGCCGCCGTCACCGAGGCGCACGGCTCCTACGCCCCGGTACCGGTGTCCGAGCTGTTCCAGGCGCCGCGCTGGCCGGTCGAGCTCCTACCCGGCCTGGCCCCCAAGGTCCGGGTGCCGGTGCACAACGCGCTGGCCGAGTTCGACGCGCTGTGGGAGAGTTCGCCGGCGAACGTGGCGCGCTTCGCCGGGTTGTTCACGGCCGTGCCGTTCATCGAGGCCAGCGTCGCCCGCGGCACCGGGCACAGCATCGACCACCACACCCTCGGGCACGCCCTGCACCTGCGCCAGCTGGCCTTCACGCAGGAATGCGTCCAGTGGGCACGCCAGGATGGGCTCGGTTAACCCTCGCGCGCGTCCCGCGCTGCCGCTGACGTCGCTACCGCGCTCGGTCCAGGTGCTGGTGGCGGGCGGCGGCCCGGTCGGGCTGGCCGCGGCCGTCGAGCTGGGCCGCCGCGGCGTCAGCTGCCTGGTGATCGAACCCCGCGAGGAGGTCAGCCGCGCCCGGCCGAGATGCAAGACGGTTAACGTCCGCACCATGGAGCACCTGCGGCGGTGGGGCATCGCGGACCGCTTCCGCGCGGCGGCGCCGCTGCCGGTGTCCTGGTCGAAGGACATCGTGTTCTGCACCTCGCTGGCCGGTTATGAGCTTTCGCGTTTCACCGGCGTGCTCGGGCTCGCGCTCGACGGTGACCGCTTCCCCGAGACCGGCCAGCAGGCCCCGCAGTACGTGCTCGAGGAGCTACTGCGCGACGTGGTGACGGAGTTGCCCGGCTGCACCCTGGCCGCCGGCTTGCGGGTGACGTCCGTCGAGCAGGATCCGGACGCGGTGCGGGTGACCATCCAGGACCGCGCGGGCGGCCAGGCCAGCGTCGAGGCGGAGTACCTGCTCGGCTGCGACGGCCCGCGCAGCGCCGTCCGGGACCAGATCGGAGCGCGCTACGTCGGTGAGTTCGCGCTGCGGCCCAACTTCGGCATGGTCTTCCACGCTCCCGGCCTGTGGCCTCAGGTCAAGCACGGCCCGGCCGTGCAGTTCTGGATCGTCAATGACCGCACCCCGGCCCTGATGGGACCCATGGACCGGAACGGGACATGGTGGATCATCGCGCTAGGCGTCCCGCCCGAACTGGGACGGCGCACCGCGGTGTCCCTCATCGAAGGAGCCGCGGGCGTGCCGGTCGACGCGCGGGTCATCTCCGACGACCCGTGGACGGCCCGCATGCAGCTGGTCGACCGGTTGCGCTCCGGCCGCGTCTTCCTGGCCGGCGACGCCGCGCATCTCAACCCGCCGTTCGGCGGCCACGGCCTCAATACCGGCATCGGCGACGCCGTCGACCTCGGCTGGAAGCTCGCGGCGGTGCTGCAGGGCTGGGGCGGGGAGGAACTGCTGGCCAGCTACGAAGCCGAACGCCGCCCGGTCCAGGACCGGGTGATCCGCGAGGCGAGCGAGAACATGAAAACCCTCTCCACCGACCTGGCGGCCGCGAGCCTGGAGGACGACACCGAGGTCGGCCAGCAGGCCCGCCGCACCGCCGGCCGCCGCATCCAGCAGCAAAAAGCCGCAGAATTCCACTCCCTGGACCTAGTCCTAGACCTCTCCTACGACCCCTCCCCCCTAGTGATCCCAGCCCTCCACCCCGCCCCCGACCCGGCCCCCGACCCGGCCCCCCAGCCGGGCCCCCACCCGGCCGCCCATCGGGGCGCGCGCCCGGGAGCCCGCCTGCCGCACGTCTGGCTCGAGCCGGGCCGCTCGGTCTACGACTCGCTCGGCCCCGGGATGACCCTGCTCGTCCTCGATGCGCCTGCCGACTCCTGGCTGCCTCTGGCCCAGGCGGCGTCGAAGGCCGGCGTCCCGCTTGATGTTCTCGACCTGCGCCCGCGGGACCTGCGCCAGCGCTACGGCGCGGGCCTGGTCCTGGTCCGCCCGGATCAGCACGTGGCCTGGTGCGCCGATGCGCTGCCGGCCGACCCGGCGGTGATCATCGACCGGGTCCGGGGCGCCGGCCCGAAGGCCCCGAACCGGCCGCCACGGTAGATTCAGCCCATGGCTGACATGGCTGAGCTGACGCCTGCGCCCCGGCGCGAGGCTTCCGGAGCCCCCGATTCGGCCGTCGACCGGGTCGCCGCGGAGATCCGCCGGGCCGTGCTTTCCGGCGTGCTGCCGCCTGGGCGGAAGTTCTCGATCGCCGAACTGAGCGTGCAGTTCGGGGTCAGCCATATCCCGGTGCGTGAGGCGCTGCGCAGGCTGGAGGCCCAGGGCCTGATCGTGCTTCGTCCCGGGCGCAGCGCCATGGTCAGCCCGCTAGACCGGGACGAGCTGCGGGCCATCTTCCGGCTGCGCCAGCTGCTCGAGCCCGACCTGGCCGCCCGGTCGTGCGCGTTCCTCACCGACGAGGACTTTGAGCGGGCCGCGCAGTTGCTGCGGGCCTACATCGACGGGACCGATGACGCCGACCACCTGTGGAACCTGCACCACGATCTGCACATGGTGTATCTCCGCCCCGCGGCCACCGAATGGGATCTGCGGATCCTCGTGCAACTGTGGAATGCCTGCGACCGCTACACGCGCGTCGTCTTCGACACCTACGCGGTGACCCCGCAGGACCGCGCCAAACGGGAGATGGCGCACCGTGCCCTGTTCGCCGCCGCCCGCTCGGGCTCACCCGCGGAGATCCGCCGGGCCGTGAGCGAGCACCTGTCCGATAACGAGGCCGCCTGCCTGTCCGGCATCGCCGCCCTAGCCGCCGCCACTCCCTGACCCTCCCCGTGCCCACTCCCTGGGCATCCCCAACCGTGCCCGGGCGCGCCGATCGTATATCACCGGAGACGTCTGGCGCGGGCTGCCGAGTCCCGCTCAGGAAACCACGGCGACCTGTAGATCCAGGTCTTCTGATCCGGATACCGAACCGCAGTGGTGGCGGGCGCGGATGCAACGTACACGTCACTTCATATATTTTTCCGATCGACCTCCTGAGCGTCGGCAGCGGATTTCGATCTGCGTTTTGACCGGCAGATAAGCGCTGATGTCAAGCTAATTGGCCTCTTGCGAACTATATTCTCTGCCGTTACTTTGTGACCTAGACACCCAACGAAGGGAGCCACTCGTGACGACCCAGACGACCTCGACCCAGGCCCTGACCCGCGATGAGATCATCAGCCGCAACATTGCCGCCGTGGACCAGCACTTTCACAACGAGAACCCCGAGGGCATCGACCTGGCCGTCGGCGTGTACACCGACGATATCGTCTGGGAGGTCCCGGCCCGGGGGCTCGTCCACCGCGATCGCGAGACCGTCAAGCAGGAGTACCTCAAGATCTTCGGGTCGATGAACGTCCACAAG
>Ga0302229_10002556_pt1 | contig 13072 bp, 10 predicted proteins | sample II_Palsa_N1_3_FD_193518 | JGI IMG/M metagenome (GOLD analysis project Ga0302229, IMG submission 193518) | Peat permafrost microbial communities from Stordalen Mire near Abisko, Sweden - II_Palsa_N1_3 | ecosystem: Environmental > Terrestrial > Soil > Palsa > Peat permafrost | place: Sweden...
CAATCGCGCCCGAAGCGACCCGTCGGCGGTGACGAGCACCCCGTGATGGATCGGCGGGTTCTCCGACACCGCCATCCCCTCGGATCCGAACACCTCGACGCGCTGGTCGTATCCGTACGCCGCGCTGCGCGAGTTGTCGATCACGGTCAGGCAGCCGTCGGCGTGCACAAGCGTCACCACGGCGGTATCCACGTCGCCGGCGGTCGCATACTCGGGGACGATCCTAACGGTGCCGCTGGCGTACACCTCCTCGACCTCGCTGCCGGTCACGAAGCGCGCCATGTCGAAGTCATGGATCGTCATGTCGAGGAACAGCCCGCCCGAGCGCTCCACATAGGGCAGCGACGGTGGCTGCGGGTCCCGGCTCGAGATCCGCACGAGCTGTGGCGTCCCGACCTGGCCCTCGACCACCGCCCGGCGGACCGACTCGTGGCCCGGATCGAATCTCCGGTTGAAGCCGATCTGGAACGGCACCCCGGCGCGGCGCACGGCGGCGAGCGCGCGGTCGACCTCGCCCAGCTCGAGCGACACCGGCTTCTCGCAGAAGATCGCCTTGCCCGCCTCCGTGGCGGCGAGGATCAGCTCGACGTGCGTGTCCGAACTCGAGCAGATCGCGACCGCGTCGAGGTCCGCTGCGAGCAGCTCCTCGACGCTCGCGGCCGCGGCAGCCCCCAGCTGCTGGGCGAGCTCCTCGGCCAGCGGCCCGTCGGTGTCGAACACCGCCGCGACCTCCGCGTCCGGAACCCGGCGCGCGAGCAGCTCGCCGTGCAGGCGTCCGATCCGCCCGGCGCCGAGCAGTCCGACGCGCACCGTCGCCGTGCCGGCCGCGATCATCCGCCGACTCCCGGAAGTTGCGAGACCGCCTCCCAGCAGCCGCTCGCCGCCGAGCGCAGCAGCGCCGCGTGGACGGCGGCCCACGCGAGCGCATCGTCGAAGCCCGGGGCGAACGGCCGGTGCTCGGCGACGGCGATGCAGAACTCGTGGTCCTCGATCGCCACCAGGTCCTCGTAGCCGATCGGATTACCGGCGCCCGGCACGAACGCCCCGTGGTGCGGGAACCGATCTCCCCCGAGCACGGTCGTGTAGCCCGAGCCGCGGTCGGCGGTCGCGCGGTACAGGCGCAGCTCGTTCATCCGTTCGAGGCTCCAGCCGACCGCGCCGCCGGTGCCGTAGACGTCGAACGCCATCTGGCTCTCGGGCCCGATGACCGTCCGGCTCGCCTCGAACGTACCCCGGGCCCCCGACTCGAACTCGACCAGCATCGCGGCATAGTCCTCGTTCGTGACCGGCGCCTTCCGGTCGCCCGGCGCGCCGCGACCGTAGTGGCTCGCACCGATCGCTGGGATCGGCCGCTCGGGGATGAACGTCGCGACCGTCGCGCACACGCGGGCGATCCCGCCGATCAGCATGTGCGCGAGGTCAACGGCGTGGCTGAGCAGGTCGCTGGTGACGCCGTACCCGCCCTCGTCGAGCTGAAACCGCCACGAGTTGAAGCCGAGCGGATCGGCGCCATACATCGAGAAGAACCGTCCTTGGTAGTTCGTGATCTCCCCCAGCTCCCCGGCGGCGATCAGCTCGCGCGCGTAGGAAACGAGCGGCGCCCAGCGGTAGTTGTAGCCAACGCCGCTGATCACGCCGGCGCGCTGCGCGGCGCGCGCCGCCCGGACGACCTGCTCCGGAGTGCCGCCGACGGGCTTCTCGCAGAACACCGGCTTGCCGGCCGCGCAGACCGCCTCGATCAGCTCCACGTGCAGCATGTTCGGCGCCGCGATGAAGACGACGTCGACCTCGGGATCCTCGACGACCGCCCGCCAATCGGTCGAGCCGCGCCGGAAGGCGAACGACTGCACGGCCTGCTCGACCCGCTCGGACAGCACGTCGCTACACGCGATCAGCCGCGGCTCGTACGGACGGCGCTCGAACAGCGTCGGGATCCGCAGCAGCGAGCGGCTGTGCGCCTGCCCCAGCCAACCGAACCCGATCACCCCGACCCCGAGTCGCCGGCGAGCGGAGCGCGCCGGGCGCGGCGCGGCAAGGTCGAGGTCGAGTTCGCTCATTGTCCCGGCGTGCGCTCGGTCGCGACCTCGGCCGCCAGTTCCTTCGCAACCTCGCGCAGCGCGGGGTCGCTCGTCATCCCCTCGAGCTCGTGGCTCAGCTGCTCGAGCTCGGCGCCGCCGGCCATCATCGAGATCAGCCCGTCAAGCGTCGTCTCGGTCTTCTGGTAAGAGCCGAGCATCCGCCCGCGGCGCAGCAGCACGAACCGATCCCCGACGGGATACGCGTGGTGCGGGTTGTGGGTGATGAACACGACGCCGCGCCCGATTGCCCGTGCCTGCACGATGTAGCGCAGCACGATCCCAGACTGCTTGACGCCGAGCGCCGAGGTCGGCTCGTCGAGGATCAGGACCTTGGCGCCGAAGTAGACCGCGCGGGCGATCGCGACCGCCTGGCGCTCACCCCCCGACAGCGTCCCGACCGTCTGGTTGGGGTCGCGGACGTCGATCCCCATCTTCGCCATCTCCTCGCGCATGATCGTCTGCGCGGCCTTGATGTCGAGGCGTCGAAGCGGCCCGCGACCGCGTACCGGCTCGTTGCCGAGGAAGAAGTTCCGCCAGACGGACATCAAGGGGACCGTTGCGAGGTCCTGAAAGACGGTCGCGATCCCCGCCGCCCGGGCCTCGCGCGGGTTGGCGAACCGGACCGGCGCGCCCTCGAGCAGCAGCTCTCCCTCATCCGGCTGATGGACTCCGGACAGAATCTTGATCAGCGTCGACTTGCCCGCCCCGTTGTCCCCGAGGACGCAGGTCACTTCGCCGGCGTTGACCGCGAGCGACAGTCCCTGGAGCGCGTTGACGCTCCCGAAGTACTTCGAGACGTTACGGGCCTCGAGCAGCGAGCCGGTGTCCGTCATCGCCGGGCCTTCTGCGCGCGCCGGTAGATGAACGTGTTGACAGCCACCGCGAGGAACAGGATCACACCGAGGAAGGTGAAGTTCCAGGAGCTGTCCCAGTTGGCGTAGATGACACCCTCGAACGCCATCCCGATGATGCACGCGCCCAGCGCCGCACCGACCGCCGATCCGTATCCGCCCGTCAGCAGGCACCCGCCGACAACCGCGGCGATGATGTAATAGAACTCGTAGCCGACGCCCTGCTCGGAGACTGCGGAAGCCGACTGCGTGAACGAGATGATTCCGACCAGGGCGGCCGCGAGCGCGGTGCACAGAAACAGCAGGATCTTCGTCCTCGCAACCGGCACGCCGACGTTGCGTGCCGCGTTCTCGTCGCCTCCGGCTGCGTAGATCCAGTTCCCGAAAGTCGTCCTGGACAGCACCCAGCTGGCGACGATCGTGACCAGGACGAACCAGATGATCGCCGTGCTGTAGCCGCTCGGAAGCGTGCCGCTCGAGAAGAACGAGCTGCCGAAGATCGTCTTGGCGCTGCTCAGCCCATCCGGATGCGGCTCGGTGACGGTCACCTGGGTGCTGCCGCTGTTGAGCAGCAGTACGCCGCCGACGCTGACACCGCGCAGCACGAAGAACGTCGCCAGCGTGACGATGAAGCTCGGGAGCTTCGTCTTGACGACGACGAAGCCGTTGATCAGGCCGATCACGCAGGCGAAGACGATCGTGCCGAGGATCGCCAACCAGGTGTCCCAGTGGTACTTGCCGACGAGCAGCGCGGCGACGATCGCGGTTGCGCCCGACATCACCCCGGTGGAGAGGTCGAACTCGCCACCGATCATCAGCAGGCCCACGGGAACCGCGAGGATCCCGAAGAACGCCGCCTGCTGGGTCCAGGCCGCAAAGCCGGCCTGCTGGAGCCAGAGGTGATTGGGGCTCGCGTCGGTGACGGCGAACAGCACCCAGACCGCGAGCGCGCCGGCGAATGACCCCAGCTCGGGCCGGCGCAGCAGCCGGGTGACCCGGCTGATCTGGGCGAGTCGCTCGTCGGTGGTCGCGCGGCCCGGGGCTGACGGTCCCGATGCGGGTGGAGTTACCGTGCTCATGGCCTTCTCGTTCCCGGCCTGCCCGCCGGGCGGGCGTTGAATCGCCCGCCCGGCAGCGCCGGTTGCTCCTTTCGGTGGATCAGTCGTCTCCTGCCGCGATCGCCGCGGCAACCTTGCTGATGTTTGACTTCTCGACGAGGAACGGGCCGCTGGCCACGGTCGTCCCGCCGCCGGTCGACTGGCCCTCGTGCTGCTTGTAGAGGTACAGGAGCACGATCGGGAGGTACCCCTGGAGGAACTGCTGCTGGTCGACCGCGAACGCCATGCTGCCGTTCTTGATGTCGACCTCGACCGCGGTGTCGAGATCGAACGTGGCGACCACCGGCTTATTCGCCGGATGGGCACTGATCAGCGCCGTCCCGATCGCATTGTTCAGGGTCATGACCGCGTTGACCTGCGGATGAGCCTGGAGGTATGCCGTCACCTGGCCGATCGCCTGCTGCGGGTTGGAAGCTGCATTCGGCGTCGACAGCACGATCTCAGTGCACGCCGGCCCCTTGGCGGGCGCGCTGCCGGTCTTGCACGTCGAGCCGACTCCGAGTCCCTGCGCCAGACCGTTGCATCGGTCGAGCAGGTTCTGCCCGGACTGGTGGATCACGCACAGCACGTTGGTCTTCCCGAGCGCCTTGAACCGCAGCCCGGCACCCTCGCCCGCCAGCTGCTCGGGCTGACCCACACAGGTCATCGCCCCTGTCGCCGCAATGTCGGCGTTGTCGCAACCCGCGTTGAGCAGCACGACCGGGATGCCCCTGGCCACCGCCGAGTGCAGCGTCGGGTTCATCAGCGCGGGATCGTGGTCAGAGACCGCCAGTCCGTCGACGTGCTCGTTGATCGCATCCTCGATCTGGGCGTTCTCGGCATTGTCGTCAGGCTCAGCCTGGCCCTGCTGCTGAGAACCGTACACCTCGGACAGGGTGCATCCGAGGTCCGCCGCTGCGTCCTTCGCGCCTTTGTAGACCACGCTCCAGAAGCTGCCGTTGTCGCCGTGGGTGATCACGGCGAACCGGAAGTGGCAGGGCTTGCCGCTGGCGGCGGTGATTGCCTGGCCCGACGTCGGTCGGGCGTGTGGCGAGCCGGCGCTCGCGGCGCTGACCACGCTGGCGGTAATCGCGACTGCGCCGATCACCGCCACCAACCGCACGACGAGACTGCGCTGCAGTCTTCTCATTGAACCATCTCCTCCTTCGTATGAGCCGAGTTGAGGAAGGCGATGCTCTGCTGGGAATCCAGCATCGCCGCGCGCTTCACCGCCGGCTCCTCTGCGGTGATCGCGGTGTCCTGTTCAAGCACGAGCCACCCGCGATACCCGTGCGCGTTCAAGGCCTCGAGGGTCGCGGCAACCTCCGCGACGCCCTCTCCCAGCGGTCTGAACAGGCCGCGCCTGGTCGCGTCCAGGAGTGACAGGCGGCCGGCTCCAAGCTCCGCGGCGAGCTCCCCGTCGACGTCCTTCAGGTGCACGTGGGTGACACGGTCACCGTGCGCCCTGGCGAACTGCGCGGGCGGGGTGCCGCCGATCATCAGGTGCCCGGTGTCCAGGCACCAGCCGACGCTCGTCTCGGCCAGCGCCCGCTCGACCTGGGCCGCCGTCTCGATCAGCGTCCCGACGTGTGGGTGTAGCGCGAACGTGATCCCCTGGGCAGACGCCATCGACTCGATCGCCGCCGCACGCTCGGCCAGGCGCCTCCAGCCGGCGTCGTCGAGCGGCTCCGGGCGACTCCAGTCGGCATCCTGCACGACGGCGACGACGATCACCTCCCCGCCGGCCTCTCGCAACCGGGAGATCGTCTCGGCGGCCGCCGCGAGCGCCTCGGCGTCGCTGGGCTCGTGCAGCACCAGTGGGACGAACGAGCCGACGAATACGAGGTCGTGGCGGGCGAGTATCGCCGACAGCTCTGGCGGGTCCTCGGGCAGGAATCCGGGTGGGCCGAGCTCGGTGCCGAGCAGCCCGAGCTCCTGCATCTCGGTTAGCACCTGCTCGGGGTCCGGCATCTCGCCCCACCCGGGCACCTCGCAGGCGCCCCACGAGATCGGCGCACCGGCGAGCCGGGGAGCCGGCACAGGCGGATCCGCCGGTCCATTCAGGACCGTCGTTGTCACTCCCTCTCCTCACATATTCGCGCTCGGATCCCGATTAGGACTTAGAGCGCTCTAACAGAAGTCGAGATCGTACCCGCGGCCAACCGGCCGTGTCAAGGCCCAGACGTCGGTACTGACGGCGTTCGGTTCCGGGCGGATTAGAGCGCGACAACCGGGGCCCGCGCTGCGATCGGATGTATCCTGCCCGCTACTCCCGTGGCCGCGCCAGATCCTTCGCCCATCCATCATCCGGCGCGCAAGGCACCCACGATGGACGACGTGGCCCGTCGAGCGGGCGTTTCCCGCGCGCTCGTCTCGCTCGTCATGCGCGAGCAGCCGAACGTCTCGGAGGCGAAGCGGACGCGGGTGCTGCGGGTCGCCGAAGAGCTCGGCTACCGCCCGAACGCGATGGCGCGCAGCCTCGCCTCCCGTCGCACGCGCACCGTCGGAGTGCTGCTCGACGATCTGCGCAACCCGTTCTTCGCCGAGATCGCCGGAGGCATCGAGGAGCTTGCCTCGGAGCTCGGCTACCAGCTGCTGCTCGGCGCCGGCGGGCGCGCCGCCCGTCGCGAGCGCTCGGCGCTCGCGACGCTGCTCGAGTACCGGGTCGACGGCGTGATCCTGGTCAGCCCCCGCCTCGGCGCGGCCGAGATCCGCGCCGCGTCCGCCGAGGTTCCCGTCGTGATGGTCGGCCGGCGCCTGCGGGACGTCGACGCGGACGTGGTCGTGATCGATGAACGCCACGGGGTCGAGCTCGTGATCGAGCATCTGCTCGGGCTCGGTCACACCCACGTGACGCACGTCGACGGAGGCGTCGGCGCGGGCGCCGCTCAACGACGCCGTGAGTTCATGCGAGCGATGGAGCGGCGAGGACTGAGCGATGCGGCCGCGATCATTCCGGGCGAGTTCACCGAGGAGGCGGGCGGGCGCGCGGCCGAGGCGCTGCTGTCGGCGCCGTCGCTGCCGACGGCGGTGTTCGCCGCCAACGACGTCGTCGCGGCCGGTCTGCTCGGCGCCTTCGACCGTGCTGGAGTCGAAGTTCCCAGCGACGTCTCGATCGTCGGCTACGACAACATCTCGATCGCCCACCTCGCGAAGGTGTCGCTCACGACCGTCGACCAGCCGCGCTCGACGATGGGTCGGATGGCGCTCGAGCTCCTGCTTGGTCGCGTCGAGCAGCGGAGCGCGCGGCCCAGCCGGCTCGACGCGCGGGCGGATCGAGAGGTCCGCCTGATCGAGCCGACGCTCGTCGTGCGCGCGACCACTGCACCGCCCCGCACCTAAGTGCGAGGAGCACAAAGCTCAGCGGTGCGAGATTCGTTGAACTCGCCGGCGAGCGTGGCAACAACTAGGGCGGCGGGGCCTTCTGGGACGACCTCAACTCCACGCACCCCGGCACCGCGTCAGGGGTGTGTCGACTTGGGGCGCTGAGAGCGCCCGAACTCCACAACCCCCCCGTCCGGCAACGCCGTGTGTGCAGTTGTGGTCGTCCGGACCTCCATCCGTCCCATGGACCGCCCCTGCCGCGCCGTGATCTTCTACGGTCTCCTCTTCCACCCCAGAGGCCACAGGAGCACCAGATGAACACCGATGACACCCCCGGTCCACTGCGTGGGCGGACGATCCTGATGTCCGGCGGCAGCCGCGGCATCGGGTTGGCGATCGCGATCCGGGCGGCGCGTGACGGCGCCAACGTCGCGCTCCTCGCCAAGACCGACACCCCGCACCCTCGGCTCGAGGGGACGATCCACACGGCGGCGGCGGAGATAGAGGCCGCAGGCGGCCGAGCCCTGGCGATCGTCGGCGACGTCCGCGACGAGGACTCGATCACCCGTGCGGTGGAGCGCACAGCCGAGGCCTTCGGCGGGATCGACATCGTCATCAACAACGCCTCGGCGATCGACCTGTCCCCATCGACCGACCTCCCCGCCAAGCGCTTCGACCTGATGCAGCAGATCGAGGTGCGCGGCACCTTCCTGCTGACGCGCACGGCGACCGCGCACCTGCGACGGTCCGACCACGCCCACATCCTCACGCTTTCGCCGCCGCTGAACCTCAGCAAGCGCTGGCTCGGCGCGTGCGTCGGCTACATGCTCGCCAAGTACGGGATGACGCTCGCCGCGCTCGGGTTCGCCGCCGAGCTCGAGCCCGACGGGATCGCGTCGAACGCCCTCTGGCCGCGGACGATCATCGCGACCGCGGCGATCCAGAACCTCCTCGGTGGGGACGCCGCGATGGCTCGCTCGCGCACCCCGGAGATCATGGCCGACGCCGCCCACGCGATCCTGTCCCGGCCGCCGATGGAGCGGACCGGCCAGATGTTGATCGACGACGAGGTGCTGGCCGAGCTCGGGATCACCGACCTCTCGCCCTACGAGCACGGCGACGGGTCCGAGCTGCAGCCCGACATCTTCATCGACGTCTGACCTGACCGGGGCGCTCTACGGCCCAGCAGAACGACCAGAAGTGCACGGGCCGTCCCCGAATCGCGGTGAGGTGCGCACACGGGGCGCTATAGCGACCAAAAGTGCGCGGCTCCCCGCTGCCGGGGCAGCACCCGTGCACTTTTGGTCGTCCCGCGCGTCGGGCACCCACTCCTCATTGCTGCCGTTATGGCAGGAGGGCGCGCGCAACCGAATCGAGCAGGAGCCCCAGCTGAAGCCGCGCCTGAGTCGTCCGGCTGCGGCGTCCTCGTCGGCTCGCGCAGCGCTGCTGCCACCACCGGCTTGGCCGGCGGTTTCGGCCTCCTGCGTCCTTGCCCGACGCCGCGGGTGACCCCTCTCTGCGTCAACGCATTTACGAATCGACCCACTCAGCTCCAGAGCGCCCGCATCCGCGGCAGGACGTCCTGCGCGAACTGGGTGACGGCCCGCTCCTGGTCGTCGCCGGGGAAGTGGAAGACGAGGCGGGTGAAGCCGAGCCCGACGTAGAAGCCGGTCTGCTCGACGATCTCGTCGGGGTCGCTCGAGACGATGAAGCGCGTGTGGGCTCGGCCGGCGGCGGCTTCGGCGAGCCGCTCCATCTCGATCGGGTCCTCGGTGCCGCCCTTCTCCTCGGCGGTCAGCGCGAGCGCGGCCCACGGCCGGCACGCTTCTCGTGCGGTCTCGACGTCGTGGTCGTAGGACACCTTGACCTCGATCATCCGCTCGATCGCCGCCGGCTCGCGGCCGGCATCGCGCGCGCCCTGGTCGAGGCTCTCGAGCAGGTTGTGGTACAGCTCCTCGCCCTTGCCACTCGTGCAGATGAAGCCGTCGCCGATCCCTCCGACGAGCGCCGCCGCCTTCGGTCCGCCGGCGGCGACGTAGATCGGCACCGGCTGTTCCGGGCGGTCATAGATCGTCGCCTGCTCGGTCCGGTAGTACTTGCCGTCGAACGTGACGCGCTCGTCGGTCCACAGCAGCCGGATCAGCTCGACGGCCTCCGCCAACCGCTCCGAGCGTTCCCTGAACGCCGGCCAGCGGTCTCCGGTCACGGGCGTTTCGTTCATCGCCTCGCCGCTCCCGACGCCGAGGATCACGCGACCGGGGTTGAGGCAGGCGAGCGTCGCGAACGCGTGCGCCACAACCGACGGCTGGTAACGCAGCGTCGGCGTCAGCACGCTCGTCGTCAGCGTCACCCGGTCCGTGCGCTCGCCGACCGCGCCGAGCCACACGAGCGCCATCGGCGCATGACCGCCATGATGGCGCCACGGCTGGAAGTGATCGGACACCGCGACCGTGTCGAACCCGAGCTGCTCGACGAGCACCGCATAGTCGAGCAGCCGTCTGGGCGGGAACTGCTCCGCTGATGCCTTGTAGCCGTAGGTGACGGCGCGTTTGGGGCTCGCGGGCATCGGGACATGTTCGCACGCGGCGGAGCGGGATCAGCGTCCGGCAGCGCCCGCGTAGCGAGCCAGCGCCTCGCGACGAGCCAGCGCGTGGTCGACGATCGGAGGGGGATAGTCCCGCCCGATCCTGACGCCGCAGGCGGCCTCGACCGCGGGGGGCATCGTCCACGGCTCGGCCAGGTACCGGTCGGGCACGGGCGCCAGCTCCGGCACATGGCGCCGGACGTAGATGCCGTCCGGATCGAAGCGGCGCTGCTGGCGCGTCGGGCTGAGGATCCGCCGGTAGACCGGCGCGGGATCGGCGCCGGTCGACGCGATCCACTGCCAGTTGCCGGTGTTCGACGCCGGATCGCCGTCGAGCAGGTGCGCCATGAAGTGCGCCGCGCCACGACGCCAGTCGATCCCCAGATCCTTGGTCAGGAACGAGCCGGCAACCAGCCGCGCCCGGTTGTGGATCCAGCCCTCGGATAGAAGCTGGCGCATCGACGCATCGACCAGCGGCACGCCGGTGCGCCCCTCGCACCACGCCTTGAAGCCCGGCTCGTCGTCGCGCCAGTCGATCGTCCCCCGGTAGCGCGGGTTCAGCTCCTCACGGGCGCTGTTCGGGAAGTGGTGCAGCGTGTAGCCGAAGAAGTCTCGCCAGGCCAGTTGCCGCCGGTACTCGCGCGAGCCCTCGTCGTCCTCGAGCCGATCCTCCAGCTCTCTCGCCGACAGGCAGCCGAAGCGCAGGTAAGACGACAGCCGCGAGACGCCGCCGTCGGCGCCGAGATCGTCGCGGGTGTCCGCATATCGACGGACCGGCCCGGCCAGCCATGCGGCCAGGGCAGCCCGGCCGGCCCGCTCGCCACCGGCCAGCGCCTCGCCCGAACCCAAAGCCGGCCCCGAACCCGAACCCGAGCCCAAAGCCGGCCCCGAGCCCGAACCTGAGCCCAAAGCCGGCCCCGAGCCCGAACCCGAGCCCGAAGCGGGCCCAGAGCCTCCCGCCAGCTCCGCCGGATCGGGCAGGCGCCCGTGCCGCAGCCCTTCCGGGAGCGCCGGCAGCGCGACCGGCGCCGGCAGCACCGAGCGGCGGCGCCTCGCCTCCCAGGCGCGGTGGAACGGGGTGAAGACGCCGTAGGGCGTCCCGGCGCCGCTGACGAGCGCCCGCGGGTTCTCGAGCGCGAACACGCCCGGATGGGCGACAGCCTCAGCGCCGATCGCCCGCAGCGCCGTGACCACCTGACCGTCGCGCCGACGCGCGAACTCCCCGACGTCGAAGCCGAAGTGCACCCGTTTCGCGCCCGTTGCCCTGGCAAGGCGGACGATCGAGACCTCGGGGCGGCCATGGACGACGACGAGGCCGCCGCCAAGCCCGGCGAGCGTCGTGCGCAGGTCCGCCAGCGACTCGAGCATGAACCGGACGCGGCGGGCGCAGAGGTGCGCACCGCCGAGCAGGCGATCGTCGAGGCAGAACACCGGGATGACGGTGTCCGCCTCGCCCAGCGCCGCGGTCAGCGCTGGATGGTCGTGCACGCGCAGGTCGCGGCGAAGCCACGCGATCGCCGCGGGCGCGCGGGCCACTACCCGCCCAGCACGTCCGCCAGCGCCGACTCGAGGGCGGGCTGGCGGAACGCGTAGCCCTGCTCGAGCAGGCGCCTCGGGATCGCCCGCTGGCCCGTCAGGACGATGACCGACATCTCCCCGTAGAGCAGCCTCAACGCCGATGCCGGCACCGGCATGACGGCCGGCCGGTGCAGCACCCGCCCAAGGGCATGCGACAGCTCCGCGTTGGTCACCGGCTCGGGCGCGGTCAGGTTGAGCGGACCCGAGGCGGCCTCGCTGTCGAGGCAGTGGATCAGCGCCCCGACCTCGTCGGCCAGATGGATCCACGGGAAGTACTGCCGCCCGCCTCCGACGGGGCCGCCGACCCCCGCCTTGAACGGGGGCAGCATTTTCGCGAGCGCGCCGCCCGAGGGCGCCAGCACCGGTCCCGTTCGGGCGATCGCGACCCGCAACCCGAGCGCCGTGGCCGCACCCGCCTCCGCCTCCCAGTCGCGCACGACCGAAGCGAGGAAATCGCTCCCCGGGGCAGCGTCCTCGTCGAGCCGCTCGGCCCCATGCGGGCCGTAGTACCCGGTTGCCGACCCCGACACGAGCACCCGTGGCGGGCGCTCGGCGGCCGCGATCGCTTGCACCAGGTTGCGGGTGCCGAGCACGCGGGAATCGCGGATCCGCTGCTTGGCGGCGGCCGACCAGCGCTGCGCGATCGGCTCACCGACCAGGTTGATCACGGCGTCGGCGCCGTCGAGCACGGCGATCGGCGGAGGCCGAGTCGGATCGGGCCACGCCAGCGTCCGCACCGCAGGTCCCAGCGCCTGCGACGCGCGCGCCGGATCGCGCGCGAGCACAACGACCTCGTCCCCTCGCCCGACCAGCTCGCTCACCAGCGCGCCACCGATCATGCCGGTGGCGCCAGTCAAGACGACCGTGCTCACGGCCGGGATCGTAAGCGACCCACCCCGAGCCGGCGTCACGCTTGCGCTCGCGGCGTTACACGCGCGTCGCTCGTGAGTAGGGTTCGCGAGTAGGGTTCGCGCGGTGAAGCTCGGCGTTCACCTCGGATACTGGGGACTGCTGATGGGTCCGGAGGAGCAGCTGGCGGCGACGCGCGCGGCCGAGCGGCTGGGCTTCGACTCGGTTTGGACCGCCGAGGCGTACGGATCCGATGCCGCGACGGTGCTCTCCTGGCTCGCCGGCGCGACCAGCACGATCAGGCTCGGAGCCGCGATCCTGCAGATGCCGGCGCGCAGCGCGGCGATGACCGCGATGACAGCGGCGACGATCGATCGGCTGTCGGACGGGCGGATGATCCTCGGCCTCGGCACGTCCGGGCCGCAGGTCGCCGAGGGCTGGCACGGTCAGCGGTTCGCGCGGCAACTGCAGCGCACGCGCGAGTACGTCGAAGTCGTCCGGCTGGCGCTCGCGCGCGAACGCCTGGAGTTTCATGGCGAAACGCTCGATCTACCCCTCCCGGATGGGCCTGGCAAGGCGCTGAAGCTGACGATCGCTCCGGTCCAGGAGCGGATCCCGATCTATCTCGCGGCGCTCGGGCCGAAGAACACCGCGCTCGCGGGCGAGATCGCCGACGGCTGGCTGCCGACGTTCTTCTCGCCCGAGCACGTC
>Ga0302229_10002559_pt1 | contig 13063 bp, 10 predicted proteins | sample II_Palsa_N1_3_FD_193518 | JGI IMG/M metagenome (GOLD analysis project Ga0302229, IMG submission 193518) | Peat permafrost microbial communities from Stordalen Mire near Abisko, Sweden - II_Palsa_N1_3 | ecosystem: Environmental > Terrestrial > Soil > Palsa > Peat permafrost | place: Sweden...
GGGCCGTGCTGGCGGCAGATGGTGACGACAGACGAGCAGGGGAACGCGCGGGCGATCAAAGACCTAGTGGCTCGCGGAATCGCCGAGGGCGATCTGATCGACCTTGATAAGGAAGCAGACCTCAGCGCGCTGATGCAGCTGCTGATCCAGATCCGGGGCCGCCTGGAGCCGCGCATCGACGGCTTGCCTGATGACGCGACGCTGCGAGCCCACTTGGAGCCGCTGACCGGTCAGCTCCTGCACACGCTGCTGGTGAGCGAGCCTTGGGACACCGTGAACGTCGGCGGCGAGGAAGTCGATGTCGAGTGGCTCTTCGATGCGCTCCAGAGTGCGCAGGCCCGAGCGGCGCCAGGTCGCGGATAAGACCACCTCAGTCCCCTGACGGGAGCGGCAACGAGTGAGCGAGCGCAGCAGCAAGCGGACGGCGGCATTTTGGTGAGGTTGCGGCTGACCATCACCGGGCTCATAGAACGTCTGCCTGGAGATCGGATAGCTGCGGCCGGTCTCGGCCACGGTCAGGCCGTGCCTGCCGGGGCACATCAGGATTTCCAGCCACTGCCCGGTCAGCGTGATCACCCTCAACGGCACAAGTCATGATCAATACCAGAAGGTGTCAGCCATGTCTCCGGAACACTCCGTCAGCCATGTCCCCGGACCGCACACGTGCCAGGGTCTCGGGGAAGCTGGTCAAAATTCGGTTGCCGCGCATCCGCCGCTATCGCGGCCCACAGACATCCGCGCCGAACGGGGGCTCGGGCGCGGGGCTGCCGGTGCCCGGTAACCGCTCGGCTGGCGACGGTCGGTGATGTTGCGGGAGCCTGCTGGTCTGTACGGCCGTGCGGTGGGCGATGGGGTGGGTGTACTGCGCTAAAGGCGAGGATCTCTCGACCCTGTGTGCTGTCAGGCAGCCGCCAGGTAGCGGACAGGCACGGCTGCCCCGCCTCGCCGACCGCACGGTGAGCTGGCCTCCAGCGGCGTCCCAGGTCAGCGGCCGGCACGACCTCGGTCTCGGCCCACGCCGCCACATGCGGGCGGCCCGCCCGCTGGCCCACGTCCTCGCCAGGTCACCGTAGTGCGTGACCTGGGACGGGGGCTGCCGCTGACAGCCGGCGAACACCCCAGGACGCGGCCGAATGAGATAAGGAACGTGACTACGACCGGGCCGGGGCGGGAGATGGATCCGGTCAGCCCAGAGTAACGGTGCCGACGGGGCCGCACCGAGTCTGCAGCTCAGGACGAGTCCTTGTAGAACGTTTCGCCGCATGGGACAATCTCGCCACTCGCTCGGAGACGTCCGGCCCAGGTGACCCAGTCATTACTGATTGCCCGGCGGTACCGTCCGGATCGCCTCCTCGCGTGTTCCATAATTCACCGGAGGGGAGCGGTCAGGCGCATAGCAACGCAGGTCGCGCAGGTCGCAACGCAGCGCGTTTCCTCATCAATGCGCACGCGGAATCTTGCGGCACGCCGGGGAACACTTGCAGCGCTAACGCATGCCACGCTCGAACCAGCATCGAATCGCGTTTCTCAGGGGTCTGAGAATCGGAGCGGGAATGACGAAGGACGAGCCGGGCGCCCGGGCGCCGGAGGCTGCGCCGGCGGCCAAGCCGGTGACGGTTCAGATGCGTTCGCCAGCGGCCGTCGGTGGCGGCGATCTAACCGAGGAGTTGCTGAACTCGGACTGGTGGACCGACGCAATGGTCCAGGCGGCCGGCATCCCGATTGTTGACGTGCCGTTCGTCTCGGTCGGCGGCGGAATCGGCTCGTTCGTGACCGTCGACTACCTGCGGATCGCCAGCGTGCCGCCCGACCGCATGCGGGTGCTGTCGAACATTGAGTTCCCCTGGAAGACCTACGAGTACCTCACCCGCGTTTCGCAGATTCCGCGCGGTGAGCGGATCCGATCGGACTCGGCATCCCGGCCCGACAACATCTGGGGCTTCCCGTCCTATGCGCTCGCCGAGGCCGTCCGCGACAAGAGCCTGAAACCGCTCTGGCAGGTTCTGGTAGAGCCGATCTGGGCCGACTACTACACGCCCAAGGCGGGCCAGGTGTTTGCCGGGCTTGAGCGCGAGGCAAAGCGGATCGGTTTTCGGGAGATGCTGGTGACCGGCCAGGTCCGGATGGTGCGCCGCCGCCAGAGCGGCGGCTATTTCACGATACTCACCCCGCCGCCCGGCACGGAGCCGACGCGGCGGGTCGCCTACCGGTCCCAGTTCGTTCACGTCGCGGTCGGCTATCCAGGCTTGAGATTCCTCCCGGAGCTGCAGGCGTTCCGCACGCAGCATCAGGACTTCCATCACGTGGTCAGCGCCTATGAAGATCACGAGCATGTGTACGCCCTGGCGCGGACGAAGCATCTTGTCGTCATGCTTCGCGGCGGCGGCATTGTCGCCTCACGCGTGCTGCAGCGGCTGATGGACGACAGGGAGAGATTCGGCCTCTCCACCGAGATCGTGCACCTGTTCCGTACCTATGTGTCCGGGTCGCACGGGCCTAACGCGTGGAACCGGCGCAAGGGCGGGAACGGCTTCGCCTACCAGGGGTTCAATTACCCGAAGTCGGTCTGGGGAGGGCAGCTGAAGTCGCGCATGCGCAAGCTGGAGGGCGACGATCGCGCCACGGAATACAAGCTGATGGGCGGCACCAGCACGCCCTACCGCCGGCGCTGGCAGGCGCAGATGCGAGAGGGCCGGACGGGCGGCTGGTACCGCGCCATTGCCGGCACCGTTGAGGAGATGCGGCTGGAGAACGGGATGATCGCCAGCCGTGTCATGATCTCCGGGGGCCCGGTCGAGGTCGCCGCCGATTTCGTGATCGACTGCACCGGGCTGGAAGCCGACATTGCCGAGCACCGGTTGCTGGCCGACCTGCTCGAGCACTCCGGCGCCGGACGCAACCCGCTCGGGCGGCTTAACGTGGAACGCGACTTCGAACTGCGCGGCGCGGCCAGCGGACCAGGGGTCATCTACGCCTCGGGGGCCACCACCCTTGGCGGCTATTTCCCCGGCGTCGACACCTTCCTCGGCCTGCAGATCGCGGCTCAGGAGATCACAGACGACCTGGCGCGCCGCGGATTCTGCCGCCACATCGGGCCCGTCCGTTCCACTTCGCAATGGCTGCGCTGGGTCTTCAGCCGGCAACCCTAACCGCGGCCACCGCGCCGAGTCCGCCGACGACAGGAGCCAGCGACATGCTTCCCACCCTGGCCGGAAGGGTGCAGACCCGGGTAGCGTTGTTCGCCGTGATCGGCGGGCTTGTCACGTTGCTGATAGCCCCGGTGCTGCCGATCGCGGCACCGGTCGCCGACAAGTACCGGGACGCCTTCTTGGTGCTGGCGACGGTCACGGTGCTCGGGATCGGCTGGGAGTGCCTCTATCACCTGCTGATGCAGTGGCGCTGGGAGAAGGACTGGCCCACCCTGTTCGGCCTGGTGACGCTGGTGCCTGAGGGCTTGCTCGTCTGGCTGCTGCTGGAGGCGAAGGCGGTTCCCGGCATCGTGGGGACGGTGACCGCTCCCGCGTTCTGCATTCAGTTCCTGGCGGTGTGGCTGCCGGTGTGGCTTGTGGCCAACGGGCCGATGCGCGTGCCGTTCATCCGGTGGCGGTTCCGCGGGGAGAGGCTGATGTGATGGAGAACGCGCATCGGCCCGGGCTGTGGTCGGTCGCCGGTGATGGGGTGCTGGCACGCCAGGGAGATCTCGTCCTGCTCAGCAGCATCGGCGAGGGCGGGCTGCTCGACCTGCTGCTGGACTTGCAGGCCGAGATAGCCGAGGCTGGCGGCGACGGCCGCCGGTTCGCCGGCGCTGTCGAGGGCGTGCTCGAGAGCGACGGCGCCTGGAAGTCGGCCGGCGACCAGTCTGCGCCTGCCGTGCTAGCGTTCGGCCCGGCGCACGACGACCTGGCGGTGACGGCGAGCGGCACAGCGTGGGCGGAGATCACGACTGCGCACGGCGTGCAAATGTTCGCCGGGCAGCCGTGCATGCTGCTGCGGTGCCTACTCGGCGGGCCCGCTATCGCGGTTCGCGGCGGCCTCACCGCCGACCGGACCGGCAGGGCCGGCACCGACCGCTTCTCGCGGCTTGACAGCGGCACCGTCCGGGCAGGCGGGTTCTCGTATTACGCCGGCCAGCCGGCCGCCTATCCCGATCGTCCGGCCGCACCGGCCGAGACCAGCGTGGCCGCGCCTGCGCCGGAGGCAGTCAGGTCTGCCACCGAGGTGGCTGCGATCGCCCAGGGCCCGGGCGGGGCGCCCGAAGCCCCGGTCGCACCCGCGGAGGCCGAGGCCGCGCCTGCCGTGGAGCAGCCTGCTGAGGCCGAGCCGGCCACGCCGGCCGAGGCGGTCCAGGCAGCATCATCCTTCAGCGCGGTGCTGCTCATCGGCGGCAGGCCCGAACAGGTCGAAGCGCGGCCGCCGCTGCCGTCCGCCCAGGAGCAGAACGGGCCGGCCGCGGAAGCCGGCGCGCCGATTGTTATCGGCGTGTACTGCAAGAACGGCCACTTCGACGACCCGGATGCGCGGTATTGCGCGGTGTGCGGCATCTCGATGAATCAGCTGACCCTCGTCCCCCGGCCCGGCCCGCGTCCCCCGCTTGGCGTGCTTGTCCTCGACGAAGGCGCCGTCTTCCAGCTGGACGCCGACTACGTCATCGGCAGGGAGCCGGCGCTGGATGCCGCTGTTGCGTCCGGAGAAGCCCGCCCGTTGCGTGTCACTGACAACGCGGGAACCGTGTCCCGGGTCCACGCACGAGTGCAGCTGGACGGCTGGCAGGTCATGGTGACCGACCTCGGCTCGGCCAACGGAACCCGTCTCCGGCTGCCCGATCAGGATGCGGATCAGGCGCTGACACCGCGAGTCCCCACCGTGCTCCTGCCCGGGAGTCAGGTCGACCTGGGCGGCGGCCGCGGGTTCCGCTACGAGTCGCATCGGGGCCGCTGAACATTCCCGGCGCGCTGCGTCCGGCCTAGCCAGAAGGACTCAATCGATGACCGACCACGACGTCCAGCTGCTGCTGTTTGATCTAGCGCTCATCATCGCCCTCGCGCGGCTGCTGGGCGCGGCTGCGAAGCGCGTCGGCCAGCCGCCGGTGCTCGGCGAGATCATCGCCGGGGTGCTGCTTGGGCCGACCCTATTCCACGGGAAGATCACGGCACTGCTGTTCCCGGCCACGCTGCGGGCGCCGCTGAGCGCGCTGGCCAACCTCGGACTCGTTCTGTTCATGTTTGTCGTCGGCTATGAGGTGGACCTGCGGCTGATCCGCCGGCGCGAGCGCGTTGCCGCGAGCGTCTCGCTCTGCTCGATCATCGTCCCGCTGACGCTCGGAATCGGGCTTGGCGTTTGGCTCGCCCACCGCCACCACGTGCATGACGTCGGGACGTTCGTGCTGTTCCTCGGCACCGCGATGTCGGTGACCGCATTCCCGGTGCTGGCCCGCATCCTCACCGACCGCGGCCTGCACCGCACCCGGGTTGGCGGACTCGCGCTCGCCAGCGCCGCCGTCGACGACGTGCTCGCCTGGTCCCTGCTTGCCGTGGTGGTCGCGCTCGCCGGGGCCGGCAGCCCTCAGCTCCGGCTCGCACTCGCCCCGGTCTACGCGGCCGCGATGTTCCTGCTCGTGCGGCCGCTGCTGCGCAGGCTCGGCGAGATGTACCAGCGGCAGGGCCGGCTAACCCCCACCGTCCTCGCCGCGGTGCTGGTCGGGCTCTTCCTGTCCTCCTGCGCCACCGACTGGATGGGCCTGAAATTCATCTTCGGCGCGTTCCTGTTCGGCATCGTCATGCCGCGCGAGGGCCTTGCCGTCCTGCGCGAGGACGTCCTCGAGCGCCTGGAGCAGGTGAGCGTCCTCGTTCTGCTTCCTGTCTTCTTCGTGGTGTCGGGGCTGAACGTCGACCTTTCGACGGTCGGGCTTTCGGGGCTGGCCGAGTTCTGCCTGATCATGGTCGTCGCCGTGGCCGGGAAGTTCGGCGGCGCCTTCGCCGGCGGACGGCTCGCCGGGGTGCATGGCCGGCAGGCGGGCGTCCTGGCGGCGCTGATGAACACGCGGGGGCTCACCGAGATCGTGATCCTCTCCGTCGGCCCGCACCTGGCGGTGCTGGCGGGCAGCAAGGAGGGCAGCGACGACATGGATCAGTGGGTTGAGTCTCTGCAAGGGAGCGCTACGCCGTGAACAGAACCGGCCCCGCCCAGGTGGCCGCGCGTAAAGGCATCGCCGATTACCGCTTCATCAAGGTGCTCGGCAGCGGCAACAACGGTGTCTTCTATCTCGCGCCCCGCCCCGGACGGCTGCCGGTGGACGCCGAACTGGTGGCGGTGAAGGTGCTCTCGGGCGCCAGCAGCCAGGACACGTTCCGTCGGGCAGTCCGGGAGCTGGCGGCGTTCGCCGCCGTCAGCTCGCCGTACCTGGTGACCCTCTACGACGCCGGCCAGGAGGGCGAAGACCTGTACTACTCGATGGAGTACTTGGCCGGCGGATCGCTGGCGCACCCGGCCGAGCCGGTGCAAAGGGGCACGGCGCTGACGGCCGTGGCCCACGCGGCCCGGGCCGCGCACGCGCTGCACGAGGCCGGGATCGCGCACAACGACATCAATCCCGGCAACGTCCTGCTCCACGCAGGCGGCGGAAAGCTGGCCGACCTCGGGCTGAACCGGCAGCTCGCGCCCGGCCTGACCGTCACCGGGCTTGGGTCATCGGCCTCGGTCGAGTACCTGGACCCGGCGCTGATCCTCGGCGATGCCCCGTCGCGGGCGAGCGACGTGTACGCGCTCGGCGTGACGCTGCACTGGGCGCTGACCGGCGAAGGCCTGTACGGGAATCTGCCCACCGACAGCCCGATACTGGCGATGCGCCGCGTCATGTCCCGGCCCGCGGCCATCGCCGCCCAGCTGGACGAGCCCGCGCGGAAGGTCATCAGCTCGGCGATCAGCAAGGACCGCAGCGAGCGGCCAGCGACCGCGCTGGAGCTCGCCGACCGGATCGAGGCCCTGACCTGAGTGCCTCGTTCCTGCTGCCTCACCGGGTCAGCACGGCAGCAGGGCGCAGTCCGTGAGCCAGGACACCAATACGGTGAAGCTCAGCGGATTCGTGAGCGAACGCCATGTTTCAACACCTAGAACCGTAGATCCGCGAACTCCCAGAGTGGATCCAAACAAGTTGCCGTTTTCGCTGGCGGCCAGGATGCCGCGCTGTCGGCGGTCTGGACGCCGTGGACGACATGGCGGCCATCGTGAAGAATGCGGCCAGCCCTGTCCGTGATCATGGTGATGGCCAGCACCATTGCGGCAATCCGGGTCCGTCGGCACGCGATCGGCAGGAGAGCGTACCGTGAAGCACACGGGCGAGTACACGGTCTTGATGGTCATTGCCCGCCCGGGCGCTGACGTCACGAGGCGTCGTGTGTGCCCAACCTGGGACGCGCCTGGGACGCGGGCGGCGGGGGAGTGGTGGACCATGCCGGACGTTAGCCCAGGTCAGGTGGCGTATCACCAAAATAGTACGATTAGCTTGCGAGTTCGATTTTTGCGCCCCCAGCAGGATTCTAACCTGCGCACACGGCTCCGGAGTGAGCTTCGGTATACAGCCGCTACCAGCGGAAACGCAGCCTGATTGGCTCGCCTGGGGCGTGTATGGGCCGCGCGGATCGTCGTCCTCAGCTTCGTCATCTGCCGTCATAGACTCCCATGATCCGGAAGGCCATACGTCGCACTAACGATCAGTCGGCGATGGGCTGCAGCAGCCTGGGCGCCCGATCCCTCGTGCTCGCCACGTCTCCGGTGGAAGGGCAGGTCAGGATCAAATGCTGGCCCGCCTTGTGTGCTCATGTGCTTGGGCCTGCGGATACCTGGCGTGTCCGTTCATTCGGGAGGTGGCCGCCACTCAGCTCGGTATACCGGGTCATCAGAGCAAGGTTTACCGTCGACTCAAGGTTGTCGAGCTGGAGCTGTATCAGCCGGAGTCTCGGGACGATGCTGGCTGTGACCTCTTGACGGAGGTAGCGGACACACAGTGCGCCGCCCAGCAGTACACCTAGCAGGGTTCCCACAATGAAGATCAGTATGAGCACTGCCACCACCTCGATCTGTCTGTACTTGCTAGTATGCACTACGCCAGGTCTAGATTGCAAGCACGCAATATGCCACCTAGCAATATTGCTCGATCGCTGACTGTTTGGTATCAGTTTCGGTGTGCAATCGCACGTGGCGTGATCGATTAGCGTGCGTCGCAGCGGTCCGGGGCCTAGGCTGCTTCCTCACGGAGTGCAAGTTGTCGATCTGCCTCCTGGCAAGATGGACTGGCTAGGTTGGCGGTAGCGAGGGGATGAGCATGAGAGTCGGCGACGGTCCTAGCCCGGTTGTTCAACTTCGGCGACTCCGGGCCGAGCTGCGCAAAGCTCGCGAGGAGGCATGCCTGACCCAGGAGCAGGTCGCCGGGGCGATGGAGTGGTCGCCGTCGAAGGTCATCCGCATCGAGGCCGGAATAAGCCGGATCTCGGCGAACGACCTAAAAGTCCTTCTTCCGCACCTCGGCATTGTCGACAAGAAACGCACCGAGGAGCTTCTTGAGCTGGCTAGGAGGGCTAGGGCACGATCCTGGTGGAGCAGCGAGTACCGGGGCATCGCATCCAAGGATTTCCTTCAATTCGTCGAATATGAGGAGGCCGCCGCCGTCACGAGCAACTTTGAACCGCTGCTCGTTCCAGGCCTGTTGCAAACTGAGGAGTATGCCCGTGCCGTCATCCGGCAGTTCGGTCAGCGCCCTACAACGGAGCGGGTAAACGCTCTGGTCGAACTTCGAATGACACGCCAGGAGCTGCTGCAGCGGCCAGATTCTCCGCAGCTTAACTTCATTCTGGACGAGGCAGTGGTTCGCCGGCTCGTCGGCGGCAAGACCGTGATGGGCCGCCAGGTTCGCCACATCATGCAGATCGCGAGCATGCCGAAAGTGATGATTGAGGTGGTGCCGTTTAGTGCTGGTGTTCATCCTGGGATGCATGGGCCGTTCGTTGTGATTGAGTTTCCCGATCCAGAAGATGCGGATGTTCTGTATCTGGAAAATCCGCGTGGTGATGTTGTCAAATTCGAAGTCCCGGAAGATGTTCAGGCCTGGCAAGAGGCGTTCCTGCAACTTCGGGCGATGTCGCTCGGACCCGAGGGCTCGGTAACCTACCTCGGTAAAGTGGCGGACGAGATGTCATGACGCTGCCTCGGCCGATGCCGAAAATTTCCTAGAAATTAACTAGGTAATAGCAACCAAGTCGGTTCTAGGCCACATGCGATGCGGTGGTCGAATCGTCTGGTAGCGCCTACACTGCTGCATGGCAGATCCCGTGCGGGGGGGGGTGGCGTGTGCTCGGCTCTAACCTTTCCGGCCCAGGTTCAGCTCCCTCCTGCCATGTGACGCCACCGCCCGGACTAAGGCGTTGCCGCTCGCGGCAGTCTTTAGCTCACGCGCGCGGAACAGTCCGGCTGCCCCAATGGAGGAGGAAGCGTGGCGGACCTGGAGCATGCCGGTATCGTGTGGCGGAAGAGCACAGCCTCGGGAGGCGGCAACTGCGTAGAAGTGGCGTTTGCCGAAACATCGGTGTTCGTTCGGCAGTCGCGGGATCCGCTTGGGCCAATACTGTCTTTCTCACGTGAGGCGTGGGCACAGTTCCTCGCATCGGCAAAAAGCGGAAACTAGAGGCTAACCTCAACCTTCTGAGCGCCGAGCTTCTCGCCGCAAGAATAGCAGTCCTGCTTATGGTCTAAGCGTTCAGCTCTCGAACTCAAATGCCAGCTAACTTGGGATATGTCCAAAGTCAGCCGAGCGCTGCATCGACGGTCGTGGCGAGCGGTGCGACCTGCGGTATCGCCGCACGGCAGGCGCCGTTTCGGTGATCTCGCACTGGTCAAGTGCCTCGGCGTCAAGGAACCTGGTCAGCGGCGCATAGCTGTGCCGGCCTGGGCGCCTCCGCCGGTCGGTTCGGAGTGGGATCGTGACGCCAAGGGCCAATGCCACTCAGCCTAAGTTGATCATGCTGCGAGTCTGAGCTGGGGGCGGTTGACCAGGCTGATCGTGGCCGGTCCGGGGTGGCAGGTGCCGTGGTCGCCGGGTCGTTTGACCCGGTAGGAGTTGTGGCGGGCGCGCTTGATGACCCTGGGGTAGGTCCGGTGCCGGCGCTTCGGGTTGAGGTGCTTTTTGCGGGTGATGTCGGCCATGACCGCGGCGAGGATGCGTTCGCGGTGCTCAGGGGGGAAAGGCCGCCGGGTCAGCGACCCGGCGGCGGACGACGCGGACGGTGCGCTTGAACTTAACCCGGTCCGGGTCGATGCCCGCCTCGGTGGCCGCCCGGCAGATCAGGGCCGACAGGGCGTAGTGGGTCAGCAGGTACCCGTATATCTCCTGGCGGACCATGTCCGGGCTCCGGGACCGCAGCACCCGCCCGGGGCCGCGCAGGTGCGTCTTGAGCTGGGCATTCCCGGTCTCATGGTCCCACCTTTGGTGATATGCCTGCGCGAGCAGCGGCGCCGGGGCGGCCGTCATCTGCGTGATCGTGGTGACCAGCGCGATCACCTCGCCTTTCCCGTCACCGTCCCGGTCAGGGACCTCGTACTCGACCACCCGGGCGTAACGGGCCTGGTCCTCGTCCAGGTCCTGCCCGCCGCGGGCCGCTTCCAGGAGCGCCTGCCGGGCCTTGCCGCGGACCTTCGGGTTCACCAGCACCGAGGAATAAGACCCGTCGGGGAGGATCTTCAGGACCGGCAGGCTCAGATCGGCCTTGACCCGCCACAGCAGCTGCGCGCCGGAGCCCCAGCGGTGCACCAGTCCGCCCAGTTGAAGAAGTTGCGGTCCGCGATCAGCAGCCAGTCCTCGTCCAGCCGCCGGTAGAGCTTGCGGGCCAGCGACTGCTCCCCGGCGCCCTTGCCCGCCACGCCGCCCATCGCCGCGTCCACGACCGCGTGCGAGGCGCACTCGCTGACCGTGACCACCCGCACCTTCGGGAACGCCGGCCGTCCCGGGTCTTCAGCCCCCGTCCCGGCGAACCCGAACGCGGCGGCGTTCTCCGGCGTATCGGGGGCGTCCCACTCGAACCCGTCGATCGCCATCAGCCGCCACGGGCCCAGGAACGCGCCGGGCGTAAGCTCCTCCGCCACCGGGTCCGCCACCTGGGAGAACAGCTCTTTCACGGGCTCGTATCCCAGCCGCTTGCGCGCCTGGGTGATACCGCCCGAGCCCGGCACGCTCCACGAATCGTCCCAGCAGCCCCACGAGACCAGCGTCTCGGTCAGCCGCGCAGCGACTTCCTCATAGTCATCGTCAGCGAACAGGGCCAGCGCCATCACGAGATAGACCATCACGTGCGGCGGGAGCTTCCCGTCCGACCGCCTTGCCTGCTTCCCCGCCGCCGCGACCGCGTCATCCACCGCATCGCGGGGCACGAACGCAGCCAGCACCCCCAGGGAAACCCAGTCCGTCAGCCGCCCCTCAGCCACCACGCCATTGTCTGCCATAAGCCGCGATCATGACGGCTACCAGGCAGACATCACGCAGCGACACGCCATCGAAACCAAGATCAACTTAGGCTGAGTGGCATTGCGCCAAGGGCAGGGATCGCAAACTGGTAGAGACCAGTGTTCCAACCCTGTCGAATACCTCAGCTTCGAGAACGGGCCGAGGTACATTTCTCCTCGTTGATGCTCTTGCTTGTGCTCTTGGATGCATCATTCCGTCATCCGGTGCAACCGCACTGGGTGCCTCAAGGTGACATCTGATGCAACCGGATGATGACATCGCAGTTCAAGGGGGCCGGCGACTTTGGATGATCTTCTGGCCCCCGGAGGCCCCGTGAGCTGCGGCGCAGGTCAGCCGTGTTCACGGATCCTGCCGAATGATGCATCCGGCGCAACTCCGCTCACTTTGGTTAACGTGCTCCAGCCATGCCGGGGATGACCAGGGCTAGCTGTTGGGGTGGGCTGCGTAGAAACCCTTACCGCGGACGGCGATGATGAGTCCTTCGTCGCGGAGATCTGCGGCGCGTTGAATAACCTCGCGGGCGCCTCCGAGTCGGCGGGCGGGCTGGGCGAGGCCATCCGCCTTACGAGCTAGATCCGGGATCACTGGCATAACCCAGATGAGCGCGTCCGCTCATCGCAGAGTCGGGCGTCGGTCAGCTGTGTGGGCACTGCGTGTGGCCGCACGGATTACCCCGTTCGGCGGCACGGGCTGTTTCGCTGGCGGCCATGCTGCCGCGCTGCCGGCGGCCTGGCCGCCGTGGACGACGTCGCAGTAATCTTGGAGAACGCCACCCAGCCTCGTCCGTGATCATGGCGATCCGCGCGCACCATTGCAGTAATCCGTGCCCATCGGCATCCGGTCGACGACAGGAGATGCCACATTTTCAAGATCTCTCAGCGCTGCTAACAGTGCCCGATTAGCGCGCTGGCCAGGCCGCAGGGTTCGGGCGGTTCGTGCCGTGGAGCGCCTACGCGAGCACGCGGTCTAATAGTCGTTGACCGCCAGGGCGCTGACGTCAGGTGGCTTCGGGCGCGCGCCCGGTCCTGGGGCGTGCCTGGGGCGCGGGCAGCGGGGGAGCGATGGGCCATGCCGGACGTTAGGCCAGGTCAGGTGCCATGTCGCTAAAAGAAGGCGATTAGCTTGCGTGTTCGATTTTGCGCCCCCAGCAGGATTCGAACCTGCGCACATGGCTCCGGAGAGCACTCCCGCATACAACCGCTACCAGCGGAAACACAGCCTGAGTGGCTCGCTTGAGGGCGTATGGGCCGCGCGAATCGTCGTCCTCAGCTTCGCCATCTGCCGCCATAGACTCCCATTATCCGGAAGGCCATACGTTGCATTAACGACTATATCGGCATGGGGCCGAACCTGGCGTGGCTGTCACGCCGGGTGAGCGGTCTCGGCAGCCAGACTCACCGGAATCGCCGCATAACGCCGAATATTCGCGGTTGACGCTCGGTCCGCCACGGCACGGCACCTGTGAGCAGATGCCCCGGTTCTGTGCGGCGGCATGGCCGAACTGACGCTACTATCGCGGCATTAGATGAGTGCGGTTGGACTGCTCGTAGTCGG
>Ga0302229_10002560_pt1 | contig 13057 bp, 12 predicted proteins | sample II_Palsa_N1_3_FD_193518 | JGI IMG/M metagenome (GOLD analysis project Ga0302229, IMG submission 193518) | Peat permafrost microbial communities from Stordalen Mire near Abisko, Sweden - II_Palsa_N1_3 | ecosystem: Environmental > Terrestrial > Soil > Palsa > Peat permafrost | place: Sweden...
GCTCGACGGCCGCGCCGTCGGTCAGGTGACGAGCGCGGCCGTATCGCCCCGGCTCGGGCCGATCGCCCTCGCCCTCGTACGGCGCGAGGCGCCGCCCGGCACGAGCGTCGAGGCGGGCGCGAGCGTCGAGGCGGGCGCGAGCGTGAGCGCCGAGGTCTGCGAGCTGCCGTTCAGCATCTGAGCCCGGCGCACGAACGCGTTCAGGGCCGGCGCGTCCGGCGCGGGATCGAGCGGCTGGGACGGGAGGTCCGGATGACTCGCAAGATAGGTGCCGAGGATCCGCAGCTCGTCGATCTCCCCGGGCGGCACGTGGGCGCCAAGCTCGCCGATCCGCCCCGCGCGGGCGAGCACGCGGGCGGTCCGGTCGTGCAGCTCGGCCGGGTCGAGCGGGGCGCCGGGCCGGAGCGGACCCGGGTGAGCGCCGCCGGGGAGCGGGCCGAAGTCGAGCAGGCGGCCTCCCGCTAGCCACAGCGCGTCGAACCTCCCCGCCTCGGCCGGATGCGGGGCGAGGATCAGCCGCGGCCTGACGTGCGTCGCCTCGAGCGCGCCGTCGAGACTCCCGAGGATCGCCTCGAGGCCCCGGCGGCGACGGTGCAGCGCCGCGGCACGCTCGTAGTTGAGCTCGCCCGCGGCCGCGCGCATCTGCTCATCGAGCCGGTCGAGCAGCAGCCTCCTGGCGTCGCCGTGGAACACGCGCAGCGCCTCGTCCAGCCGGCGGCGGTACAGGTTCGGGTCGAGGTCGCCGAGGCACGGTGACAGGCAGCGGCCCATCTGTCCGTAGGCGGAGGGGGCGTCGCGACGCGGGAGCTTGCGACCGCAGTGGCGCAGACCGAAGATCGAGTCGAGCTGCTCGACCAGCTCGGCCGCCCAGCGCCGCCCGCGCAGCGGGCCGATGCTGACCGCGTGCCCCGCGGCTGGAGCTTGGGCGACCTCGAGGATCGGGAAGCTGATGTCGAGCCGGCAGCAGATGTAGTGGTGCTCGTCCGCAGCACGAGCGACGCGCGAGGTCAGCCGCACGTTGCCGGGCGGCTTCAGCTCCTTGATCAGGCGGTTCTCGAGGATCAGCGCCCCGAGCTCGCTGGTGGTCGCGCGGTAATCGACGATCTCGGCGTGCGCGGTCCATGCGGCGCGCTGGGTGGACGGTGCGAAATGGGCGCGGGCGCGCCGGCGGATCGAGACCGACTTGCCGACGTACAGCGGCCGGCCGGCGCCGTCGCGGAAGATATACACGCCTGGGTCCTGGGGAAGCTGCTCGAAGTCGAGCTGTGGCAGCTCCCTGGCGCCGGCGGCGTACTGCCGCCCGCTCTGCTTGGACGCGCCGGCGCCGCGAGATCTCCGGCGCGAGCGCAGGAGCGCGACCGCGTCGCCGATCGTCGCGGCGTGCGCGCACAGGCGCGGGAACAGGGCGCAGAGGATCCGGGCGCATGTCTCGGCGTCGGCGAGCGCGCGGTGCGCGATGTCGACCTCGATCCCGAGCGCGTCGGCCAGCAGCGTCAGCTTGCGCGCGCGCTGCAGCGGCAGCACGGCGCGTGCGAGCGCCGCGGTGCACAGCACCGGCGGGTCGGGCCACTCCAGGCCGACGCGGCCGAACGCCTGACGCAGGACCCGGCGGTCGAACGCGGCGCTGTGCGCGACCATCACCCGCCCTTGCAGAAGCAGCGCGAGCGACGGAAGCACGGCCTCGGGGTCGGGCGCGGCATCGATCTGGTCCTGTGTGATGCCCGTGAAGCGCTGGATTCCGCGCCCGAGCGGCATGTTCGTGCGTACCAGCGACTCCCACCGGTCGTGCAGCTCGCCGCCGCCGACGAGCACCGTGCCGATCTCGGTCAGCTCGCAGGCATCGCCCCCGAGGCCATTCGTCTCGGTGTCGACGACGATGAACTCGGCGCCCGCCAGCGGCTGCTCTGAAAGCTCCACCTGGCCTTGATACGACAGCCACCGGACGATGCGGCAGGAGCGTTGCAGCCGCGGCGAGTCAATACCGCAGCGGTTGGCGTTGAGCGTTGGCTTGCGGAGGTTAAGGGTTCGCGACGATTGCGCGTCGGTCGCCTTAAACCGCAGTTAAACCGCACCGTTCTGACCGGGCTGCTGTTTACGATGAAAACCGCCAAGAATCGGGAAGGAGCAGTGCGTGACCACCATTGCCGCCGATGCCGAGAAGCTTCGCGAACTCGATCGGGACACGCGCCGGGCGTGGTCGGACTATCGCGACAAGACGACGACGCTGACAGGCGACGCCTACGAGGACGCCGAGCTCGATGCCTGGACCGACCTCCAGGTCGAGCTGCGCCGACTCGACCAGCGCCGCAACCTGATGAATGCCACGCCCAACCCGTAGCATGCCTCGCTGGACGTCAAGTCAAGGAGCACTGAGGAACGCTTGTGGTAGTGGATCTGAAGCAGGTCGGGCACGTCGAATCGGAGCCGGGTGAGCTGCCGCCGAGCATGGCGGCGTGGGTGATCCGCGAGGAGCGCCAGGGCGAGCCGCTCGAGGCCTTCCGGCTCGAGGAGATCGAGGTGCCCGAGCCAGGGGCGTTCGAGGTGATCGTCCGCGTGATGGCGGCCGGGGTCAACTTCAACAACGTCTGGGCGGCGCTCGGACAGCCCGTCGGCGTGTGGCGCTACGGCGACCACCCACGCTGGGGCCACCACATCGGCGGCTCTGACGCGTCGGGGATCGTGTGGAAGGTCGGCGAAGGGGTGACCCGGTGGAAGCCCGGCGACGAGGTCGTGATCCACTGCAACCAGGCCTCGTACGAGGATCCCGAGGTGCACGGGCTCGACCCGCTGGCGGCGCCCTCGCAGATGATCTGGGGCTACGAGACGACGTGGGGCTCATTCGCCGAGTTCTGCAAGGTCCAGGCCCAGCAGCTGCTGCACAAGCCCAAGCACCTCTCGTGGGAGGACGCCGCCTCCTACGGGCTCACCTACTTCACCGCCTACCGGATGCTGGTCGACCGCTGCGGGCTGCAGGCCGGACACCGGGTCCTGATCTGGGGCGCCGCCGGCGGCCTCGGGGTGTTCGCGACCCAGCTGTGCGCGCTGAGCGGCGCCAACTGCGTCGGCGTCGTCTCGAGCGCCGAGAAGGGCGAGCTCGTCAAGCAACTCGGGGCCGCCGGGTACCTCGACCGGCGCGAGTTCGACGGCATGATGCGCCGGGGCGGTGAGACGGCCGCCGAGGAGACGGCGCGCTTCAAGGAGTCGCGGCGCTTCTGCAAGGCGGTCGAGGAGCTGCTCGACGGGCCGCCGGACATCGTCTTCGAGCACGTCGGCAAGGCGACGTTCCCGACCTCGGTCCTGGCGGTCAAGCCGTTCGGCAAGGTCGTGATCTGCGGCGCCACCTCGGGCTACCAGCTCGACTTCGACGTCCGCTACCTGTGGATGCGCCAGAAGGAGATCATCGGCTCGCACTTCGCCAATGCGTGGGAAGCGAACAAGGCCAACGAGCTGATCGAGGAGTCGAAGATCCGGCCGGTGCTGTGGCGCACGATGGGCTTCGACCACGTCGCCGAGGCGCATCAACTGCTGAGAGACAACAAACACCTGGGCAAGATCGGGATCCTGGTCGGCGCCACCGCCGAGGGCCAGGGTCGCACCGCCGAGGGTCCGGGAGCGATTCGTGCGGAGGTTGGTGCCTGATGTCCGAGGTGGTTCACATCAAGTGGTACGCGACGGTCCTGCGGAGCGACCGGTTCGCCGACGCGGTCGCCGAGATGGCGCCGATCACGCTCCGCTACGGCGCAACCCGCTACGCGGTTCACCGGTCCGAGGACGACCGCTACAACATCCTGCTGATCGTCTGGTTCGACCACCACGGCGACTGGTACCGCTTCTGGGAGAGCCCCGAACTGGTCGAGTTCCGCGCCCGCTACTCGGGCAAGTACCAGGCGCCGATCACCTACACGGTCTGCGAGGAGGTCGTGCACGGCGAGCTCGGGCCGCAGGTGCCGCTCGAGGAACTGGCGCCCGCTCCTTCGCTGGCGCCCTCCGCGACCTGATTCAGGCGGCCACGAAGGCCTCCGGCGCTCGATTGGAGCGTCCCCCGCCGCCGGGGCGCTCTGAGCGCCCGGTTCGCACACCTCGACCTCAGTCCGGCGCCGGGTGGGCGGTTTCGGTCGCCCGATCCCCGCTACGAAGCCACCACTCGTCGTCGCTGTCGTTGGACGAGGGGCATCGAAGGGCGCGCCCACGAGCCGGCGCCTGGCGGTCAGGCGTCGTCGATGACGACGAGGCGCGCCCACGCGGGCGGATCCCACGACGGAACGAAGCCGCCCTGGGCGAGCAGCCCGACGATCACGCGCATTCCGCGCGGGGGACGGTCAGGCCACGGCGTGTAGCCGTCCGTGAGGACGATCGCGACCTGGGGCCGCGGTCGTAGCGCCGCCGCCGCCTCGATTCCCGCACCCATGTCGGTTCCGCCGCCACCCGCGAGCTCCACCTGACTCGCTCGCGAAACCCGCTTGATCGCGTGGACGGCGGTGTCGACCGCGAGCACCCGGACCTGCCTGCCGCGAAGCCCCGCTCGGCTCAGCACCCCCTCAACCTCGGCCAGCGCGCGGGCGAGCAGGCGGTCGTGCATCGACCCTGAGGTGTCGCACACGATCGCCACCTCGGGCACCGGGCGGTGCAGCGTCGGCAGCACCACATCCGGGCTCACGTGCGCGCGGCGCGAGGGCCGCCGGTAGCTGTAGTCGACCATCCCGGCGACCGCGCCGAGGGCGCTGCGCACCTCGGCGGCGAGCACCCGCCGCCAGTCGATCCGGCTCGGGAGCACCGATTCTGCCCACCGCAGCCAGCCGCCGGGCACCGACCCGGGCAGCTGCGCCGCGTAGCGCTGGATCTCGCCCGCCGCCCCGAGGCGGACCAGCTCGCACTGGGCCGCCCCGATCGCGGGCGGGCCGTCGCCGGGCCGATCGCAGCCGTCGGCGCCCGAGCCGCAATCCCAGCGGCGCGGCCCGTCGTTCGCCTGCTCGAGGTAGTGCTCGGCCAGCTTGCCCGGCTTGCAGCCGAGGTCGTCCGGAAGGTCGCACGCGACCGCGGGCACGCAGCGCGAGACCGCGAGATCGTCGTTGAGCTCGGCGTCGGCGCAGCGGTTCCAGCGTGCCCGCTGACGCTCCTGCGCCACCCCGAGGCGGACCGCCCGCGTCGCGTGGTCACGGATCAGATGGCCGCACAGATGCAGGATCAGGCGCCCGAGCTCGTCGACCTCGAGCACCTCGACGATCGCCGGATCGGAGTGCAGCCGCCAGCCGCGGTCGACGGAGATCGTCCCGAGCCCCGGGTCCGCGCTGATCTCGCAGGCGAATACCGCGCTCGCCAGGTAGGGAAGCTGCGCGCTCGCCCACAGCCGCGCGGCCGCGAGCTTGGCGTGGTCCAGCGCCACCGACTCGGCGTCGTCGAGCTCCGGCGACCCGCGAATCATGCAACGAGGCCCGCGTCGCGCAGGAGCGGCAAGAAGGCCTTGACCTGCTCCGGGATCGCGGCCCCGGGCGGCCGGCAGCGCGCGAGCGTGCGCGAGGCGGCTGCAGCCACGTCCGGCGCCGCCTCGGCGGCGCGCCCGAATGCGCGCCAGCCGCGCTCCCAGCGCCCGTCGGACGGGTCGGCGGCGACTGCGGCGGCGATCGACGAGAGCGCCGCGTATGCCCGGTCGCCGCGCTCGGGCAGCACGAAGCTGTCGGGGTCTGCGAGCACCGCCTCCGGGTCGGGCAGATCGGCCTCGACCAGCCAGGTGAGGAACTCGACGCCGGCGCCCTGGCCGACGCACCCACGCACGAGAATCGATTCCACGCCCGAGCCTTCCGCGGCGGCGTACAGGCGGGCGCTCATGTCCCAGGTGCGCGGGCTCGGCCAGGCCCGGCCGGCGCCCGCCGCCTCCTCGGGGACCGCCAGCGCGAGCGTCGGGCGGACGGTCACGAAACCCGCGATCCAGCTGCGCACGACCGCGATGCGTCGCTCCCAGCCGGGGGCCAGCTCGGGCGGGCTCGGCGTCTGGAAGCCGCCCGAGAAGCCATCGGCGAGCGTGCGCGCGTCGAGCGGCCAGTCGAGGTGGCAGAAGCGGTTGGCGAGCGGCGCCGACAGCTCCCAGCCGTCGGCCGCCTGGTCAGGCGGGTTCGCCGCCGCCACGACGGCGACCCCGTCTGGCAGGCGCAGGTCGCCCACGGTGCGCTCGAGCACGACGCGCAGGAGCGCTGCCTGGACCGCCGGCGGCGCCGTCGAGATCTCGTCGAAGAACGCGATCCCCTCTCCCGCGCGCGCGAGCTCGACTGCCCAGCGCGGCGGTGCGAATGTCACCAGCGGTTCCGCGGAACCGCCGCCGAGTCCACCGTTCGCGCCGCGCACGACCGGCAGGCCCGCGAAGTCCGACGGCTCGCGGATCGACGCGATCACCGTCTCGCACGGCAACCCGGCGGCGGCCGCCAGCGCCCGGATCACCGATGTCTTGCCCGTGCCAGGTGCCCCCCACAGCAGCACCGGCACCCTCGCGGCCACCGCGATCCCAAGCGCATCCACGACCGTCGCCTGCTCGTCCACGCGCAAAGTGTCCCAGCCCCGGTCGGCGGTGTGCAACGCTGCTCGCGGATGACCGCAGCAGCAGGGTTCGACGCGGAGCGCTACCTGCGCCTGATGGGCGAGCGCCTGCTCGTATCCGGCGACCGCAACCGGCAACGGGGGCCGTTCGGCGACACCCGCCTCGGGAACGCGGCGAAGGCGCTCGTGGCCGTCGACGCGATCGACGCCGGGCTCGCCCAGTCGGTTGTCGACGACTACCTGACGGCGGGAGCGATGCGCGAGAGTGGCGGTCGGGTCCATCGACTCATGCGATTCGGACCTCGGTCCGGTCCGCCGGCAGTGCCCGCCGCACCGACAGTCAGCCGGCTGGCCCGCTGTCACGGCGTGCTCGAGGAGCCGAGCGGCACGATCGAGTGCCGGTACGCGCTGTTGACCAGCGAGCGGGTCGAGATCGGAGTCACGTGGCGAGCACCTCCCAGCCGAACGCCCCGCAGGCGCCAGCGTGGCCCGCACGGCCCGTCCGCCCCGCACGGGACCGGAGTGACCGCGACCGACGATCGCGGCAAGTCGGTGTCCTGCAGCTTCACCGGAGGCGGTAGCGAGTTCGTCATGACCGGCAGGTTCGTGTCGACCGATCCGCTCAGCGTGGAGACGGCATGGCTCGAGCTCGACGGTACGCGCTTGTATCTCGAGCGCCCCCCTGCTCTGCAGCCAGTGAAGATCGCGCCGTTGACCAACGGGAGCCCGGCGCACAGGTATCTGTGGCACACGCTGGCGAGTGGTGATCGCTGGCACCACAACGTCGACATCGAGAGTTTGATCGACGTGCTGATCGACGCCGGTGCCCTGACCCTGGATGACCCGGTTCTGGACGGGGTGCGCTACGTCGCGAACGGGCGGCGCGGGCCGAGCCACCCGCTACGCGGCGCGTCCACCGGTCCGCAGCGCCTGCCAGAGACCGTGCCGCCCGAATGGCGGTCGGTGCTCACTCGGACGAGGCCGGCAGGCGCCCAGGAGGGGTCGCTGATCGTCGGCGTGACGACGCCCGAGTTCGACGCCGGCCGGGTAACGATCACCGAGCTTCTCGCCGACGGCAATGGATTCAGCGCCGAGGTGGCGATCGAGTACAACCGGGGCGGCAACCCGTTCACGGCGGCTCGGGTCGACGAGTCGTGGGTCGTTTGGTGGGCGGCGGACGACCGCGGCAACTGGTTCCGCGGAGACGTGGGCCAGTGGAGCGGTGGCGGTGGTGCGGGGCAGGGCACAGTCGAGTTCCACGCGGCGCTCGACAGGCACGCGACCGAGTTGCGACTGATGCCGGCGACGCTGCGCGAGCGGGCCGTGATCACGATCCCGCTCGACTGGGACGCGGAGCCGTGAGTGGGGAGTCGTGGATCGGCTTTCCGCGCGCGGAGGCGACGGTCGAGTGCGGCGGCGCCAGCCACCGCGTCCGCTGGGAGCGCGGGCGGCTGCTGACGCTCGATCACGAGGACCCGGAGGCCGAGCGCGCGCTCGCGGCGCTCGGCGGGGAGCCCTGCGCCTGCGTCGCGCTGCTCGATGCCTGGGCTCGTTACACGACCGACGTCCGCATGCTGGTGCTCGGCACGCGCGGCGGCAGCGATGTGATCCCGCCGCCCGACCGCGCGGACCCCTTTGCCGGAGTCATGCACGTCGCAGGACGACCCACTGGCCCGGCACCCTTGCCGGGCCAGGCCGAGGGCGAGGCGGAGGCGCGCGAACTCGAGCGCATCGCCAGCTTGCTGAGCCTCGGTGGGGGTCTCCCACGACGGCTGCTGGCGACCGTCGCAGCGAACTGGCGAGAGCGGCTGCTCGCGCCGGACGGCGCCGAGGACGAGGAGCTCTCGGGCGTTCGCGCACGACTCGAGGCCGCCCTCTACGGGCGAGCCCTCGCGTCGCTGGCGACGTGGCTCGAGGTCAATGAGCTGGAGCTCGACTTCGAGCCGCTCCCGGAGGACGAGCGCCCGGCGCTGAGCGCCGACCCGACCGGACGGCTGCGGGCACGGCTCCCGTTCGGCTGGATGGTCGACGTCTGGGGCCGCGGGCTCGAGACGATTTGGGGCCGGTTCTGCCTATCGGCTGCGACGTCCGACGGCGTCCACTGGGAGCTTCTGACGGTCGGCCCCGACCTCGCCGATCCGGCCGTCATCCGGGTGGAGCTGCCGGCGTTACCGGAGCCACCGGGGCGGCCGTAGCTGCGGGCCCGACCCGCAGCGCCAGCTCGAGCCAGAAGCGCTCCTCGGGATCGTCGAGCGCGGCGCCGAACAGCTCGCGAAGGCGTCCGATCCGGTAGCGCGCCGTCTGCGGGTGGACGCCCATGCGCCGGGCGACCGCCGTCAGGCGACCCTGCTCCGCGAGCCACGCGCGCAGCGTCTCGGTCAGGCGTTCGCGCGAAGCCGGCGATTCCCCGCGCAGCGGCTCCAGGCGGTCGGCCGCGAACTCCCGCGCCAGCGCCGGCTCGCTCGCGAGCAGCAGCTCGCCGAGCCGCTCGCGCGTGACGATCAGAGCGCCGTCCGCGGTCGCCGCGCCGGCACGCGCCGAGCCTGCGATCTCGAGCATCGCCCGCGCGCGCGTGAAGCTGATCCCCGCCTCCTGCCAGGCCGCGGTCGTGCCGAGCGCGGCGGTCACGCCGAGGCGCGCGACGAGCCGCTCGAGCTCGCCGCGCCGGCCTGGCGCGTCCGGGTCGGGAACGATCACGCACACCACATCGCCGACCACGTCGGCGATGCTCCCCGGCGGCAGTTGCGCCGCCCGCAACATCGGGAGCGAACCGGAGGCCGACCCGCTCCCCGCGCTCGCCACACCCCAGGCCACCAGCGCGGCCAGCGTCCGCGGCAGATCCCAGCCTGCCGCCGAGGCGGCGGCCTGGACCGTCTCCGGGTCCGCCTGAGGCTGGCGCAGCAGCACTCGAACCAGCCGGCGCCGGAACATCTCGGCCTCGCCGGCGACGGCGCTCTGCTCGAGCGCGTGACCCTCGGCAGATTCCGCGGAGAGCACGTCGATGTAGGCGAACAGCGCCTCCGCCGTCAGGTACAGGGTGGACGGTTCGAGCCCGGCCGCTTCGCCGACGGCGGCGAACCGCCGCCAGGCGACCCGCGCGCCGATCCGGTAGGCGCTGAGCAGCGAATCGAGGCTACGACCGGCGCGCATCTCACCGCGGCCGAGCCGCCGGTAGATGTCGCCGCGGGCGACCGGGCCGCCGGCCTCCACCTCAACCAGGAAGTGCTGCAGTGCCCCGTGCACGCCGGCGCGGATGCCTTCGCCGAACGCCCCATCGAGCGGCCGCGAGTACGCGGGCACCGTGCGCACCGCCTCGATGATCTCGTCGGCGACGTCCGCGAGCGTCGGGCGCAAGGCCGCGGCGACCTCAACGGGTAGCTCTTGCCAGGGATGATCGCCAATCACTTGTGCGAAAGTTACAAATTCGGCCGGCTCGGTACGAGCGTGTTCGCCGAGAATCTCGCGTCGCAAACGATGTACGCTGGTGTGAGCGCGATGACACGCCTGCGCAAGCTCTCGAACCTGATCGGGGTCGCGGTGCCGTTCCTCGCGCTGATCGCGGCGATCGTGCTGCTGTGGAACCGCGCGATCGGACCGCTGCAACTGGGGCTCCTGATCGGGCTGTACGTGCTCACCGCGCTCGGCGTGACGCTCGGCTACCACCGGCACTTCACGCACCGCGCATTCGAGTCCTCGCGCGTGTTCCGAGCGATCGTCGCGGTCCTCGGCAGCATGGCGGTCGAAGGCTCGATCATCACCTGGGTCGCCGACCACCGTAAGCATCACGCCTTCACTGACCGGGACGGCGATCCCCACTCGCCGCACCTGAGCGGCCCCGGCTTCTGGGGCGCGGTCCGGGGACTGTGGCACGCGCACATCGGCTGGCTGTTCGAGACGGTCGGCGCCGCCGAGCGCGAGCGGTTCGCCGCCGACCTCGTCAAGGACCGGATGATCCGCGTGCTCGACAGGCTGTTCCTGGTCTGGGTGGCGCTCGGCTTCGCGATCCCGTTCGCGCTCGGCTGGGCTGTCGGTGGCGACCTCGGGACGGCGCTCACAGCCGTCCTGTGGGGCGGGCTCGTGCGCGTGTTCCTGCTGCACCACGTCACCTGGTCGATCAACTCGGTCTGCCACTTCTTCGGGCGGCGGCGGTTCGAGACCGACGATGAGTCGACCAACGTGTTCTGGCTGGCGCCGCTGTCAATGGGCGAGGCCTGGCATCACAACCACCATGCGTTCCCGACCTCGGCCTACCACGGCCTGCGGTTCTGGGAGCGGATGGCCGATCCGACCGGGCTCGTGATCAGCGCGCTCGAGCGGCTCGGGATCGTCTGGAACGTCGTCCGCGTCACTCCCGAGCGCCAAGCCGCGAAGCTCGCTGCGCGAGCGGCTCAGGCGGCCTCGAGCGGCGCCATCGTCAGTCCGGCGCCGTCCAGGCTATCCCAGTAGGACTCGGCATCCTCGCGGGCGCCGCTCCAGACGATCGCGCACCCGGTGCGGTGGATCCGGTCGGCGAAGCGGTAACCCTCTGCCAGGGTCACGCCGGGGATGTAGCGGGCGAGCATCTCGGCGACGTGGTCGAACGTGTTGTGGTCGTCGTTGAGGACGACGACCCGCCAGTAACCGCCAACGCCACTGCCCGGAGGTGCGAGGCGGGGCCTCTCAACGGTCAGCGCCATCGCCCGCCAGGATACCGTCGTAGCTCGCGTTCCTCCAGTCCGGCTCGACGTCTGGACGAGCGAGCCGTCACGCCCGCTCGGCGCGCTTGTCCCAGTAGCGCCGCAGCCCGGCGTACGCCTGGTTGCTCGGCACCGCCTGCATGAACGCGTCGAACGCCTCCGTCGAGGTCCGCTCGCGCAACTCCTGCCGGATCGTCTGAATCCACTCCGCCTCGTCCAGATCGCGCGCGAGCGCGGCCCAGCGGTCGAGCCGCTCGGAGACCTGCTCGAGCTGCCCCGAGACATCCTCGCTGGCGCCGAAGTGGGTCATCGCGATCCGCTCGGGGCGCCAGCCGGCGATCAACTCGAGCGAGGAGTGCCACGCCTCGAGGTCGATGTCGGGCGGCGGCGTCGGCGGGATCGCGGGCGCGTCCGGCCACACTCTGGCGCCGCCGACGTCGCCGGTGAACGCGGTCCCGTCGCACAGGTAGGAGACGTGGTGGGAGGCGTGCCCAGGGGTGTAGGCGACCTCGAACCTGCGATCGCCGAACACCAGCCGTTCGCCTCCCTGCAGCACCTGCAGCCGGTCCGCTGGGACCGGCTCGAACGCGCCCCACAGCCGGTCCATGTCGTCACCGTAGAGCCGCCGGGCGCTGGCGATCAGCCGCTCGGGCGAGACCATATGCCGCGCCCCGCGCTCGTGGACGAACACCTGCAGGTCGGGGAACCGCCGTGCGAGCGACCCGCTCGCACCCGCGTGATCGAGGTGGATGTGAGTCAGCAGCAACGCCTTCGGCTCCCGCCCGTCGAGCGCCTCGAGCAGCGTCTCCAGACACGAGCCCGGGCCGGGGTCGATCAGCACGTCGCCGACCTGCCAGCAGCAGATCACGTGTTCTCGGCCGAGATGCCGGCAGTCGATCCCCCGCATTCGCACCAGGCTACCTCCATACAATCGGGTGATGCCGAGCGACGACGCCCAAGCTGGGCCACCCCGGGCGGGTGGGCGGGCCGTCCTCCCCGAAGCCGATCCTCCCTGGCTGATGCGCACGTATGCCGGGCATTCCGACGCGGAGCGCTCGAACGAGCTCTACCGTCGCAACCTCGCCAAGGGCCAGACCGGCCTGTCGATCGCGTTTGACCTCCCCACCCAGACCGGCTACGACCCCGACGACGAGCTCGCCCGTGGCGAAGTCGGCAAGGTCGGCGTGTCCGTCGCGCACATCGGCGACATGCGGACTTTGCTGCACGGCATCCCGCTGGACCGGATGAACACGTCGATGACGATCAACGCGACGGCGGCCTGGTTGCTCGCGCTCTACATCGTCGCCGCCGAGGATCAGGGCGTGGCCGCCGCGCAGCTCCAGGGCACGACGCAGAACGACATCCTCAAGGAGTACCTGTCGCGCGGGACCTACGCGTTCCCCCCGGGTCCGAGCCTGCGCCTGATCGCCGACGTGATCGCCTACACGGTCACGCACGTTCCGCGCTGGAACCCGATCAACGTCTGCTCCTACCACCTGCAGGAGGCCGGCGCGACGCCGGTGCAGGAGATCGCCTTCGCGATCAGCAACGCGATCGCCGTCCTCGACGCCGTCCGTGACCGCCTCGGCGACCGCGCGCCGGAGTTGATGGGGAGCGTGTTCGGGCGGATCAGCTTCTTCGTCAACGCCGGCGTGCGCTTCATCGAGGAGCACGCCAAGCTGCGGGCGATGGCGCAGCTGTGGGACGAGCTCGGCCGCGAGCGCTACGGCGTCACCGACGAGCAGCAGCGCCGCTTCCGCTACGGCGTCCAGGTCAACTCGCTCGGGCTGACCGAGTCGCAGCCCGAGAACAACGTGTACCGCATCTGCCTCGAGGCGCTGGCGGTCACGCTT
>Ga0302229_10002569_pt1 | contig 13035 bp, 15 predicted proteins | sample II_Palsa_N1_3_FD_193518 | JGI IMG/M metagenome (GOLD analysis project Ga0302229, IMG submission 193518) | Peat permafrost microbial communities from Stordalen Mire near Abisko, Sweden - II_Palsa_N1_3 | ecosystem: Environmental > Terrestrial > Soil > Palsa > Peat permafrost | place: Sweden...
GCGCGTCAGGGAGAAACGGTCACGTGGGGCGATCGGCAGCGTCATCGAGCTCGTCCTCACGGTCGTGGTCGCGATCGGCCTGGCGCTCCTGATCCAGGCGTTCATCGTCAAGCCCTACCGCATTCCAAGTCCCTCGATGGTCCCGACCCTGGACATCGGCCAGCGGATCCTCGTCAACCGGCTCGACACGCATCCGGCGCTGGGCGACGTCGTCGTGTTCCATCCGCCGGCCGGTGCCGATCCGGAGACGCCGCTCTGCGGGGACCCGAACCAGGGGACCGGCGAAGACCAGGCCTGCGACGAGCCGACGCGCAAAGAGTCCGCGCAGACGTTCGTCAAGCGCGTCGTCGGCCTGCCCGGCAACCGGATCCAGATCCGCAGCGGACACGTCTACCGCAACGGCGTCGAGGAGAAGGCTTCGTACTTGAGGTTCTACGGATGCGGCCCCGAGAACTGCGACTTTCCCACGACGATCGTCGTTCCGCCCGGCCACTACTTCATGATGGGCGACAACCGTGGGGAGTCAGACGACAGCCGCTTCTGGGGCCCAGTTCCACAGAAATGGATCATCGGCGTCGCGTTCTTCACCTACTGGCCACCTGACCGGATCGGCTTCCTCTGAGCCCGGCCTGAGTGGGGTGTCGGGCGCCGGCGATGCGCGGACTCCCGCCGCGCGCCGCCGTCCGCCCGGCCCGAAGCTCTTCCGGTATGACCGTTCGCTCGGCCCCCGTTTCGTCGCCGGCGCCGACGAGGCCGGCCGTGGCTGCCTCGCCGGGCCGCTTGTCGCCGCCGCCGTGCTGTTCGACCAGGAGCGGCTGCGACCGGCGGACATCCGCTCGCTCTCGGGTCTCGACGACTCCAAGCGCCAGTCCCCGGCAGCACGCGCCGAGCTCTACCCGGTGATCCTGCGACTGGCGCTCAAGGTCTGCGTCGTGTCACGCTGCGCTCCCGGGATCGACGAGCGCGGTCTGCACAAGACCAACCTCGCGGCCCTGCGCGACGCGCTGCTCGGCGTGGCGTGCGACGGGAGCATCTGCCTGTCGGACGGATTCGCGCTTGGCGCGCTTGGATTCGAGCACCGCGCGGTGATCGGCGGCGACTCCACGTCGGCGGCGATCGCCGCGGCCTCGGTGATCGCCAAGGAGACGCGGGATCGGTACATGCGCCGAGCCGACGCCCGCCATCCGGGGTGGGAGTTCGCCCAGCACGTCGGCTATGCCACACCGGAGCACCGGGAGGCGATCCGCCGCCTCGGCGTCACCCCGCTGCACCGGCTCTCGTTCCAGTCGGCCGCCTATCAGCAGCTGACGTTCGGGTGAGCTGATCGGGTCGTGGTCGGGTTCACGGCGATCAGAACGCGCGCTCCAGATGGTTGAGCTCGAGCAGCTGTCCTGACGCATCCACCCTGACTCCGATCGCGTCGAAGCGAAGCTCCCGCGCGCGCGGCCGCTCCGGTCGGGCCGCAAGCCACTGCGCCGCCATCCTGCGCAGCCTGACCTGCTTGCCGGAGCGCACCGCCTCGAGCGGATCGTGCGTGCCCGGCACGCCCCTGAGCGTCTTGACCTCGCAGAAGACGAGCGCCGCTCCGTCGCAGGCGATGATGTCGAGCTCCCCCCAGCGCGTTCGGAAGTTTCGCTCGACGATCGTGAAGCCGCGCCGCTCCAGGTGCTCGGCGGCGAGCTGCTCGCCGCGCGCACCAACAGATCTCCTGCGATCGACTGTCATCGGCCTCGACCGTAAGCCACGACCTGTGACGAAACGGTCATGGCGTGTGCGGGCCTTGTGCGGGTTTGGCGGACGGGGTCGGAATCCGTACGAACTCGTCACATGCCGTCACGCAATCGTCGGCATCGGGCTCGTAGCGTGGTCGGCGTGCTCGCCCGCGTCGCCACCTTCGCGATCGACGGAGTCGACCCGCGCCGGGTGCTCGTTGAGGTCGACATCCGCCAGGGTCTGCCGGCGTTCACGATCGTCGGGCTCGGCGACGCCGCGGTCCGCGAATCTCGGGAGCGGATTCGTGCCGCGATCCTCAACTCGGGCTACGCGTTTCCCCAGCAGCGGATCACCGCCAACCTGGCGCCCGCATCGCTGCGCAAGGCCGGCCCGGGCTTCGATGCGGCGCTGGCGCTGGCGATCCTCGCGGCCAGCAGTCAGATCGGCGCGGATGCCCTGGCACGCGTGGCGGTGTTCGGGGAGCTCTCGCTCGGCGGCGAGATCCGCGACTCGCCCGGCGTGCTGGCGGTCGCCGAGGGGGCCCGGCGGGCCGGTATCCGGCGGCTGATCGTCCCGGTCGAGCGGGCCCGCGAGGCCGCCCTCGTCGACGGGCTCGAGGTCGCCGGCGTCGGCGGCCTGAAAGCCGCCGTCGCCGCGGTGCTGGCGGACGAGCCGCCGCCGCTTCCGGGCGATCAGGCGCGGGTACGAGCCGTGCCCCAACCCGATCTCGCCGACGTCCGCGGGCACGAGGTGCCGCTGCTCGCCCTCCAGATCGCCGCGGCCGGCGGGCACAACCTGCTGCTGGAGGGGCCTCCCGGCACGGGCAAGACGATGCTGGCGCGGCGGCTGCCGTCGATCCTGCCGGCGCTGACCCGGGCGCAGGCGCTGGAGGTGACGCGAATCCACAGCGTCGCGGGGATCCACCGCGAGGGGCTGATCGAGACGCGGCCGTTTCGCGCGCCGCACCATTCGATCTCCGCAGCCGGTCTGGTCGGCGGCGGTTCGCCGCTCAGGCCCGGGGAGGCGACGCTCGCGCACAGGGGCGTGCTGTTCCTGGACGAGCTGTCGGAGTTTCAACGCTCGACGCTCGACGCCCTGCGTCAGCCCCTCGAGGACGGACGCGTCTCGATCGTGCGCGGACAGCGCGCGCTCGTGTTCCCGACGCGCTTCGTGCTCGTCGCTGCGACCAACCCGTGCCCGTGTGGCTACGCGGGAGTCGGGGAGCTGTGCCGCTGTGCCGAGCCGGACATCCGCCGCCACCAGCGACGGATGAGCGGGCCGTTGCTCGATCGCATGGATTTGCTCGTCAGCGTCCAGCGTCCGCTTGACGAGGAGTTGCGCGGACCCGCGACGATCGATTCGCCACGCGCCCGCGAGCGCGTGTCGGTGGCGCGGGCGCGGCAGTGGGCGAGGCTGCGCGGGACCTCGGCGACCTGCAACGGCGAGCTGGACGCGAGGCTCGCGCGGATCCACATCAGACTCGACGAGCGCGCGGAGGTCGCGATCGCACGCGCGTACGCCGCCGGCGCGCTGTCCGCGCGCGGGCGCCACCGGGTCCTGCGCGTCGCGCGGACGATCGCCGACCTGGCCGGTCGCGACCGCACGAGCGAGTCTGATGTCCTGCTCGCACTGAGCCTCCGGCAGCGAGCAGCCGGAGAGGGGACGCTCGCGGCATGAAAGCCGAACGGGACGGCCCCGAGGCACTGATTCGGGCGTGCGGCCAATGCCTGGGGCGATCCTGGCTGCTGGGAAGGCTGGCAGGCCACCTCGACGTCGCTCGCAGCCGGCTCGGCGAGCTGCTGGCGCTCGATGACGATCAGCTGATCGGCGCCGTGGCCGGGCGCGATCGCGCCACGGTCGAGCGCGAACGCTCGGCCTTCGCGCCCGATGCGGCCCGAGCAGCGGCGGGGCGCGCCCGGCTCGGCCTCGTCTGCCGATGTGACCACGCCTACCCGCGTGGGCTGCTCGACCTCGCGGCGCCGCCGGCGGTGCTGCACTTCAGCGGCCCGGTCGCGCCCTTCCTCGACGCCTGCGGGCGCGACCCGGTGGCGATCGTCGGCACACGCGAGCCGACCGCCTACGGCATGGACGTCGCGGTCGCGCTCGGCCGCCAGCTCGCCGCCGCCGGCGTGACCGTGATCAGCGGCATGGCGCGCGGGATCGATGCGGCCGCCCATCGCGGCGCGCTCGAGCGCGCCGATCAGGGCGACGGCGCGGCCGAACCGTGCACGCCGGCGACGATCGCGGTACTGCCCGGGGGTGCTGAGGTGCCTTACCCGCGGGCCCACCGCCGGCTGCACGCCCAGCTCATGCGGACTGCGACGGTGCTGAGCGAGCTGCCGCCGGGCACGCCGGTGCGCCGGTGGATGTTCCCGGCCCGCAACCGGCTGGTGGCCGCGATCGCTCTGATGACCGTAGTGGTCGAGGCCGGTGATCGGTCCGGTTCGCTCGTCACGGCCCGCGTGGCGGCCGCACTCGGACGCGCCGTCGCGGCGGTTCCCGGGCGCGTGACCACCGCCCAGGCCGCCGGGCCGCTCGAGTTGATCGCCGGTGGCGCGACGCTCGTCCGTGACGGACGGGACATCGTCGACCGTCTGTTCGGGGTCGGCGCGCGCACGCTCGCCGCGGACGCCCGACCGGCGCTGACCGAGGCACAGGCGGCGCTGCTCCGCGAGCTCGAGAGCGGGCGCGAGACGCCCGCCGCGATCGCCCGTGCGGGTCCAGCCGACGCGGCGCTCGTCGAGCTCGCGGCGCTGGAGCTCGCGGGCTGGGTCCGCCGCGGCCTCGGCGGACGCTACTCGGTGATCCCGTGAGCGATCGCCAGAGGGACGCCCTAATCTGACGCGCGCCATGCCGCAGTCGTCGATCCCGCGGGTACTGTCGATCGCCGGGTCGGACTCGGGCGGGGGGGCGGGGATTCAGGCCGACCTGAAGGCGTTCGCCGCCTGCGGCGTCCACGGGATGACGGCGATCACGGCGATCACCGCCCAGAACACCGTCGGCGTCACCGCGATCCACCACGTGCCGCCGGACTTGATCATCGCCCAGGTGGCCGCGATCCTCGACGACATCGGCGTCGACGCGATCAAGATCGGGATGCTCGGAACGGTCGACACGATCGCGGCTGTCTGCGAGGCGCTCGCACGCGTCGAGCGCGAGGTTCCGGTCGTGCTCGATCCGGTCATGGTTGCGGAGTCGGGAGCGGTGCTGCTCGAGCCCGCCGCGCGGGTCGCCCTGATCGAGCGTCTGCTGCCGCGGGCGACGGTCGTCACGCCGAACGTGCCCGAGGCTCGTGAGATCGTGCGGACGCGAGCGTCGACGGGCGCGGCCACCGAGGGCGACGCCGGCGTGGCGGTGGAGTCGGCGGAGGCGACCGCGGCGGCGGAAGCGACCGAGGCGGACCGGCTCGCCCACGAGATCTGGGCGCTCGGACCGGCTGTGGTGGTGCTGACCGGCGGCCATCGCGAGCAGGCGACCGACCTGTTCTTCGACGGCGAGCGGCTCGTGGAGATCCGGGGGGAGCGGTATCCAGACGGCGCCGCGCACGGGTCCGGCTGCACGCACGCAAGTGTGATCGCCGCACGCCTGGCGCTGGGCGACGAGCCATTGAGCGCCGCCCGGTACGCGAAGGAGTTGACCGCGCGGGCCGTCCGCGCAGGGCTGCGGGAGATCGGGCGCGGCGCCGGACCCGTGAACGTCCTGGGTCTAGGGGAGCTCACCCGGGGCGCGGGCGCCCCGTGAGCGCCTGGAACGCGAGCCACCCCGTTTGCGCCGTAATCTGCCACTTTGTCTACAGTAGTGGTCGAAAAGATTATGATTGGCCGACTGGCGTACCGGCCGGTCCGGCGGAAATGACTATGGAGGTGTCTGTGTCGTATTGGAATCGGGGGATCAAACTTGGGCTGCTCGCGCCGGTGGCCGCGGCCATTGCCGCGGCCATGCTCGCTGGTGGCGTAGGGGCGGCGGGCGCAGCAACGCCGGTGACACCGGAGTCGCTGACCAACTGTGGCGGGACGCTGACGCCGGATGCGACCGGCGCCTCGCAGGGCGAGCCCAACCTGCTCGACTACGCGTTCAACTGCGACACGCCGATCACCGGGTACACGATCACGGTCGACCGGCTCCCGAGCGATTTGGGGAACGTCGACAACTACTCGGCGAACGCGTCCGTGGTGCTGTCGACCGGCATCCCGAGCCCGACCGAGTCGATCACGTGCGAGGGGACGACCCCCTCAAACGGCGTCAACTGCAACCTCGGCGCGGGCGGCTTGATGGATTCCTACGCGTCCGCGCAGGGCTCGTTCGACCTGGTGCAGCCGTACTGCGCCTACCTGCCGGCGAAGGCCAAGCCCGGCACGCCGGCGGTACCTCAGGCGATCGTCTCGGTCGTCGTCACTGACAACAGCGGCGCCGAGGATGGCCCCTTCTACCTGAGCCTGACGAGCAAGTGCGCGAAGGTTCCGAGCGTGGTGCCCACTCCGACCCCGAAGACCAAGAAGAAGGCCAAGAAGACGGGTTAGAGACGGACTGGAGGGCGCGGCGCGTCTGACATAATCGCGCGATGCGCTTTCTGCAGATGAAGCCCGGGCACGGTGAGGTTGTGATCGCAGAAGGCGACGTGGAGCTCCCCGAGGAGGAGCGGCTGCTGGTGGAGGAATTCCGCCGGCAGCTCGAGGCGGGTCTCTGGGCGGCCGTTCCGGTCGCCCAGAGCGGCGGCCGGCGCGAGGCGCGGATGGTCCAGTCGTTCGCCGAGGTGCCAAGGGACGCCGAGCGCGTGATCTTCTTCCCGCGCGCCGCGGGCGGATCCTGAGCCGGGGCGGCGGTCGCGATGCTGCTCGCTCTCGGCGCTTCGGCAATCGTCGCGATCGCGCTTCTGTTCGACCTCGTCGGGCCGCGACTGACCGAGCTGTGGGCGCGCCACCGGGCGCGCGCGCGCCGTAACGGCGAGCTCGGCTTCGACCCGGGGCGCGAGCTGCGGGCCGAGCAGCGAGCGCGAGAGCTGCTGCGCTCGTGCGTCAACGACGAGGAATGGGCGATGTATCGCGAGCTGGGGTTCATCCGCGTGTGGGGTACGCGGCAGCACCCGGGCAACGGCGCCGAGTACGCCTACCTGATCTACCCGCACCGCCCGATCGTCGCCTATCTCGCCCAGACCGGGCGGCTGCTGAGCGAGTACTGCGTGACCTTCCCGGACGAGACGCGGCCGTACGGGAGCTCCCGGCTCCCCGACTCGGACGACGTGCTCGCCAAGTGGATGGCGCTGACTGGCGACGAGGAGCGGCTGATCGAGACCGCCAACATGCACCTGCCTGGCCGCCAGATCGACCCGGCTCAGGTGAGCCGCGACCTCTGGCGCCTGGCGCGCTGGGAGCGCGCGCGGCTGCGCGATGCGGCCACCGGCGCCGGCCCGGCGCCGGTCGACGTCAGCTAAGGCGACGCCTAGGGGTCCCTGACAGGGCCCCTGCGTCTTACCGGAGATAGGTGCGTCGATCGTCGCGACGCACCTATCTCCGGTCGACAACTGCCTCCTTCCCGACAAAGAAGCTCGACAAGCCCTCCTTTGTTGCTACAGTCCCGCTCGGAAAGTAGATCGACATTGTGCAGTTTGTCGCGCGATCGGGAAAGGAACAAACCAGTTGAGACTCACACACAGGCTCGTCGTCGGCCGCGAACGAGCATCCGCCCCCAAGCCGCATCGACTGCGGCCCTGGAGGAGCGCCCTCGCCGTGGCTGCCGTGCTGCCCGTGCTAGCCGCGCCCGCCACCGCAGGCGCGCTGACGCTGACCGGATCGGGATCGAGCGCAGCGCAGCCGTACATGACCGCGCTGTTCGCGGCCTATACCAAGCTCCATAAGAACATCAGCTTCAAGTACATCCCTGATGGCGGCAACGCCGGCGTCAAGGACGTTCAGGCCGGGCGCTCCGAGTTCGCGATCAACACCCGCCCGGAGGAGCCCAGCGACTCGGGCACGAGCTACACGAAGCTGTTCCTCGACGCGATCTGCATCGACGTCAACTCGTCGAACAGCATCAGCAACATCTCGTTGACGGGCCTCAAGAACGTCTTCCTCGGCACCGACACGAGCTGGTCGCAGGTCGGCGGCAGCCTGTCCGGCACGATCGACCCGCAGGGGCGCAACTCCTCGGCGGGGCAGTACACGTTCTTCCAGTCGGCGGTACTCGACGGCGCGACGCAGTCGAGCAACGTCAGCCAGCTGACCTCCGACGGCCTCGTCGCGACCGCGATCGAGAAGGATCAGAACGCGATCGGCTACGTCGGCCTCGCCCATTCGGGCGCCCCGGGTGAGCCCGTCAAGGAGTCGGGCGAGAAGCCGATCGAGGTGAACGGCATCGCCTGCGATGCCGCGACCGTGAAGAGCGAGACCTACCCGCTGTTCCGCTTCGACTGGGCGGTGCTCCCGACCTCGAGTCCGAGCATCCCGGTGGAGCAGTTCTTCGATTGGGTCCGCACCAACTCCACGGCTGGCCAGGTGATCAGCGAAGCGGGCGCCGTGCCGGCGTTCAACGCGGCGCCGCCGAAGAAGAAGAAGAAGTAGCTGCTAGAGCAGCTCGCGAGTCGGCCACCAGGGAACGGATCAGACCAGGGGATCACGTGGCCATAGTCGACGAGGATCTTCCTCTACTCCCAGAGGAGCGCACGACGTTCAGCCAGGACGAGCGCGCCGAGCTTTGGCTCGGCGCGCTCGTCTGCGGCGTGATCGTGGTGCTGCTCGCAATGGTCGCGTTCATCCTCAAGGAGTCGTGGCCGTCGTTCGCGCACAACGGCCTGAGCTGGTTCGGCGCCGGCGGGTCGGTCGACAGCCAGATCCAGACGATCTTCAACTCGGGCAACTTCCTGACCAAGCCGGACTACGTGTTCCACGCCTGGCCGCTGATCTGGTCGACGATCCTGACGACCGGCCTCAGCGTCGCGATCGCGTTCGTCTCGAGCCTGTTCGTCGCCGTGTTCATGGTCGAATTCGCCCCCGACCCGATCAAGCGCGTGCTCGAGCCGGTGATCCGCCTGCTGGCGAGCGTGCCGTCGGTGATCTACGGCCTGATTGGCGTGCTGGTCGTCGCCCCATTCATCGGCAACCACCTGATCACCGCCCACGACAAGGCGTCCGTCACGCCCGTGATCCAGCTCAACGGCTACAGCCTGCTGGCGGCGGTCGTGATCCTGACGGTGATGATCGCGCCGATCATGATCGCGATCTTCGCCGAGGGACTGCGGGCGGTGCCCCGCGGCTGGCTCGAAGGCTCGCTGGCGCTAGGCGTCAACCGCTGGCGCACGTTCTGGAAGATCGCGGTCCGGACGGCGCGCCCGGCGCTGATCGCCGGCACGGTGCTCGCGACCGCTCGCGCGCTTGGCGAGGCGGTGATGCTGAGCATGGTCTCCGGCTCGGTCGGGTTCGCCCCCAATCCCGCCGACGGGCTGATCGTCTTGTTCGAGCCCTCGCGCGGGCTCGCGCCGACGATCCTGCACAACACCGACGAGCTCAGCTCGCCGCCGATGAGGGCGACGCTGTTTGCGATCGCGGCCGTGCTGCTGTTCTCGAGTCTGATGCTGTCGCTGATCGGCTGGGCGACCAAGCAGTCGATGAGTCGCTACTTCCTCGTCGGTGGGGTGGCTCGATGAGCGCGACGGCGCCCGGACCGGGGCGGACCTCGCCGGGTGGCTCGAGCGCGTCGTGGCGGCTGACCGACCGCGCCGGGCTGGCGCTCGCCTGGTTCTTCGGGCTGCTGTTCTGCGCGATCTGCGGCGCGATCGTGATCTTCCTCGCCGTCAAGGGCATCAGCGACCTGCGTCCGGACCTGATCTGGACCAATCCGGGAGCCGGTCCCACCGGCGAGACGGGAGGCTTCCTCGACCCGCTGATCGGGACCTTGGTGGTCGGCGGGATCGGGATCGGGATCGCCGGCCCGGTCGGCGTCTGGACGGCCGTGTGGCTGAGCGAGTACGGCCGGCCGGCGCCGCTCGCCCGCGTCGTCGAGTCGACGATCGAGATGCTCGCCGGCGCCCCGTCGGTCGTACTGGCGCTGTTCGGGATCCTCCTGTTCGAGAGCAAGGTGCTCGGGTTCCTGAGCGCCACCAACGGCGGCATCGTGTTCGGCAAGTCGTTCTTCGCGGCCGGCGCGATGCTGTCGCTGATCGCGCTGCCGATCGTCGTCACGACCGTCCGCGAGGGCCTGCAGGCGATCCCCAACCACGTCCGCGAGGCCTCCTACGCGCTCGGCAAGACGAGGATCACGACGATCCGCCGCGTCCTGCTGCCGGCCGCTCGCCCGTCGCTGATCACCGGGAACATGCTCGCGTTCGGGCACATGATCGGCGACACGGCGATCATCGTGTTCCTGCTGGGTGACACGCAGATCCTCCAGGGTGTCGGCGGCGTCCCGGGCCTCAACATCCTGCGCGGCACGGGCAGCACGCTGACGAGCTACATCTTCGACAACGCCCCGACCGGCGACCTCAACCAGCCGCAGAAGGCATACGCAGCCGCGTTCGTGCTGATCCTGATCGTGCTCGCGCTGAACGTGCTCGTCGACGTCTTCGGCAGGCGTTCGAGGGAGGCGCGGTGGAGCTGAGAAAGCCACCGCCCGTGCGCCGGCTCGAGCCGGGCGCGACCGTCACGCCGCGTCAGGCTCCCGCGCCCGTCGTGCAGCTGCGGCCCGACGACACGGCGCCCGCCGCCTCGGCGGCGAGCTTCGTCAACGCCGGGCGCGCGTCGCGCGCTGCTGCGCCCACGATCGAGCGGATGCAGGTGGAGGAGCTGTCGGTCGCCTACGCGCAGCGCCAGGCGGTCAGGTCGGTCTCGCTGCCGATCCGCCAGGGCGAGGTGCTCGCCCTGATCGGCCCGTCGGGTTGCGGCAAGACGACGCTCCTGCGATCGCTCAACCGGCTCACCGAGCTGACGAAGTCGGCGACCCTGAGCGGCCGCGTCACGCTCGACGGGATCGACATCGCCGGGCTCGAGCCGACCGATCTGCGCCGCCGGGTGACGATGGTCTTCCAGCAGCCGAACCCGTTCCCGATGAGCATCTTCGAGAACATCGCCTACGTCCTGCGCGAGCAGGCCAAGCGCAAGCCGCGCCGCTCGTCGCTGCGGCCGGCGGTGGAGCAGGCGCTCGCCCACGCCGGCCTGCTCGAGGAGGTCAAGGACAACCTCGACCATCCGGCGCTGCGACTGTCGGGCGGCCAGCAGCAGCGGCTCTGCATCGCGCGCGCGCTCGCGGCGGGGCCCGAGGTGCTGTTGCTGGACGAGCCGTGCTCGGCGCTCGACCCGCAGTCGACGAAGGTGATCGAAGACCTGATCGTCAAGCTGCGCGAGGAGGTTGCGGTCGTGATCGTCACCCACAACCTGCAGCAGGCCTACCGGATCGCCGACTACGTCGCGTTCATGTACCTCGGCGAGCTGATCGAGTACGGAAGCACCCAGGCGCTGTTCACGCGCCCACGCCAGCCACGGACCCAGGAGTACGTCAGTGGTGCGTTCGGTTAGGGTCGTCAGCCCCGTGGCGACGATCGCCGCCGCGGGCGTCCTCGCCGGCTGCTCGACCACGATGCAGGAGGCCTCACGCCTGCAGCTCAACTCCGCGAGGATCCGCGCGAGCCAGGTGGTGACGAGGGTGAGCGCCCAGAGCCGGCAGGTGCGACTGGTGCACCTCGGGCTCCTGACCGTCGGCAACCAGACGGCATTCATCGCGACCGTCCGCAACGGCGCGAAGCGCGCGGTCAGCGATCTGCCGATCTCCGTCGGCTACCGCGTCGCCGGCCGCGCCCCCGTGTACCTCAACGCCACGAACGACCTCGGTTACTTCCAGACGCACTTGCCGGCGGTCGAGCCCGGGGGGACGCTCACGTGGGTGCTCACCGCCGGGCGCGCCCTGCCGGCCGGGGCACACGCGTTCGGGCTGATCGGCGCCAGCCCGACGGCCGACGCGCACCCGACCGAACGGCTGCCGCGGATCACGGCGCGCACGACCGCGCTCGCAAGCCGGCTGAAGGTGGCGCTCCACAACCTCTCCGGGGTCCCCCAATACCAGCTTCAGGTGTACGCGGTCGCCCGGCGCGCGGGTGGCTACGTCGCGGCGGGGGCGACGACGGTCGCGCACCTCGGCACCGGCTCTACGCAGACCATCGAACTTCCCGTGCTCGGCAGCCTCAGCCGGGCGACCGTCCAGGTTGAGGCACTCCCGACCATCTTCCATTGAAGGAGACACCATGAGCGTCAGCGAGTTCCCCCGCCCGCATCTCACGGACTCACCCACTCCCGAGGTGCTGCAGACGGCCGACGTCCAGCAATGCGACGAGTGCGGCGAGCCGGTCGACGCGCTTCAGCGCTACTGCGTCAACTGCGGTGCCCATCGCCGTGACGTCGCCGACCCGGCGGCGCGCTACCTGAGCCAGGCGTCGGCCCGCGCGCGGATGCACGCCCGCGCCGCGGCGGCGCGCACCAGCGCCCGCTCGGCAAGGCGCCGTACGCTCGGGCGCGGGACCGCGATCCTGATCGCGCTGATCCCGATCGCAGGCGGTGCCGGCGTCCTGATCGGCAACTCGACGGCGGGCACGAACGCCCCGGCCCACCACGCCCGCGCTACGAGCCAGACGACCGCGGCGCCCAAGCCCAAGATCGCTTCGGGCGCCACCGGCGAGAGCTACGTCCAGCAGCAGAAGAGCCTCGGCTCGACGACGGTCGAGCCGTGAGGCTCCGCCGCGAGCCGGCACCCGACGCCCAGCCGGCACCGGCCGTCGCCGACGCCGACCTCCTCCTACAGCGGGAGCGCCTGACCGAGCGATTCGCGCTGATGCAGTCGGAGTTGGGCGGGCTGTTCTACGAGATGGCGATCCGCGACCACGTCCAGATGGACGTGCTGATCGCCAGGGCGGCGGTGCTGCAGCGCGTCGACGAGGAGCTGGCCGAGGTCGAGGCCCGGCTGGCTGCCGGCTGAGCCCAGCGAAGATCCCGCATCGCAGCCGGACTACACGAAATCTATTAAATAGGTAAACTCGATCGAGTTACTTGGTATATCTTGGGCCGCGCAACGCGCAGAAGGGGACTTGACTTGAGAGACATCGCACACACGGTCGGCACCGGCCGCCCTGCCGCTGCAGTCGCAGGAGGCGCGGCGGCGATCATCGCCGCGATCGGGCTCGCGGTCATCGCGGCGCCGGCGGCGGCGAGCTCGCTGCCCCCGACGGTCACGAGCTCGTTCACCCCGAACCTGATCGGGGTCGGCGGCACCAGCGCGATCGGCTTCACCGTGACTGACCCGAACGCGAGCGGATCGTTCACGAACGTCTCCTACAACGACGCGCTC